>Ga0210410_10005795_pt1 | contig 10732 bp, 9 predicted proteins | sample IncBWC4MmetaG_FD_161058 | JGI IMG/M metagenome (GOLD analysis project Ga0210410, IMG submission 161058) | Forest soil microbial communities from Barre Woods Harvard Forest LTER site, Petersham, Massachusetts, United States - Inc-BW-C-4-M | ecosystem: Environmental > Terrestrial > Soil >... | reverse complement strand
CCAGTGGCCTAATTTGATTTTGTTCACTTTGGAACTGACGGCCGGGACGACAGCATATTAGGATTGATCGGAAGTGCAAATCCTACGGTTAGGACCCGTAAGCACGGAGATCGTGTCATGCAGCGTCGCCGGATCACACAGACTACTTCTCTCAAAGAACGCCTCGCCTCATTTGCCAAGGGAGTCCGCGCCAAAGCTTCTCTACTCCCACCAGGTGCCGAAAGAGACACCCTGCTTAAGAAGGCAAGTCAGGCTGACACCGCCGCCAGTAAATGGGCGAACTCACCCGAATTACAGCCGCCGAAGTGAGGTAAGGCCGCCTCAGTTGGCGGCCTCTTTCATTTTAATCGCAGATGGAACCATCTACTCGGCTCGCGCTTTAATGTGACCGGCGTGCACATCCATGCTGGTCCGCATATGACTGAGAAGTTCGCTTCCCCGCAGGTTTTCATTCGACGCCATACAGCGTCCCCGATTTGCGACGTCGTGGTTTTGGTCCGGGGCCAGGAAATGGTTCTCCACTGTCCGAGCTATTCTCAGGCACTGAAATGGGCGCGTCTGGAATGCAAGTCCTACAAAATTCCACAGCCTGATATTGAACCACTTATTTCAGAGCCTGAGATTGAACCACTCAGCGGACCGGACCACGACGAAGAACTGCCGATATTTTTGCGCGCTCCCGAAACTGAGTCCCTAGGGTAAGCTAGCGCGGGCGGCACGGCTGGCCGGGGCAGCACCAATCTCGGACGCGCAAAGCGGTCCCGCCTCTCTTCGGGTAGGGGGTGCAAGGCAGGACCGTACCGGGCCACGAACACTCTTACTGTGGCCCGATGACGATAACGGGGACATGGCGAAAGTGGTTCCCCCGGCCACCGTCCGTCACCTGAAGATAAAGCCCGCGCCCGAGACCGCCGCAGGAAGCAAAAAGCATGCGCTTGCGCTCATTTATCAAGTCGATTTGGTACTGTAAGCCTCGTTAACCTTTCGTTAAGCATACTGGTCCAGCCTGCTGACGGGGGCCTGACGGAGCGAGGGTATGTTAGCTCAAGTTGGAACACGTCTGCTTCTAGATTTCGTGATGATGCTTGGCGGTGCGGTAGGTGTCGGCCTCCCGATGGCCTTGGCAATTATCTGGGTTTGCTCTTGACCCTTTCCGCCGCCGCAGCCAACTGATGATCTCATCATCGACGGCGACAATTCTGGAGGCCAGGTGCAGGTCGGTGGGCCGCACTCATCCATGGTGGCGTGAGCGGAGATTGACCTTCGGGCGCTGTTTAAGTTGGCGGGGGCTGCAAATCCGTAAAGCCGTCAAACTGACTCCCTCAGCGCTCCCGGGAAAAGAGCGCTGAGGGAGTCTGACGAGTTGATATATCTCACACGCACTAAGCCGTTCACATCTCGCCGCTGGTGGCCGTAGCTACAAGTTTGAAAGCGCCCACAATTTCCTTAGCAGCTTCAAGGATTTGGTCTCATAAGTGCGGAGACAATTGGGGGTGCGCGCTCTTTTTCCATGAGTGATGGAAGGGTATGAGGTGACCCATCTATTTGAAAACAAATCCACTTTCCATTTTAGCTCCGATGCCTATTGTCGCGAGCTGTGAACACGCTGCCAATGAAATGTCGCCGCTATCGAGTCGGCCTTTTTCAAATGGAGGTTTAAGTCGTGTCACATCCCCAGCGAATTGAAATTAGATTTTTCGGGACACACATTCGTGCCGAGGGCATTGCGGGGATCATCGGAGCAACTACGATTGTCGGCGTTATTCTGATAACCTACTTCGGTGGCTAGAAGCTTGCTTTTGGCGCGATGTCTGACCTTGGTCCGTTGTGCGCGCTATGCTTCCTGACGAATTGTCGATAGTTGATACCCGATGCCAGTCCAATAATTTGCGCCTACCTCATAACGATAGCCTTCATCGTCCAGGATGATGTCACGGTCGCGGATGCTGTATTGTGCGATTGCTGATGCTGGAATGAAAATATTCCATACCGGCTTACTTGTTGCGTCGCCCGGTAGCTCGCCTGATTTGGTGGTGCGGCCTTTGATATTGCAAGGCGGGTGCCGCTGAAGGTCGAGGATATCCTGACAAGTTACGGCACTGGTTATTCAATGTTCGGTCATGAAGAAACGCCGCAATTATTGGAGCAAGTTGCCAAGGCACAATGGGTGCTGCAATTCAATAAAGGCTTCAGAGGGGAATCAGGGAAGGATATGTTCGCGGGGGCGGCCTAATTGGGGCCGAAATGGCGGATTCTTGAAAAAGTCGGGATCCAATGGTCGAACTGCCACAGTTTGCGGCCATTTTCCACAGAAAGCGGGCTCTTTAGGCCAGCTTTCGGCCGATATCGAGGAACTTCTGCCGCCGCTGCCGGCGGATCGCGTCGGGGTCGAGATTGCGCAGCTCGTCGAAGGCCTGGGCGATGGCCTCGCCGGTTGCCGCGATCATGGCTTGCGGATCGCGATGGGCGCCGCCGGAAGGCTCCCTCAGGATCGAATCGATCACGCCGAACCGCAACATGTCCTGTGCCGTGATCTTCATGGACGTTGCGGCCTCCTGGGCCTTGGTGCCGTCGCGCCACAGGATTGAGGACGCCGCCTCCGGCGAGATGACGCTGTAGATGGCGTGTTCGAACATCAGCACGCGATTCGCCGTGGTGATGGCAATGGCGCCGCCCGACATGCCTTCGCCGGTGATGATCGCGACATTGGGCACGCCCAGCGACAGGCACGCGTCGGTGGAGCGTGCGATCGCCTCCGCCTGGCCGCGTTCCTCGGCGCCGATGCCCGGATAGGCGCCGGCGGAATCGACGATCGAGAGCACGGGAATGCGGAACCGGTCGGCCATTTCCATCAGCCGGACCGCCTTGCGGTAGCCTTCCGGGCGCGCCATGCCGAAATTATGCTTGATGCGGCTCTCGGTGGTGGCGCCCTTTTCCTGGCCGATCACGCAGATGCTCTCGCCGCGGAAGCGGCCGAACCCGCCCATCAGCGCCTGGTCCTCGCCGAACTTGCGGTCGCCGGCGAGCGGCGTGAATTCCGGGATCAGCGTATTGATGAAATCGGTGAAATGCGGCCGCTGCGGATGCCGCGCCACCAGAGTCTTCTGCCACGGCGTCAGGTTGGCGTAGAGATCGACGAGCGCCTCGCGCGCCTTGTCCTCGATCCGCGCGATCTCATCGCCGATGTCGCTGCCGGTCGCAGCCAGCGCGCGCAATTCATCGACCTTGGCTTCGAGTTCGGCGACGGGCTTTTCGAAATCGAGATAGGAGCGCATGAGTTCCGGCATCAAATCAATATAGCGGCGAACGCGGCGGGGAGCGAAGCGGTTCTCCTTCGCGCGATTAAGTCTTGTATCTTCAATTGGTTAACGCGCAGTGCGAGGCGAGGTCAGAGCGGTCTTGCCGATCGCGCGCGGAAGCGGTCGCGGGCTTGGAATGGCTCTTTCGGGTGAGACGGCGCCGGAGTCAAGGCGATCGAGCAGTCCCTATTTCTCGGCGAGCGGATGCAGGTCGCGCACCAGGCTCTTGAGGCGTTCCTCGACCACATGGGTATAGATCTGCGTGGTCGAGATATCGGTGTGACCGAGCAGCGTCTGCACGATCCGCAGGTCGGCGCCGTTGTGCAGGAGATGGCTGGCAAAGGCATGGCGCAGCACATGAGGGGAGACCAGCCGTGGCGCAAGGCCTGCGGAAGCCGCCAGTTCCTTCAGGTCGCGCGCGAAATGCTGGCGCGTCAGATGCCCGCTCTCGCCGAACGAGGGAAACAGCCATTTTGAGATTGCGGCGTTCTTCTTCCTTTCCGGCTTCAGCGTCGCCATGGCGGCAAGGTAATCGGTCATCGCCTGCCGTGACGCCTCGTTCAGCGGCACCAGGCGCTCCTTATTGCCCTTGCCGCGCACCACGATCATGCGGGCGTCGCGCCGCGAGGCCGAAAGCGGCAGCGAAACCAGCTCCGATACCCGCAAGCCGGTGGCATAGAGCACCTCCAACAGGCAATATGACCGCATGGCGCGAAGCCGTTGCGGCGGCGAGGCTTCCGGCGCGACGGTCAGTTCCTTGGCGCGCACCAGCAGGCGATCGACATCGGATATCGACAGCACTTTCGGCAGGCCGCGCCCGCGCTTCGGTCCGGACAGGATCGCGGCCGGATCGTCGCTGCGAATCCGCTCGTTGAGCAGGAAGCGGAACAAATGCCGCAGCGCCGACAGCCGCCGCGCCACGCTCGACGATTTGAAGCCGCGCGAATCGAGATCGGCGAGGTAATCCCGCAGCATCTGGGTTTCGACATTGGCAAAGCCCTGCCCGCTGCCGACGAGAAATCCTGAAAAATCTTCGAGGTCGCGGCGATAGGCGTCGAGCGTGTTGGGGCCCGCGCCCTGTTCCGCGGCGAGCATGTCGAGGAACAGGTTGATCAGCTTGGGGTCCGAGGTCCTGGCGCGCATTCCTCCACCCTAGCAGCTATTTCTTGAGGAACTTGTCGGCCGGGATGGTGACGGTCATTTCCCGCGGCTTCGGGTTGACGAAATTGGCCAGCGCGAAGATCACGCCATAGACGATGCCGACGATCACCGCGACGACGGTCAGAAAGCGGAACAGGCTGGGCATCAGCGAGCCTCAGGCGGCGAATTAACCATTGAAATGTCTGATATTGCCGAGCCCGACTACCAACATGTTCGTCCCTCCGTTGCAAGAGCCTCTGGCAACGGCATCGGCGGGGGTAGTATAGGTGGCGCGGAACGCCGCAATTCCCGTGGCGCATGAGCCGAATAGATGCCCGAGACCATTCACCCATCCGGCACCACCGCAGCCCAGGAGGCCGAGATCATGGCGGCGCTGGGAACGCGGTCGATCGTGCTGGTGGGCATGATGGGGGCCGGCAAATCCACCGTCGGACGGCGACTGTCGGCGCGGCTGAGGCTGCCGTTTCTCGACGCCGACAGCGAGATCGAGGCGGCGGCCGGCATGTCGATACCGGACATTTTCGAGGTTCATGGCGAGCCGCATTTCAGGGACGGCGAGGCGCGGGTGATCGCGCGGCTGCTCGACGGCGGCCCCGCGGTGCTTGCCACCGGCGGCGGCGCCTTCATGCGCGAGGACACCCGCAAGCGGATCGGCGACAAGGCGGTTTCGGTCTGGCTCAAGGCGGATGCCGACATCATCATGAAGCGCGTCAAGCGCCGTGCCGACCGCCCGCTGCTGCAAACCGCCGATCCCGCCGCCACCGTCGGGCGCCTGATCGAGGAACGCGAGCCGGTCTATCAGCACGCCGACATCACGATCTGGTCGCGCGACGTGCCGCACGAGAAGATCGTCGATGAGTGCATAGAGGCTCTGCACGCGCTGTTGTGCGGCGGCGCCGCGGAACCAGCATCGAACCCATTGAGCGCCAGCCAATGACCGCGCCTCTGAAACATTCCGATGCCACGACCGTCGATGTCGCGCTCGGCGAGCGCGCCTATGACATCGTCATCGGCCGCGACGTACTGCCATCATTGGGCAGCCGCCTCGCCGCGTTGCGGCCGGGCGTCCGCACCGCCATCGTCACCGACCGCAATGTTGCAAGGCATTGGCTGGAAAAAACCGAAAGCTCGCTGGCGGAGGCCGGCGTCGCCACCTCGCGCATCATCGTCGACGAAGGCGAGGGTTCGAAAACCTATGCCGGGCTCGAAAAGGTCTCTGAAGCGCTGATTGCCGCGAAGATCGAGCGCAACGATCTGGTGATCGCGCTCGGCGGCGGCGTGGTCGGCGATCTCACTGGCTTTGCGGCGGCGATCCTGCGCCGTGGGGTCGATTTTGTGCAGGTGCCGACCTCGCTGCTGGCGCAGGTCGATTCTTCCGTGGGCGGCAAGACCGGGATCAATTCGCCGCAGGGAAAAAACCTGCTCGGCGCGTTTCACCAGCCGGTGCTGGTGATTGCGGATACCGCGGTCCTCGATACGCTGCCGCCTCGCCAGTTCCGCGCCGGTTACGCCGAAGTCGCCAAATACGGCGTGCTCGGCGACGCGGCGTTCTTCGCCTGGCTCGAGGCCAACCACGCCGATATTTTCGCAGGCGGCACCGCCCGCGAACACGCCATCGCCACCTCCTGCCGCGCCAAGGCCGCGATCGTCGCACGCGACGAGCGCGAGACCGGTGAGCGCGCGCTGCTCAATCTCGGCCATACCTTCGGCCATGCGCTGGAAGCCGCCACCGGCTTTTCCGATCGGCTGTTTCACGGCGAGGGTGTCGCCGTCGGCATTGTGCTGGCGGCGGAATTGTCCGCCGAACTCGGGATGATCGGGCAAGCCGACGCGGCGCGGGTGAAACGTCACCTTGCCGAGGTCGGCCTGCCCACCCGTCTGCAGGACATTGCGGGATTTGCCCAGGAAGGTCTTTCGGACGCCGACGCGCTGATGGCGCTGATGGCGCAGGACAAGAAGGTCAAGCGCGGCCGGCTCACCTTCATCCTGCTGGAAGCCGTCGGCCGCGCCGTGATTGCGCCTGACGTCGAGCCCGCGCTGGTTCGCGATTTTCTGAAGGCCAAGCTCGCGACGAAAATTTAAAGCGTGATCCGGAAAAGTGATTCCGAAAGGATCGTGCTCCAACAACAGATGAAGTGAAAACCGCGTCATGGACTGGTTTGCAATCTCCATCGTCATAGCCTGTCTTCTGGTCTCCGCGTTCTTCTCGGCGAGCGAGACCGCGCTGACTGGCGCCTCGCGCGCGAGCATGCTGCGACTGTCGAAGCAGGGCAATCGCGAGGCCGCCGTCGTCTCCAGCCTGTTCGCAATGCGCGAACGGATGATCGGCGCGCTGCTGCTCGGCAACAACATCGCCAATATCGGCGCCTCGGCGCTGGCGACCGGCATCTTCACCGCCTGGTTCGGCGAGGTCGGCGTGCTCTACGCCACCGGCCTGATGACGGTATTGGTCGTGATCTTCGCCGAGGTGCTGCCGAAGACCATTGCCATCAACGCGCCGGACCGGGTGGCATTGACGGTCGCACGTCCGATGAAGGTGATGGTGTACCTGTTGCGGCCGCTGCTCACCGTCGTCGAGGCGATCGTCCGGCTGTTGACGCGGTTGTTCGGCATCAAGATCGGCCACAACCAGCCGCTGCTGTCGCCGACCGAGCGGCTGCGCGGCGCGGTGGACCTGATCCATCACGAGGGCGGCGTCGAGAAGCAGGATCGCGACATGCTCGGCGGGCTGCTGGATCTGAGCGAACTGCAGGTCTCCGACGTGATGGTTCATCGCACCGAAATGGTGATGATCAACGCCGACCTGCCGCCGGAGGAACTGGTACGCGAGGTGCTGGCCACCGAATACACGCGTATTCCGCTGTGGCGCGACAAGCCGGAAAACATCATCGGCGTGCTGCACGCCAAGGATCTGTTGCGTGCGATTCGCGCCTCGGAAGGCGATACCTCCCGCATCGATGTTTCGACCATCGCGCTGCCGCCGTGGTTCGTGCCGGAAATGCGCCCGGTCTCCGAACAGCTGAAAGCGTTCCGCCGCCGCAAGACCCATTTCGCGCTGGTGGTCGACGAATACGGCGAAGTCGAAGGCATGGTGACGCTGGAGGACATCCTGGAAGAGATCGTCGGCGATATTTCCGACGAGCACGACGTGGTGGTGGCCGGCGTCCGCGCCCAGCCCGACGGCTCGGTGGTGGTCGACGGCTCGGTGCCGATCCGCGATCTCAACCGCGCGATGGACTGGCATCTTCCCGACGAGGAGGCGACCACGGTCGCAGGCCTTGTGATCCACGAGGCGCGATCGATCCCGGAGCGCGGCCAGAGTTTCACCTTCCACGGCTTCCGCTTCCGCGTCCTGCGCCGCGAGCGCAACCGCATCACCGCGCTTCGGATCACCGCGGTGCCGCGCGACGCCGAGATCGAGGAAAAGAAGCCGAAGCGGGCCGGGACGTCGTTTTAGTGCGGGCATCGTCCGCAAACCCGGGCGAACCAGTACGCCGCGCCGATCTAGCTGCGCCCCCGGATTACGGGATGCCGTTTTCGCCGGGTATGACGGCTAGGTTTCCCCCGGCGCCTGCGCCTTGATCGCCAGCGCGTGGACGGAGCCAGCCAGTTCCCCCGCCAGCGCCGCATTAATCATGCGGTGGCGCTCGATCCGGCTCTTCCCCTGGAAGGCCGGCGACACAATATACACCCTGAAATGCGTTTCGCCGCCCGGCCTGTGGCCGGCATGGCCCTCATGCAGATGTGATTCGTCCGTGACGTCGAGGCTTTCCGGCGCGAAAGCTTCGCGCAACTTGTTTGTGATAGTATCTCTGGTGCTCATGACGGCGGCAATACGTCCGTGACGGCTGTTCGTCAATGGCGCAACGAAAGAGAAGGTTTCGCAATGTCAAGACTTGAAGCTTTTCGCATTGCGTTGTCATAGTCAGCCATGCCGATCGATTCATCAAAATTCTTCGATTCCATTCGCATCAAGCCCAACAAGCTGAGCGCGAAGCAGCAGGCGGCCGCGCGGGAAGAATCCGCGATGTGCGAATGGCCGGAGTGCAAGAACAAGGGGCCGCACCGCGCGCCCAAGGGCCGGACCAACGACAAGGAATACTGGCACTTCTGTCTCAACCATGTCCGCGAATACAACCAGTCCTATAATTTCTTCCAGGGCATGAATGCGGATGCGGTCGCGCGCTACCAGAAGGATGCGCTGACCGGCCATCGTCCGACCTGGAAAATGGGCGCCAATACCAGCGCCAAGAAGGGCAAGGGCAGCGTGGAGGCCGACCTCGAAGGCGCCTCCGATCCGTTCAGCATGTTCTCCGAGCTCAATGGCCGCGGCCGCTGGCGGCCCGGGCCCGGCGCGGGCGCCGGGGCCAAGGTCGAGACCCGAAAGGTGTTCAACGCCGAGCGCAAGGCGCTGCAGGTGATGGGGCTCGGCTCGGATGCGACGCTGGAGACCGTCAAGGCAAAATACAAGGCGCTGGTGAAACAGCACCATCCCGACGCCAATGGCGGCGACCGTTCCACCGAGGATCGCCTGATCGAGATCATCAAGGCCTATAATTATCTGAAAACGGTCGTGCGCGGCGCGAGCTAACTCTCTCGTCGTCCCGGCGAACGCCGGGACCCATGCGCCGCGGCGTTTGTTTTGGAAGACGCTGTTCGACGGCTTTCGTCCAACAACCAAATTCGGCGGCTATGGGTCCGGCTCAAGGCCGGGACGATGAATGAGAGATTTCTACCCTCCCGTCACAGCTTTTCCGAATCGCGCATCTGGCCCGATGTCGCTGAAATAATCAGCTTGCCGAGTTCGACAAAATGCCGCTTGCGCGGCGAGCTTCGGCGCCAGGCCAGCCCCACGACGCGCCGCGGCTGCGGATCGGCAAAGCGCATCAGCCTGATATCGTCATGGCGGCATTCCAGCTTGATGCTGAGTTCGGGCAGCAGCGTCATGCCGAGCCCGCCGGCCACCATCTGGACGATGGTCGAGAGATTGGAAGCGCCGAACGTGTCGATATTGTCGACGCGGCGCAGGTTGCAGAACGACAGCGCCTGATCGCGCAGGCAGTGGCCTTCTTCGAGCAGCAAGAGCCGGTCCTGCTGCAATAGCTCGGGCGTGGCGCGAATGCGGTTGGGGATACGCCGCGACTTCGGCATCGCCAGCAGGAAGCGATCGTTGAACAGCTTTATCGTCTCGACTTCCGGATTCTCCACCGGCAAAGCGAGCAGCAACAGGTCGAGCCCGCCGTCAATCAGCTCCTCGAGCAGATGATGGGTCTGGGTTTCGCGCAAATGCAGGTCGAGATCCGGAAACCGCTCGCGCACCAGCGGCAACAGCGCCGGCAGCACGTAAGGCGCGACCGACGGAATCACCCCGAGATGCAACGGCCCGGACAGGATGTCGCCCTGGCGGCGGGCGAAATCGACGATGTCGCGGGTCTCGGCCAAAATGCGGGTGGCGCGGCCGGCGATGTCCCGCCCGGCCTCGGTCAGCATGACGCCGCCCCGGCCGCGCTCCATCAATTGCACGCCAAGCTCTTTTTCCAGTTCCTGGATCTGCATGGAGAGCGCCGGCTGGGTCACGGCGCATTGTTCCGCGGCCTTGCCGAAATGCCGGGTCCTGGCGACCGCTTCGAAATATCTGAGCTGTTTGAGGGAGATCATCGCGGCGCCGTCGATCAGATTTCCTTATGATGATGCCAGACTAATACGATTGGACCTGATCGGCAACCCTTCCTAGTTTGCGCCACTTGTCCCCCACAGGAGAGAGCCGATGAGCAAAAATACGTTTCTGACGACGTCGTCGGGCGCGCCGGTCGCCGACAACCAGAATTCCATGACCGCGGGACCGCTGGGGCCGGTCCTGATGCAGGACTTCCATCTGCTGGAGAAGCTCGCGCATCAGAATCGCGAACGCATCCCGGAACGCACCGTCCACGCCAAGGGCTCGGCGGCCTATGGCACGCTGACCATCACCAACGATATTTCGAAATACACCAAGGCCGCGGCGCTGTCGAAGGTCGGCAAGAAGACCGAGGCCTTCCTGCGCTTCTCCACCGTCGCCGGCGAGCGCGGCGCCGCCGATGCCGAGCGCGACGTGCGCGGCTTTGCGCTGCGCTTCTATACCGAGCAAGGCAACTGGGACATCGTCGGCAACAACACGCCGGTGTTCTTCGTGCGCGATCCGCTGAAATTCCCGGACTTCATCCACACCCAGAAGCGCCACCCCAAAACCAACATGCGCTCGCCGACCGCGATGTGGGATTTCTGGTCGCTGT
>Ga0210410_10005794_pt1 | contig 10733 bp, 8 predicted proteins | sample IncBWC4MmetaG_FD_161058 | JGI IMG/M metagenome (GOLD analysis project Ga0210410, IMG submission 161058) | Forest soil microbial communities from Barre Woods Harvard Forest LTER site, Petersham, Massachusetts, United States - Inc-BW-C-4-M | ecosystem: Environmental > Terrestrial > Soil >... | reverse complement strand
GTTATATCGAAAAAGTCGAGAAGATTCCGATCCATTGCGCCGCCGCCGCCGCGCAACAGTCCCATCCTCTGCATCGGAAGGAATGGTGTCGCATCCGTAGTCGTCCAGTGGGCGCCGCCATCGAAGGTGTGGGCCACGTAAAGATGCCAGATCCCAGTAAAGCCGTCTGCGCTGGAATCGCCGGTTCCGCCAGACGCCCCGTAAAATGCGACGGCGGCGCGCCCGGTATCTCCCGCGACCGCGGCTGGGAAGGCAATGTTCTTGAGACCAAAAACAGAGCCGACGTCGAAGATATGTGTCCATGTTTGTCCCTGGTCACTCGAAGTCGCGACCACGGCGGCAGTGCCGTTCATCGCTCCGAGATAATAGACAGTCCCATTGTTGTCGATGCCCACCGCAGGGTCATCCAAAGTGGCAGTGTTTTTAACAGAGCCGTTCTGGACCTGCCGGATCGACCAAGTCGTCCCGTTATCGGCGGACACAACCACGGCCGCATTTGTGCCGCAGGCTCTGTTTGGCACATAGACAGTACCATCCGGTGCAACCTTAACGTGTCCATGTAAGCCGCCGCAGGCGGTAAGATTGTACATCGCTATCGACGGACCGAATGTTAGGCCGCCGGTATCACTTCTGGAGCAGAACGCGGCCGCGATATCTTGCGAACAGTAGTAAACCGCGTGCGGGTAGGCAGGGGTGGGCGGATTAAGATTGAGCGGTGCGTGATAAGGTCCGCCCCCGATCGTCTCGTGATCGACTGCTGAGGCAAGGCCGCTGCCCTGAGTAGGCGTCCAGTTAATACCGTCGTTATCGGTAAACGATGTCTTGCAAGTCGGGGAGAGCAGCGTCAGTTCGCCCGCGAAAACGCGACCCGTCTGCCTGTCAGTGAAACCGATCGGATCCGAATCGATAAACAGCGAGGTCGGTGCACGCCGATCGGACCATGTCGCTTTCGGAATGGTTGCCGAGCACGACTCATCCCACGAAACAAACAGGGTTTCGAGGTCGGACTGGAAGTTGGTCATTCCGCCAACTGAGCTGGAAGTGGAGAGCCAGTTTACGCCAATCGATGGTTCGCCCGCGCCGCGGCCCTGGTATTCAACCGTGACAGCGCCTGAGCTTGTTGCTGAACCCGGTACCAGGATGCCTGGAGCCTCAAAGTTTTCATAACCAATCTTCGGGCCATTGTCTTGTGGAGCAGGAGGCGGAGGCGCGGGCGTTAGTGGAACTGCCGCCGCTGTTCCCGAATACACATCGGTCGCAACCGGTGTGAGGTCGTAGGCAACGTGAACAGTGAACACTCCGGTGCCCCATTGAGAGATGTCGATGAACGCTGTTTGGTTGGTGAGACCCGGCCCATTCGCGGCGGAGGTCACCAACGCGCCACTGTTCGCGCCCATACCGCTTACGTTCGTGTTCGCGCCTTGATGAATGTAAATGTCGTATTCGTTTGCGCTATTTTGCCAGCTCAATTGGACCTGAACCCGCTGTCCGGCCCAATTCGATGGCGTGCCCGTCACGGTAAGGGTGAACGTCTCACACGTGACGTTCTCGACACATGACGACTCCATGTTGACGTTTGGCCCTACTGCTGAAGCTGGCGTCCCTTCCTGCCAGCTCGCGCTTGGTCCGCCGGGAGCTGGACCGACTGACCCTGATGAGGGGGTCGGCAAGTTCGGGGCTTTGGCCCGGTGCGCAGGTTGGCGAGTTCCATCCCGGGCTGTGTTTGCTCCGCTCAGCGGAATTGCAGTCAACAATGCGACGCTGGCCAAAATCAAAACAGTGCCGGCACTGGTGCGCGCGGTGATTAAAGAGAAAGAATCCTTTTTCATAAAGACGATAGAAGGCTCCCGAATGTAAACCCGACGTTTGCGGACAAATCTATGGTTGCACATTCATTTCGGACGGGGAACAGAAATCGGATGTAGTCCGCTGCCGCCTTTACGTGTGAGATGGCGTCGGCAGGCCTGAACGATGGCCGAACGTGGGTCCAAATTCGTAAATCGCCGCGACAGTCGCCCAGCCGCTCTCTAGAGGAGATGGCCGAGCTTTACCTTTTTGGTTTCAAGATATTTTTCGTTGTGCGGATTCGCGGCGGTTCGAATCGGAACCTGTTCGACCATTTCCAGGCCGTAACCTTCCAAGCCGACAACCTTTTTCGGATTGTTCGTCAGGAACCGAAATTGCCGCACGCCGAGATCGAACAAAATTTGCGCGCCGATTCCGTAATCCCGTAAATCTGGCGGCAGTCCGAGCTTGGCGTTGGCTTCGACGGTGTCGAGGCCTTCCTCCTGCAATTTGTAAGCGTGAATTTTTGCCGCCAATCCAATCCCACGTCCTTCCTGACGCATGTAAACCAGAACGCCGTTGCCCTCTTCGGAAATCTGCCGCAACGCCGCGTGCAACTGATTCCCGCAATCGCACCGGCGCGATCCAAACACGTCGCCAGTGAGACATTCACTGTGGACCCGCACCAGCGTCGGCTTGTTCTTGTCGATTTTGCCTCTGACCAGCGCGAGATGATGCATCCCGTCGAGCGTCGAGCGGTACAAATGCAAATCGAAATCGCCGTAATCGGTCGGCAATTTTATCACCTGCTCGAGCTCGACCAGTTTCTCGCGCTTTCGCCGATACGCGATCAGACTTTGGATTGTGCAAATGCGGAGGCTATGTTTTTTGCGGAACTCCATTAACTCCGGCAATCGCGCCATCGTCCCGTCGTCGTGCAAGATTTCGCAGAGTACGCCCGCCGGCTGCAATCCAGCCATCTGGGCAAGATCGACGGCCGCTTCGGTGTGACCGGCCCGTCGCAAAACTCCGCCGTCTTTCGCGCGCAGCGGAAACACGTGACCAGGCTGGGTCAGATCGTCCGGCAATGAATGTGCGTTCGCGATCGCTAAAATTGTGGTGGCGCGATCGTAGGCGCTGATTCCAGTTGTTACGCCGCGGGCTGCGTCCACCGAAACGGTGAAATCGGTTCGTTGCGCTTCCCGGTTTTGCGTCACCATCCGTTGCAAACCGAGTTGCTCGGCGCGCTCGTTCGAGATCGGCACACAAATCAAACCGCGCCCATGCGTCGCCATGAAATTGACCGCTTCCGGCGTGACCTTCTCGGCCGCAATCACCAGATCGCCTTCGTTCTCGCGGTCGGCGTCGTCGGTCACGATCACGATCCGCCCTTTGGAGATGTCGCTTACCACATCGTCAATCGCATCGAATTCAAACGTTTCTTTTGTCTGGCTGATCATTTGTGCAGCAACAGTTTAAACCACGAATTGTCACGAATAAACACGAAGGTTTTTAGAACAGGATTTGCCCGATTTCTTACGAGATCCGGCCAATCATTTAAATCTTGTTAATCCTGTCTAGTTCTTTGGATTGCCTGATCCCACGATCGTGTCCGAGCGGTCGCTTTCCCGGGACATCGATATGAAAAGAGAAAATTTAGCGAACTTCGACCTCGGCTTCTCGGAGATGTTAGAAATGAACAACGTCTATCGTCACAGACGCATTGCCGGGATGCGAGAGACCTCTTTCTATTTTCCTTTACAAAGCCTGTTCCGATTTACTAGACCTCGAGTAGGGCAGGGCTACGCGATCGTCGGGCGCGGATTCGCGGAAACGACAGAACTTATAGGAGCCCCCATGACAAATCCCCGCAGAACATCTCGCTCGATCTGCGAAGATTGCGTCACGCGTTCTCTTAAAGCGCGGCCGTTTTGTTACTTTTTGTCGAGGCTCATTATCGCAAAGGATTCTTTTATAACGAAGAAAGATCGCCCAGCCCTAAACCCATAACAATACAGCTAACAATTTATGCCAAAGCCAAGCGAACAAGAAGCAATCGATATTGTAGATGACGCTTTGAAGGATTACATCAACCTTCCGCTCAAACACGATAAGAGCGATGAGGAGATTGTCATCGTAGAGACATTAAAGCGGCTCGATGATAATGCCATAAGGCAGATATTTCAAAAGATTAAAGGCCGGTTGCCGGCGGGTAACGATTTCGGGATCGGACGGCTCAAAACGGCCGGCTATAACACAATAGGTGAACTCGTTACCGACGTAATCGTTTCATCTGAAACATAATCCCGAAGCATGAAAAGATTCGATTTGGTAACCCTGTTCATGGCCTGTCTATCGGTCCTTGCACCTGTTCAGCAGGTCGCGGCTCAAGTGGTCGTCAAACTTGAAACAGGGCAACTTGATACGGTAAAACCGCCGCGCCCAGTGATTAAGATTGTTTTCTACGATTCAAAGGGCCAACAATTAACAGAGATTCTCAAATTAAGTGACTCGGTCAAAGACCCTTCATCCTATACAATTCTAGCCGAAAAGGACAAGAAAACCGAAACAATAGCTGTTGAAAGAGTCATTGTCGGCAACGACCAGTTCGTCAGCCGCGTTGGCTTGCTCCCAAAAGGTAAATTGAAGGATGACGTCACTTATCGAGTACAAGTTAAGGATGGCGTATTCGTATTCAAAGACAGCACGCAATACCTTCCTAAAGGAGAACTACCTGCGGTAGACGGCGCGCAGCTTAAGGCTGAACTCGATTACATAAACAATCGTGCATTGGAGAATAAGATTGAATTGTTGAATGGAAGCAGTACAGGCGCGGGTTCGGTACGGGCAACGTATAAGAGCTATTATGCCGATACAAAGGGCGTGGATTGGCTCGAAGTAGAAGGAATTGGCAAAGCAGATTTCAACTTTTTGTCTCAAGATAAGACCAAGTATCTCAATAGCATCGTTGGTGAACTTGGCATTCTGTATTTAAATACGTGGGAGATTACCGATAAATATGGCATCCCGGCTTTTGTAGGTATTAACGGCACAGTCGAAAGCGACCAAGACTTTAAAACAGTCGATTCCACTGGCGGAGTGGAGGCGCAGCTCTTCTTGCGAAATTGGTTGAGTGAGTTCCTATATACTTTTTTCGTTCATGATATCAAAGAGGCGGGAGTCGCTCCGCTTCTCAAACTGGGCTACAGTTACGTTGGGCACGTCAAAGAAGGCATATCTACCGATACCGGTTCTCAGCGTTTTCATGCTGACTTTTATTGGTCGCTTCCTTTGTATCGCGGTTTTGATATTCGAAGCACCCATGTAACACAGCAACTTTTTGACGCCGATTTGATATTGGACATAGAAACAATATTCGATGTGGAGAAATCCAAATTCTTCGATAACAGCAAAATCGTCGTGGATCTTCATGCTCAAACACTTCGCGATAAATCCCCATCTTTTACACTTACCTACGCCCAAGGAAAGGCGACGCCGACTTTCAAGCACTTTGATGCATTTCTCGCCGGTCTAAAGATTCCTTTTTAAAGCCGTCGCTGATTCAAAACTCCGCTACCTCCCCGAAAAATATATGCTCGATAGCTTAGACACACTCATCGCATTCGTTCTGATCATGCTTGTGGTCAGCCTGCTCATTACCATCGCCGTGCAAGTGGTAGCCGCTGCGCTCAATCTCCGCGGACTCAATTTGCTCAATGGCTTGTCGAACACGTTTATTTTGATTGCCCCAGATGTCGTCCGAGACACCAAGGAGTTGGCGCGGTGCGTTTTGAAGGGGCGGTTGCTTTCGGACAGTTTCTTGCCGGATTGGCCAATAATACGTTGGTGGCGGCACACCACCGCTATTCGACCGGACGAGATTTTTGACAGCATTCACCGAATCGCCATCGCGAAAAAAATACCTGACGACGAAAACCTGCGGGAGAGCGCTCAGGGCCTGCTCGTTGCATTAGGCATGGACAGGCAAACCTTGAAAGATGCTGCGGACGAGATTTTAGGTGCACAAAAAACCGTGCAGGACTTTGCCGATGCCGCGACCAAAGCGGTTCAGGCGGTGGGCGATGCAAAAGTTCGAGACCAGGTCCAAGCGGTACTGAGTGCGGCGACGGCCAAGATAGGCACATACGAGGCACAGGCTGTAGCGGTGGCCGAAAAGGCCGTGGCCGAGGCAGCGGCGTCCATCGATGCCGCCTATCAAAAGTTTCAGTACTGGACCGGCATTTGTCAGGAGCGAGTACAGCAATGGTTCACCATGCACACTCGCGTAATCACTATCGTTTTCGCTTTCGTCTTCGCCTTTGGGCTGCAGCTCGACACCGTGGAAATTTTCAAACTGGTCTCTTCTAATAAAGCGGTGCGGGACAAGCTGGTCGCTCAATCGGCCGCTGTTACTTCTCAAGCCGAAAAGGCATTTCGCGACAGCAAATCTGTCCTGCAGAAAGCTTACGATGCTTGGCCGGATAAAACTGATCCAGCCGTGCAGACCGCAGTGGCGTCGATCAAGGTTGAGCCGAACGACACTCGCGAAAAATTGACCGACCGCATTAAAACAGCGCTCGCTTCTGTGCCGAACAACGAGGCGCACCTTAAGTCGTTCAATGACACGATAGACAAGACTGCTACTGATACACTTAAAGAGCAGGCGGGTGACTATAATTCGGTCAAAGCCGATTTCGATAATACGGGTTTCGAGCTGTTTCCAAAAAGCGATCAGGGCCGCTGGGGAAAAGGCATATGGTGGAAAGGTTCCCACGGACATGGGTGGGGAATCATTTTTTCAGCGGGACTACTTAGCCTCGGAGCGCCATTTTGGTACAACGCGCTCAAGAATCTCACCAGTCTCAAGTCCACCGTGGCGCAAAACATCACCAAGCAGCAGGACCAGGATCTAAAACAACCCGACGGAGACAAGCCCAAAACGCCGCCTCCGACGGTTACGCAGTCGTAACAAAACCGTAATGCTATATATCGACGAGGGAAAGCAGATCAACTCGCGGGAAAAAATAATTACCCCTGTAGCTGTGATGAATGACCCAAACCTCGACACTATCGCGATTTTCGATAATGCGCTTATTCACGCGCCCTCGCCGAATCCGTCGCCAGAAAGTTGATAATGCCATGCCCAAACAAGCAACACTAGAAATCACGGTTCCGATGACAGTTGATGTCGATGGTGCGCCCAACGCATATGGGCCTGACGATAGCAAGGCCCTTGACTATGAACTTAACGCCCATGAAGGGGATCCGCCGAGAAAGACAAATCCAATCGTCGGCTACCTCACAAAAAATGACGACGGGCGTACCCCGATTCTACAAGGTCCGGACGATCCGTATCCTGGTTTTTACATTTCTACATCAGCCTTTCAGCATCCAACCAGAGACCGGCTTGATCCTCGAAAGTACTGCAATGCGGCAAAGATAAATTACGTCGTCCGCGCAAGCGCCGCTCATAATCTAGGGGTACGAGTTGGCGACTTCGTTGTTGTTCACAGTAAGAAGTACGACAAAACAGTTTACGGGGTCGTGGGAGACACTGGCAATAGCAGGGGCTCTGAAGGATCACTATCTCTCGTTCAGAGCCTGGGATACCCCTTTAAGAATGGCAAGAATGATAGCGTGGACGACCCGGACATTGTGATCCGCTATTTCGCTAACACCAACAACCAGTTCTTTGATACCCAGGAAGACCTAAATGCTGCGGCTGAGACGGCCGATCTGGATGATCAATTCTAAAAAGACGAATCTTGGCTCTTGTCCGATCTAACCGTGTCCCCCTGGCCGTGGCTCTAGTTTAGCGTCCGTCGGAAGACGAGGATCGCAAAAACCTGTGGCTCAAACTAAAGCAACGAAACTCAACAAACGTTCTCCCAAATGGTACGGATGGCTGCCGGATTTGCCGGATAACCGCGATTTTTCCTACAGCGTGGTCGCGCCGCGGCTGGCCGCGTTGCCGACGAAAGTTGATCTGCGCGCCAAATGTCCGCCCATCGAAAATCAGGGACAGATAGGAGCCTGCACCGCTCATGCGCTTGTCGGCGCGCTCGAGTTTCTTGAGTTAAAGGACGGCTGCCCGTTCGTTAACCTGAGCCGGCTCTTTGTTTACTACAACGAGCGCGCGATTGAAGGAACAACAAACCAGGACAGCGGCGCGTTTCTTCGCGACGGAATTAAGTCGCTCGCCAAACAAGGCGTCTGCCCCGAAAAAGAATGGCCGTACCTCGTCAAGGCTTTCACCAAAAAGCCGACCACGAAGTGTTACTCGGACGCGAAGAAACATCAGATCACTTCTTACCATCGGATCAGCGCGATTGACGAAATGCGGACATGTCTGGCCGACGGATATCCTTTCGTGTTCGGGTTCACCGTTTACCAAGCGTTCGAGTCAGCCGCCGTGGCGAAATCGGGCGTGCTGAATCTGCCTAATCCAAAGGAGAAGGTCGTGGGCGGCCACGCCGTCATGGGTGTGGGATACGACGATTCGCAAAAGCGATTCATCATTCGCAACTCGTGGGACACCGATTGGGGGCAGAAAGGCTATTTTACCATGCCGTACGATTATCTCGATCCCGCCAAGAACTTGGCCGACGATTTCTGGACGATCCGCATGGCGGAGGAGGGCTAGCTTGCGTACGCATGAATGGGAAACTTGTTAGACGAAAAATTTTCGTCTTATTCTCGTTAGATGCTAAAGCACGTCGTCAGATGGTCAGCACTCGCGTTCCTGCTTTGCCTGGCTGGTAATGGGGCGATTAGCGCGCTCCATGAAAACATTGGCCCCGGCGGCGATCAAAAGAAAACATTCGTTACCAAAGCTCGGAGCGGACAATACAGTCTGATCCAAAGACCTGCCCATCTAAAATCTTGCGACGAAGACGGCGGCTGGCCTTGTTATCGGACCACGGTTCATTTTGGCGACAAATCCAAACCGGACCAATTTCTGCCGGCAGTCGGCCTCGCCAGAAAGGCGAGTTATCAGATGCCCGCCGACTATATTATCTCACCGGACGAGCATTGGTTTGTTCGCGACCAGCACCTTTTTGCCGGATGCAACACGCTGGTCTTGTACAAGGTCGAGCCCGACGGAAAAGTTCGTGAGGAGCAAAGCGATCTTGTCGATCTTGCATTGAAATGCGTTTTAGAAGATTTGCATCGGGCCGGGAAAACTCAGCTTTCTTCCGAAGGATTTTTTCATCTTTCGGGTGAGGACGTGGTCTGGGATCGCGTTTCCGATGCGCTCCACTTTAAACTTTTCGCCCGGCCAGATCCGCCCGATCCCAGCATCCGCGACTGCCTTGTTCGTTACGATCTGCGAACGCGCAAAATGACGCACGGGAAAATCCCTCTCGGCGATTCCAAAACAGGCGACGAACTGGAAACAGTGACGGTCGGCGCGACGGCCGACCAGTGATTTAATTACCGCATAACTTGTGCTTCTCGTTTGTGTTCGTGGCCATAATTTCATCTAACCAAGCGATGAAGCGAATCGCTGCCGATTAGAAATTCACTTTTTGTGACTACACGCATCCATTCCAGATCAGCCTCGCTCTCAGTAGCGATTCGCTTATCTTATTCCCGTTAGGCCACACGACATTTATACTGAAGTAAATTGTATGCCTGATGAAAAAACTCAAAATTTTAATGGTCTATTGATCACCGGCTTGCTGGCCCTTCTTGGTACGGTTACGGGGGGAGTCGTTAAGGGCTATTGGGACACAAGCCTGGCCAACAGAGATTTCCAATCGAAATTGATCCTCCGTGCCTTGGAATCGGAAGACATGAACAAGAGGATCAGTTCCCTTCAGTTTCTGGTCAAAACGAACTTGATATCAGATCCGCGGGTTATGGATGGCATAAAGCAAGCCGTTAGGGACGGTGACATTCCGCGGTTCGACCCAATCAGACAGCAAGAGCCCGGGGTTAGTGTTGTTCCGAGTGCCAAGGCGCAAGTTATTGCGGAAAATCCCGCATTAAAGGGCAGTATTCTTCCATTGGTTGCCTTAAAGGTGCGGCACGGCGATGTGATTGATTCCATTACTCCCATTTTCGCTGAAATCGGTCCCGACTTGAGCTTTAAAGGCCAAAAAAAAGTTGGCCAACGAATTGGGGGAAACAGCGGTAATGAAACACTTCTTGAACGCGAGGGATGTATTATTACCGGAGTTAATGTTTATCGGGGAAACTACTTTGGCCGAGACGAAGTCATCCAGATACAGGTGATCTGGCATAAGTTAACCCCACAGGGGATCGATCCAGGTGGAGAAATCGTCTCCGAAAAATTGGGTTCGGGCAAATTCGCCAAGATATCTCAACCTCCGAAAGAACTTCGCGCGCAACCCGGATATTACATTTCTGACTTCACCTCATCTACTTTCGACCACACGAGTGGTGAGACATTTTTTAACGATATTTCTATTAGCCAGGAAAAACTACCGATAGGGAACTAGACGAAGGAGAACTTATTTCCTTTGGGCATTATCGGACTTTATTCGCAGCGCACTTATTCCCGCTGACAGGGGCGCATTTTCGCGTGTGACCGTCGAGTATCTTGCCGATCGTCGTGAGTTCATACCCATTGTGTCGTCTTGGCATCATACGGAGTGGGGCCATCTTCGTCCCGGCGAGACTGTGGAAGATCGTGCGGTGCGAGTCGAACGCGACTGTGGCCATCGCGAGGTTCCAACTACGTTCGTGGCGCTGGACGGGCGTCAGTGTCTCGGTTCCGCCAGTCTTATCGCGTGTGACATGGACATTCGCCCGACGCTGACACCGTGGCTTTCCGGCGTGTTCGTCGCGCCAGAGCACCGCAGGCGCGGGGTAGGCGCGGCTCTCGTCGAGCGAGTTGTGCAGGAGGCGCGGGCACTCGGCAAGCCGCGTCTTTATCTTTACACGCCCGGTTCTGGGACTCTGTATCTCAGACTTGGCTGGTG
>Ga0210410_10005793_pt1 | contig 10734 bp, 9 predicted proteins | sample IncBWC4MmetaG_FD_161058 | JGI IMG/M metagenome (GOLD analysis project Ga0210410, IMG submission 161058) | Forest soil microbial communities from Barre Woods Harvard Forest LTER site, Petersham, Massachusetts, United States - Inc-BW-C-4-M | ecosystem: Environmental > Terrestrial > Soil >... | reverse complement strand
TCTGCCAGTGTACGTACAGGCCGCAATAGCAACAGAGTAGCTTCGTTTTTCAAAAATTATATCGAAACCAACAACTTAGCCTCCGTCGAAATCCTCGACCTGCTTCCATATCAGTTTCCCATTTTTGATGAGCGATTAAAATTTCAAAAAAATCCCCTGCCAAAAACACTTGAGTTTGCTCAAAAAATAAAATCAGCCGATGGGGTTATCATAGTAACACCCGAGTACAATGGCGGTTATCCCGCAAGTTTAAAAAACGTAGTCGACCTTCTTATCGATGAGTGGAAAAAAAAGCCAATTGCCATTTCAACCGTTTCAGCGGGCGCGTTTGGCGGCACACAAGTAATGATGTCTCTTCAGTTTTCCTTATGGAAAATGCAGGCATGGGTGGTTCCGGTCATGTTTCCCGTACCAAAAGTGAGCGATGCTTTTGATGAACAAGGCAACCCTGCCGATAAACAGGGCACCGAAAAAAGAGCCAAATCTTTTATAGATGAATTGCTTTGGTGTATCGAAGCTAAAAAACGAATGACAAGTTAAATATGAGCATTATAAATAAACTGGCGTTTTCATTAAACCGCCGTGATGAAGTACCCAATCAGCAACTCGCCCAACAAATAGCTACCGATAACGATACCAAAGTCGTAAAAGAAGTAGTTGAAAACCTTACCCATAAAAACAAAAACATACAAAGCGATTGCATTAAAGTACTCGATGAAATTGCTAAACTAAAACCCAAACTGGTATCCCCTTATGCTAATCAGCTTATAGCCTTACTTGATAATAAAAACAACCGTTTGCAATGGGGTGCAATGGCCGCCTTAGATTCGCTAACAAACCAAAACCCAAAAGCAATTTATGCCGCACTCACAAAAATAATTGCCTGTGCCGATAAAGGCTCTGTAATAACCAACGACCATTGCGTGGGCATCCTCATAAAACTATGCGCCGTAAAAGAATACGCAACCAATTCTTTTGCCTTGTTAAACGAGCGTTTATTAATAAGCCCCACCAACCAACTACCCATGTATGCCGAAAACGCGCTGCCTGTTATCACTGAAAAAAATAAACCCATCATTATTAAAACACTTAGCTCGCGTCTCAACGAAATCGAAAAAGAAACCAAGCGCAAACGGGTAGAAAAAGTTTTAAAGAAATTACAAAGCAAATAATTTACCATCTTATAAATCTTTACTTTACCGCTTGCTTGTACAAATAATTAACCTCGTACATTTTGTGTACCGCATCATACATTTCAACCACATTAGGCCCTTTAAACTCAGCATCAAGTAAGTTATGAAATGGTTGATTATTTATAAACGCTTCTTTTAAATTAGGTATATTTAATTTTTTTATATCGCCCGTGGCACCTTTACTAAAATAATACACGGGGTCTCTTTCAATATCTTCGCCCACAATAACAATTTTGCGTATAGAATAAATGTAAATGGCATTAGTCTCCATAATTTCATACTCCTGGTTGTTGTAAAACCTAAACACCATGTTTTCGCAATCGCGGTAAGCATAAATGTCTTTTTTCAAGTAAGTTATTTTTACACCTTGGTTTATAACCGTAAACTCCGCTTTGCTAAAAAAATCATGTTTCTTAAATTTTTCTTTATCGTTTTTGCAATTCGCTTCTTCAGTTAATCTATTATGTATAAAATCGTCTTTTGTTATATATACACCGCTATTAATTATAGCGGTTTGTGCGGTGTTTTTTTGAGCCAATGCAAAAAACATAAAAAAAAGTAAAACGTGTAGTGGTTTCATATAAGGTTTATTTAAAAGCAAATATCACCGCTTTTGTTTTGTAAAGCCTTACATGCTTTTGTAAATAAGTTATACAAATCACAGGTACATAATTACTTTTATTTTACTTTCGTTATAATATGACAAGACTGCTGATTATATTTTTGCTGCTAGGTGTTTTTAGTTCCTGTAGTTTACAAAAACGCCGGTATAGTTTAGGTTTTTACCATAGCACAGCAGCATATAACAAAACGCCTACTGAGTTACCTGCAAACAAACAAAACAAAACCGCAGCTATAAAAAACAAAACGGCCAATTTGCAAAGCATTGCCTTACCACTAACAAAAACTCAGGTTACGCCAACACCAAACAACACCTTACTGGCATCAGCTAAAAAAACTAAAGCAAACTATATTTTTGCACTACCTGCAAAGGCAAAAAAAACAACCCCTTTAAAAAACCAAGAAAAAATAAATGCCAAACGCAAAAACCTTGAACCCGTTTTTGAAACCTGGCAACAAGCCTTAATTTTTGTTTTACTTTTAGGGGTGGGGTTTTTAGCCGGTTACGGTTTGCATGCTTTAGTGCCAACCTTGGCATTTGCAACTTGCATTTATATAGGTATAGCGGCAGTATTAGTAATTGCGTTGGCTATACTACTAATAGTAGTTCTTTCACAATAAAAACAATAGCAACAAAACCTCTAATTGCACAGTACAATAGTATAGTGGCCATAGGACTATTATACATAAAATTAACTTTTATTTACATTTTTTTTATTTGATTGCACTAAATTTACAAAATGGATTCAGAGAAAATAAAAATTTTATTGGTAGACGACGATGAGTTTTTTGGGTTTTTAGTTAAAAAATATCTCGAACAAAAAGGCTTTTTAGTAGATAAAGCAGATAATGCAAAACAAGGTTATGAATTGTTTTGTAAACAAACTTACCACTTATGTCTGTTAGATGTTATAATGCCCGATAAAGATGGCTTTGCACTTGCCCACGAAATAAAAGCGAAAGATAAAAACGTACCCTTTATTTTTATTACCGGCAACCAAAACCCTGCACAAACACTGGTAGGTTTTGATGTTGGTGCGCACGATTATATAAGAAAACCCTTTGCCATGGAAGAGTTATTGGTGCGCATGCAAGCCATTTTGCGCCGTAGCATGAAACAGCAAGGAGCCGATAATTTTATAAAATTCGATATTGGCAACTATGTATTTAACTACAGTATGCGCACGCTTACATTCGATAAAAAAATATATAGGTTAACCACAAAAGAAACCGAACTGTTGCATCTTTTTGTGCTTAAAAAAAACGAATTATTAGACCGCTCTTACGCGCTTAAAGTAATTTGGAACGAAACCAGCTACCTCAATCGCCGCAGTATGGATGTGTTTGTTACCAAGCTGCGTAAGTATTTTGTACACAATAATCAGGTAAAAATTTTAAATATACCCAAACAGGGCTATATGCTACAGGTTGAGTCTTAATATATCTACACATAAAAACACCGTGTTAACCCTATTTCATCCCTGTATTCTCTTAATAAAGTCTCAATATCCCATTCATGTAACCCCGCAGCCCCTGTCTATGCTGCAAATAAATAAAAGGCGATTACAACTATGTAAGCATTGCAATTAATTATATATTTATTTTAACTTTGCCCAACTAAAACAAAACCCCGCAAGTTTGCATTTTGCAAAAAAATGAACGAAAAAAATCTGAAAATATTATTGGTAGATGATGATGATATTTTTGGCTTCATATTACAAAAGTTTCTTGAAGCAAAAAATTTTCTGGTAGATAAAATAAACAATAGCAAAGAAGCCTTTGATATGTTTAGCAAAAACAACTATGATTTATGTTTGCTGGATGTTATGATGCCGCTTAAAGATGGTTTTACCCTTGCTAAAGAGTTAAAAATAATTAACCCCGATGTTCCCATTATATTTATTACTGCCAACTCCGTAAAAGAGCAAACCCTTAAAGGCTTTTCTGCCGGTGCCGATGATTATATACGCAAACCCTTCGAAATGGAAGAACTTTCGTTGCGCATGCAAGCGATTTTGCGCCGCAGCAAAAAACCGATTCAACCTTCTGATAACGATTTTGCAAACGTTGCCATAGGGCAGTACACTTTTAACTACAACACACATACGCTTACCATAGGAAACAACAAACGCAAACTAACTACTAAAGAGGCGCAACTACTACATCTTTTAGTGGAAAACAAAAATCAACTGCTTATACATTCAGTTGCCATGCAATCGGTTTGGCATCATGCCGACCATCAAACTCACCGCAGTATGGATGTTTTTATAACCAAGCTTCGTAAATATTTAAACGACGACCCCAATGTCGAAATTATAAATGCTCGTGGGCAGGGCTATAAATTATTTATTAGATCATAACACGGGGCATGCAAAAAATGTATCTCTCTATAATACTAGTAGCCGCGCTAACAACATCCTGCAAAAAAAGTTACACCTGTACATGCACCTACACTTCACCCAGTGTAAACGGCTCACCGGGCTATAGCTCTACAAAACTTACCACCATTTCCGAAACCTCTAACACAAACGCCCAAAACAGTTGCACTGCAACTGCTCAAGCATCAGCTGCCCCCAGCCACTCAACCGTATCCTGCTACGTACTATTAAATTAAAAACATTTTTTATCTTGGACGTTCCGAGGCTTTGTCATTTCGACTGAGGGAGAAATCTATTTCGCCACTAAAGGATTTTCGTTGCAAATGTTTTTCTATCAATCATTCAGATTTAGCATTAAATAAAGAAATAATTCCTAAAATAAATCCATAAAAGAAAAATTATAGCCAGTAACAATAAAAAAAATGCCATACCAATGCTTGATGAAACACCTTTATAAAATAAAATTAAAAAAACTACTCCTAATAAAATAAAAATAGATCCTACAACTCTAAAAAAAATTATTCCTTTCCGATGCGTTTCATTTTGCTTTAATCCTTTCAATCCCTTATCGCCGTTTGCAAAATTTATATGATTTACATCAGTTTTATTAATAGAAGAGTTATAATAATTAGTCGAATCACAGTTTTTAAAAAATATTTTTTTACTAGTTGTTTTAGTTATAGTTCCTGACAACTTACTTCCATTTTTTAAAATAATAGTATCACAAGTGTTCAAAATAGAACTTTTCCATCTGTTTTGTAAGAGCATTAGATGATTAGTGGAGGTGATTTTAGAAACTTGAGCAAATAGATAAGAGTTATCTTCCCTTTTATTTATTTGCTTTATGTTTCTAAAAACAGAAACCGATAAAGATGAATCATACTTGTTTGATTTTTTGATAGCTGCGTTGTTACTAGCGTAAAAACCTTTAGTATACAATCTTTTTTTAAAAGTGCACGACGATGAAAAAATGATTAAAATAATAAATAAATAAAAAACCTTATTAATTTCTACGCTCATTTATTATATTATAACTATTTAATTTTCATCAAACCCAAATAACCATACATTACCCTTGTTGGTGTTATCACCAGCAAGTAAATTATTTCTTCGCCCTCTTCTTCAAATCCTCTATACTTAATAAAATAACCTCATTAGTAGCAGGCAATTTAAAGGCAGGCTCAAACTCATGCTTAGCCACAGCAGACACCGCATCCTTAATAGCCAGCCAGGTTGCAAAAGCAAGCATTAAAGGTGGCTCGGCAACCGCTTTACTTTTACGTATAGCATTTGGGTTAGGCGCGCTTTGTAATAAATGGGTTCTAAAATCCGTTGGTATATCTTGTACAGATGGTATCTTGTAGGTGTCTGGCGAATGATTTAGCAAATGCCCTTTATCATTCCATTTCACTTCTTCGGTGGTGCACCAACCCACACCTTGTATATAGCCTCCTTCCACCTGTCCAATATCAAGCCCCGCATTAATTGAGTCGCCCACATCATGCAAAATATCTGTGCGTAAATTTTTATAAAAGCCTGTTAGGGTGTCAACCATCACTTCGCTCACACACATGCCAAAAGCAAAATAATTAAATGGCTTGCCCCAACCGGTTGCTTTATCCCAACCAATATTAGGCGTGCGGTAAAAACCTGTAGCACTTAAACTTATCTGGTTAAAATTGCAAACGGTCATTGCCTCACCAAAATCAATTTTTCTATCCCGGTGTTTGCTATCAAATATTAAATCATTTTCAATAACTATATTTTCTTTCTCACTTGGTTTATCGGCATGTGCTTTGCTAAACTCTTTGGCAAACAATTCGCATATTCTGTTTCTCAATTTATCAACTGCCACTTTCACAGCCATACCGTTCAAATCAGTCCCTGCCGATGCTGCCGTGGCCGATGTGTTTGGTACTTTTGATGTGTTGGTAGCATTCACTTTTATTTTTGCCAAACTCACACCCAACTCCGCTGCGGCTATCTGTGCAATTTTGGTGTTAAGTCCCTGACCCATTTCGGTGCCACCGTGGTTAACCAAAATTGTTCCGTCTTTATAAATGTTTACCAAAGCCCCCGCCTGGTTTAAAAACGAAGTGGTAAACGATATACCAAATTTTACAGGCGTTAAGGCTAATCCTTTTTTATAAAATTCATTCGTAGCATTAAACTCATTAACAGCTTTCCTTCTGTTTCTATAGTCAGAAGATTTCATCAACTGCTCATACATCGTATCTAAACGATTCAGTTCAACTTCTTGTCCGTAATGCGTAATGTTATCTTTATCGGTTCCGTAAAAATTTAGCTTACGTACATCAACCGAATCTTTTTTCAAGTGGCGAGCAATTCTGTCAATCACACTCTCCATAGCAGCCATTCCTTGCGGACCACCAAAACCTCTAAACGCTGTATTTGATGGTAGGTTTGTTTTATACGCCCTACCAATTACTTCCATGTTTTCAATAAAGTAACTGCTATCGGCATGCAACATGGCACGTTCTAAAATGGCCAAACTTAAATCGGTTGCACAACCACCATCGGCATGTTGTTCAAATTTCAAGGCAGATATTTTTCCTGCATCATCAAAACCAACTTCATATTGTATCAAATATGGATGTCGTTTCCCTGTTATAATTTGGTCATCATCTCTAAACAATCTTATTTTCACAGGGCGTTTTGTTGCATTACATAATAATGCGCACCATGCAGCTGCCCAGTTACCCTGTGTTTCTTTACCGCCAAAAGCACCACCCATACGGCGTGTTTCAACTACTATTTCGTTTTTACCAAGGCCTAACACTTCGGCAATTATCGCCTGCGTTTCTGATGGATGTTGTGTTGAGCTATACGCTGTAATTTCCTGTTGCTCGCCCGGCACACACAAACACGATTGTGTTTCCAAATACCAATGCTCTTGCGCCCCTGTTTCAAGTTCTCCTTTTAAAACATGTTTTGCTTTTTTCAAAGCCGCACTTACATCACCACGTTTCATAGTTCGTGCAGGTGCCAATAAAGAATTTTTTTCTATCGCGCTGTGTAAATTTAAAATCGCTTCCAGTTCTTCATATTCAATGCGTACTAATTTTTCGGCAGCAATCGCAATCTCTTCTGTCTCTGCTGCTATAAGTACAATGGCTTGCCCAACGCAAATAACTTCATTCGCTGCCAGGCAAGGCTCATCATGCACCACGGGACCCATTTGGTTTGCACCCGGTATATCTTTATGACAAAGTACAGCGTGCACGCCTGCTAATTTTTTCGCCGCTTCTAAATCAAGCGTTTTTATTTTAGCATGAGCCTGTTTGCTATATACAACGCGCCCAATTAATAATTGCGAATTAACCTGCATATCATCAATATACACCGACTGACCCGAAACATGTTTATGTGCACTATCGTGAGGAATGTTCATAGTAATAATATTAATGATGTGTTTCGTTCCAAAACTTTAACAACAAATTCTTAGCAGCCACACTTCTAAACTCCGCCCCCGAGCGCGCGTCGGTTATTGGTGTAAAATCTCCAACAATTAATTCCATGGCTTGCTCCACATTTTCACGCGTCCATGCATTGCCCATTAAAAATGCTTCTGCTTTTACAGCTCGTTTGGTAACAGCTGCCATACCGCCATAAGCAAGACATATAGCACTAACTTTATTTTTGTCTATCAGCAAACTAAAGCCCGCACTCACCGTAGATATATCCAAATCTTTTCTTTTAGATACTTTATAAAATTTTACAATAGTGCCTTCACTTGGTTTCGGAATGATAACTTTTGTAATCAATTCATTTGGTTTGCGTGCCGTTACACGATAACTCAACACGTAATTATTCATGTTTACAATGCGCTCTTCATGTATGCTTTGCAATTTTATATCGGCATTGTATGCCATCAGCACAGGCAGCGTATCTCCTATCGGTGAACCTGACCCAAGGTTTCCACCCAGCGTAGCAAGTGTTCGTATTTGTTTCGACCCAAAAACTACCAATGCTTCATGCAAAGCAGGCAATTCGTGTTGAGTTATTTTTTTCACTTCCTCTAAATTCATGCCCGCACCAAACTTTATTACATAATCTGTTACGGTACATTTTTTCAATTCTTCAATGTTCGATAGGTCAATTATCTCTTCCAGCAAATCATGTCGCTTAGTAACACGCAAAGCTACATCAGTTGCTCCGCTTATTATTACCGAATTTTGCATTTTATCTCTCAAATCCAATGCCTCGGCTTTTGTTTTTGGCTGAAAGTATTTTTGCTTTTTAATTCCTATCTCTACCGATTTACTCTCGTTTTTAATTTTGTTAAGCAAATCAATAACATGCTGTTCATTCTTCGTAAAAAAATCCACACCATTATTTACACATGCTTTTGCAGCCGCTTCAATAATGGGTTTGTAACCTGTACAACGGCAAAGGTTTCCGGTAAGGGTATCTTCAATCGTTTCTTTACTCGGATTGTTTTCTGTTTTGTATAAGGAAAAAATCGACATCACAATACCGGGTGTACAATAACCACACTGACTGCCATTGCACTCAACCATCTCCTTTTGTACCGGATGTAAAATTTCTGTGTTACCTTCTTTCTGCATTAAATTCTCCACTGTAATTAATTGCTTACCATTTAGCATGGGTAAAAAAACCAAACAAGAGTCAATGGCATTGTAATGTAATTTTCCATCCGCACCTAATTCGCCAATAGCAACCGTACACGCGCCGCAATCGCCCTCGGCACAACCTTCTTTCACTCCTTTGTGCAGCGGACTGTTACGCAAATAATTCAGCACCGTAGTAGTAGGCGACAGTTCTTCGCTAAAAGTTAGTGTCTGTATTTTATCGTCTAATACAAATGAAATAGTTTGTTGCATGGTTTATCAGTATAAAGTTTAAAGATAAAAAGTTCTGCTGTATTTTATACGCTTACTTTAAAACTTTCGGGGTGGTTTTTTTATTTCGCACATCAATCAGTTTTGCCAAAATACTAATGGCAATTTCCTGAGGCGTTATGGCTTCAATGTCTAAACCAATTGGCATATCAATTTCTTTAATTTCTTCTTCATTTAAAAAGTTGGCCGCAATCATATTCTTTTTCGCAATCTCAACTTTACGCTCGCTGCCAATCATGCCAATATATTGATGCGGCTTTTTAGACGTTAATGCCAAAATCTCTCTGTCATACGCATGGTTATGCGTTAAAATAACCACAAACGTGTTTTCGTTAAAATCTAAGTGCTCAATAGCCGTTGCATGATGTTCTTTTACCATCACACATTCCGCAATATCAATTCCATCAAAGGCTTCATAGCGCTCATCAATCAGCGTCACATTAAAATCAAGCTCGCTCGCAAATTTTGCCAAGGCTTTACCAATATGCCCTGCACCAAAAATGTAAATTTGTTTTCTGTTCATAATCGGTTCTATAAAAAGTTCTACCGTACCACCGCAACACATGGCAAGCTCGCTTACTAAATTATGCTTCACTGTTTTTGCTTCATTGTTTTTTATAACCTCAAGTGCTTGTTCAATCACCACTTTTTCTAAAGAACCCCCACCAATGGTTCCTGCAATAGCACCATTTTCGTACACCAGCATTTTTGCGCCCGTTTTTCTTGGAGCCGAGCCTTTAGTCATAGTAATAGTACACAGCGCGGCTTTACGTTTGCCGTTTTCTACTTCAATTATTTTTTGGAAAATGCTGCTCAATTTTTTACCGCCAATTCAAAAATCAGCAGGGTAAAATTAATTAAATTAATGCGAGCTTTTACAACTTACTTTTCAATCTCCTAATTTACTGCACCGAAAGCCTTTTACAGCTAATTATTGCATCACCCTGTTTAACTACTACAGTATAAACACCCGCAGGTAAATTTATGGTACACGTGTTTTTTCCTTTAACTAGGTTTTGTTTTTTTACACATTCACCAAGCACATTTATTATTTCTATATTTTGAGTTGCTTCAACATCAACATAAAATACATCACTGCATGGGTTCGGATAAAAATGTACATCCCCCTCTCTTGCAATCGTACTTATTCCGGCCGATGTGTTGCCTATCGTATCAGTTCGGGTTAAAAAATAATTATTGTTGTTTTTAGCAAAAAGACCTGTTACTAAATAACCGCCAAATACCGATGGTTTTATTTCGTACCCAATATCAACACCCGCACTATAAATATTTTTCAGCCATTTAATGCTTCCTGCGGTGTCTGTTTTTAAAATCACAATATCATCCGACCCTCCTCCATTGTAACTCGAACTATATCCTGTACACATCAAATCCATTCCTGCTATTTCAACTAAATTAAAAAGTGCATCGGTGCCTGTGCCACCAAACACATGTCTGCCGTAATCGTTACCGGCCGTATCAATTCTATCAATAAAAAAATCAAAAGCTACGGTGCTGGGCACTTCGGTTTCACCAAAAAACAAATAATCTCCATTACTCAATTCAATAATTCCTTGCGACCCATTATTCAAATTATCTCCAAAATATTTATCCCAAATAATATTTCCGTTTTTATCAAACTTTATAACTTCCACATCA
>Ga0210410_10005792_pt1 | contig 10734 bp, 10 predicted proteins | sample IncBWC4MmetaG_FD_161058 | JGI IMG/M metagenome (GOLD analysis project Ga0210410, IMG submission 161058) | Forest soil microbial communities from Barre Woods Harvard Forest LTER site, Petersham, Massachusetts, United States - Inc-BW-C-4-M | ecosystem: Environmental > Terrestrial > Soil >... | reverse complement strand
TGAGCCAAGGCTTGTGGATACGCCTTGTCAATAACTGTCGGGTTCCGGTGGTTGTCGCAATGTTCAATCCTGGTACCGACGATCGGGGTTCGGGGATCTATCTCTCCTTCCCCAGAGTACATGATTGATCTAATAGCCTATTTTGCAAACTCCCAGCGGTCGCCGGTCATCACCAGGGTTGCATTATCGGATTTGTTTGATCCAAGCGCTGACGCGAGGCCTGGATAAGCAGTCTTCATTTCCTGAGAGTTTGCCCATCCGGCGACGTTTGCAATCTGATAGTGATAGCTGATGGCGACCGTCTTCGCACCGTTGCCATTTGTGCCCAGTGTTGAATTATCGATCGACGTAACATCACGGTTTCCGTAGCAAAAATTTCCGTAGCCTGGCTGCGAGGAATCGGGCGTCCATGAGGTGCGACCTTTTTCTGAAAGATCGTAATTATTCACCTGTTTGGAAGCGATAATCAAAACCTTCTTTTCCCCTGTGGTGCGTGTCAGCAGGCCTTCCTGCGTAAGGGCGTCGTAGCCTTCCGTTTTCGCGTCGTCGGAGGTGGCCGCTTGGACAGGGAACTTCTTGGGCTGAGACCAAATGCAGGCTGGAAACGCTTTGAAGTGATCGTTAATTGCAGTCTTGTAGTTAAGATCGGTGTTGCCGCCGTTGTTGCAGCCTGCGGCAAGGAGTGAAAGAAAACCTATCGCGACTGTCCAACTCTGTACTCGATTGATTAGCATGAATCTCCTTGAAGGATTGTCGGTTCTGTACCATGTGTTGCGCGAGCGGGAAGGCCTTTTTGGGCACCTGCCCTGGGGCTCTCGCTTGGTGCACACCCTTCAGTCAATTTTCCCGGCGCATTGTGGATGTCCGCATTCACAAGCGACCTCGGAGCCTGTCTTCAGTGTTTCGCAATGCGGGCTGCAATATTTGCTGTCATTTCCCACTCTGCAACTGCAGCCAGCGTGGGCGCAACGATCTTTTTTCTTGTCATCCATTACGCAATCCTTTCGAACCCTTCGATGTTATTCAACTCATTCACGTTGGATTGCATGTGAAAAAACGGGGCTGGAGCCGCTTCAGCGAAAACCTCCGAGCATGTAGGCGATGAGCAGGATCAATAGGACAGTGCCGAGCCCTACTCCTGCGCCGCCACCGTAACCCCAGCGGCTATGACCGTAAAATCCGCCGCCGCCTCCCAAAACCAGGACCAAAATGATAATGAGTATCAACATGCGAGTTTCCTTTTCTCACACACGCTGCATTTTCAAGACTTCCGGCAGTCAATAACCCTGCGATTAGCAGCTTTGGCTATCCCAGAATGCCAAGCCGTGTTTTTGCATTTTCGGCCAGCAGGTTACAAGAATCAGACTGGATGCCCTTCTTCTCCGGAGATTCCTCCCCCGCCGTCAGTAGCCTTGCGGACATCGAACCCCTGAACTGTAAAGTTCGAGGTTAGGATGTTCCGGATAACAGCGTGGTCGTCGACAACCAGCACACAATGCGGCATACGGTAATGATTGAAGTTTGATTTGTGTCGGGCCATCAAGAACTTCTGGTAGATCTGCAGTTTTAAGCCAGTAGATTCTCAGGACATTGAGGTGCCGAAACACGGGAATTAGTTCCAGCACGTTGACGCGTGGTGGTTGGAGCTATTTCCGTGCCGCCTGTAATTGGCAGGCTGCATACGTAATTATCGGCTTATCGGCTGCGAGTCATCTTAGAACTGCTCCTCTAATAAGACGGCGTACCCTGTCGAGCACAACGATGTACCGCGTTCGCCCGATAGTGTCCGGAGGGGGACGGCGTAGTGTTAGATAGGACTGATTTAGAAAAAACATTTAAGGAGCCCATCAATGAATAAGGATCAGGCAGCCGGAAAAGTAGAGCAAGCCGTCGGCAAAGTTAAGCAAAGCGTAGGAGAAACCGTTGGCAATGACAAACTGGCGAATAAGGGCGTTGTCGATCAGGTCAAGGGCGCGGGTAAGGAAACTTGGGGCGACGCGAAGGACGCGGCAAACAAAATTAAGAAATCTCAGGAGGAAGTAGCGAGCGAGACGGCTGATGAGAGGCGGGGCAAGATCAGCCAATCAGTCGAAGACGCCAAGAACAAAGTAAAGGGCAAGATTGAAGATTTCAAAGAGCGTCACACAGCTTGAGCATCTAGGGCGTTCGGTACGTTGAAGCGGACACATCTTCGCTGTGAAGACTCGGACCAAGCACCATCTGGCTCCCCTCGGCGTGCCGGACCTCAGATCAGCACCTTGTTGATCTGCAATCACTTTGCAAGCAGTTAACGTGAAACTACTACGTACTTTCCGGGTCTTTGCAGCGCCGTCCGTGCTTGCTCAGTTCTTTAGAGTGCGATTCCGAATGGATTCGAATCCCACTCTCCTCACCATAGCGGGCGATTGTAAACCTCGCGATGTTCGGACAGAGACCTCATGCACTCCAGTCCATGCGGTTGGTCAGCAGCAGGGTGCGCCCCAGGCGTTGATCGAGCGATCGAGCAACTGCGGCAAGGCGGCAGAATCGAAGTCGAACTGCAAATGCCAATGCCAATGCCAATGTCCGTCGCGTTGTTCCAGTTGATAGCGAATCAACTCGGCTAGGAAGGGTGCCGCCAGGCAGCGCTCAATCTTGCGCACGATCGGATCTTGTTTCCAGTGCGCCTTGGGTTTGTTCAGTTCTTGGGCGAGATGGCGTAAAGACTGCAGCACGCGGCTGAGGCTGGTGGTCAGACTGTGCAGACTCACAGAAGGTCCTTTCTACCAAGAAAGGACCTTCGGCGCTTCGTTTTCGTTTATTTCCAGAGTTATGGCTGGAAGTTTTTGAACAGATCGTCCGCGATTGTGGGAGCAATGACGATGCGGTCGAGATCTGGTGCAAAGTTCGTGGGGTTGTCGAAGCTTAAGGTGTTCGTTCCTGCATGGAGATGAACACTATAGATGTTGTCGGAGGGTTCGTCGAAGGTGCTGCCGTTCAGATCCAATTCCTGCGGTGTTCCGTCGTTAATTGTGAGGAAGAAGGAACGGGGGCCACTGGTGGCGGCGTCGACTTGGAGCTGGTAAATTCCATCAGACGGAACCTTGACATTCGAGAACGTGACGGCGTTTCCTGCTCCTCCGATGTTGCCGGCTTTCGCAAGCCCAGAAGAGTAATTGCTGAAACCACCAGAGACAGAGCCGCTGAGAGTGGCCACTTCCGCCTCATACGAGACAGGAATGGGCTCAATGCCGTTTCCGTTTCCACGGATGACGATTCGGTCAAGGTCTGGTGGATAGCTGACCGGATTACCGAATTGGATGGAGTTATTGCCCTTCTCAAGACGAACAGGAACAATCGTGCTGGCTGGAAGAATGAAGCTGCCTCCGCCCGAGTTAAGCGTATGGTAGTCGCCTCCATTGACGGTGTAGAGATACGAGCGCAGGCCCTGTGTCATGGAATCGACCTGCATGTAGTAGACACCAGGGCGGTTAACGTAAACGTTGTTGAAAGTAACTGTGTTTCCCAAACCCAGCCCCAGGTTGCCAACCTTAGCTCCGCCCGAGCACGGAGCGCAGTCGCTCACACTCGCCGAGCCTGCGAGTGTAGCCGCTTCGGCTTCATAGCTGGTTGATGGCATGGGTGCTGCGTGTCCCAAACCAACAATCTTGAGAAGTCGCACACTGTGGCCTTTAAGAATGGTGGAATAGGTTCCGAAAGATGGTTCCTGATTGACATGGTTCCAGAGATCGCGGACCGAAAGCGCTCCATTGACACCGGCCAAGTTCCAGGGAACATGAACGATCGTGGAAACGTCGTCAAGGTTGAAGATTGCTATGTAGTAGGTGTTGTTCCCGAGACTTAAAACCCAGACCGGCTGGTTGCCTCCAAGAACCTGCTTGGCCGGATGGCCTGACTGATTGATGGCGACAACCTCATCATTGCTGAGAAGTTCCTTGGCGAAGCTGTCGAGTTTGGTAAGGTCTCCGCCCAGATACATCGGAGCATTGGCCATGGCCCAGAGAGAGAGCGCGGTTCGCTTTTCATCATTGGTCAGGCCGTCGAGCGGGCCATCGCCAATATCCAGCGAGTCCAGATCGTTCCATCCCAGCGATGCGCTGGTGGCATCCTGCCACGCTGGTAAGTCGCGAAAGCGTTGATAAATGCGGTTCCAGTCAGTAAGTGTGGCGCAGCGACCTTCGCACTCAATATCGTCCTCGATGCGGCGGGCGTTAGAGTACTGCTGCCACGTGGAAAGATAGTCCGAATCGATAGCCCAGGAGACAGTAAGCCAGATAGGCCGTCCGCTCAAAGCAATCGCTTTCGACCATGCGGCGACATCGGGCCGGTTGTCAATCGAAGTGTTGTCGCTATAAGACCCTGGCGTAACACCATCGAGCTTGATGAAATCGATGCCCCACGAGGCGAACAGTGCGACAACGGAATTGATGTACTCCTGTGCGCCCGGCTTGGTGAAGTCGATCTTGTCGTGAAAGGGATTGGGCAGCGGTCCCGCAAATGCGTTGCCTTGGGCCAGCGGTATCGCTACGATTTGCTGCGTCGTGTATGAGGTGCCGAGAATCGGGTAATTGCCGTCGACCGCCGGTTGCTCGATCCCCGGAATCCAATAAATTCCGACCTTCTGACCATTGGCATGGATGTGGTCGACGAGCGCCTTAACGTCAGGAAACGTTGGTGCTGCCGGGATAGGACGGCCATTCGCATCAAAGGTCGACATCCAGCCGGAGTCGATATTGATGTACTGGAAGCCTTGCTTCTGCAGGCCGGAGGCTGCGAGAGCATCGGACTGCGCCTGAATGTTGGCTTGAGTAAGGAAATTACTATTGATGGTCTGCTCGCTGAAGGTGCTCCAACCGAGATAAGGTTTTTCGCCTATGTCGTTGACCTGCGCCTGCAAGGTCAAAGATGAAGCGAACAAGCTGCCAGCAAGAAGAATGGGGAGGGAGAACTTGCGAGTCCCCTGAATATCGGAGCCGCAAAGGGGGATTTTCATGGAAATGCCTCCGTGTAGTTTAAGTCCATCGTTGCAGGTTACGAACCTGATCAGCGGAAACGTAAACGATTAAATTCTGGATTAAACATATCGAATTAGAAAAGCGCTTTTGCGTCTGCCAGGTATCGCTGGAAGAAATGGACTCGGTCCCTTGGCCGATGCCGGAAAGAAGCTGCTTTTCCAGGCCCTCGCCGACCAGACAAAAAAGGCCAGCGTCATCATCACTTACTAATCTGCCCTCTTGAAATGCTCTTCGACCTTTCACCCTACCTCTTCCTAAGTTCCGGGATTGGGCATCCATCACATGGCAGAATCGCAAGCCGGGCTGCAATTTGTGCTCGATAGAAGCGGACGTTTTCCATTTCATCCTCACGATTCCGCTTGGAACATAACCGCACTCGTGACGTTGTCTGGTTGGCTCTTGACAAAGGTAGCGATGAGATCTTACCGTACTTTACGGTAACGTACACGATCTTTTTTGGGATGCCCTCATTTCTGAGGGACTCAATATTCGAGCTGGCTTTTGTTGCCCAGAGACACGGGATGATGATGCCGCGCGATCAGACTAAATTCGAAGAATGCGCACCTCTCGATAGGACGCCATCGAAATTGCAGCTACCGCAGGCGCCCGCATCCGAAACTGGTGCGGTCAAGGCATGGGAAGAACCTGTCTTGATGCGCAGTTACATGCCTGCAGCACCGGATCGCAACCCCTTGTTTTTGGAAAAGCGTGTTTATCAGGGCAGTAGCGGCCGGATATATCCTCTGCCGGTGATTGACCGCATTGATACCGACCCGCAGGATCGTGAATGGAAGGCTGTCCATCTTGAGAATGAGTTCCTGCGCATCATGGTGCTGCCAGAAATCGGCGGACGCATTCATGTCGGACTCGACAAGCTGAACGACTACGACTTCTTCTACCGTCAGAACGTGATCAAGCCTGCGCTGGTGGGCCTCGCAGGGCCATGGATTTCAGGAGGAGTGGAGTTCAACTGGCCCCAGCATCATCGCCCTGCAACCTTCATGCCTGTTGATGTTGCGATCGAGCGGGAGCCGGATGGGTCGGTTACAGTGTGGTCGAGCGATCACGATCCCATGGCACGCATGAAGGGGATGCACGGCTTGCGACTTCGACCGCGCGCTGCATATTTGGAATTGCGGGTGCGCCTCTATAACCGGACCACCGATACGCAGACCTTTCTATGGTGGGCCAACGTGGCTACGCGCGTTCACGAGAAATATCAATCCTTCTTTCCAGGAGACGTGCGTTTTGTCGCCGATCACGCAAAGCGTGCGATTACGGAATTTCCGCTCAGCAAGGGCAAGTACTACGGGGTTGATTATGGCGAACGCGCAATCGACGGCGTACCGGAGAATGAAAAGCCGGACTGCTTTGTTCCAGACGGTTCGTACCCGGCGAACGATTTGAGCTGGTACGCGAATATTCCCGTGCCTACTAGCTATATGATTGCGCGATCGCGCGGCGATTTCTTTGGTGGCTATGACCACAAGCGCGAGGCCGGCACGGTGCATGTCGCCAATCACCACATTGCGCCCGGCAAGAAGCAGTGGACATGGGGCAATCATGATTTTGGCTATGCGTGGGACCGCAGCCTTACCGATGCAGATGGCCCGTATGTGGAGTTGATGGCCGGCGTCTATACGGACAATCAGCCCGACTTTTCATTTCTCGTGCCCGGCGAAACAAAAACCTTTAGCCAGTTTTGGTACCCCATACGCGAAATTGGCGCGCCCGATCATGCCAACCTGGACGCAGCGGTTCGTGTGGAGCGAAGCGATAATGGTCTGCTGGTGCACTTGCAGGTAACGTCCGCGCGACGGCAGAGCACCGTACGCGTCCACATTGACAGAAAAGAATGCAGCGTCTGGCAAGGTGATTTGATACCAGACGTCCCGCTGCATCATGCAATTTCTACGAATGCATCCGGTTCGATGGAAATTACGCTGGAACAGGCAGGAACTGTTCTGCTGCGGTATGTTCCCGACGAGATCGTGCCAGCTGAGGCCCCGACGGTTGCGACCGAACCTCCGTCGCCGGCTGATGTGAAGACCAGCGATGAGCTTTTCCTCATCGGGCTGCATCTGGAACAGTACCGTCACCCAACCCGTAATCCGGAGCCCTACTGGCGCGAAGCGATCGGTAGAGACGCGGGCGACAGCCGCGCCAACCATGCGCTGGGGCGGTGGCACATGCGGCGAGGGGAGTTCTCTGATGCCGAGCAACACCTTCGCACTGCCATTGCACGGCTCACTGAACGCAATCCGAATCCATACGACGGCGAACCGCATTACAACCTGGGACAGACCCTTGCCTATCGTCAGCGACTGGAAGAAGCGTACGCGGCATTTTACAAATCCACCTGGAATGCGGCGTGGCGAGGGCCCGCATATCTCAGGCTGGCGGAAATCGATTGCACTCGCTGCGACTGGACCACTGCTTTCGATCACATTGAGCGCTCGCTTCGCGCGGATGCCGATAATCTGAATGCTCATAACTTGAAGGCAATTGTGCTGCAAAAGCTCGGACGCAGCGAGGAGGCTCACGCAGTACTCAAAGGGATACGCGCGCTTGATCCGCTTGATATCTTCAGCATGTATCTCTCCGGCGGGAAGCTCCCTATCGATGGACAGAAGCGACTCGATCTGGCGTTTGATTTGATGCGGGCCGGGCTTTTCGATGAAGCGTTGCAGATCGTCTCTGCCGCATTGTCGACAGCGAAAGATGGTACGGCTGCCATGCTGTTGTATGTGCAAGCGCACCTATTGGGGCTGCTGGGACGACCAGAGGAAAGCAAAACTGCCTATCGTCAAGCTGCAGCGGCAGATTCCGATTATGTTTGTCCCAGCCGCCTGGAAGAAATGCGGTTGCTGGAAGAGGCCATCCGCGAGAATCCGCAAGATGCGCGCGCGCCGTATTACTTGGGTAATCTTCTCTACGATCGCAAACGCTACAACGATGCGATCGCTCAATGGGAGCGGGCTGCGGAACTCGACCCGAAATTTCCTACCAGCTGGCGGAATCTCGGCTTCGCTTATTTCAATGTGCTGCATGATCCTGCCCGCTCTGTCCATGCGTTCGCACAAGCGCGCGCGCTGGCTCCTCGAGACGCGCGCATACTTTATGAACAGGACCAGTTGTTGAAGCGTGTGGGAAGATCGCCCGATCAACGCCTTGCAACGCTTGAATCGAATGCGACGCTTGTGGAGAAGCGCGATGATCTTTCCCTGCAGCTGGCCACGTTGTACAACAACCGAGGACAACCTGAACGCGCATTGGAAATTCTGCGTTCACGACGTTTTCAGCCATGGGAGGGTGGTGAAGGGCTGGTTCTGTCACAGTATGTGCGCGCGAATCTTTTGCTCGGTCAACGCGCTCTCGATGCCAGAAACAACCCAAAAGCTCTTGGATTTTTTTGGGATGCTTGGAACCCTCCGCGCAGCCTGAACGAGGCTAAACATCTGCTGATGAACCTGAGCATGGTTGACTACTGGCTGGGGGTCGCTTACGCGGAAAATGGCGAGCAGCAAAGAGCGCGCCAGCACTGGGAGCATGCTGCGCGAGGTCAGGGCGATTTCCAGCAGATGCAGGTGCAGTCTGTCTCTGATATGACATACTGGAGCGCCATGGCGCTTCGCCGCCTCAGCCGCGAACAGGAGGCACTGGACATCTTCCGAACAATTTACGATTATTCGCTGGCTCTCGAACAGCAGACGCCGAAGATCGATTATTTTGCGACCTCATTGCCGGCGATGCTGCTTTTCGAAGAAGATCTTCGGGCACGTCAGTCAATTACGGCGCGCTTTCTGCGCTCGCAGGCCTGGCTTGGGTTTGGCGAGCAGCAAAAGGCGCTCGACTTGCTGCATGAGGTCCAGGGGCTTGACCGTAGCCACACTGGCGCCATCGACCTGTTACGAGAGCTCGAAGGGTAAGAACGATGCAGGGGCCAGCAGTCTCCGGCACACCAGCGAAATCATCGGTCCCGGTTGAGCGAACAGTTTATGTATGGGGTATCGCAATCGTTGCCGCGCTCGGCGGCCTCCTGTTTGGCTACGACTGGGTTGTTATTGGCGGCGCGCGACAGTTTTATGAGATTTATTTTCATCTCTCTTCCCCCGGTTTAGTCGGTTGGGCGAATAGCTGTGCTCTGGTTGGCTGTTTTGTTGGCTCGCTCGCTGCTGGATACTTTGCCGACCGCTACGGGCGCCGCAGAATTCTTCTCGTCGCAGCCATTTTGTTTGCAGTCTCTTCCGTGCTTACTGGATGGGCGCACACATTTACGAGCTTCATCGTGTGGCGCATCGTGGGCGGCACCGCCATTGGACTCAGTTCCAACGTGTCTCCGCTTTACATTGCGGAAATCAGCCCTGCATCGGTTCGCGGGCGTCTCGTAAGCCTGAACCAGTTTGCAATTGTTGTCGGCATTCTTCTGGCACAGATTGTCAACTGGCGCATCGCTCAACCTGTAATTGCAAGTCTCGACTCCGACGCTCTATTTCACTCCTGGAACGTCCAATACAGCTGGCGATGGATGTTCAGCGCCGTGGCCATTCCTTCCGCGGTTTTTACCGTTTCGTCGCTGTTTCTCCCGGAAAGCCCGCGCTGGCTGCTCACGCATAACCGCAGCGATGACGCTCGAGCGGTACTCACGCGTGTCGGTGGTCCGAGTTATGCGGCCGGCGAGATGAAAGGGATCGAGGATTCGCTGCTGGCGGAGACTCGACAGCAAACTTCATGGAAGGATCTTCTGCGCCCTGGCATTCGCCGTATCGTTCTTGTGGGCATGGCGCTTGCAGTGTTACAGCAGTGGACCGGCATCAACATACTCTTCAACTACGCCGCGGAGATCTACCGGAGCGCGGGCTATGGAACCAACGATATATTCCTGAATATTGTGATCACGGGAGCGATCAACCTCGTGTTTACGGTGCTGTCCATGCTGTTGGTAGATCGTTTGGGCAGACGCTGGATGATGCTGTTCGGCTGCATAGGAATCGGCGTTTTTCACCTGGCATGTGCTCTTGCCTATCGTTCGGCATGGCCTCCAGCCGCTGTCCTGACGCTCACGCTCGGCGCGATTGCCTGCTATGCGCTTACCCTGGCGCCGGTCACTTGGGTCCTGATCGCAGAAATATTTCCCAACCGGGTTCGTTCGCATGGCGTGTCCGCAGCTGTGAGTTCGCTCTGGACCGCATCCTTTCTGCTGACCTATACCTTCCCTGCGATGAATGCCGCGCTTGGTACATCCGGAATCTTCTTTACATATAGCGCAATTTGTTTCGCGGGATGTCTGCTGGTGGCCCGTTTTGTTCCAGAAACCAAAGGAAAAACGCTGGAAGAGATCGAAGCCGTTGTCGCCGCGTCAGGGGGACCGCGCATCTGATGCTCTGCCTCTTGACAAGACCTATTACGGAAGAATAGCTTGATTCCGTTAACGTACACAGTGATCTGATCTGAGCGTCATCACATCATCACATCAACCCATCTCCCGCCCGACCGAAAGCTTTTCGAAGATGCTTTGAGGTACATTGCGTTGCGGAAGCACTATCTCTCTTTTTTCGCCGGCACGGTTGTTTTCATAACAGGAAGCTATGCACTCGCCCAGACAGCACCGCTGCTGCTCACTTCGCCAAATCAGCAGTTGGTGATGCATTTCGGGGTTCAGCCCGCAAAGGATGCCAGCAGCGAAGACGGCAAGCTCATCTATTCTCTTAGCTTTCGC
>Ga0210410_10005791_pt1 | contig 10734 bp, 9 predicted proteins | sample IncBWC4MmetaG_FD_161058 | JGI IMG/M metagenome (GOLD analysis project Ga0210410, IMG submission 161058) | Forest soil microbial communities from Barre Woods Harvard Forest LTER site, Petersham, Massachusetts, United States - Inc-BW-C-4-M | ecosystem: Environmental > Terrestrial > Soil >... | reverse complement strand
GGTCGTCAGGTGTGGCGTCCTACTTGCCCGAGCCCGCCGTCAATCCGCTGACGATGTAGCGTTCAAGGAAAATTCCGACCACGACGAGTGGGACGATCGCCGCCGTCGATAGGGCAGCCATCGACCACCAGTTGATGCCCTGCGAGCCGGTTTGGCTGGCGACCATGACGGGCAACGTTTTCGCGTCCGTGCTCGTCAGCAGTGCCGCAAAGAAATACTCGTTCCAGCACAGCACCAGCGAGAGGATGAAGGCCGCCACCATGCCGGGAAGCGCGAGCGGCAACGCGATGCGAATGAACACCCCCCAGATGGAGAGACCGTCGACGAACGCGGCTTCATCCAGCTCGATCGGGATCGAGTTGAATTGATCGCGCATGATCCAGATGACGATCGGCAGCACCGTCAAGGTATAGATCAGGATCAGTCCAATTCGCGTGTCCAGCAGCGACAACGCCTTGTAGAGAACCAGGAACGGCAAGGCCAGCACCACCGGTGGCAGGATCAACTGCGACATGAAGAAGAACAGAATATCGTCGTTGCGCATCCACGCGAATTTGTATCGGAAGCGGCTCAGCCCGTAAGCTGCCAGTGACCCGAGCACGAGCGCCAGGATGGAGGCGCCGACCGACGTGATGACGCTGTTCTCGAACCGGCTCACGAACTCGTCGCGCGGATTGGAGCCCTGCAGGATCGTATCGGGCGACAGGCCGAGGGAGCGCCAACCCTTCCAATCCGGCTGAAAATCCAGCCACGGAATCAGGTGCCCCTGTGTCACATCGGTCGCCGATTTGAAAGCGGTCGTGACCGTCCAATAGATCGGAAACAGGCAGACGAAGGCCCAGAAGAGCAACACGCCATAGATCAACCCACGGCCGAAAATCTGCTTTGCCCGAGATGCCGCGTGATGTTTCCGGGACAGTTTCGACGCTGAGGTAATAATGGACAATCGAGCATTTCCCTTTGAGATGCGGCTTTCGGCCTGCATGTTCAGGCAACCCTCTGCGTCCAGCGCTTGGACAGGCGCATCAGGACGGTCAGGAAGGCGATAATGAGAAGGAGATAGAATATCGCCAGCGCCGTGCCGTATCCGACATTCGACCGGTCACGATAGACGCGGTAGATGAAGCTTGACACGGTATCCGTGGCGCCGCCCGGTCCTCCCGCAGTCACGTTGATCACGATGTCAGCGAGCTTCAATTTGAAAATGATCCTGATGATGAGAACAGTGATGCTCACCGGCAGCATGAGTGGGAATGTGACATGCCAGAACGACTGCCAGCCATTTGCGCCGTCGACCTTGGCGGCCTCCTGCACCTCCTTGGGCATCGCCTGTAGTCCGGCGAGCAGCAGGATCATGATGAAAGGGATAGAAACCCAGGCATCCATCGCTTCGATGCTCAATCGCGCTGCCCAGGGCGTAGAAAAGAAAGCCGGATTGTCCCATCCCAAATTGCGTGCCAGCGTCGCCGCAGGGCCAAAACGATACTCCATAAGCGATTTTCCGATCATCCAGCTGACCGCAACCGGGCTCAGCATCAGCGGCAGCAGGAAGACGATGCGGAAGAATTTTTGGGCTCGGATATTGGCGTTCAGTAGCAAGGCCAGGCCAAATGCAATCGCATATTCACCGGACACAGACACCGCATAGAAGACCATATTGGCCAGCGCGTTCCAGTAATACCTGTCGTGGAGCAATCCGACGAGATTGTTGAAGCCGTTGAAGTGTGGCCCTTCAAAGGAACTGAGATTCCAGTCCAATGAGGCGATATAAAATCCGAACAGCGTCGGAAAGATCACAACGGCAACAGTGTACAACACAGCCGGGAGCAGGAATAGTGCACGCAGGCCGGATTCTCCCCGGATCACGACTTGGCCAACGCCGAGCACGATGGCCCAAACCAGATAGGCATAGAGGATTGGGCGCCAAGTGGTGAACCCCGCCGCGATCGTCCCAGTCGCGTGCAGAATCTGGACGAGGAGCAAGAGCAGCGCGCCCAGCGAGGCAAGAGCGACCAGCACTCGGCCCAGGTTCTTGCGGCTGGCAAAGCTGCTTTGCGACGCGCCCTGGTCGGGCCGGGCATACGCAGCCACTGACGAATTCTGCATCAAGATCGCACTTTTCCGATTGGGCTGACCTTATCACCGGGAAAACAACCGGCTGGCGCTTCGAAAGGCGCCAGCCGAGGATCCGATGATCCCCGAGGATGCTATATGCCGAGCGACGCCTTGTAGAGCGCGATCTGCTTGTCACGGCCGATTTGGTCGGTCAGTTTCTCCCACGCCGCGGCGATATTGTTGGCACCAGTCTGCGCATCGTATTGGCCGGCGAAGATCTTCGTCAGTTCATCTTCCGCGATGCTGTAGTACTGGAAGATGCCCGGAATGCGCGGCTCGACCGCCCGGTTCGGATGATTGTAGGAGCCGAACTGGGAGTTCAGGTAGGAGGTGATGTATTTCCTGTCGTAACCAGCGGCCACCCATTCGTCGATATTGGAATGGCTGGTTCGGTGCACCTGGAAGCCGGACGGGTACATCACGGTCCAGAGCGACAGATCCTTGCCTCCGATATGTGCGGCCGCACTCCAGGCTGCCTTGTGCTTCCGTTCGTCGCCATTGACCCTCGCCATGACGTAGACGCCCCAGCCGAGATAGGCGCAGTTTGGCGCATGGTTTGGACCGCTTGAGAGCTTGTCCCATTTGCCTGTCTTGGAATTGTAGACGTCGTCCGATCCCGGCAGGATATCGAATCCGACCACGTCGCCGATAACGGAGGTATCGCTCGCCTTTGCCACCTGGCCGATATCTCCCCACCAGGGGATCATCGAGCCGATGCCGGCGAGGAATTGCTGAAAGCCGGTGGTGTTCGGATCCGCGTTGAGCTGATCTGCCGGCTCCGACGGCAGCACGTCGATGACATCCTGAATGGCGCGAACCCAAGCCGGATTGTTGATGCGCGGCTTCATCGTGTCGACATCGAACAACCAGGCCTTGTCGTCAGGATGCTTGGCGTAAGCAGTGGCGCGGCTGCCGAGGAAATAGAAGCCGAATCCACCCCACGGCTTGGGCGCATCAAGATAGCCAACGGCATTCTGTCCCTTGAACTTCTTGCCCTTGAGGAATTTGGTCACGGCCTGAACCTGTTGCCAGGTCTTCGGCACGCCCCATTCACTCGTATTGCCCGCGTCCTTCCAGGCCTTGGCCAGAGCCGCGTCGGAGAAATAGTCGGTTCGGTAATTGAAGTTGTGGCAGTCACCGTCGATCGTGATGCGATAGGTCTTTCCGTTCCAGGTTCCGACTGGCGGCTTCAAATAGTCGACATAATCGTCGATATCGATCTGCTTCTTGACCCAGTCCGGCATCTCGGAGGCAAGCCCCTTGCCGCACACGTCGCCCTCAAAGGGAGCGCCCATTTCGAGGATGTCGAAGTCGACCGTACCGGTCGCGATCGCCTGTTGCAGTCGCGGGTTGTAGTCGGCCTGTGCGAGATCGATCCAGGAGATTTTCGCGCCCGTGTAGGCCTCCCACGGTTTCAAAAAGCCGCGGAAAAGCAAATTGTGCAGATTCTGATTGTTGAGCCCCATGAAGGAGAGCTCGACGCCCTTGAATTCTCCCTCCTTGACGTTTGCCTTGGTGGGACCAAGGCACAGTTCACCCACTTTCTGCCAGTCGGCATCGGTCGGCGCCCCCTTGCCCACACCCGGAATTTGCAGGATTTTCGCCCGTAGATTGTCCTGCGCCAGGGCAAGCTCGGTGAACGAGCCGAGGGCGCCGGTCGTGCCTAAGGCTGCGGCACTGGCGGCTCCCTTCAGTACGGTGCGTCGGTCGGGTCGCATTCCAGGATGCAGATCGTCCTCTTGCTTTTTCATCGCATAACCTCCCTTTTATCTGCCCGTCGGGCTGCTTCAGTATTGTTACTCTGAACACACACGCTCGCCGACTTCCTTAAGATGCTTGATCAGGTCGTTTCGCATCATGCCGGCGATTGCTCCTTCAACAGCATTTCGATCTCCTCGCGGAGCGGCATAGCCGGAGCAGTGCCAGGCCGCGTTACCGAAATTCCTGCAGCCGCCGATCCGAAGCGCGCGGCCTCAAGCGGACTCGCTCCTCCGGCGAGGGAAGCCGCGAAGCCGCCCACAAAGGCGTCGCCGGCGCCGGTCGTCTCTACTACCTTGCCGGCCGAGAACGGCGCGATATGGACCGAACGATCTCTCGAGTGAAAAAGCGCGCCACGCTCGCCGAGCGTGATCACCGCCGTACCGGCGCCCCTAGCAAGCAGGGCGTCGCCGGCGCGGCGAGCGGCGACGAGATCTCCCACGGCAATGCCGGTCAACGCTTCGGCCTCGCTTTCATTCGGCACGACATAGTCGCTCAGAGCGAGAAGTGCGTCGTCGAGATCGATCGCCGGCGCGGGATTGAGCACCGTGATGCTGCCCGCGGCGCGAGCGATTTCCAGCCCACGACGAGCGGCATCCAACGGCTGCTCGAGCTGAGTTACGAACACCCGGCATGCGCGTATGGCATCCGCCGCCGCATCGACATCCGCTGCACACAAATCCGTGGCCGCGCCGGGCACGACAATGATGGCATTGTCACCCCGCGTTTCATGGACATAGATGAAAGCCGCTCCGGTCGGCGCGGTCGCGGTTTGCGTCACGCGCGGCTGAATTCCGTCAGCTTTCCAGGTCTTGAGGGCAAGTTCTCCAAATGCGTCGCTGCCGATCCGAGAAATGAACGTCACGCCAGAACCCGCGCGCGCCGCGGCAACGGCCTGGTTCGAGCCCTTGCCGCCCGGTCCCACGGCAAAGCCGGAGCCGGCAATCGTCTCGCCGATTGCCGGCATTTTACCGGCGCGGAAGGCCAGGTCCGCAACAAAGACACCAAGAATGACCACCCCATTTTTGTCCATGCTCAGCGCCCTTCATCCGGCGGGATGACGCCCTTGGTGAAGAGGAAACACCCGTAGAAACGGCGCTCGCCCGTCGCAATCACGCAATAGGCCGTCTTCGCTTTCTGATAGAAGGCGTGGCGCTCGATGCCAAGGGCAGGCCAGGATTTGCCTTCGGCAAAATCAATCGCGGCTTGAACCTCCTGCTGTACCGCCGGCACCTCTTCTGGCTCGCCGACGATCTCCATTCGGATCGCCGCGTCATCGACGAATGTGTCCAGCGGCAGCACCGACAGCACCGCTCTGACCGCTCTTGCTGCGCTGACATTGTCGATGCGCAGCAATCGACCGAGAGTTGTCTGCCGCGCGATGGCGTCAGCCGGGAAATTGGTGTCGCAGATGACCAGACGATCGCCGTGTCCCATCGCGCGCAAGGCATAGAGCACATCGGCATTGAGCAGCGGATCAATGGTCTTCAGCATATTGCCTCCCTTCGGTCTTATTTTCGAACACGGTCCAGGCTCTAGCGGCCCGGATTTAGCGTGTAGTTGCGTCGGTTCGGCTCCTAGTCTCCATAGGGGATCCAGATGTTCTTCACCTGCACGGCATGGCGAAGAAGAATGGGGCCCTCGCTGGCAAGATTGTCATACCAGTCCATCATGAACCCATGATCAACCAGCGTGCGCTTGAGATTTCCGGTCGACAACTTCTCCGCAGCCGCCGAGGCCTCCTTCGAGCCAAACACCCAAAGTGCATCGACATCGTCGTGCTCCGCCAGGACCTTCACAAGACCATCGCGCCGTCCGGTGACGATATTAACGACGCCAGCCGGCACATCGGACGTCTCAAGCACCTGGTAGAAGTCAGTTGCCGCAAGTGGATGGCTCTCGCTCGGAACCGCCACCACCCGATTGCCCATGGCGATCAGGGGTGCAACAAGGCTGACGAGAGCAAGGAGTGGAGCCTCGTCGGGGCAGCCAACGCCAACCACACCAATCGGCTCGTGCATCGCGAGCGCCACGCCGCGCAGCGGCGGGGTGTGGACTATGCCCTCGTATTTGTCGGCCCAGGCGCCGTAACTGAACAGCCGCGCGATGCTCGCGCTGACCTCGGCCTTCGCCTTTGCAATTGTGGCACCCGTCATGGCGGCAATGCGCGCCGCAAATTCATCACTGCGCGCCGAGAGATTTTCGGCAACGTAGTAGAGAACTTGGGCGCGATTGTGCGCTGTCGCCTTCGACCAGGCTTCGGCCGACCGCGCCGCCGCTACCGCGTTACGGATATCCTTCCGATTGCCCTCGCCCACCTCGCCCAGATGCTTGCCCTTCGGCGACAGCACGGCGCGGGCATAGTTGCCATCCGGGCGAACCTGCTTGCCGCCGACGAACAGCTTGGCGGTCCGGTCGATCGGCGGCATGCCAAATCCGAGGCTGTCGGCGGTTGGAGCCGGCGGCGGCAATGCCATCGCGCGCGCTTTACGCCCGCTCCACGCCTTCGGCTTGAGATATTCATACATGCCTTCGCGGCCACCCTCGCGGCCGAAACCGGACTCGCGATAGCCGCCGAAGCCGACGCTGGCGTCGAACAGATTGGTCGCGTTGACCCAGACCACGCCGGCCAGCAATTTCGGCGCGATATCCAGCGCCAGCCCGATCGTCTCGCTCCACACGCTGGCGGCGAGCCCGTAGCGTGTATTGTTGGCGAGCAACACGGCCTCGTCGGGCGTACGGAACGTCATCGCCACCAGCACCGGGCCGAAGATCTCCTCGATCGCCACGGTCGAAGACGGATGCACGTTCCAGAGCAGGGTCGGGGGATAGAAGCACCCCTCCGCCGGTATCGCGGCGGGGGCCTGATATTTTTCAGCTCCCTCCCTCACCCCGGTCTCGACCAGCGACTTGATCCGCTCGAGCTGCACCGGGGCGACTACGGCCCCCATGTCGATTGCCTTGTCGAGTGGCATGCCGACACGCAGCGTTTCCATGCGACGGATGAGACGCTTGCGGAAGGTATCCGCAATTCCCTCCTGCAGGAGCAGACGCGAGCCTGCGCAGCAGACCTGGCCCTGGTTGAGCCAGATGGCATCGACCACGCCTTCCACGGCGCCGTCGATATCGGCATCGTCGAAGACGATGAACGGCGATTTGCCGCCGAGCTCGAGCGTCAGCGACTTGCCGGAACCTGCAGTGGACTGGCGGATCAGCCGCCCGACCTCGGTCGATCCCGTGAAGGCGATCTTGTCGACCCTAGGATTCTCGACGAGCAACGCGCCCGTCGCGCCGTCGCCCGTGAGCACGTTCAATGCGCCGGGCGGCAGACCTGCCTCCGCCGAAAGTTCCGCGAACAGCAGCGCGGTGAGCGAGGTGAATTCCGCCGGCTTCAGCACCACCGTATTGCCTGCGGCAAGCGCCGGCGCAATCTTCCATGCCAGCATCAGCAGCGGGAAATTCCACGGGATGATCTGCCCGATCACGCCGATCGGCACCTGATCAGCGAACTCGCGCTCCTGCAACTGGGCCCAGCCGGCGTGATACAGAAAATGCCGCACGGCAAGCGGCACGTCGAGATCGCGGGTCTCCCGGATCGGCTTGCCGTTGTCGATCGCTTCCAGCACCGCAAACAACCGGGCATGACGCTGCAGCATGCGCGCCAGTGCGTAGAGGTGACGCGCGCGGCCGTGACCGCCGAGTTTCACCCAAAGCGGCTGCGCGGTGCGCGCGGCGCTCACGGCCGCCTCCACATCGGCGGCGGAGCCCTGCGCAATCCTGGCCAGCGTCTTGCCGGTGGCCGGCTCGATCGTCGTGAGGTGCTTGCCGGAATGCGGCGCGACAAATTTGCCGCCAATGAAATGTCCGAACACGGCGCCGTGCCGCTTCAGCCAGGCGCGCGCCTCGCCGTCCGCCTCGAGAGCGGGACCGTACTCCATGGTCTCGTAGTAATGTGCGACGCTCATCGCCGGAGTCTCATCCCACGGGGTGACGGTTGAAGGCCGAGTAGCGGCCGGTGACATGATGCTCGAGCTGGCGCTCGATGTCGGCGAGCAGGCTTGAGGCGCCGATGCGGAACAGATCCGGCTCGAGCCAGTCGCGGCCCAATTCCTCCTTCATCAGGAATTGATAGTTGAGCACGTCCTTTGCCGTCGAGATTCCACCGGCCGGCTTGAAGCCGATCTTGTAGCCGGTGCCCTCCTGATACACCCTGATCATCCGCAGCATCGCGAGCGTCACCGGCAACGTCGCATTCACGCCCTCCTTGCCGGTGGACGTCTTGATGAAGTCCGCGCCGGCCATCATGCAGACCATCGATGCCTTGGCGACGTTGCGGAGTGTCTTGAGATCGCCCGTGGCCAAAATCGTCTTCAGATGCGCGTTGCCGCAGGCCGCACGAAAATCTCTGACCTCCGCGTAAAGCGCGGGCCAATCGCCGGTCAGCACATGCTCGCGAGTGATGACGATGTCGATCTCCTGCGCGCAATCCTTGACGGACGCCTCGATCTCCTTGAGCTTCAGGTCGTGAGGCACGAGGCCCGCCGGAAATCCGGTCGAGACCGCAGCAACCGGGATGCCGGATCCATCGAGTGCCTCGACCGCCGTCGCAACGAAACGGTGATAGACGCAGACCGCGCCGGTATGCAGCTGACGCCCGGCAAAGCCGAGCGCCTCGAGGATGTCGCTGCGCACGGGGTCCTTGGCCTTCGCGCAGAGACGCTTCACCCGTTCAGCGGTGTCGTCGCCGTTGAGGGTCGTTAGGTCGATGCAGGTGATCGCTTTCAGAAGCCACGCCGCCTGCGCGTCCTTCTTAACCGTTCGCCGGCCCGGCAAGCTCGCAACGCGCCGCTCGGCGGCCGACAGATTGATCCTGATCTCATCGACCCAATCCATTTCGAGCGCGCGGCCGCTGTTGCGCGAGACCGGATGCGCATGCCCCTCGCCCCGGGCATGAGGCTGCACCGGCACGGCTGACGGATTCTGTATCAAGACGCTTTGCGTCATCGAGGCGGCGTGCGGTCCTAGCGAATCGACGAGATCGCCAGGTAGACTGAATGTCTCGATTGCAACATGTGATCCTCCCAGATCTTGCCCATTGGAGCTTGCTGCCTGCCGACGCACGCCATCGCCAGACGCCGGATGTTATTATTATAACATATTGCCGTTGATAAACTCACAACATTGTAAGATCATTGTCAACCGGATATGCAAGCTCGGTGACCAAAATGGCTGAAACACCGAACGCACGACCAAGCGAGACGCGCCTCCAGCGCCTCCAGCGGCTGCGGCGCGCCGTGGAGAGCAATGGCGCGCTTCACCTGAAGGACGCCGCCGAGTTTCTCAGGGTCTCCGAAATGACGGTGCGGCGCGACCTTGCAGGTCCGGAAGCCGCCCTTGCCCTGCTCGGCGGCTATGTCGTGAACGCGGCGTCGCCGACCGGGATCAAGTACACGTTCGAACAGGAGATCGACCAGCATACCCAGGACAAACGCCTCGCCTGCCGGTCCGCCGCCGCCTCGATCAAGGAAGGCGACACGATCTTTATCGACTGCGGCACCACGATGCAGTCACTGGCGGACTGTTTGCCCGAGGATATGCCGCTCTCGGTGATCTGCTATTCGCTGAATGTGGCGTCAATCGTCACACGGCGACCGGCAACGCAGGTGATGCTGATGGGCGGGCTCTACCATCCGTCATCGCAGTCATTTTCATCGGATGACGGCTTGTCCTATCTGCGGCGCCTCGGGGTCAACAAGGCCTTCATATCCGCCGGCGGCGTGCACTGGTCCCGTGGCGCGAGCTGCTCCAATTTTCACGAAGTCGCCACCAAGCAGGGCGTCATCGCCACCGCGATGGAAAGCATTCTGGTGGTCGATGCCAGTAAGCTCGGCAGTCTCAAGCCGGCATTCTTTTCCGATATCGGCGCGTTTTCGCGGATCATCGTCGGCGGCTCCGCGTCCTCCGACATGCGCAAGCACTTCCGTAGTCTTCCCGTGGAGTATGTGACCAACGCAACCTGATCCGGACGGGGGCTGCCTCGCCCGGATCAGGTTTGTCCACGATGCGCGACCTTGCGAGACCGCGCACCGCAGGCCGAAAGCTCAGTTGCAGGCGGGCTTCGCCTTGTTGCAGGCATCGGCCAGTTCCGGCGGTGGCTCCTTCTTGAAAACGGTCCGATAGGATTCCAGCACGTTCGACTGCGTCACCGGCAGCGACTGCACACCGATCCAGGCCGGCGTTTCCTTGCCGAGAAGGGCATTCATCATCGCCAACGCTTCCGCGACGCCCTGGTCATAGGGACGCTGCGAGCCGGTCGCCTTCAACGGACCGCCCTTGGCGATCTCGATCGCCGATTGCAGGCCGAGGTCGACCGTCGTGACTGGAATGTCGATGCCCTGCGCCCGCATCGAGCTCAGCGTGTCCAGCGCCGGCTGGTCCCAGACGGCGAACAGCCCCTTGACATCGGGATTTCCGGTGAGGAAATCGCCGGCAATCTGCGAGACCTTGGGCGGATCGGTGAAATCGACCTGCTTCATCTTGATGTCCGGCCGGTTCTTTTTCATCCATTCCCGAACGCCCTTGGTGCGCTCGTTCGTGCTGAAATAGTCGACACCGAAATTAACGAGGCCAATGGTGCCGCCCTGCGCAACGCAGGACGCAAGGATCTGGGCCGCGATCTGACCGTTGCCCTGGCTGTCCGCCGAGACCATCGCCGCATATTCCTCGGGATGCTTCAGGCCGGTTGGAATGCTATCCATCAGGACCAGCTTGATGCCCGCCTTGGCGATCTTCTTGTAGGTCGGTGCGGTCGCGGTGAAATCGACCGGGATCGAGATGATGCCGTCCGGATGCTGCTGGCTC
>Ga0210410_10005790_pt1 | contig 10735 bp, 5 predicted proteins | sample IncBWC4MmetaG_FD_161058 | JGI IMG/M metagenome (GOLD analysis project Ga0210410, IMG submission 161058) | Forest soil microbial communities from Barre Woods Harvard Forest LTER site, Petersham, Massachusetts, United States - Inc-BW-C-4-M | ecosystem: Environmental > Terrestrial > Soil >... | reverse complement strand
CACACATCAACCACCAGGTCCCACGCCTCGTAGACGCACTCCCCAACGGCCCCAGCAACTACGCCACCGTGCAAGTTTTCCTCGCCGGTGGCGCACCCGAGGTCATGCTCCACCTTCGTCGCGCTGGACTCCTCGACACCTCCGCCAAAACCGTCACCGGCGAAACCCTCGACACGAATCTCGACTGGTGGCAGGACAGCGCGCGCCGTCACACCCTCCGCAACAATCTCCTGGAGCAGGACGGCATCGACCCGGACAACGTCATCATGTCGCCCGACCGCGCTCGCTCTCGCGGCCTCACCTCCACCGTCTGCTTTCCTGTCGGCAATCTTGCCCCCGAAGGCTCCGTCATCAAGAGCACCTCTATCGATCCCACCCTCATCGATGCGGACGGAAGATACCATCACCTCGGCCCCGCGAAAGTCTTCACCACCGAAGCCGCTGCGATCCACGCCATCAAGACCGGCCAGATCGTCGAGAACGATGTGATGGTCCTCACCTGTTGCGGCCCCGCCGGCGCCGGCATGCAGGAGATCTACCAGATCACCGCCGCTCTCAAGGCCCTTCCCTTCGGCAAACACGTCGCGGTCCTCACCGATGCGCGCTTCAGCGGCGTCTCCACCGGAGCCTGCATCGGCCACATCTCGCCCGAGGCCCTCGCCGGCGGCGCACTAGGCAATCTTCGAGATGGCGACCAGATCGAGATCACCATCGACAGAAAAAACCTTACTGGCACGGTCGACTTCGTCGGCACTTTGAATGGCACGATGAGCCCTGAAGTTGCCGCCGAATTTCTTGCTGAGCGAGGGCCGCGTCCGGACCTTGCACCGCATCCAGATCTGCCAGACGACACCCGCCTCTGGGCCGCTCTCGTCCAGGCCAGCGGAGGCATCTGGGGCGGCTGCGTTTACGATGTCGACGCCATTACCGCTCGACTCAACAGCGGCCGCAACGCATCCGAATCCACCACGTCCTCCATCGCATCCACTCTTTCAGGAAAGGTCTGAAGCCTTGATCCTCTACCGCACCGCTGAAACCCTCTTCGTCCATCACGAAGACCATGCCTATCCGCTCCAGGAGACCTCGCTCGACGCGGTCATCGCTCATCGCGATCTTCACGCTCACCTCACGGCCGCCGTCAACGCAACCCCACCCGCCGATCATCTTCTCCACGCCCCGCTCCTCGCGCCTATCGGCAATCAGGAGGTCTGGGCCTCCGGCGTCACCTACTACAGCAGCCGCCGAGCGCGCATCGCCGAGTCCAAAGACGCAGGCGGCGGCGACTTCTACGACCGCGTCTACACCGCCGAACGCCCCGAGCTCTTCTTCAAAGCCGTAGCCCACAAGGTCGCAGGGCCCGACAGCCAGGTAAAGATCCGCCGCGACGCCACCTGGTCTGTTCCTGAACCCGAACTTACCCTTCTCATCAACCCTCGCGGCCAGATCATCGGCTACACCGTCGGCAACGACATGAGCTCCCGCGACATCGAAGGAGCCAACCCGCTCTATCTCCCGCAGGCCAAGGTGTACGACCGCAGTTGCGCTCTCGGGCCTGGCATCCTCATCCGCAGCGAGCCGATGCCCGCCAGCACTCAGATCCAACTCGACATCCTCCGCGCCGGCCACGCGGAATTTTCCGGCGCCACCACATTAGCCGAACTGAAACGCGATCCTGCGACACTGGTCGAGTATCTCTTTCGCGACCACACCTTTCCTTACGGCTGCTTCCTGCTCACTGGCACCGGCATCGTTCCGCCCGACTCTTTCACGCTCCAAAGCAACGACGAGATCCAGATCACCATCGACGGCATCGGCACCCTGACAAACACCGTCGAATAGCTTAGCTTCCAGGCGACGCACAACATCAACCATCATGGAAAGGGAAACACCAATGGATGTGGCTCAGATATTGATCGACGGCAAATGGCGCGCAGCCGATGCAGAGGGAACCTTCCACGCAGAAAATCCCGCGAAGGGCGAAGCCCTCCCCTTCGCCTTCCCCATCAGCCGATGGTCCGACTGCGACGCCGCCCTCACTGCTGCGACCAGGGCTGCCGCCGAGCTCCGAACTATTGACCCGGCGAAGATCGCAGCCTTCCTCGACGCCTACGCTGCCAACATCGAAGCCTCGGCCCCTACCATCGTCGCAGCAGCAGCCGAAGAGACCGCGCTTCCCGTAACCCCACGCCTCAAAGACGTCGAACTCCCTCGCACCACCAACCAGCTTCGCCAGGCCGCCGCCGCGGTGCGCGAAGAGTCCTGGCGCCACGCCACGCTCGACCTCGAAAAAAATATCCGCTCCTGCTTTTCGCCAATCGGCCCCGTCGTCATCTTCGGCCCCAACAACTTCCCCTTCGCCTTCAATGGCGTCAGCGGAGGAGACTTCGCCGCTGCCATCGCCGCCGGCAACCCCGTTATCGCCAAGGCCCATCCCCTTCACCCCAACACCACCCGTCTGCTCGCGGAACAGGCTCTCAAAGCTGTCGAAGCAACCGGCCTTCCTCCCGCCACCGTTCAGCTGATCTACAACATCAGCAACGAAAACGGCCTCAAGCTCGTCAGCGATCCCCGCGTCGGCGCCGTCGGCTTCACCGGCAGCCGCAACGCAGGCCTCCACCTCAAGCGCGCCGCCGAAGATGCAGGGAAACCCATCTACCTCGAGATGTCGAGCATCAACCCCGTCATCTTCCTTCCCGGCGCGCTCGCCGAACGCCCCGAGCAACTAGCTCAGGAGCTGGTCGACAGCGTCCTCGCCGGCTCCGGCCAGTTCTGCACCAGCCCGAACCTCGTCCTCGCCTTCGAGACTCCCGAAAATAAATCCCAGACAGAATCGGTCCTCAACCAGATCGCGAAGTCCTTCAGCGAACGCCCCGCACAACCTCTGCTCTCTTCCGCTGGGCGCAAGCAACTCCAGCAGGGGGTCGCCGCGCTCACCTCTGCCGGCGCGCAACTCGTCACCGGCGGAGACCAGGCGCCCGGCGAAGGCTACCGCTACGCCAATACCCTCCTCCGCGCCACCGCCGCACAGTTCCTCGCCGCCCCCCACGACCTGCAACGCGAGATCTTCGGCAACGCCACCCTCGCCGTCGTGATCAACACGCCAAAGGAACTTGAGGCCATCCTCAGCCTTCTCGAAGGCAACCTCACCGGCACCATCTACTCGGCGAAGTCAGGCGCAGACGACAAAACTTACAAGACCATTGCCCCGCTTCTCCGCGAAAAAGTCGGCCGTCTCCTGAACGACAAGATGCCTACCGGCGTCGCCGTCAGTCCTGCCATGAATCACGGCGGCCCTTACCCCGCTACGTCGAACCCCGGCTTTACCTCCGTCGGCATCCCAGCCGCAATCCATCGCTTCGCCAAACTCGAATGCTATGATGCGGTCCGCCCGGAGCGTCTCCCCGCCATTCTGAAAGACACGATCGCCAACCCCAGCACGTGGCGGTCGATCAACGGAGCCTGGGTCAAAGGTTAATGGGCCAGCTATCAAAGGCTGACGATCGCGCAACCCGTCACTGCTGCTCCGTGAGTCGCCCCTTTGCCATGAGGATCAACCTCTCCGCCCCCTTAGCGACACAGGATATAGTTTATTGTGCTTCTGAATAAAATCGTATTCCAGATCATAATCTTCAAGAAGGAGTCATCCCGTCAATGGAAAAATTCAAAAACGGGACACTCTCCATATATTATTGAAAATAAATGGATAAATGGAGAAATCGACGCAAGGGAAAGTGTGCAAACTGCCAAATCTCCGTGACAGCGCGATTTTATTGTAGTAAAAGTCCTAATGTCTTAAGAAGAAGCAAAAGGGCCTCACGGAAAGCCATCGGTACTTATGTTTAGTCTTGCAGGGAAATGCGCCGTTGTTGTCGGTGGAACCTCCGGCATCGGAAAGGCCATAGCCCTCGGTCTGGCATCGGCAGGAGCGAATGTCGTCGCGTCCTCGCGATCGAAGCAAGCCATCGAATCCACGGCCAACTGCCTCGAAAAACGCGGCGTCAAGACCCTCCGCATCGCCTCCGACGTCCTCGACCGCGCCTCCCTGCAACATCTGCATGATGCCGTCCTCTCCGCCTTCGGCCACATCGATATCCTGGTCAACTCGGCTGGCATCACCAAACGAGTTCCCACGCTCGATTGTTCCGAAGAGTTGTGGCAAAGCATAATGAACGTGAACCTCAACGGCACGCTTCGTGCCTGCCAGATCTTCGGCGCAACCATGCTCCAGCAACAAAACGGCAGGATCATCAACATCGCCTCGCTCTCCACCTTCGTCGCCTTTCACGAGGTCGCCGCCTACGGGGCCAGCAAAGCAGCCGTCGGCGCTCTCACCCGCTCGCTGGCCGTCGAATGGGCTCCGCACGGCATCTGCGTCAACGCCATCGCCCCCGGCATCTTCCCCACCGACCTCAATCGCGAACTCCTCGACTCGCCGCGAGGCAAGGAACTCATTATGAGAACGCCGATGGCCCGCTTTGGTACCGTGGAGGAGGTCATCGGCACAGCGCTCTTCCTCGCTTCCGACGAAAGCGCCTTTACGACCGGACAGATCATCGCCGTAGACGGCGGTTTTCTGGCCAGTGGAGTCAACCAGTAGCCATGAAATCAAACCCGCACACAAAGAACGGAACTCGCGGCATCAAGCGCATCGACCTCGCCTATGTCGAACTGGCGTCCAGCGAAAACGCGCGCGACATCAACCGCGACATCGTCCTTGAGATCATCCGTTCGCAGCAGCCCGTAGCCCGGGCCGACCTGGCTCGCTCCTCCGGCCTGCAGCCCAGCACCATCTCCGCCATCGTCGAGCAGTTGATCGAAGAAAAGTGGGTTGCCGAAGGCGCCATGGCACGCCGGCCCCGTGGCCGCCCATCCACGCTCCTCTCCCTGAACGACGCCATGGTCATTCTCGTCGCCGACGTCCGTCCTCACCAGGCCATCGTCGCCCTCGTCGACCTCAATGGACGCTTCCTCGCCCGCGAAGCCGTGCCCCTCGTCTCCGAGCCCGCGCGTTCCGTCACCAAAATCGTCCACTGCATGCAGGCCATGCGCACCGCTCACAGCGACCGGTCCTTCGAAGGCATCGGCATCAGCATGCCCGGCCGCGTCGACCCCGAGACCCAGCGTCTCCTCCTCGCCCCCAACCTCAAGTGGGCCGACTACGACATCAAGGGTGCCATCGAAGCGCAGATGCAGCTCCAGGTCGAGCTGGCCAACGCCGCCAACGCCTGCCTCCTCTCCGAACTCTGGTCCGGCCGTCTCGACGGCATCCGCAACGCCGTCCTCATCACCGTCTCCGAAGGCATCGGCGGCGCGATCCTCGCCAACGGACAGATCATCACCAGCCGCAGCGGCCTCGCCGGCGAGTTCGGCCACAGCCCCATCGACCCCACCGGCCCGGTCTGCGGCTGCGGCCAGCGCGGCTGCTGGGAGGTCTTCGCCTCCTCCACCGCCGCCCTGCGCTACTACGCCGAGCTCGCCCCCAAGAGCACAACCACGCACCGCGTCACCAACATTCACGACCTCCTCCGCCTCACCGAAGAGGGTGACGCCACCGCCATCGCCGCCGTCACTCGCCAGGCCACTCACCTCGGCCGCGGCCTGCGCTTGGTCACCGCGTCGCTGTCGCCGGAGGTCGTTCTCATCACCGGCGACCTCACCACCTCCTGGGCCCGCTTCGGCCCCATCATCCAGAAAGAGATGGCCGGCACCATGCTCGCGGGCGCGCCTCCAGACCTCGGCATCACCAAGGATGGTGAACTCTCCCGCCTCCGTGGCGCAGCCGCGGTGGTCCTGCAGCGGCACTCCGGCTACCACACCTCCACTCATCTGGCCGCCTCGGGTAAGCAAAGCCGCCGCAAGGCAACCGCCGGCAAATGATCGTTCGACCTGGACGTTTGACATCCCTGTCTGAATTTCTATAAAGTTCGGGACACGCACAAAATCCGGGCAACTGGCGTCGTCTATGCATAACGCTGCAATATCGCGGTCTTTGGAGGATTCACTCATCATGCAGCTACAACGAACTGCTGCTCTTCTTACGCTTGTCCTCGTCTCTTCCGTCGCCTCCGCCCAATCGCCAAAACCTCTTCCCTATCTCGACCCCTCACTGCCTACGCAGCAACGTGTCGACGACCTCGTATCCCGCCTGACCCTCGACGAAAAGGTCAAGCAGCTGATCAATACAGCCCCTGGAATTCCCCGCCTGGGTGTTCCTGCGTATGACTGGTGGAATGAGGGCCTCCACGGTGTGGCCCGCTCCGGCTTCGCCACGCTCTTCCCCCAGGCCATCGGCAACGCGGCTACCTTCGATCGGCCACTGCTAGGCAAGATTGGCGAGGTCGTCTCCGTCGAGGCACGCGCCAAACACAACGAGGCCGACCGCAACGATATTCACTCCATCTATTTCGGTCTCACGATCTGGTCGCCCAACATCAATATCTTCCGCGATCCGCGCTGGGGCCGCGGCCAGGAGACCTATGGCGAAGATCCTTTCCTCACCGCGACGCTCGGCACCGCCTTTGTCAATGGATTGCAAGGCAACAATCCGAAATACTTTCGGACTATCGCCACCCCCAAGCACTACGCCGTCCACAGCGGGCCCGAATCCACGCGCCACAAGGCGAACATCGATCCCACACCCCACGATCTCTGGGACACCTACCTGCCGGCTTTCCGCGCCACGATCGTCGATGCCAAGGCCGACTCCATCATGTGCGCCTACAACGCAGTCGACGGCAAGCCCGCCTGCGCCAGCGACCTTCTTCTCAAAGACATTCTCCGCAAGGATTGGAATTTCCAGGGCTTCGTCACCTCCGACTGCGGCGCAGTCGATGACTTCTACGAGCCCCAGGACCATCACACCAGCTCCGACGCCGAACACGCCTCCGCCGACGGCATTCGCGCCGGCACCGACACCAACTGCGGCAAAACCTATCTCAACCTCGCCGACGCCGTTCACAAAGGCATCATCAGCGAATCCGAGATCGACGTCTCGCTCAAGCGCCTCTTCACCGCTCGCATGAGACTCGGACTCTTCGACCCTCCCGCGCAGGTACCCTACGCCTCGATCCCCTTCAGCGAGGTCCAGTCCCCCGCGCACACGGCCATCGCGCTGCAAACCTCGCGTGAGGCGATGGTGCTGCTGAAGAACAGCAATAACATCCTCCCGCTCTCTCCCGCGAAGTGGAAGACCGTCGCGGTCATCGGTCCGAACGCCGCCTCGCTCGCGGCAATCGAAGGCAACTACAACGCGATTCCGCGCGATCCTGTGCTTCCGGTCGACGGCCTCGCTGCAAAGTTCCCCCATGCAAAGATTCTCTACGCTCAGGGCTCGCCGTATGCTGAGAACGCCGCGACCATCATTCCCCGCACCCAGTTGCGCACCGCTGCCGGGTCGTCCATCGAAGGCCTCAAGGGCGAGTACTTTGACAACGACAGCCTGACCGGGCCACCGGCTGTGACTCGCACCGATAAGCAGATTGACTTCGACTGGAATGGCGCCTCGCCCGTACCCGGCAAAATCAACTACCGCGCCTTCTCCGTGCGCTGGACCGGCACCATCCAGGCTCCCGCTGCAGGCGACTATCAGATCAGCGGCATCCTGGCCCATTGCAATCCCTGCCGCGAGTCCGAACGCTACGCAATCAAGTACGACGGCAAAGAGCTCTCCACCTCCGAAGTCACGATCGACAAATCACAGCACGGCGCCACCACCTCGGCAGTCAAGCTGCACATCGACGACGCGCAGCCGCATCCCATCGAGATCACCTACTCCCACACCAAGAGACTCCTCGGAGCAGGCTTCTCCTTGCAGTGGGTACCGCCCGTCGAACCACTGCGCGTCCAGGCGCTCGAAGCCGTCCGCAAAGCTGACATCACTCTCGCCTTCGTCGGTCTTTCCCCCAACCTTGAAGGCGAAGAGATGCCCATCCACATCCCCGGCTTCTCCGGTGGAGACCGCACGGACATCTCACTTCCGGCCGCGCAGCAGCAACTCCTCGAGGCCGCCAAGGCGACCGGCAAGGCGCTCATCGTCATTCTGATGAATGGCTCCGCGCTCGCGGTCAACTGGGCCCAGCAGAACGCCGACGCGATCCTCGAAGCCTGGTACCCAGGACAGGCCGGCGCGCAGGCCATCGCCGAAACCCTCGTCGGCGAGAACAACCCAGGCGGCCGCCTCCCCGTCACCTTCTATAGCGGCATCGATCAGCTTCCCGACTTCGAAGACTACTCGATGGCCAACCGCACCTATCGCTACTTCAGCGGCAAACCGCTCTACGGATTCGGCTACGGCCTCAGCTACACCACCTTCAGCTACTCCAACATCAAGCTTTCGACCGCCAACCTTCACGCCGGCGATTCCCTTACCGTAGAAGCCGACATCAAAAACACCGGCAAGCGCGCAGGGGACGAAGTAGCCGAACTGTACCTAACGCCGCCTCGCACCAACGTCTCACCCAAGCTCGCTCTCGACGGCTATACCCGCGTCCACCTAGCTCCAGGCGAAACCAGACACATCACGCTCACCCTTGATCCACGCACCCTTTCGCAGGTCGACGACAAAGGCATCCGCGCCGTCACCCCTGGCACCTATAGCATCGCGCTTGGCGGAGCCCAGCCCAGTGAAACCACTACCGGACAAACCGCCACCTTCACCATCGAAGGCACACAGGAACTTCCACGCTAATGAATCGGGTCGGGGTTCGGGCTCTGCCAACTCTGGTTTTTCTTGCGATTACCTCTTTGTCGCACGCAGAGACCGGAGCCGAAGGCTGGCTCCGTTACGCCCCCCTCACCAGCACAGCCGCAGCGAACTACGCCGCCCTCCCAACAAAAATCGTCGTCCTCCGCAACACCTCTACCGACCAGGCCGCCGCCAATGAACTCCAACGCGGCCTCACTGCCATGCTAGGCCACCCCTTCACCATCGCCCACGAGACAGAAGACAACACCAGCGCCATCATCCTCACCAACCTCTCCACGCTGAACAAAGCCTTTGCGATAACCGGCGACAAACTCCCACCGGAATCCTACACACTAGGCCAAAAAATAGAAGGTAACGCTCATCGTTACATAATCCTCGGCGCCGATCAGCGCGGCGAACTCTACGGTGCCTTCCACCTCCTCGAACTGGTCGCCTCCAACCAGCCACTCCCCACCAAACCCACCACCGAATCCCCCTCCTCCCCGATCCGCTGGATCAACCAATGGGACAACCTCGACGGCACCATCAAGCGAGGCTACGCCGGCCGCAGTATCTTCTTCGACAACGGCCACGTCCGCCCCGACCTCACCCGCGTGCACGACTACGGCCGCCTCCTCGCCTCCATCGGGGTCAACGGCGTCACCGTCAACAACGTCAACTCCGACCTACGCACCCTAGAACCCGAGATGATCCGCGAATTCGCCCGCATCGCCGACCAGCTCCGTCCCTGGGGCGTCCGCATGTCGCTCTCCGTCGATCTCTCCAGCCCTCAGGTCGTCGGCCACCTCCCCACCTTCGACCCCGTCAATCCCGCCGTCATCGCCTGGTGGCAATCCAAAGTCGACGAGATCTACCGCGCCATCCCCGACTTCGCCGGCTTCGTCATCAAAGCCGACTCCGAAGGCCGCGTAGGCCCCTCGCAATACCACCGCACCCCAGCCGAAGCAGCCAACGCCGTAGCCCGTGCTCTCAAACCCCACGGCGGCATCGTCCTCTATCGCGGATTCGTCTACAACAATCACCTCGACTACAACGACCTCAAAGCCGACCGCGCCCGCGCCGGCTACGACAACTTCCACGCACTCGACGGCAAATTCGAATCGAACGTCGTCATCCAGATCAAACACGGCCCCATCGATTTCCAGGTCCGCGAACCCGTCTCGCCTCTCTTCACCGCGCTCCAGCACACATCACAAGCCATCGAACTCCAGATCACGCAGGAGTACCTCGGCCAGCAGCGCCATATGGTCTTCCTCGTCCCCATGTGGAAGACCGCCCTCGACACTGACCTCCGCGCACAAAACCGGAGCACCCCAGTCAAAGACATCGTCGAAGGCAAAGCCTTCCACCAACCACTAGGCGGCTTCGTCGGCGTGGCTAACGTAGGCCTCGACACCAACTGGCTCCATCACCCGATGGCCATGGCGAACCTCTACGGCTTTGGCCGCCTCGCCTGGAACCCCGACCTCACCACCGATCAGATACTCGACACCTGGACACGCCTCACCTGGGGCAACAACCCCACTGTCGTCGCCACCATCAACGAGCTGCAGCGCCACTCCTGGCACGCCTACGAGCAGTACACCGGCAACCTCGGCATCGGCACCCTCACCAACATCCTCGGCTACCACTTCGGCCCCGGCATCGAGTCCGCCGAGCGCAACGGCTGGGGCCAGTGGTTCCGCGCCGACGCCACCGGCATCGGTATGGACCGCACCGTAGCCACCGGCACCGGCTACATCGGCCAATACCCACCCGAGTTCGCCAAAGTCTACGAAGACGTCAACACCTGCCCCGACGACCTCCTCCTCTTCATGCACCACGTCCCCTACACTCACGTCCTCCACGACGGCAAAACCGTAGTCCAATACGTCTACGATGCCCACTACGAAGGCGCCGCCACCGCGCAAACCTACGCCCCACGCTGGCAGACTCTCAAAGGTCTCGTAGACGATGACCGCGATCAGGAAACCTTAAAACTCTTCACCTACCAGGCCGGCCACGCCATCGTCTGGCGCGACGCCGTCACCC
>Ga0210410_10005789_pt1 | contig 10736 bp, 4 predicted proteins | sample IncBWC4MmetaG_FD_161058 | JGI IMG/M metagenome (GOLD analysis project Ga0210410, IMG submission 161058) | Forest soil microbial communities from Barre Woods Harvard Forest LTER site, Petersham, Massachusetts, United States - Inc-BW-C-4-M | ecosystem: Environmental > Terrestrial > Soil >... | reverse complement strand
AATCCGATCCAGTAGCAGGAGCGCCCTCGGCAAGCACCGCTTTCAGAATGCGATGGATGATGAGGTCGGGATAGCGGCGGATAGGTGATGTGAAGTGTGTATAGCTGGCTGCAGCCAGCGCGAAATGGCCTTCGTTGACGTCAGAATATCTTGCCTGTTTAAGCGAACGCAGCATGAGATACGACAGGATCCGCTCCTCTGGCTTGCCTGCAAGCTTTGCCGCGAGACGCTGATACATCTGCGGCTTGATGTCGATCTCTTCGACGACCTCGTGTCCGCGCGGCTTAGGCCCGCGTCCGCCGCGCTGCTGGAACTGCCTGCGCTCGCTCTTCATCTCGAATTTGCGCACCGGCAGATTGCCAACGCCGAGTGTGTAACCGAAGCCGGCAGCGACTTCTTCGAATTCCATGACGCGCTTGGCTTCGGGTTTCTCGTGGATGCGATAGATGCTTGGCACCAGTTGTTCGAGATGGGCGGCAACACACTCGTTGGCCGCGAGCATGAACTCTTCGATCAGGCGGTGCGCCCAATTCCGCTGAGAGCGCACAACGGCGCGCATGTTGCCCTCGGGATCGAACTGGATCACGGGCTCCGGCAGATCGAAATCGATCGAGCCGCGTTTGGCGCGCTTTGTATTGAGGACACGCGCCAGCGTATACATGCTCTCGAATTTGGGCACGAGGTCGGAGAATTCCGCCCGCGTCGCTTCGTCGTTGTCTAGAATCGCCGCAACCTGCGTGTAGGTCATGCGGCGCGCGGAGCGAATCACGCCTTCGCAGAGTTCATAGTCGAGAAGCGCACCCGCAGCGTCGAGATGCATGACGCACGAGAGGACGAGGCGGTCTTCGCCTGGCCGCAGGCTGCAGAGATCGGTAGAAAGCTCGCTCGGCAACATGGGAATAGCGCGGTCGGGGAAGTAAACAGACGTGCCGCGGAAGCGCCCTTCGCGATCGAGCGCGGAGCCTGGAGTGACGTAGTGGGCTACGTCGGCGATGTGGACCTGCAGCGTCCATGTGCCGTCGGCGCGCTCCTCGGCGAGGACTGCGTCATCGAAGTCGCGCGCGGTTTCACCGTCGATGGTGACGATGGGCAGTGCGCGGAAGTCGCGGCGTTGCGTGCGGGTTTTCTCGTCCGCGGGGCGAAGAGCGCGTGCTTCTGCTAGAACGTCGTCAGGGAACGTATGCGGCAAATGATGCTTGCGGATGACGATCTCGACGTCGACGCCGAAATCGTCCTGATGGCCGAGCACTTCAATGACGCGGCCCCGCGCCGGACGTGACGGCGTCGGCCAGTCGGTGATCTCAACATCGACGGCGAGCCCATCGAGCTCTTTCCAATCGTGATCACGCGCGTGCGCTTCGTCGCCGAGCACGCGATGCGGTGTTGTGTCGGGACGGGCCTGGGGAATTTCTGCACCGGGCGGAATCAATATCGGCTGCATCATGCGCTCGTCGAGCGGAGTGACGTAGTTGCCCTGCAGACGTTGCCAAGGTGCGTGCGCGTCGCCGGTGCGTCGCTGCTGCGCAGCATGACCGCCATGAGCTGAGTGAAAAATACCGACGACGGTCGGGTTGCGGCGGGTGAGAATGCGCAGGACGCGACCGGAGCGGCGGCCGTCGGCCTTGGGCGGGTCGAGCGAGACGAGCACCTGATCGCCCTGCATCGCGCCGTGCATTGCATCGGGCGGGATGAAAATGTCACTGTCGGATGCGGTACGTTTGCCCTCGACGCGCACAAAGCCGAAGCCGTCGCGGTGAACATCCAGGCGGCCAGTCGCTTGTTCCTTCTCGCTACGATGCGCCGCGGGAATGGCCCAGTGATCGCGATCCGGCTTCTCGAGAGTGCCCCGCACTGTCATCTTTGCAAGCTGCTCGAGCAGCAGCCGGCGCTCGCGTCCCCCGCCGAGACCCAATTCTCGAGTCAGCTGTTTGTAGTTGGCGCCGCCGGCACCCGACCGCGAAATGCGGCGGAGGAGTTCCGAGTCGGTAAACCCTGTCGGTGAAGTTTTACCTCGATTTCCCACAAGAAGACTTTACGGGAAGCGGGGAAGGGTTAATATGTGCGCAGGGGAGAGAACCAAAAGAATCGCGCAAAACACCGCGCCAACCGAAAGGAATTGAATTCTAATATGTGGAAACCCAACCAGCCCGGAAGCAGCCCGCAAACTCCCACACCAGAGCCCGTGCGTCCGGCGGCAACTCCGGTGCAATCGCATGAGCCCGTCGTAGCGACAGTACCCGCCCGCAACAACAGCGCGGCTAATGCCACACCATCCGGGGACCAGGCGACTATCGGAAAGTCACTCGTCGTGAAGGGTGAAGTCTCGGGCTCCGAGTCGCTGTACATCGATGGCAAGGTAGAGGGCGCCATCAATCTCGCGGGGAATCGCGTTACCGTCGGTCGAAATGGGCAGGTAGCGGCAAACATCTCGGCTCGTGAAGTGGTCGTGCTCGGCAAGGTGCGCGGCAATATTCAAGCCAGCGACCGGGTCGACATTCGCAGCGAAGGCTCGCTTACCGGCGACGTGATCGCGCAGCGTATCAGTATCGAAGACGGCGCTTACTTCAAAGGCGGCATCGATATTCGCAAGCCGGGACAGACGAAGGACGAAGGCCTGAGAGCATCCGTCCCGAACACCCACAGCAGTTCCGTCGAGACTGCCGTCACGGTTTAAGTCTCGTCTTTCAACGGAGTTTGAGATGCCTCGGCTCGGGCCGGGGCTCTTACTTGCGCCGTAGGCGGTCGAACAACGATCCCGCAGCGGAGACGCGCATCCACTGCGTCAGCAGCAGGTAGATCGCTCCATATGGCAGCAGAACCGCTGGTCCAACCAGAAGCGCGGCATGAAAAGGCGACACGCGCTTGATGCTATAGCCGCAGCCGGCGGCGACGAGCGCCGCCAGCCACATCTTCGCGATCCGGACCAGCGAATACGGGACGACGCCGATGCGCTGATGCAGGGAATGGCGCAGCAGGAGAAACTCGATCCAGCCTGAAATTCCGGCGGAGAGCGTCAGTCCGGCGACGCCCCAGCGCTGATCGATATGCAGCAGACGCGGCAGAGGCAGCGCGCACAAATATCCAAGAACGAGCGTAAGTGCGACGCGTATCAGCGCAAAGTTAAGCGGCGTGCGCGTGTCGCGCAGCGCGTAAAAAGCCGACGAGTAGAGCCTGCCGGAAGTGGAAGCGAGAAGGCCGACCGCGGAGCCGGCGAGTACTCCCCAGACAAAGATGACGTCCGCGCCCTGAAAGCGGCCAGACCGGTAAATGGTGGCGACAACGACGTCTCCAAGAACCACGAACGCGACTGCGGATGGAATGACAAAAAAGGCGATGCGCTCAAGACTGCGCTCGAGGCGCTGGCGAAGAACGGCGGCAACCTGTTCCGTGCTGCCGAGCGCGCTCGACATCGCGGGCAGTTCGGCGGCAGAAATGGCCATTCCGAAAAGGCTGATTGGCAGGGAATAGAGCGTTTGCGCATAGGCGAGCGCAGAGACCGCCCCGGTCGGCAGGAAACTGGCGATCAAAGAATCGATGTATGCGCTGATCTGCACGACGCCGCGGCTGAGGAATACGGGGAAGAAGTTCTTGACCACCGTTGCAACGTTTGGTGAGGAAAGGCCGAGGCCCGGAGTGAAGGGCCACAGATACCGCATAACGGTGGGCAACTGGACGAGAAATTGCAGTGCGCTGCCGACCACCGAAGCGATTGCCACCGTTTCGGCCAGCTGGGCTTCTGGCTGGTGAGCGCCTTTCCAAAGGAATGCGGCGATAATCGCGACGTTCCACAGAACAGGTGCGGCGTACGAGAGAAAGAATTTGCGATGGCTGTTGAGTACGCCGAGGCACCATGCCGAGAAAACCAGCAACGCCGCGCCAGGGAAAAGGATCCGCACCAGACGAATCGTCAGCAAACGCTTTTCGCCATGGAAGCCAGGCGCGATGACGTCGATCAGCCAGGGCGTGGCGAACACGCCGACCAGCACCAGTACCGAGGTGATGAGGAACAGCAGCGCAAAGATCGCTTTCGCGACGCGCGATGCTTCTTCGTGGCGGCCCTCAGCGTTGAGTCGCGCGTAGACCGGAATGAACGAGGCGGAGAGAACGCCCTCCCCAAAGAGGTTTTGCAGGAAATTTGGAATGCGAAATGCGGCGCGGAACGCATCTGCGGCGTCGGAGTTGCCAAAGTAATGCGCGAAGACACGATCTCGAACGAGGCCGATAAGGCGGCTGAGAAGAATACCGGTGGCGACAGCCACCGCGGATCCACGGCCGCTGGCCGCAGCCTTTCGCGTAGCGGCTTGTGGTTTTTGAGTTTCTGCGTTCAAACGCCGAGTATAAATGCGCGTGGGCGGGTCGGCGGATGTGTCGCGAGCAACGTACTCAGCTAGGAACGGATATCGATGTGCTTCGTATTGATAGGCCGCTTCAGAAAAGTTGTCGAGACGTAATTTGCGCTATACCGCAGCGCCATCGTGGCGATGCCCTCTTTCGCGAGCCGTCGTGCGGAGGAATACATCGGCAGAGCAAAAGTGAATTTGACGTCACCGGCGGCGACGAGGCGACGCGCGAGATCTGTGTCTTCGCCGTAGAAAGAGATCGCAAGGTTGAATCCGCCGATTTTTTCGAGTGCAGTACGGCGCACCACGAAGTTTCCGCCTTGCAGCATTGAGCCGACGCGCAACACGTAGCGATTTATCAGGTACGCCATGTAAGCGGCGACGTAGTAGAGACGGACGAGTCCACGTTGGCGCGGCGTCAGATCGTAATAGATAAACGGGCCGCTCAGGCCGACCAGGCGAGGATTGCGCTCGAATTCCCGCTGCACTTTTTCGATCCAGCCATCGGTCAGGATCGAGTCGGCGTCGACATTGGCGATGATGTCGCCGGTCGATGCATTCAAACCAGCCTGCCGCGCGTGAGTGAGTCCTTTTTGGGGCTCGTCGACTACCTTGACGCCGGGGAAACCGAGCGCCACCTCGCGGGTCTGGTCGGTGCTTGCATTGTTGACGACGATGACTTCTGTCTCGCAGCGTGCATTCGCCGTCTGCGCCAGGATGGCGGTCAATGTGCGCGGCAGATACGCTTCTTCGTTGTATGCCGGAACGACAAAGCTAATTTTCATTTGCGCTTCGACGAGTGTACGGGCGGGAACTGATTTCGGTGCAAAAATTTACCGGATCTTATTGCAGCGCGCCTCCGGAGCGCAAACGTCTTTCCTATGAGTGAGATGTGCGTGCCATAATGTTCCACTTATGTCGACCAGACAGGCGATCGCGGTTCTACTTTGCGCTTCCGTGGTTGCGTTTGGTTCTATCGCGCTGCGCGAGCGTGCGGGGCGGCGCCTGTCAATTACGCCGGCCCAGGTCTCGCTGCCTGCCGATGGGCGCCCGCATCTCGTTCCGATGGCCGCAAAAATAGGTGCACGCTCGGTCCCGCTGGATGCGTTGCGCGCGAGTGATCCCTCGGTCGATTTCCGCGGTGGCGCTTTGCAGATCGCGCCGGCGGTGATGCCGCGAGTTGAAGAGATTTACGTGCGAACCGGGCGGGCTCACGTGGCGCGGTTTACCTTGCAGCTGCGGGCGACCGACGCCGATAGCTTCGGCGACGGCACGCCGGACTATTTGCGGCTGCACACGGCGTCAGACCGGCACGCATTCCGCGCGTGGTTTACTTGGCTGGCTGAGATGCAGGCGGCGAAGCGGCCTTCCGAAGTGCCGAACGAGATCAAAGATTGCGCGGCCCTGTTGCGGTATGCGTATCGCGAGAGCCTGCGCGAGCATGACGGCCGATGGCTCGCTGCCCAGGGCGTCAACGCATCCTCGCCGGGCGTGTCCGTTGAGCAGTGGCACTATCCGGCCACTCCGTTGGGAGATGGGCTCTTTCGCGTGAAGGAGGGCAGTTTTAGGGAAGTGGATCGCGACGCCTTCGCGCAATTCGCAGATGCGCGCTCGCTGATGATGTTGAATACGCATCTCGTCGCGCGCGACATTCGCGCGGCACAGCCCGGCGACATTTTGTTTTATCGCCAGCTTGAGCAGGGCTCCCAGTACCACTCGATGATTGTCTGCGGTGATGCAGCGGACTGGGTGGTGTATCACACGGGGCCAATCGGGAAAGAGCCAGGAGAGATTCGGCGCGTGCGGCTGCGCGACATGTTGCAGCATCCAGATGCGCGCTGGCGCCCACTCGCGACGAATGCAAATTTTCTCGGGGTGTATCGCTGGAACATTTTGCGGGAAGAGGGTTAAGGATGCGCAAGACGATCTGTGTCGTCCTCTTCTGTCTTGCCTTCGCTGCGTGTGCGTACGCTGAGCGGCCGGGGTCTTTCTCGCTGAGCACGGCCCGCACATATGCTCCTGATGAGAAGCCGAAGTTGCATCTCTATGCCCGCAATGAGGACACGCTCGAGTTTCGTGTCTACCGCGTCGAAGATGCAGAGAAGTTCTTTACGAGACTTTCCGATCTTCACCGCTTCAGTACAGAAACTCCCGTCGGCGGCGCAGAGCGCGTCGACGAACAGTCGTGGCTCGAAAAGTTTCACGACTGGAAGCACGCGATGTGGTGGCGGGTGCGCCATTTCTTTCGCGATCAATTGAGCTATGAAACGCGCAGTGCCTTGCGCGAGAAACAGGCAGCGATGGGACGGCGCAGCCGCGTGCTCAGCGAGGCGGAGTTCGCGCAGATTCCTGTGCTCAACAATCGCCAACTGGTATCGCGATGGAGACTGCAGCTGCCGCCGACGTTCGTCTCGGACTCACAGGACCTGCCGATCGATCCGCTGCCAGCCGGGGTGTATCTGATTGAGGCCACCGACGGGCACCTGAAGGCCTACACGGTGCTGATCATCAGCCAGATGGCCATGCTCACACGACCCAAAGGCGGCGAGCTGCTTGCATATTGCGTAGATCGCAAGACGGGCGCGCCGATCGCAGGGGTCAATGTTGTGTTGTCGAGCAGGAAGCAGCCCGCGGCCAGGGCGGCCACTGGCGGAGATGGGCTGGCGAAGCTCCCATATTCCGCGCCGGTTGAGGGTGCCGACGACAGCAGCTATCTCATCCTTGCTCGGCACGGCTCTGATGTCGCCGCCGTGACGCCGTGGGCATACGCAATGCGCGACGAGTCAGGTGCGCGCATGTTGAAGTACATCTACACGGATCGCCCGGTGTACCGTCCCGGACACACGGTGCACTGGAAAGCGATTCTGCGCGAGAAGCAGGCCGATCATCTCATCGTGCCCGCAGGCCGCAGCGTGCACGTCCGCATTCAATCGCCCGAGGGCGAAAAGGTCATCCTTGAGAAAGACATGGTGCTGTCGCAGATGGGCAGCATCAACGGCGACGTCACGCTGGCAGATAACGCAGCACTCGGTTACTACACGATCTCAGTCGGGACACAGGACTCAGGATTCGACGGCAGTTTTTATGTAGAGGAGTACAAAAAGCCGGAATACAAAGTTACGGTCGCTCTTGATAAGAATCGAGTGCTGCAGGGAGAGGCCTTTCACGCGACCATAGAGGCGAAATATTTCTTTGGCGAGCCGGTCGCGAACGCGAAGGTGAAGTACGCGATCTACCACACGCCGCATTATTGGTGGGACGCGTCGGACGACGGAGGTGGCGATGCGACGGCCGCTTCACCCGATGCGGAAGGCGGCGCTGACAGCGACGATCAATACTTCAGCGGGGAACAGGAGCAAGAGCAGGAAGGCACTCTCGACGCGAATGGGCGCCTGACTATCACGGTGAAGACGCGCTTCGATGAGCCGCATCATCAGGACCTGGACTATCGCATTGAAGCGCGTGTCGTAGATGCTGCGAAGCGCGAGGTGTCTGGCGTGAAATATGGGCTTGCGACTTACGGCAGTTTTCGTGTGCAGGTCGAGCCGACGAGCTGGGTGTATCAACCCGACCAGACGCCCGAGATCAAAGTGCAGGCTTTGGACTATGACCAGAAGCCAGTTCAGACGCGGGTTCATCTCGCGGCTTTCAGGCGCGCATACAAGGATGGCAAGTGGAGTGAAGAGCACCTGGCGGGGGATGTTGATGTCGCCACGGATGCGAGCGGCTTCGCGACCGTGAAGATGCCGATCCCGCAGCGCGGCAGTATTGAGGTGCGCGCGACCGCGGAGACGCCGGAGCACAGAACCGTGCAGAGCAGTGCGTGGCTGTGGCTGGTCGGAGGCAGTTCACAGGACTTCGGGCGACAGGATCAGACAGCGCGCATTCTCGCGGACATGAAAATTTATAAGCCGGGCGACGTTGCGCACCTGAGTTTGGTCGCCGATGTCGATGACCCGTGGGTGCTGGTGACGACCAGTGGCGGTAGTCTGCAATCGGCGCGCGTGATGCAGGCGCACGGGCGCACGCTGACGTTCGACGTTCCAATCACCGTGGAAGCGCAGCCTAATCTGTCGGTGCGCGCTGTTTTTGTGCGGGAGAACCAGGTGTATCAGGCGCAGAAAGATCTGAAAGTTCCCGCCGACCAGGAGCGGTTAACGGTCGAGATCAAGCCGGCTGCGGAAACTTTCCAGCCGCAGGCCAAGGCCGAATACGACGTGCTGATCAAGGATGCGAGTGGCAATCCTGTCTCAGCCGAGTTCAGCTTTGGTGTCGTCGATGAAGCGCTCTATCAGGTGCGCCCTGACAGGAGCGGCGACATCGTGAACGCGTTCTATCCACGGAATGAGGATTATGCGGAGTTCGCTTCTTCGCTGGAGTACTACTTCTCGGGCGAGGCTGGCATCAAGTCGCCGCTGCTCGCCGAACTGAGTTCGCGGAGCTACAACCCGCGTCTTGCGCAGGTAAAGCCCGGAAATGATCTGGTACAGCCGAAGGTGCGCAAGGCTTTTCCGGACACTGCATTCTGGGGCCCCGCATTTCATACAGACGCCGCTGGTCACGCGCGTGTGATGATGCAGTTTCCTGATTCGCTGACGACGTGGCGCACGACGGTGCGTGCGATCACGCTGGACACGCGCGGCGGCGCAGCAATACAGCGCGTCATCGTTCGCAAAAACATCATTGTGCGCCTTGCTGCGCCACGTTTCTTCCGGCAGGGCGACGAAGTGACACTGCCGGTGATTGTGCACAACTACCTGACGGCCGCGAAAACAGTGCGTGTTTCGCTCGATGCTTCCGGCGTCGAGGTGATAGGCGGTTCAACGCAGGAGATCACTGTGCCGAGTCGCGGCGAGGCGACGGCAGAGTGGCGCGTGCGCGCGAACCATGTGGGCAATGCTGTGTTCACCGCGAAGGCGCTTACGAATGAAGAGTCTGACGCGCTGGAAATGACGCTGCCTGTCGAAGCGTTTGGCGTGAAGGAGACGCTGGCGGCGAGCGGCGGCTTGAGCGATGGGCAGACTGAAGTCACGACGACAATTACATTTCCGGCAAACACAGATGCCGCGACACACGCGCTCGCAATTTCTGTCGCGCCGTCGGTAGCCGGCAGCTTGTTCGGCGCGCTCGAATATCTAACTTCCTATCCGTACGGCTGCACTGAGCAGACCATGTCGAGCTTTCTGCCGAACATTATCGTTGCAAAGGCGCTGAAGAGCCTGAATCTTAGCAACGGCGTCGATCCTGCGGAGTTGAAGAAGAAAGTCGACGCGGGCAGCCAGCGTCTCTACGACTACCAGCACGACGATGGCGGCTGGGGATGGTGGAAGGAGGATGCGAGCCGCATCTTCATGACGGCGTATGTTGTCTCGGGCTTTGCCCAGGCGCGGCAAGCCGGTTTCGATGTGCAGCAGGAGTCGCTGGATCGTGGCGTTGCCTATTTGCGCAAGCAACTGGCACAGCACCCGAAGATGATTCCCGATCTGCGCGCGTATGTGGTTTATGCCTTGACGCTTGCGGGTGAACGGTCTGCTCGGGATCTGGATGATGTGTGGAACCGTCGCGCGGATCTTTCACCGGAAGGGCTTGCGATTGCAGGCCTTGCGTTGATGCAGGCGAATGACGCGCGCGCGAAAGATGTTGCACAGATGCTTGAGGCCCGTGTGCAACATGAAGGGGCGAATGCATACTGGCCGTCGAGCTACGACTACCTGATGGAGTTCTCAAGCGACAACAGCGCAGAGACGACGGCGTATGCTCTGCGCCTGCTCACCTTTGAAGACCCACAGAGCCCGTTGCTCGCACAGGCAGCAACCTGGCTGATGCTGCATCGCACTGGCGGATACTGGTGGGACTCGACCAAGCAGACTGCGATGGTGGTCTATGGGCTGGTGGATTATCTCGCGCACACGCAGGAGCTGAAGCCGAATTTTGATGCGGAGGTGCTGCTGAATGGACGCAGCATCGGCAGGAAACATTTCGGTGAGCAGGATGCAGTGAGCGGTGCGGAGCTCTCTCTGAAGATCAAGCCGGGTGATCTTCTGCCCGGCGCAAATAGCATTACTTTGCGGCAGCGCGGAACCGGGAGGCTCTACTGGTCTGCACAGGGAACCTATTTAACGACACAAAAAAGCGCGTATCAAAAGGGCACGCTAGCGCTGAATCTGACGCGTGACTACTACAAGCTGACGAGGTCTGACGAGAAAGGCCGCGCCATTTACAAAATCGAGCCGCTGAACGGCCCCGTCGCGAGTGGAGATCTGCTTGCGATACATCTTGCGTTGAGCGGCAATCAGTGGAGCTACATTCTGCTTGAAGACCCTATTCCGGCCGGCACAGAATTTGGCGACAACGAGAGCGTCTATGAGATCAAAGACCGGCCGAATACATGGCGCT
>Ga0210410_10005785_pt1 | contig 10738 bp, 7 predicted proteins | sample IncBWC4MmetaG_FD_161058 | JGI IMG/M metagenome (GOLD analysis project Ga0210410, IMG submission 161058) | Forest soil microbial communities from Barre Woods Harvard Forest LTER site, Petersham, Massachusetts, United States - Inc-BW-C-4-M | ecosystem: Environmental > Terrestrial > Soil >... | reverse complement strand
CAACGGCATCACGCTGACCGGCGACGCCGCCACCAAGCGGCATCCGACCTCGATCGTCGGCGGCCAGTTCTCGATGTTCTTCACCGGCGCGGTGGCGCTCGACCAGGGCCGCTTCGGCTGGGACGATTACCAACGCCTCGGAGATGCCGCGGTCGACGCGCTCGCCGACAAATTCGACGTGGTGCAGGACGATCGCCTCGAGGTCGGCCGCAGCCATCCGTTCGGCGCGCGCGTCAGCATCGTCACCGATGACGGCGTGCATGAGCGGCTCTATGCCGATCCTTCCGGCGAGCCGAATTCGTTCCCGGACGCGCAGGCGATGGCGCAGAAATTCCTGACGCTGGCCCGCCCGGTCCTGAATGGCCGCGCCGACCAGCTCGCAGACGCGATCCTGTCGCTCGAGCGATTTGACCGCGTCGCGGCTGCGACGCAACTGGGACGGCAGTAGGACGCGCCGACTTTAAGCCCTGCGTTGGGCCGTCCAGGCATCGCGGCGCGTCACCCACAAATCCGCGACATGGCCGAACAGGTCGATCTCGCGGCCCTTTGTGGCCCCAAGCCGGCGCGCCACGGCCTGCGACGCGGTGTTTTCGCGGTCGATGCAGTGGACGATCTGATCGATCTCGAAGGTCGCGAACGACCAGTCGATCGACGCCCGCGCCGCCTCGACCGCGTAGCCCTTGCCCCGAAACTCGCTTGAAATGCCCCAGCCGACTTCGAAGCCCGGCCAGCCCGGCGGCCGCCACGGACCCACTCGCCCGGCGAAGCGGCCGGTCTGTTTTTCCTCGACCACAAACATGCCGACACCGTGCAGCGCCCAATGTCCGGCCATGATCGCCGCGTTGCGCCACCCGACAAGCTCGTCGGTGACGGGTTTTCCATCCGAGGTGATGAATCGCGCGGTGCCGGGATCGGCCAGCATCGCCGTGTTCGGCGCGATGTCGGCGTCGCACCATCGCCGTAGTTTTAGCCGCGCGGTCTCGATCACGGGGCCGTCCGGCTGCGCAAGCGTGACGCCCGGCTTGAGGGGAGCGATCATCGGTCCTGTCCTCTCTTTATTACTGGGATTCTTACCGCCGCCATTGCGAGGGGTGCAAGCGACGAAGCAATCCAGGCTTGCTGTGCCAGTCTCTGGATTGCTTCGCTTCGCTCGCAATGACGTGATAGGTTCAGACTTACACTGCCTCTCCCAAGTCTCGCCCCATGCTTCGCACCCCTTTCATCGAGACCCTGAGCGACCTGTTCATCCGCTCGGCAGGGTGGCGCGGGCGCGACGAGATGTTCGTCGACGAAGAGAATCGCATCACCGGCGCTGAGGCGCTCGATCAGGCGCTCAGAATGGCCCAGGGCTTTGCGGACCGTGGCGCCACCCCGGGCGCGGTCATCGCCTATCTCTGCCGCAGCTCGGCGCGGCACGCGGTGGCGTGGTTCGCAGCACCCTTGAGCGGAAGAGTTGCCTGCAGCCTGCATGTCCGCGAAACGCCGGAACGTTTGGGCCAGGCGCTCGACTGGCTCGAGGCCAAAATACTGGTGCATGACCGGGATCTCGAGGCTGAGGCCATCGCTGCGGTCACGGCCTCCGGTCGGGCGATCCGGCGCATCAGCCTGGACGCGCGCGGCCGCGCCGAGGCCGACTATAGCGATATCGTCGCCGCCGCCGCGCCGTTCAACATTGCGGCGAGCAGCCCGACACCCGCCGACCTCGCCGCGATCGTGTTGTCGTCGGGCACCACCGGCAAGCCCAAGGGCATCATGCACTCCCAGAAGACGCTGCTGGAAGCCGCCAAGGGCGGTCAGGTGGTGATGGGACCGATCACGCCGGACAGCGTCACGCTTTTGTACATGCAGCCGTCGTTCGCGGCGTGGCCGATCATCGTGCTGCCCTTCGTCGCCGCCAAGGCGAAAGTCTGTTTCGGCAAGACGTTCAAGCCGGCGGCGTTTCTGGAATCATGTCAGCGCGAGCGCATCACCAAGGCGCCGCTGGTGCCGACGATGTGGCGGATGGTGTTCGAGGCCGGCCCCGAGAATTACGATCTGTCGGCGCTGACGCTGGTGTCGATCTCGGGCGAAGCGCCGGCGCCGAGCGACGTGCGGCAGCTCTACGACCGGATCTGCAGGAACATCTGCTGCGTCTATCTCTCCGGCGAAGCCTTCACCGCATCCGGGGGGATGGCCAACACAAGCGACCTGATGGAACGCGGCAAGATCGGCTCCAGCGGACGGCCGGTGGTCGGCGGCGACGTGAAAATTCTGTTGCCCGGCGGCGGTTTCGACGATGAGGCGCCCAACGGCGAGACCGGCGAGATCGCGGTCTCGGGGCCGTCGCTTGCGATCGGATACTGGAAAGACGGGGAATTGACCCGCGAAAAATTCCGCGACGGCTGGTGGCGCAGCGGCGATCTCGGGCGGCTGGATGCCGACAACTATCTGTGGGTCTCCGGCCGCATCGACAACGTCATCAATTCCGGCGGTATCAAGGTCAGCGGCGAGGAGATCGAGCACGCGCTGCTCTTGCATCCCGCCGTCGCGCAATGCGCGGTGGTCGGCCAACCCGATTCCAGGCTCGGGCAACGTATCGAGGCCTACCTCGTCGCCCGCGGCGTCCCGCCGGACAGCGAGGAAATCAGCCTGTTCCTGCGCCAGCAATGCCATCTCGCCGGCTTCAAGTTCCCGAAGGCGTTTCACTGGATCGACGCCATGCCGACCGGGCCTACGGGAAAATTATTCAGGCGGGCGCTGCGGTCGGAGTGCTAGGCCGGGTTCATCTCGGGCGTGGTGCGGTAGCCCCTCCTCACCGTCATTCCGGGATGCGCGAAGCGCAGACCCGGAATCTCGAGATTCCGGGTTCGATGCTTCGCATCGCCCCGGAATGACGGCGGTACTTGCAAACGGTCTGTGCCAGACATCCCGAGGCGATCCACGCCAGCGAGGCGGAATAACCCGTCGGCAATGATTTCATTGGCCGGGACAAGCCCCGGGCATGATGAGTTTTGAATGGCTACGCCCCTTGAGCCACCTCCACGAGTCGTCCCGGCCAGCGAGCCAACGGGTCGGCGCAAAGCGCCGCCCGATGACAAGCTCCGAGAGCGCGAGCCGGGGCGACGCTGAATGTGTTGCGATCACGGCTTGTCATTTCCGGCAATTTTTGAAAACCTGATGCATTGATGCAAACCCGGCCGATCGCAAAGTGCCGGATCAGCTAACCAGCTATCACAGGGAGCAATCGTCATGGAACGACGGGATGTCCTGAAAACAATGGCTATCGCAGGATTAACGGCGGGCGCGGGCGGCGCGCCGGCGACGGCGCAGACCAATGCACAGACATTCGTGCTGGTTCACGGCGCCTGGCACGGCGGCTGGTGCTGGAGCCGGGTCGCGGACAGGCTGCGCAGCGGCGGCCACCAGGTGTTCACGCCGACCCAGACCGGGCTCGGCGAGCGCAAGCATCTTTTGTCGAAAGACATCACGCTGGATACCTTCACCAGGGATATCGCCAACGTCATCGAGGCGGAGGAATTGTCGAATATCATTCTGGTCGGGCATTCGTTCGGGGGTCTTGCGATCAGCGGCGTCGCCGATGCGATGCCCGACAAGATCCGCCATCTGGTCTACCTGGATTCGCTGATGGTAGAGGGCGGCAAGCGGCCGTTCGACAGTCTGCCGCCGGATGTCGTCGCGGCGCGGCTCAAAGCCGCCGACGAAACCAGCGGCGGATTAAGCCTGCCGGCGCCGCCGCCGTCCGCCTTCGGCGTTTCCGATGCTGGGGATACCGACTGGGTCAAGCGCCGGCTCACACCGCATCCGCTCGGGACCTACACCAGCACGCTCAACATCAAGGGGCCGGTCGGCAACAACCTGCCGCGCACCTACATCCACTGCACAAACCCGTCCTACGCGGCGCTGCAAGCCTCGCGCGACTGGGTCAAGGCGCAGCAGGGATGGCGCTGGGCCGACATCTCCACCGGCCACGACGCCATGGTGATGGCGCCCGACGAGTTGACACGGATGCTGATCGGCGTTTCAAGCTGAGCGCGGCATCGGGCTGCGCCGCCGGGCGCTTCGCGTGAACGGGTAGCGTCGCCTCTCCACGAGTCGTCGCGGCCAACGGGTCGGCGCAAAGCGCCGCCCGATGACAAGGCTCCGCGAGCGCAAGCGCGCCGTCTCATTTTGACCCGCGTGGCAGATACCTTTTGCAACAATCACCGCTGGCGGTTACGGGTCCCGGCGTTCGCCGGGACGACGCGGAGCTAATGTGCTAAGATCGCCGGCAAAAGTCATGGAGACACCTCATGAGCTGGCATCCCTCCAACGATCCCGTGTTGGGCGATCCGCACTCCTGCGACGCGCTGGAGCTTGTCATCGTGCCGCGCACCCGTGACCTCGGCGATGGATTCGAGGTGCGCCGCGCGCTGCCCCACGGCAAGCGCCAAATGGTCGGCCCCTTCATCTTCTTCGATCATTTCGGGCCGGTGCAGTTCGTGTCCGGCAAGGGCATGGACGTGCGCCCGCATCCGCATATCGGGCTCGCCACCGTCACCTATCTGTTCGACGGCAGCATCATGCACCGCGACAGCGAGGGCAACATCCAGGAGATCCAGCCCGGCGCGATGAACCTGATGACGGCGGGTCGCGGCATCGCCCATTCCGAGCGCACGCCGGACCTGCAGCGAAGCAGTGGCCAGAAGATGCTGGGGTTGCAGAGCTGGATCGCATTGCCGGCCGGATCGGAAGAGATCGCGCCGTCGTTCCAGCATTACGGGTCAGCCGATTTGCCGACGGTCCGCGATCGCGGTTTCACCGCGCGAATCATCGCTGGCAGCGGCTTCGGGGTGTCGTCGCCGGTGGGGATGGTGTCGCCATGGTTTTATACCGAGGTGAGCGCGGAGGGCGGCGTCAGCGTGCCGCTCGACCCCGACCATGAAGAACGCGCCGTCTATGTGATCGATGGCGAGGTCGAAATTGCGGGCGATCGCTACCAGGGGCCGCGGCTGTTGATCTTCCGGCCCGGCGATCGCATCACGGTGAAGACGACGACGCCGGTGCGGATGATGTTTCTCGGCGGCGATGCGCTGGAAGGTCCGCGCCATATCTGGTGGAATTTCGTCTCCTCCAGCCAGGAGCGGATCGAACAGGCCAAGGCCGACTGGAAGAGCGGCCGCTTCGCAGCCGTTCCCAACGAACACGAGTTCATTCCGCTGCCGGAGTGAGCTATCCCCCATTTCCTTTGTTGTCGCGCGCGGCCGCGCGAGACGGCTATCTTTGAAAGTTTGACCGATGAACACCATGCTCGCCAGCGACCTGCCTCTTCCCCGGATCGGCCGCGGCAAGGTCCGCGATATCTACGCCGTCGGCGACGACCGCGTGTTGCTGCTGACCACCGACCGCATCAGCGCCTTCGACGTCGTCATGGCCGAGACCATCCCGATGAAGGGCGCGGTGCTGACCCAGATCAGCGCCTGGTGGTTCAACGAACTCGAAGGCGTGGTGCCGCACCACATGATCAGCACCGACGCCGATGCCATCATCAGGGAAGTGCCGGCATTGCAGGGCCATCGCGCCGACATCCTGGGACGCGCGATGCTGTGCCGGCGCACAACGGTGTTTCCGATCGAATGCGTGATCCGCGGCTATCTCTCCGGCTCGGCCTGGAAGGAATATGCCGCCCGAGGAACGCTCGCCGGCGAGAAGCTTGCCTCGGGCCTCCTGGAAAGCGCAAAACTCGAGCCCGCGATCTTCAGTCCGGCGACCAAGGCCGAGACCGGGCACGACGAGAACATCACGATCGCCCGTATGCGCGAAATTCTCGGCGACGAGGTCGCATACCAACTGGAAAGCATGACCCGCGCGATTTACACGCTCGGCGAGAAAATCAGCCGCGACCAGGGCATCATTATCGCCGATACCAAATTCGAATTCGGCCGGGATGGCGACGGACGGATCATCCTGATCGACGAGGTGATGACGCCCGACAGTTCGCGGTTCTGGGCCGCCGATGCCTACACACCCGGCCAGCCGCAGCCGAGTTTCGACAAGCAGCCGCTGCGCGATTATCTCGACGCCGAGCGCCGCGCCGGCCGCTGGAACGGCGATGCGCCCGCGCCTGCTTTGCCCGCAGAGGTCGTCGACGCCACCAGCAAGCGTTATCTCGAAGCCTATCGCCGTGTCACGGGTAGCGAACTCACGATCTAACCGCGTCATTCGGGAAGGCAACGCAACATCGAACCCGGAGTGACGACCAGGAAGAATAACCGCAAAGGGAGAGTCAGACATGATCGAACCCGAAAGCGTGCTCATCGAACGCGATGGGCCGGTGACCATCGTCTCCATCAACCGCCCGCATTGCCGCAACGCCGTTGACGGCGCCACCGCGCGAAAGCTGTTCGATGCGTTCCGTGACTTCGACGCCGATGCCGAGGCATCGGTCGCGGTGTTCACCGGAACGGCCGGTACTTTCTGCGCCGGCGCCGACCTCAAGGCGGTGGCGTCAGGCGATCCCGACAAGAAGCGCGAGATCGGCGGCCAAAACACCCTTGCGCCGATGGGACCGAGCCGCCTGCGGCTGTCGAAACCCGTGATCGCGGCGGTTGAAGGTTTTGCGGTGGCCGGCGGCATGGAGCTGGCGTTGTGGGCCGACATGCGCGTCGTTGCCGAGGACGCCACCTTCGGGGTGTTCTGCCGCCGTTTCGGCGTGCCGCTGATCGACCTCGGCACCATCAGGTTGCCGCGCCTGATCGGTCATTCCCAGGCGATCGACCTCATTCTGACCGGACGCCCGGTGGGCGGCGCGGAAGCCTTGCGCATGGGCCTTGCAAATCGCCTCGTTCCCAAGGGGGAAGCGCTCGAGCACGCCATTGCGCTGGCGAAGCAAATCGCCCGCTTCCCGCAAACCTGCCTGCGCGCCGACCGGCTTTCCGCGTTGCAGCAGTGGGACCTCGCAGAAGAGCAGGCAATCGCCAGCGAACTGCGCGGCGGACTCGAGGTCATCGCATCAGGCGAAACCATGTCAGGCGCCGCGCGCTTTGCGTCCGGCGCGGGGCGCCATGGCGCGTTCGGCGAGGTCTAGAGCAAGATAGTTTTAGTTTGTATCGGTGTGCCCTTCACCTCTCCCTATGGGAGAGGTGAAGTTTCCGCTGCGTCGCAGCTCAATCTAACCTCATCTCATCACGCTTTAGCGTAGCGCACGTCGCTCGGCGCTGGCCGGGACGAAGCTGCTTTCAATTCTTGCTGGCCGAACGGGTTCCAGCGCACTTCCGTTCCGTCATAAAAATATAGTTGTCCTGATGCGCTGCGGTCGTCTACCAGTGTCGCCAAGTGGTGGGGACGAAATTAAGCGTGAACAACCAGTCTGTCAGTCTCGGTCCGAAACTGCGCCGGGCGCTTAACGACGTTGTCGGCGGCGGCGCCGCCAGCGTCCTGACCGTGACGTTTGGACTGTCCTACGCGCTATTGATCTTCACCGGCCCGCTGGCGCCCTATTTGTCCTACGGCGTCGGCATCACCTTCATTTCATCGGCCGTTCTCGCCGCCACCATCGCGCTCGGAAGCTCGTTGCCGTTCGCGGTCGCCGGTCCGGAAAGTTCCACCGCGGCGATGACGGGGATACTGGCGTCATCGCTGGCCGAACGAATGGCCGCGACCGATCCAACCGCGGCGCTGCTCGCGCCGGTTCTGATCACGTTCGGCATTGCCAGCATCACCACCGGCATCGTGCTCTGCGGTTTCGGCGTGACGCGGATGGGCCGCGCCATCCGCTACGTGCCCTACCCGGTGGTCGGCGGGTTTCTCGGCGCCACCGGCTGCCTGATCCTTTTAGGCGCGATCCGCGTCATCACCGGCCAGCGGCTTCAGTTTGCGACGCTCGGCGGGTTCGCGAATCTCCTGACGCTGTCCGAACTGGCGGCTGCCTGCGCCATGGCCGCGATTCTCTATCTGACCTGGCACCGCTCCCGCAGTTCGTTCGGACTGCCGGTTATTCTGATCGGCGGCGTGATTGCCGCCCACATCGTGTTCTGGCTGGCCGGGATCTCACCGGCGGAGGCGCAAGCCTCGGGCTGGACCTTTCAGCCGCCGCCGCATGTGTCCTACGTGTTGCCGTGGAGCACCAACGACATCCTGCGCTATCCCTGGTACACCTTGCCGGACCTCAGCGGCAATCTGATCGCCGTCATCTTCGTGACCGCGACCAGCACCTTGTTCAACACCGCGGGCATTGAAGTCGCCGCCCAACACGAAGCCGATCTCGAGCGCGAATTGAACGTCACGGGCCTCGCCAATATGTTGTCGGGCGCATTCGGAGGCTATACCGGCTGCATTTCGGTCAGCCGCTCCGTGCTCAATTTCAACAGCGGCGGGACCAGCCGCCTCTCCGGCCTGACGGTCGCGGCGATCTCCGCGCTGATGCTGGCGGTGGCGCCGATGCTGCTCGGCTACATGCCGAAATTCGTGCTCGGCGGCCTCCTGATCTATCTGGGAGCCGATCAGCTGCACCGATGGATCATCGAGTCGCGGCGGCGGCTCTCGGTCACCGAATACCTATCGCTGCTGGCGATCATCGTCATCATCGTGCAGTGGGGCTTTGTCGCGGGCGTCCTGATCGGCGTCGTGATCGGCTGCGCGACATTCGCGCTGAGCGCGTCGCGGATCGATTCGATCAAATACAGCTTCGACGGTTCGGAATACCGCAGTTCGCTGGACCGCTCGCGCGACGATCAGGCGGTGCTGTCAGCGCATGGCGGCAAGATCCAGGGCCTGAATCTGCAAAGCTATCTGTTCTTCGGTTCGGCCAACCGGCTTTACCAGCACGTCAAGGCGCTGCTCGCGCGGCATCCGGAATGCCGCTTCCTGGTCTTCGACTTCAAGCTGGTCACCGGCATCGATTCCTCGGCGGCCTACAGTTTTGCCCAGATCAAGCGCAGCGCGCATGACCGGGGCATCAAGCTGGTGCTGGTGCATCTTCCGCCGCCAGCCGAAAAGGCCCTGCGATCGAGCGAGTTCATCTCGAACGAGGTCAGCATCGTCGCCGAACTGGACCATGCGCTGGAGTGGTGCGAGAACGAGATCATCGCCGCGCATCAGGGCCTTGAGCGGGAAGAAGCCTCCTTGCGCGACTGGTTCACCGAGATTCTCGGCGCCGAGCATGACGTCGCGGAGTTGATGCACCGCTGCCAGCGCATCGAGGTCGACGCCGGCGAGACCATCGTCCGTGCCGGCGACGCCGCGGATTCCATGCATTTCATTCTGGAGGGGCGCGTCGGGATCATGATCCCCGCGGATCAGGGGCGCACCACACGGGTGCGAAGTCTCGGCCGCTACACCACGATCGGCGAGATGGGTCTGGTCGCCGGTGCGCCACGCAGCGCCACCATCCAGGCCGAAGTCGCGAGCACGCTCTATGTTTTAACGACGCATCAGTTCGAGGCCATCAAAACCGAAAACCCGCCGCTCGGTCAGAAATTGCTGACCTATTTCGTCTCGGTGATGGCCGAGCGCCTGACCTTCGCCAATCGCATGATCACGGTGCTGCGGAGGTAGACCCCCGGATCGGTTGAGTCGCTCCGCAGAAAGGTCTACGCTCGCCGTCCAGTAAGAACGCACGTCATCCACTCCCCGGGAGAACGTCATGCGTGAACTTCTGTTTGCGGCGACCATCGCGGCCACGACGACGTTTGGATTTTGCGCGCCGGGCCTGGCTCAGGAAGATACCGATCAGAAACTGGGCACGGTTCACTTCGCGACCTCGTGCAACGAAACGGCGCAACGGCGGTTCGACCGGGCGATGCGATACCAGCATTCGTTCTGGTACAGCGAATCCAGGGACATCTACCAGGAGGCGCTCAAAGCCGATCCGGAATGCGCCATTGCCTATTGGGGCATCGCGCTGTCGCTTCTGAACAATCCGCACGGCGCGGTGCCGGCACCAAATCTTCCGCTTGGCCTCGCGGCGATCGAGAAGGCGAAAGCGATTGGCGCCAGGACGCAGTGCGAACGCGACTATATCGACGCGCTGGCGATCATGTATGTCGATTACGACAAGACCCCGCATCAGGTCCGGGTGCAATCCTACCTGAAGGCGATGGAGGCGCTGGCGGCAAAATATCCCGACGACGACGAAGCGCAGATCTTCTACGCGATCACGCTGAATGTCGCAGCCTCGCCGGCCGACAAAACCTACGCCAACCAACTCAAGGGCGCGGCCATCCTGGAGCCGATCTGGCAACGCCAGCCGCAGCACCCGGGCGTCGCGCACTACCTGATCCATCTCTATGACTATCCGTCCATCGCCGCCAAGGGGCTTCCGGCGGCGCTGCGCTATTCAAAGATCGCACCGAACGCGCCGCATGCGCAGCACATGCCGTCTCACATTTTCACGCGCGTCGGCTACTGGAAGGAATCGATCGCGGCGAACCTGGCTTCCGCGCAGGCGGCAAAGGCCGAGCACGAACTCGGCGATCAACTGCACGGCCAGGACTATCTGGTCTACGCCTATCTGCAACTGGGGCAGGACAAGCAGGCTCGCGCCGTGGTCGATGAAATCGAGGCGGCCCAGCCCGGTCCCGATTCCTTCGCCGCCGCTTTCGCAAAGGCCGCTTCGCCCGCACGCTACATGGTCGAACGCGGCGATTGGGCGGGCGCGGTCAATCTCGAGATCACGCCAAGCAAGTTTCCGCACGTCATGGCCGTCACATATTTCGCGCGTTCGCTCGGCGCCGCACGTTCCGGCAATTCCGCCGCAGCCAAG
>Ga0210410_10005783_pt1 | contig 10740 bp, 9 predicted proteins | sample IncBWC4MmetaG_FD_161058 | JGI IMG/M metagenome (GOLD analysis project Ga0210410, IMG submission 161058) | Forest soil microbial communities from Barre Woods Harvard Forest LTER site, Petersham, Massachusetts, United States - Inc-BW-C-4-M | ecosystem: Environmental > Terrestrial > Soil >... | reverse complement strand
TTTGCCATATGTATCTTCCTATCGTCTTGCAGCTTAACCGCGACTGCAAACATGACAATGGTCTGCGCCTGACCAAAATGTTGACAGGCAAATGACTGAAAGCAAGAATGTTCGAACTGCCATGAATGTGCGTTTCGGAGCATTCGAGGTCGATCTGGAAGGCCGTCGGCTGTTGAAGAGGGGAGTGCCCATCACCCTCCGTGAGCAGTCGTTTCAGGTGCTGGCCACTCTCATGGAACAGCCGGGCGAGATCGTTAGCCGGGAAGAGTTGCGCCGGCGGCTCTGGTCGTCTGACACGTTCGTGGATTTTCAAGTAGCGCTGAATTCCGCAGTTAGCCGGTTGCGCGACGCGCTGGGTGATTCCGCCGAGTCACCTAGCTTCATCGAAACCATTCCGAAGCGCGGCTATCGCTTCGTTGTCCCCATAGCCAAGCGGCCTGCCGTGGCCGTAATGCCATTCGTGAACCAAACGGCGGACGCAAAAGATGAGTACTTCAGTGATGGACTGGCCGACGAACTGATCCGCGTGTTGTCGCGTATCGAAGGGTTAAGAGTGACCGCGAGCAGTGTGGTCTTTCGCTTCAAGGGTCAGCGATGTGATGCCAGACAAGTCGGACGGGAGTTAGGCGTCGAAGCGGTGTTGGAAGGATCGGTACAGAGGTCTGGAGACCGCGTTCGCATTACCGTCAATCTGGTCGGCGTTAAGGATGGATTCAACCTGTGGGCACAGCGCTTCGACAGCAATTTGGGAGACTTATTCGACATCCAGGATGAGGTCTGCTCGTCTGTCGCGGAAGCGCTGCACGTCCGCCTCGCGGTTCAGATTCCAGAAAAACGTCCAAGCAATATAAAAGCCTACGTGCAGTACTTGAAGGGAGCCCACCTCCTTAAGAAACGACGGCCCGACGATGTGCGACGTGCTTTCGAGTACTTTCAGGAGGCGATCCGGCGGGAGCCCGGTTACGCGGAGCCTTATTACGGTGCGGCAATGTTTTACAACGTGAGCGCGGCGTATGGAGCGCTGCCTCCCCGCACTGCCCTTCCCGAGTCGGAAGACTTACTCACGAAGGGGTTGGCGCTAGACGAGAATTCGACAAGACTCCACAGCACCTTGGGAATGCTTCGAGTCTTTCAGTGGCGCTGGAGCGAAGCAGACCAGGCGTACAAGCGAGCTATCAGCCTGGAACCTACGAATGCGTTTCCGCATATGGCGTACCCTATTCTTTGCAGTTTCCTCGGCCGGCATGAGGAAGCCTTGTTGCATGCGGGAAAAGCGGTCGAACTCGAGCCGCTGGATTTGATGACGAACTTCCGTGTGGTGCAGGCCAACTATTATTCGCGCCGCTACGAAGAGGCGGTCCGCTGCGGCCGCATCGCCATCGAGCTGACGCCAGACTCTCCCTACACCTATTTTTACTTGGCGATGTCTTTGGCGGCGATAGACTCAAAGGACGAAGCCTGGGTGATGGCGAACACGGGCAAAAAACTCAACGATGGGCTGCCACTGGGCGAGGGCTACTTTGGCTATGTTGCCGGATTGTTGGGACACACACCAGAAGCTTGTAGAGTGGCCGGGGAGCTGGAGGCCCGACGCGAAAAGGGTTACAGCCCAGCACTGCCCATTGCGTGGACCTACCTCGGGTTGGGTGAAACAGACGCTGCCCTCAATTGGCTGGAGACCGCTTTCGCTGAACGCGACCCGTTCTTGGGATCTGCAATGGTATTCCCCGGTTACGACGCTATACGCGAGCAAGCAAGATTCAGGCGACTGGCACACGATCTCAACCTTTCGACCTAGTCGAGATGCCCGTCTACGAACAATCTGCGCGGATATTTTAGGCCAGAGACTACTCCCGCATTGTCGGCAAACCGGAAGCAATCCAGATCGGGATACGCGATCGGTACCGAGAAGTCGGCTTGTCGTCAGGAAATCAAACACTAACGAGATGCGCGTTTATCGGTACCAATTCGACGGACGAACTGATAACTTCCTGCTTGCCCGTCATCTATGAAGTTCTCTGCAGGGTATAATCCCTGTCAATCATGGCTCTCGCCCCCGGTACACGACTTGGGCCCTATGAGATCCTGCAACCGATCGGTGCGGGCGGGATGGGTGAGGTCTATCGCGCACGGGATACGCGGCTAGAGCGTATTGTAGCGGTCAAGATTCTTCCTCCACATCTTTCTTCCGATCCCGTACGTAAGCAGCGCTTCGAGCGCGAAGCCAAAACGATCTCCAGTCTTAACCATCCACACATATGCACGCTCTACGACGTTGGCCAGCAGGACGGCGTGGACTTTCTCGTCATGGAATGTGTCGAGGGCGAGACTCTCTCTAAGCGCCTTGAGAAAGGTCCCTTGCCTCTTGAGCAGGTCTTGAAGTTCGGTGCGCAAATTGCCGATGCGCTCGCCAAGGCTCATCGAGCGGGAATCGTCCATCGCGACCTCAAGCCCGCCAACATCATGCTGACGTCCACTGGCGCGAAGCTGCTCGATTTCGGCTTAGCGAAACCAACCGAGCCGGCCAGCGGGATGACGCTGACCGCTGCCGCAACGCACACGATCCCGGTCACGCAGGAAGGGATGGTCATCGGCACGTTTCAGTACATGTCTCCCGAGCAAATCGAAGGAAAAGAACTCGATGGCCGCAGCGACATTTTTTCGCTAGGCGCGGTGCTCTACGAGATGCTGACTGGTCAGAAGGCCTTTCAAGGGAAGAGTCAACTCAGCGTGGCCTCCGCCATCCTCGAAAAAGAGCCCGCCCCCATCAGCAGCCTCAAGCCGCTGACTCCTCCGGCGTTTGATCACGCCATCCGCCGTTGCCTGGCAAAGGATCCTGAAGAAAGGTGGCAAACCTCCCGCGATCTGGCCCTGGAGCTAAACTGGATTGTCGAGACGGGTTCGCAAACTGGGACTGCCGTTTCATCCTCACCCAAGCGGCAACTGTCGCAAGGAATTGCCTGGGGCCTTGCGGCAACTTGCCTCTTGTTGGTGATCGCTCTTCTCGCAACATTGCTGCTTCGGCCGGCCGCAAGCCTACAGCCGATTAGAGCCTCATTGCTTCCACCTCCCAATTCCTCCTTCGTGCCATACAATTTCGCAGTTTCTCCTGACGGCCGCCAATTAGCCTTCGTAGCGCTCGGCCCCGACGGAAAAACAACCTTGTGGGTGCGCGCCCTCTCGGGTTCCGGCGCGCAACAACTCAGCGGAACAGACGGCGCAACGTATCCATTCTGGTCGCCCGATAGCCGCCAGACAGGATTCTTCGCCGACGGGCGGCTAAAAACCGTCGACGTCGCCAACAGCGCTGTTCAGGTTCTTTGCGATTCTTCCTTCGCGTGGGGAGGCAGCTGGAATCGCGAGGGCACGATTGTTTTCGGGCCGACGCTCAGGGGACCCTTGCAGCGCGTCTCTGCCAGCGGCGGCACTCCTACTCCAGTGACAAAAATAATGCGACAGGGCAGCGTTCAAACCGACCGCTGGCCGTTCTTCTTGCCCGACGGCAAACATTTTCTTTACTTCGCTGACTGGAGTAGCTCCGCTGACCCACAGGGAAACGGGATTTATGCGGGCTCTCTTGACGCAGGTCCAAGCAAATTGATTTCCTCGGCGCTGAAAGGCAATGCGGTGTTCGCGTCCGGCCATCTTTTATACGTTCGTGGTCGCAGTTTGATGGCGCAACCCTTCGACGCGGATCGGCTTGAGGCCTCCGGACCCGCCGTACCCCTCACTGGGGAAGAATTAGAAGAGCGCACTTCCTTTTTGATTTTTGGATTCTCCGCGTCACAGAACGGGGTCCTGGTTTTTCAGTCCGCGGCGGACTCCGCATCACGGCTCGTGTGGTACGACCAAAACGGTAAGGAACTGAGTCAGGTTCCCCAGGTTGGTTACAAGGATCCGGACCTCTCCCCCGATGGGCGCTTTCTGGTTGTCTCCGCGGATGACGAGCATAATGGCAAACACTTTCTTCGCGTCTTCGATTTGCAGCGTGGCACCAGCACTCGCTTGACCGATAGCGGCGACGAGCATTATCCCCTGTGGTCCAGGGATGGAAAGCGAATTGCCTATCGCTCTGGAGGCGTAACTGCTGATACCTATGAGGTCCCCATCGATGGCTCCGCGCCTCCAAAAATTCTGTTGAAAGCTGATATGCACGCCGGACCCGAGGATTGGTCTCCAGACGGCCGCTTGCTCTTTATGACCGTCTCGGAGCAGAACACTTTTCCTTCCCTTGAGATTTATTCCCCAAACGATCAAAAGGTTGAGCCATTCGCCACTAATGGCGTCGAGGGCAAGCTTTCCCCGGACGGGAAATGGGTCGCGTACACGGGAGCCGGGCGCGTAATTCTCGTCGAACGTTTTCCTGGACATGGGGGCCGCATCCAAGTTTCTGCCGGAGCGGGCACGCAGCCCCGTTGGAGCCATGACGGCCAGCAAATCTTCTTCATTCAGCCCGACCGAAAGCTGACCGCGGTCAGTTTTGATTCGAATACCGGGACGGCAGGCCCACCGCGCGTCCTTTTTCAGACACGCATCGCCGCCGAGCGCATCGCAAACTGGCAATACACCGTCGCGCCCGACGGCCGCTTCCTCATTAACTCGCTTCCTGCAAACACTGCTTCTCCGCTCACGCTCATTACGGGATGGGACGTGTCCCTGCGCCAGCGCTAACCCGACCTTCGTCGAACCAAGAGAGCTGGGCGCATCGTCGGCTAACCGCAAGCCATCCGGTCCGAGGCAGGATTAGTCCTGTGAAGTCTTAGGGCTGTATCGGACGCGCGAGTGGGCAGGATGTGCAGATGAGCGCGGTGGGATTGCGCGCGTTCGATACAGCGACTTGAAGGAAGCCGCTCGGTTTGCGGCGGACGCGGGTGCTATGCAAATTCAATTGAGGGAAGTGGAGGGTTGGCGTCAGCCCAGGGAGATGCGGGAAAGGAGAGCACCCCACCGGGAGAGAAGAAGAGGAGCGGAAAACTTCCATGTGCCGCGGAAGTGTAATGTTGGGAAGCGGGAAAAAGAGATTTGTCGGACGGGAAGACACAAACAGAGGTAGCGAGCGGAAGCACGCAAAAGTTTCGTGATGTCGATCGACGTCTCATGCAGCGACGGCATCCGATGCGTTGAGGACGTGAAAAACGTAACACGGGTCTATGTTGAACCACCGGATCGGACCGTATGGGTCATCGCGGCGCAACACTCCGAGCCGGGCGCCATAATCGTCGCTCCACCGGTACGGAAGGTCGCGCACACTGTTGCGCGCGACGTCGAGCCTAAACACGATCGGCAGGTCCATGAGCACTATGTGCTCGGCGCTTAGCGCGAAGTCGTGCATCATGGTCAACTTGGGGACGTCGACGCCACGATCAATGATCAGTTCCCCCGACGCGTTCGCGCGGTGGTAAGTGACATACGGCTTGGTCAGGCTGCCATGAGTATTGGCAACGCTGGCGTGCAGGTTGCGAGTGCCATCACTGTTGTAGAGCAGGAAAGGTTTATCGAAGCTCTCGGTGCGCACCCATCGATTGCGGTACCAGGCGGCGCGCCCGTTTTCTAACCGCACGCCGTGGATCATCCCGTCGCCCGTGAACCAATGTGGCGTTTCGTGTCCGTTCCGGGGATTGGGCCCGTTGCGCAGATACCAGCCACTGAGCTCTCGGGGGATCGCACCCTCAACTGGCAGATCGGATGTGGTCAACTCGTCGAAGACGGGTGCATAATTTCCGACGCGGAAGAAGGGAACTGTGGATTGGCTCGACCAGGCCTGGACGATCGCGGGTGCTGCTTGTGCCATAGATGTCTTCTTACTTTCTGGTCGTCGATGTACCTCGTCCAGTCCGCTTGGAAGTCCCGCTTAAAAAGATTCGTGCCAAGCGGAATCGAGTCCTAGCACATTCCGATCCAACAATCATTTTAGATCCGGCAAAATTGACGAAAGCCGTCGAGCTTTCCTACTCCGATTTGGACGCCATCTTCACCGTGACGGGGCGCATATTTGCAGTGCACTCCGTGATTGTCAGGAAAAACAAAATCAATCCGACGTCCGCGAAACGGTGGCCGCAAGTATGCATCAAGACCCTGCGATGCTAGCTTTTCCGTCTAACTGAGGGCGGGGACGGTACTGACTAAGTCCTCCGGATTCGTGCGCTCCGGTAGGATTGGTATACTCATAAGTCCTATGTCTACTATTGCTTCAGTAATCAGGCAGTGATCGTATACCACTTCTTATTTGACCCTGCTATGATTTCGTTAGCGGTCGCGCTCCCGGGTAGGTCTTGCGCCAACTGATGTTGGGGGAGACTCTCATGCTATCTCAGAATTGGGGAATTGCTGAGCTGGTGGCTCTGCGGACCAGACTGAGCAAAATGTCAGATCCTGAATTGAAAGACTTTGGACGGGCGATGGAGTTTCTCGAGTCTCGCAAGATGGCAACGACGAAATCACCGAGCAACATCTACGTCATACAGTTACAAGAAGCACGTGCCGAATGGTCGCGGCGGAGTGCGCAGAAGTCCGCGTCTTAATGTGCTGGGTCCACTCTAGCCGCCAGGGTCACGTCGTCCCCTGTTCGAATCCTTGACGCAGCTTCATAATACTAATTCGGCTTGTGCTTCTCAGAGTCCAAGAAAGCGACGAGTTGGTGTCTCGTGAGAATCACGCGGAACTGTTTCACCCCGCTATCAACGTGCGCGTTCATGTAGATCTTTGCTGCTTGTTTCGCTTCTTCAAAGTTTTCTGCCTTCCCAAGCGACAGGACTTTCCCATTTTTCATTAATTCAAACACATCAATCTTTTTAGTCATAAGAGCCATACCCTTGCTCCGCGACGAATCTTGCTACTTCGAGAACGGAAGACCTCCCATAGGTGGGACGCCCGTCCAGGTGGAGTGAAAGGGCGTCCCTGGGTTGGTTACCTCGTGTTGGGCAGAAATTACGGGAATGCTGTTGGCTGGGAAGAATCCACTTACGAAGCGAAGCTCCCAGCGAGTACAGCGTCTCGATTTTGCGCGGTGACCGCTACTTCCTCATCCGTCCGGAAGAAATAGAATCCAACCGCTCCAGTTCCTAGCGCTTCAGAGCTCATCGCTCGGGATGGGATTCCGAAGCCAAGGAGTGAATCGAATATCAGCGCCACTGACTGTTGAGCATTCCCCGCCTCCTGGGCCCGCCGAACATCCCCAATAGTTCTCGGTGGCGTCAATGCTTCCAGTGCAGGCCTTGGACTTGTCCAGGGCGCAAACGTCTGCGACTCCGATTGCTTCCCCAAGCAGATTGTTCAGGTGGATATCGACCTCCGCGGGGGTGTTGACCGCAATGTCCACATCTTCATCGCGAATCACGTTCTGCGAAATGATGGTGCCGAGCAGCACGATCAACTTTTGCGGGAAACAGAGAACCTCCGAGACCGGTTGGCAAAGAATGTCTCCTCCCTCCGAACCATGAGTGAAGTTGTCGAATACGAGTTCGGTGACCATCGTGAGCAACACATTCGTTCGAGTGAATTGATCGTTCAGATGTCCATCACAACTGCAGCGCTGATTTGGAATCAGGTCGCAGTCCTGCACGATGAAAAAGGCATAGACTTTCTTGCCGAACCTGGACTCGCAGAGATGCGGCGAAGACTAGCGGACCGTCTAAACATCCTGGCGGAGGCCATTGTGCGGAAGACTCCTTGGTCTGAAGAACATCTGGGATCCCTGGTCAGCCAGTATCTGTTGGAAAGCGAGCACTACGGTGAATATGTTAGAAATACAATCGCGCGATACGAAGACTTGCAGACCCTGGCCGCCCAGCTTGGCGGAGAGATTTAGGGGTTGTTGCGTGGCAAACGACCGCTTTGGATCGACTGGGGTCTGGATCCCTGACGACTGGGAAGATGAACGCATCGTGATTGAAAAGATGCGAGCCCTGATGGGCATATCTAAACGGGATACGAGAAAATTTCACCATTTCGTCGAATCCCCTCGAACCTTTGGAAACTGACCCTGGCCCCGAATTTCTATCGCTGCCCGTCGGACGCCGAGGAGTTGTTTATGACAAGAGCCCAGTACGAAGTTTTTGATGCTCTCAATCCTTTCTTCGAAGTCGTGATGGAAGGCTTACGCGGACTCGTCGATGGCAATCATTATTTCGATACGATAGCCGAAGACGCATTCTTCGAGTTCCGCTATCACTTCCCCGGTTGGCCGCTGACGATTCGAGGACGAGCTAATCTGATGGCTAGCTTCTCCGGATACGGCAAGGCGATCAAGCTTCACTCCGGCGACGCACTTGTTGTGCACCGCTCTCAGGATAGTCGCGTCGTAATCCTCGAGTATGAAGTGCACGGGACGATTCTTTCGAATGGTACTCCCTATGACAACCGGCTCATCTCGGTTGTAACAATTGAGAACAGAAAAATCGTGAATTGGAGAGATTACATGGACTCCTTAGCAGCATGGAGCGCGCTGAATGGCTCCTCTTAATGAGCATTAAGTGCAAGCTACTGGCGATGGAGGGTGATTTTACAAGGGCAATAAAAGAGGGGCTTACTAACTACTCAGGGATAAACCTGTGTTTCTTGATCCTCAGCTGCTTAATTTTTGAGTCCAGCGTCGAGCGGGGAATTCCGAGTTTCGCTGCCGCACCTTCTGGGCCGGCGACTTTCCCTTTGCTTTCCGCTAGAGCCGTTTCAATAATTTCTCTCTCCTGATTCTGGAGAGTGTCTGGCAAGGGACCTGCTAATTCCTGCCGGGGTGGCTGCGCGCATGCCAGCCAGGCCTTTTCGATCCAAAAAGTGTCGCCACTGCACAAGATCACCGATCTTTCAACAATGTTTTGCAACTCGCGAATATTTCCCGGCCATGGATACGATTGGCACAGCTCCAGCGTCTTGTTGTCGATCTTGCAGATTTGCTTTCCGGCTTTTTCCGCGTAGCGTTTTACGAAATACTCCACCAACATCGGAATGTCCTCCTTCCGTTTGCGCAGAGGAGGCACTTCAATCGGGAAAACGTTCAACCGGTAAAACAAGTCGGCTCGAAACGTTCCCGCGCCAATGGCTGCCGTTAAATCGCGGTTGGTTGCGGCTATGACGCGAACGTCGGTGGGAAGAATTCGGTTACCTCCCACTCGTTCGAACTGCCGCTCCTGAAGTACTCGCAGCAACGCAATCTGGGTCTCTGAGGGAAGGTCGCCCACCTCGTCTAGAAAAATCGTACCGGAATGTGCCAGCTCAAAGCGGCCCTGGCGGCGCTGCACCGCGCCGGTGAAGGCGCCTTTCTCGTGGCCAAACAGCTCCGAGGCGATCAAGGAGGAAGGGATCGACGCACAGTTTACGCTGATGAACGCCCGGCCGGAACGTTGCGAGTGCTTGTGTATGGCGCGAGCAATCAATTCTTTTCCTGTGCCGGTTTCGCCCGTGATCAGTACCGTCGAATCGGTGGGGGCCACTTTCACAATGCCGGAGAGCACGGTTTGCAACGTCGCTGACCCACAATTTCCTCGAACATCGAAGCTTTGACGATCTCTTCGCGCAGCGCAACGTTCTCGTGCTGCAGTCTCTCTTCCAATCGCTTGCGATCGTCGATATCAATCGCAGGGACAACCCAACGAGTAATACGTCCCAGCTGATCTTTCAGTGGCTTGTAATGCAGGAATAACCAACGATACTCCCCGTCAAATCTAAGGAACCGTGCTTCGATCTCAAGCGGAGATCCGCTTAAAAGTGCTCGCTTCCTTTCGCACGCTACACGTTCCGCATCGTCCGGATGAACGAGCTCACGGATATCGCGATTCTGCCACTCTTCAAGCGTAAGACCCAGGAAGTCGAGGCTAGATTGGTTGATATACAGATGGCTTCCGTCGCTCCTTAGCACGGACAAATGTTGAGGTGCGGCGTCCAGAATCTGACGGAGCTCTGATTCCTGTTCCCGGATTTTATCTTCGGCCAGCTTGCGCTCAGTGATTTCCATGGCGGTCCCGACAAATTCTACGAGCTCGCCCAACTCGTTCAAAACAGGATGCCCGACGGCAAGGATGTGCTTGATGGATCCGTCGGGAAGAATAATACGGTAGTCCACTTCATAATCTGTTTTCTCGATTTCGGATCTTCCAAAGAGCTTCCGAATGCGCTTCTGGTCCTCGGAATGATTTCTGCTAAGCCAAAATTCAGTGGTCGACGTATCCTGCCTTGACGCCGGATATTCGAAACACTTCCGGCGAAACTGTGACTGTCCCCGATAAAACATCATGTTTCCAGCTGCCTGTTTGGCTTATTCTCTGCGCCTCGAGGCAAAGAACGTTTCCGTAATCGAAGACGACTGCTCGCACCGAACGCTTTTCCGAAAGATCTTGTATGCCGCCACGTTTGGCGGTACCATGCATACATCGGATAATACACGCATATACGTGCATAACAAAGCGTATTCGTGCAGAATTCACAAAAATGAAACCAGAAGCGGAAGCAGGCCCAATCGTCCTAAAAGAAGAGCGCCACCAGTACATTCTGGAGCTGCTTGGCAGTGAGGGCCGAGTCCTCGCCGCGGAGCTTAGCAGTCGATACAAGGTCTCTGAAGACACGATTCGTCGAGATCTGCGCGAATTGGCGAGTTCGGGAAAGATCCAAAGGGTACACGGAGGCGCCCTGCCTCGCCGTGCCGAGGCCGTTCCTTTCGTTTCTCGCCAACAAATCGACATGGAGAGCAAGATCGGAATTGCTCGAGCGGCGGCTGACATGATCCGCGACGGTCAAGTGGTGCTGATT
>Ga0210410_10005781_pt1 | contig 10741 bp, 9 predicted proteins | sample IncBWC4MmetaG_FD_161058 | JGI IMG/M metagenome (GOLD analysis project Ga0210410, IMG submission 161058) | Forest soil microbial communities from Barre Woods Harvard Forest LTER site, Petersham, Massachusetts, United States - Inc-BW-C-4-M | ecosystem: Environmental > Terrestrial > Soil >... | reverse complement strand
CGGCGTCTGGCCGGAGGACCTCGGCCCCTCGATCAAGAACAAGAGCTATTACGAGAACAAGTCGTATTACAATTTCGGTTGCGCCTATCAGCGCAACATGGCGGCGATGGTCGACAATCCGTCGGATCTGGTGCAGCCGCGGCCCGAGACCCCCGCCTATACGCTCCGGCGCAGCGAAGCCTTCGAGAAGTATCGCAAGGGTACCACAACCACCACCGCCTATCCCGAGGCCGAAAAGGCCAAACTCAGCGATACAGGCAAATGATCAGCTACGGCCGCCAAAATCCAGAAGCCCAGCCGGAGGGCACGCCGCCCCCGGTGGACGATCATATTGCGCCGGCGCCGCGGGTGTCCGTGCAGGCCTTTTGCGAGACGGTGGAAACCGCGGCCGCCGTGCAGTCGGCGGGCGAAGACCGCCGGCTCGGCAAGGCCCATCTCAAGATCCAGATGGGCGGCATGGCCGTCGCCATCGAGGCCTATCGCACCGCGCCGACGCCGAACGTGATCATCCTGGAGACCGAGGGCCGCAGCGACATTCTCGCCGGCCTCGATCAGCTCGCCACCGTTTGCGACGCCGGAACCCGGGTGGTGGTGATCGGCAAGGTCAACGACGTCGCGCTTTACCGCGAACTGGTGCGCCGCGGCGTCAGCGATTACGTGCTTGCGCCGGTCAACGCGCTGGACGTAGTGCGCTCGATCTGCGGCCTGTTCTCGGCGCCGGAGGCCAAGGCGGTCGGCCGCATCATCGCCATCGTCGGCGCCAAGGGCGGCGTCGGCGCCTCCACCATTGCGCACAACGTCGCCTGGGCGATCGCGCGCGATCTGGCGCTGGATTCCGTGGTCGCCGATCTCGATCTCGCCTTCGGCACCGCAGGTCTCGACTACAATCAGGACCCGCCGCAGGGGATCGCGGATGCGGTATTCTCGCCCGATCGCGTCGATACCGCCTTTGTCGACCGCCTGCTGTCGAAATGCACCGACCACCTCAGCCTGCTGGCGGCGCCGGCGACGCTGGACAAGGTCTACGATTTCGGCGCCGACGCGTTCGATTCGATCTTCGACACGCTGCGTACCACGATGCCGTGCATCGTGCTCGACGTTCCCCATCAATGGTCGGGGTGGACCAGGCGCGCCTTGGTCGGCGCCGACGACATCCTGATCGTCGCGGCGCCGGACCTCGCCAACCTGCGCAACACCAAGAATATCTTCGACCTGCTGAAGGCGTCGCGGCCCAACGACAGGATGCCGCTCTATTGTCTGAACCAGGTCGGCGTGCCGAAGCGGCCGGAAATCAACGCCAGCGAATTTGCCAAGGCGATCGAGAGCCAGCCGATCGCGACGATCCCGTTCGAGCCGCAAATCTTCGGCGCGGCGGCCAATAACGGCCAGATGATTGCGGAAATCTCCGCCACACATCGCACCACCGAGATGTTCCTGCAGATCGCGCAACGGCTGACGGGCCGTGGCGAGACCAAAAAGCCCAAGGGTTCGTTCCTGTCACCCCTGATCGAGAAGTTGCGGGCGAAGAAGTAGGCCGCCCGCCTGGAGTACTGTCGTGTTTGGTAAGCGTAGCGGAACCGAAGCCGAGAACCGGCCGATAAAACCAGCCGCGCTGGAACCTGTTTCCAGCGCGGCGCCGGCCGTTTCGCGCAGCGCGCCTCCGCCGCCGACGGTAGCCTCGCCGCCGCTGTCGCCGGCCAAGGCGCCAGCCCCCGCGATGGAGGCCCGGCGGTCGGACAATTATTACCAGGTCAAGGCGACCATCTTCGGCGCCCTGATCGAAGCCATCGACCTTGCCCAGCTCGCCAAGCTCGACGGCGAATCGGCGCGCGAGGAAATCCGCGATATCGTCAACGAGATCATCGCGATCAAGAACATCGTGATGTCGATCGCCGAGCAGGAAGAACTGCTCGACGACATCTGCAACGACGTGCTCGGTTACGGCCCGCTGGAACCGCTGCTGTCGCGCGACGACATCTCCGACATCATGGTCAACGGCGCCGGCACGGTATTCATCGAAGTCGGTGGCCGCATCCAGCGCACCGGCATCCGCTTCCGCGACAATCAGCAGCTCCTGAACATCTGTCAGCGCATCGTCAGCCAGGTCGGCCGGCGGGTCGACGAATCCTCGCCGATCTGCGACGCCCGGCTCGCCGACGGCTCGCGCGTCAACGCCATCGTGCCGCCGCTGGCGCTCGACGGCCCCGCGCTGACGATCCGCAAATTCAAGAAGGACAAGCTGACGCTGGACCAGCTGGTCAAGTTCGGCGCGATCACGCCGGATGGCGCGCAAGTCCTGCAGATCATCGGACGCTGCCGCGCCAACGTGCTGATTTCCGGCGGCACCGGCTCCGGCAAGACGACGCTGCTGAACTGCCTCACCAACTATATCGACGACGACGAGCGCATCATTACCTGCGAAGACGCCGCCGAACTCCAGCTGCAGCAGCCGCATGTGGTGCGGCTGGAAACCCGCCCGCCCAACATCGAGGGCGAGGGCCAGATCACGATGCGCGAACTGGTCCGCAACTGCCTGCGTATGCGCCCCGAACGCATCATCGTCGGCGAAGTCCGCGGACCGGAGGCCTTCGACCTGCTGCAGGCCATGAATACCGGTCACGACGGCTCGATGGGAACGCTGCACGCCAACAATCCCCGCGAAGCCCTGTCGCGCTGCGAATCGATGATCACGATGGGCGGATTCTCGCTGCCGTCGCGGACGATTCGCGAAATGATCTGCGCCTCGATCGACGTCGTCATCCAGGCCGCCCGCCTGCGCGACGGCTCGCGCCGCATCACCCACATTACCGAGGTGATGGGCATGGAAGGCGACACCATCATTACCCAGGACCTCTTCGTCTACGACCTGGTCGGTGAGGACGCCAACGGGCAAATCATCGGCCGGCATCGCTCGACCGGCATCGGCCGGCCGCGGTTCTGGGATCGCGCCAGGTATTACGGCGAAGAGAAGCGGCTCGCCGCCGCGCTCGACGCCGCCGAAGTGATCGTAAAAGATTAAACATGTTGCGGAAAAATGCGGGCCCGGGCTCAGAAAGCATCATGCCCGAACATACAGATGACGGCATGATCCGGTTCGATCGGATCGTGATCGAAGGGGTCGCGCCATGAAAATGCAAGCACTCGCTTTGTCGTTCCTGGCGGCCACCGCCATCGGCGGCATCGCATGGGTCTTTGTCTACCCGCTTTTGTCGGGGGAGAAAAAGGCCGAAAATCGCCGTGCCGCGGTAGCGAAGCCGGAACCGGCCGCGCGCCAGGCGGAAAAGAGCCAGCGCTCGCGCCGCGAGCAGGTCGAGGGCACGCTGAAGGACCTCGAGGCGCGCCGCCAGAAGGAAAAGAGCATTTCGCTCAGCACCCGCCTCACCCAGGCCGGGCTCGACTGGTCGACGCAGAAATTCATGGTGATGTCCGGCGTGCTCGCCGCCGCCGTCTTTGCGCTGGCGACGCTGGTCGGCGGCGGGCTGCTCGGGGGCGGCGGACTTGCATTCGCCGCGGGCTTCGGTCTACCGCGCTGGATGCTGAGCTATCTCAAGAAGCGCCGGGAAAAGAACTTCCTCAAGGCGCTGCCGGACGCCGTCGACGTGATCGTCCGCGGCATCAAGGCGGGCCTGCCGCTGTTCGAGTCCATCAAGGTGGTGGCCGCCGACGCGCCGGAGCCGCTGCGCAGCGAATTCCTGGCCATCATCGAGACCCAGGCGATCGGCATGCCGCTCGGCGATGCCTGCGCCCGGCTGTTCGAGCGGATGCCGGTGCCGGAGGCGAACTTCTTCGGCATCGTCATCGCGATCCAGCAGAAGAGCGGCGGCAACCTGTCGGAAGCGCTCGGCAACCTGTCCAAGGTGCTGCGCGACCGCAAGAAGATGGCCGAGAAGATTCAGGCGATGTCGATGGAGGCCAAGGCGTCAGCGGCGATCATCGGCTCGCTGCCGCCGATCGTCATGCTGCTGGTCTACCTCTCGACCCCGCAATACATCTCGCTGCTGTGGACACATCCGACCGGTCAATTGATGCTGGTCGGCTGCGTGATCTGGATGTCCGCCGGCATCTTCGTAATGAAGAGAATGATCAACTTCGACTTCTGACGGTGCAGCAATGATTGGCTTTCTGGTCGACAAGATCCACGACGCGCATTTCATGACCATGCTGCTCGCGGCCATAGCCGTGAGCGCGACGGCCTATACGCTGATCATGCCGCTGTTCGCGGGCGAAGGCCTGCAGAAGCGCATGAAGGCGGTCGCCAGCGAGCGCGAGCGGATCCGGCAGCGTGAGCGCGAGCGCCTCAACAAGACCGAAAAGGTTTCGCTGCGCCAGACCCCGAAGCAGCTGGTCTCCAAGGTGGTGGAGGACTTCAACCTCGGCAAGTGGCTGGCGCAGGAGGCCGCGCGCGAGAAACTCACGATGGCGGGCTATCGCGGCCAGGCGCCCTACATCACGTTCCTGTTCTTCCGGCTGGTGACGCCGATCGTGATGTTCCTGGCGGCGGTGCTGTACGTCTTCGTGATCTCGCACATGGAGAAATCGGTGCCGATCAAGATCGGCATGTGCGTCGCAGCCGCCTATCTCGGGCTGCAGGCGCCGATGCTGTTCCTGAAGAACGCGATCTCCAAGCGCCAGCTCTCGATCAAGCGCGCCTTCCCCGATGCGCTCGACCTGCTGTTGATCTGCATCGAGTCCGGCATGTCGATCGAAACCGCTTTCCGCAAGGTCTCGACCGAGATCGTCACCCAGTCGATCGCGCTGTCGGAGGAATTCACGCTGACCACGGCCGAATTGTCCTACCTGCAGGACCGCAAGATGGCCTACGAAAACCTCTCCAAGCGCACCGGGCTTGAGGGCGTGAAGTCGGTCTGTCTGGCGCTGATGCAGTCGGAACGCTACGGAACGCCGCTCGGCCAGAGCTTGCGCGTGATGGCGCAGGAAAACCGCGACATGCGCATGAACGAGGCCGAGAAGAAGGCGGCCGCGCTGCCGCCGAAACTGACGGTGCCGATGATCCTGTTCTTCCTGCCAGTGCTGTTCGTCGTCATCCTCGGGCCGACCGGCATCAAGGTCGCGGAGATGCAGTGAGCGGGGCGACATAAAGGCTGTCATCGCCCGGCTTGACCGGGCGACCCAGTATCCCAGAGGCGCTGGTGATGGAATCGAGAAGCCGCGGCGTACTGGATCACCCGGTCAAGCCGGGTGATGACGGCTTTGGCTTGATCGCGCCGCTCAGTCCGGCCGATTGGAGGACGCCACCGGTATGGTGGCGGGCGCCCCGATGCGCGGAGCGGCAGCGCCGGCGCGGGGGCTGTCCTTGCGGGCAAGCATTTCCTTGAGATAGGCGACATTCGCCGCCGCCTCGTCGGCCGGAAGGTCAGCCTTCACGATGGTTTCGGCCTCGGCGAAGCGGCCCTGCAGGCCGACCACCAGGCCCAGATTCTGCCGCACCCGCGCATCCGCCTTGCCCGAGGCATAGGCGCGGCGAAGGATCTCTTCCGCCTTGGGCAGATCCCGGGTGAGCACGTAGGACAGGCCGAGGTTGGACAGCACCGAAGGCTCCTCGGGCACGATCTTCAAGGCGGTGTCGTAATAGCGGCGCGCCTCGTCATGGCGGCCGAGCTGGTCGAGCGCGGTCCCCTGCACCGACAGAATCCGCCAGTCCGGATTATCGGGTGAGTGGGCCTTGCTGAGGACGTCGAAGGCCTGCTGGAAATTGCCGTTATCGGCGAGCGCCCTGCCGAAGCCGGCAAGCAGCGCCTTGTTGCCGGGATGGGCGATGGTGGCCTGTTCGAGCACGGCCACCGCCTGGGCGCGCTGTCCGGCGGCGCGGAGCGCCTGGCCATAGGCCAGCGCGGCATCGGCGTCCCTGGGGTTGGCGCGGTAACGTTCGCCGTAGACGTCGACCGAGCGGTGCGGATCGGCGTCGGGGCTAGCCTCCGCCTTTGGCGTAAGCGAGCCGGTGACGTCGGCCATGGTCTGGCAGCCGCCAAGGCCTGCGGCCAGGAGCGCCGTCATGGCCACGGATGCAAGAAGCCGGGCGAGACTGCAGGGCTGGCGCATGGGCACTTCAACTCACGGATATCAGGCAAGGGATCGGGCCGAATGCGCCAGCAATAGACTGTTAACCCTAATGGCTGGTTAATTTGCCCGCGCGGAGCCTGCCGCCCGGCTTGGGCGACGTGCTGAGCTCGGAGTTGTGCGTTTCAATCCGGCGCGCCGATCGCCATCAATGCGTCGAGGCGGGCCATTCCGCCGGCCGCCGTTGAGCCCAGGCCGTCAATATTCGGCGGCCAGGCGCTTTCTCACCTCGTCGATCCGCTTGTCGAGCGCGTCGAAGCGAGCGTGAATGGCCCGGTCGTGCAGGTAGAATATGTAACCCCCGGCCAGAAATCCGAAGATCCAGTGGTGCGTCTCGATATAGACGAGCACCTGCTCGATCGCGTGACCGATGGAAGCCACAATACTCAACAACACGTCCATCGCATTCCCCGCTGAGAGAAAATGACATTGTAGATCTTGAAAGCCGTTGATGCGCGAGGGCGCACGTACTGCCCCGCATCAGGCTATTTGTGATGCTTGCGCAGATAGGCGTGCAGCGAATCCGTGCCGGTCTCGGCGAGCAGCGTCTTGAGCATCATGTCCTTGCGGCGGCCCCTGGCGAAATGCTCGCCATAGGTCTTGCGCAACGAACTGATGCGGGTGTTGCCGTGCTTCTTGTCGATGCGGCCCGTCGTGTCGCGATGCCGACCGTCCAAACCTTTCTTGGCCATCTGGCCCTCCCCACATTTTCGACGTGGGAGCCTAGCACGATCCCTGCGCGGCGTGTAGTGGGCGGCGGCCGGCAGCGGCCGTGACGGATCGAGCATTGCGCGTGGGCGCATGTCACGCTTGCGGTCAAGTCACCTCGCCGTCATCGCGGGACGCTGGTTTGACACGGCAAGCCATTGTAGAAGCGCAAGGCCTGCAAGATCAGACTGCCCACCTTGTTTCCATCGAAGCCCGAGAGCCGCATGCCTTCCGTGTTCGAGACCGCGCCCGCCGTAACAGCCATTCCCATCACCTTTGTGACCAAGACGACATGGGAGGCGATCTGCGCGAAGCTTCCCGGCGAAGCGCGGCAATTCGCGCTGGCCAACGGCTTTGCGGCCAAGCCCGGGGCCTGCCTGGCGCTGCCGTCCGCGGACGGCAAAATCGCGCAAGTGCTGTTCGGCCTCGAGGACGAGACGGCCAAATCCCGCGACCTGTTCCGCCCCGGCCTGTTGCCGGGCCTGCTGCCGCCGGGGGTCTATCGCTTTGCCAATGCGCCTCATGATGCGCGCCTCGCCGCGCTTGCGTTTGCGCTCGGCGCCTATCGCTTCGGCCGCTACCGCAAGGCGGACACGCCCGCCGTCAAGCTGGTGCCGCCCGACGGCGTCGATATCGCCGCGGTCACAAGAATGGCAGAGGCAGCCAGTCTCGCCCGCGATCTCATCAATACGCCGTCGAACGACATGGGACCGGAACAACTGGCGCAGGCGGCCGAGGCGCTGGCAAAACGCTTCGGCGCCAGTTTCAGCTGCATCACCGGCGAGGATCTGGTGCGACAGAACTTTCCGCTGATCCACGCGGTGGGAATGGCGTCATCGCGCGCGCCGCGGCTGATCGACTTTTCCTGGGGCGATCCGGCGCACCCGAAAGTGACCCTGGTCGGCAAGGGCGTCTGCTTCGATACCGGCGGGCTCGACCTGAAACCGTCGGCCGGCATGCTGATCATGAAAAAGGACATGGGCGGGGCCGCCAACGTGCTGGCGCTGGCGCAGACGGTGATGGATGCAAGCCTCAGGGTCCGCTTGAGGGTGCTGATCCCCGCGGTCGAGAATGCGGTCTCAGGCAACGCCTTCCGCCCGCTCGATGTCTTTGCCTCGCGCAAGGGCATCACGGTGGAGATCGGCAATACCGATGCCGAGGGCCGGCTGGTGCTGGCCGATGCGCTGGCGCTGGCCTGCGAGGAAAAGCCCGATCTGCTGATCGATATGGGCACCCTGACCGGCGCGGCGCGGGTGGCGCTGGGGCCGGATTTACCGCCCTTTTACACCAATGATGAGACGCTGGCGCTTGACGTGGCGCGCTGCGCCCGGGAGGAGAACGATCCGTTGTGGCGATTGCCGCTATGGCCCCCTTACGACGCCTGGCTCGATTCCAAGGTCGCCGACGTCAACAATGCGCCGGGCGGCACCTTTGCCGGCTCGATCACCTGCGCGCTGTTCCTGCAGCGCTTCGTCGAGGGCGCCAAAAGCTGGCTGCATCTGGACATCTACGGCTGGACGCCGACCGCCAGGCCGGCGCGTCCCGAGGGCGGCGAATGCCAGGCCGCCCGCGCGCTCCATAAACTATTGAGTGAACGCTATGGATGACCCGCGGCTGACGCCGGCGCGCCCCGATCTCGCCGCGAAATATCTCGAGGGCAAGGTCAAGGCGGCGCGTTTTGTCGAGGGCCATCAATTCGAGATTGCCGATGCGCTGGCGCCGCTGCGCGAGGCGCCGTCCGGCGATGCCGCGCTGTTGACGCAGGCGCTGAAGGGCGAGCGCGTCACCATCTATGACCGCGACAATGAGGGCTTTGCGTGGGGGCAGCTGAACAGCGACGGCTATGTCGGCTGGCTTCCCGATCGCGCGCTGGCGGAGCCGGGGGCAAAACCGACGCACAAGATCACGAGCTTGCGCACATTCGCCTTCCCCGGTCCCTCGATCAAGCTGCCGCCGGCCGAAATGCTTGTGATGGGCTCGTTGGTGACGGTGCTGCGCGAGGACGGCCCGTTCGCGGTGACGCGCGAAAACTGGTATCTGCCGCGCCGGCATCTTGGCGCCATCGACCACCTTGAAGCGGATTTCGTCGCGGTGGCCGAACGCTTCGTCGGCACGCCCTATCTGTGGGGCGGCAAGAGCAGTCTCGGCATCGATTGTTCCGGCCTGGTGCAGGTCGCGCTGAACGCGGCCGGCACCGGCTGTCCGCGCGACAGCGACATGCAGGAGGATGGCCTCGGCCGGGCGCTGAGCGCGGCGGAAGCCGGGAGATTGCAGCGCGGCGACCTGATTTTCTGGAAAGGGCATGTCGCGATCGCGCGCGATGCCGAGACCGTCGTTCACGCCAACGCGCACCACATGGCGACCGCGGTCGAAAACACCGGCGAGGCGATCGCCCGCATCAAGGCCGCGGGCAGCGAGGTCACCTCGATCAAGCGGCTGACGTGAATTGCCGGGCACCCTCTTCACCTCTCCCGATGGGAGAGGTGAAGGGGTTATTCGGCGACAACGTCGCCGGGCGCGGCTTCGAGTCGGAACGCGGCGGCGAACAGGGCGCGGGTGTAATCGGACTTCGGCGACTTGAACAATTCCGACGCCGGTCCCTCCTCGACCACCTTGCCCTCCCGCATCACGATCAGATGGCTCGCCAGTGAGGCGACCACGCGCAGATCGTGCGAGATGAACATGTAGGTCAAATCATGCTCGCGCTGCAATTCGCGCAGCAGGTCGACCATCTGGGCCTGGAACAGCATGTCGAGCGCGCTGGTCGGCTCATCCAGCACGACGAAATTCGGCTCCAGCACCACCGCGCGCGCGATCGAGATGCGCTGGCGCTGGCCGCCGGAAAATTCGTGCGGATAGCGGAACCGGGTCGCCGGATCCATGCCGACGTCCTGCAGCGCCTTGATCACGCGCGCCTCGCGTGCCTCGCGCGACAATGCGGGTTGATGCACGCTGAGCCCCTCGGCGACGATGTCGCCGACCGACATCCGCGGCGACAGCGCGCCGAACGGATCCTGAAACACGATCTGCATGTCGCGGCGGAACGGCCGCATTTCCTTGAAACGCAGGCCCTGGATGCTGCTGCCCAGAAACACGATCGGCCCGTTGGACGAGATCAGCCGCAGCAGCGCCAGCCCGAGCGTGGTCTTGCCCGAGCCGGATTCGCCGACCACCCCCAGCGTCTCGCCCTTGCGCACCGAGAGCGTGACGCCGTCGACCGCCTTGATGTACCCGACGGTGGAGCGCAACAGGCCGCGCTTGACCGGAAACCAGACCCTCAGATTGTCGGCCGACATCACCACCGGCGACTCCGGACGCGGCGGCGCCGGGTCGGGCTTTGGTTCGGCCGCGAGCAAGGCCTTGGTGTAGGGATGCTTCGGCGCGGTGAAAACCTGTTCCACCGGGCCCTGCTCGACGATCTTGCCGCCGTTCATGACGCAGACCACGTCGGCGATGCGGCGCACGATGCCGAGATCGTGGGTGATGAACAACAGGCTCATGCCGAGCCGGGCGCGGATTTCCGCGAGCAAGGTCAGGATCTGCGCCTGCACGGTGACGTCGAGGGCTGTGGTCGGCTCGTCCGCGATCAAGAGGTCGGGCTCGTTGGCGAGCGCCATCGCGATCATGACGCGCTGGCGCTGGCCGCCGGACAGTTGATGCGGATAGCTCTTGAGCCGGGATTCCGGATCGGGAATGCCGACCTGCCGCAGCAGTTCAAGCGTCCGCGCCCGCGCCATCGTCCCGCTGATGCCGCTGTGCAGCTGCAGGATTTCGCCGATCTGGGACTCGATCGTGTGCAGCGGATTGAGCGAGGTCATCGGCTCCTGGAAGATGATCGAAATGTCGTTGCCGCGGATGCCGCGAATTTCGCGCTCCGACAGGCCGAGCAGCTCCCTGCCCTTGAAGCGAATGCTGCCGGACGGATGCGACGCGGTCGGGTACGGCAACAGCTTCA
>Ga0210410_10005780_pt1 | contig 10742 bp, 9 predicted proteins | sample IncBWC4MmetaG_FD_161058 | JGI IMG/M metagenome (GOLD analysis project Ga0210410, IMG submission 161058) | Forest soil microbial communities from Barre Woods Harvard Forest LTER site, Petersham, Massachusetts, United States - Inc-BW-C-4-M | ecosystem: Environmental > Terrestrial > Soil >... | reverse complement strand
CAACGGCTGGAAGAACAAGGAACGCATGATGATGTAGAAAAGGAGGACGATAACCGCTACGGGCACAGCCCGGAGGAACAGTTCGCCGAGTTGGTGAACCAAATCAGACATGAAAATTTTTCGCCTAAAATTTCAGGAAGGCAGCCTGACCGACTCCCTGACCCGGTAGGAGCATACGGTGGACTTGGCGCCGCCTTACGGAACAATAATTTATATCATCCACTACGACTTTCCGTCAACGAATCGCCCCGCTCGCGAGAACCCGAAAATCGCGTTCCTCGCTATAATTCTGAAGCACTTCTGATGCGCGTCCCACCGGCCATTTTGGCGCGCGGGAGTCTCCATGACCAAGACCTGGCAAACAAAACTCATCCACTCCGACGCCAAAATTCCCGCGGGGTACAAATCGCTCGCCACGCCCACCTATCGCGGCTCCACGACCGTCTTCTCCTCCGCAGGGAGCGTCAAAGACACCTGGGACCAGCACAAAGTCGGCTACACCTACGGCCTCTACGGCACGCCCACCGCTCTTGAACTCGCCGCGCGCATCTGCGAACTCGAATCCGGCAAGCACACCATCCTCGCTCCCGGCGGACAGGCCGCGATTTCGCTCATCAATCTCGCCCTGCTCCAGGCCGGCGACCACATCCTGGTACCCGCCAGCGTCTACTACCCGAACCGCAAGCTCACCACGCAACTTCTCTCGCGCTTCGGCGTCACCGCCACATTCTACGATCCGCTCATCGGCGCAGGAATTTCCGCACTCATCCAGGAAAACACTCGCCTCGTCTGGACCGAATCCCCCGGCTCCATCACCATGGAAGTCCAGGACATTCCCGCGATCGTCGCAGCCGCCCATGCGCGCAACGTCAAAGTCGTGATCGACAACACCTGGTCCGCCGGCGTACTCTTCGACGCCTTCGCCCACGGCGTGGACATCACCATGCAAGCCGTCACCAAGTACATCGGAGGCCACAGCGACCTGCTGCTCGGCTCGGTCACCGTTCGCGATGACGCCATCTACGAGCGCCTCGGCGTCACGCAACAAATGCTAGGCCTCGCCGTCTCTCCCGACGACTGCAGCCTCGCCCTCCGCGGCCTGCAAACGCTAGCCGTGCGCCTCTCGGCCATCGAAAACTCCGCTCTCGCCGTAGCCAAATGGCTCGCCGACTGTCCCGAAGTCGAACTCGTCCTGCATCCCGCGATCCCCGCCAGCCCGGGCCACGAATTCTGGAAGCGCGATTTCCTCGGCTCTTCCGGCGTGTTTTCCTTGGTCTTCAAGCCCGGCCCCACGCAGGAACAGGTCTTCGCCTTCGTTGATGCTCTGAAACTTTTCAAAGTGGGTTACAGCTGGGCAGGAGTTACAAGTCTCGCCGTCGCCTACAACATCGGCCGCATTCCCGGCCGGCCGCCCTACGATCACCGCATCGTCCGCCTCAACATCGGCCTCGAATCCACCACCGACCTGATCGCCGATCTCGACCAAGCCCTCCCGAAGTTGCGCGCGTGACCCTTTTTTTGAGTGCGGAGGCGAAGCCTCCGCTTTTACGGTGTGGGCGCTGCCACCCCAATCAACCTTCCTCTACACATCACTCCTCAAAAGCGGCAGCTCCGCTGCCGCACTCAAAAATATTCCAGTTCGCGTCACTCGTCCCTACTCTTCCCGCGCCACCGCATCATAAACAAACCGGAACCTCGACGGATTCTTGTCCTTCCCGATCACCATCTCCACCTCTTCCCACAATTGCAATCCATCCGGCGAAACCTCATACGTCCGCGTCAGCGATCCCTTCTTCGGTAGGGGTGAAGTGCTGACCAGCTTATTGTCGTCCCACTTGGCTTCCACCACGTCCGTTCCCACTCCCGCCGGCGCATCCGGCTTGTGCCCATCGGTATAAAAAATCGTCTTCCGCCCCTGATCGCCAAACATTTCCACGATCGGATCCTTCTCGCCCTTCCGCTGCAGCTTCAGCCGGATCGAAGGATCGATTAATTCCATATAGCGCTGGCGATCTTCCGAAGTGTCCTTCTGTGGGCTGCCATTGCCGCGCTGCCCGCCACCCATGCCGGGCCCGCCCATGCCGCCGCCCGGAAAGCCAATGTGGGGGCCGCTATTCCCTCCGTGGCCCTGGTTCGGATCGTTCACCTTGCGCTGGTTCGATCTCGACTTGGGATCGTCGCTTTCGTCGCGATTCAGTCTCCACGCCCCCAAAATATTGGTGCGCGGAACAATCTTCACCGGCGGCGGAGGCGGCGGCTCTGACGACGACCTTTGCGAAGCCACCGGCGCGATCGGTCCCGGCGGCGCTTGCGCAAACGCCATTCCCGCGAGCAACAAACCAACTCCACCTAAAGCCAGAGACTTGTCGAATCGCTTCATAGCCTTCTTTCCTGAAGGGGCCTTTTTCGCGTAGCCCCACTAGATTCATTCCCTCAGACGCCTACAAAAGTTCCCGGGTTGTGTCCGGCGTCCCTCTGATTCGTTTCAACGACCATCTTACTCTTCGCCAGTGTAGAATTCGCCTTTCCCCGGTCGGAGGGCACCGTGCTCCGAACCTTTCTCCCGCTGTTCGCTCTCCTCGCCGCGCTCACGGCTGGAATTGCGCCCGCCGCCGCGAATCCCTCCGCGAATCTGAATGGCGTTGTCTATTCCGAAGCCACCAATCAACGGGTCCCGCACGCCTCCGTCTGGCTCTGCGATGACGGCGGAAACCGCTTGATCGAATCCGTAACCACCGAAAACGGTGAGTTTGCCTTTCCTGGCCTGCACGCCGGCGCGTACATCCTGAAAATCACCGCGCCGGGTTTTGTTCCGCTCGAAATGAACGTGGACGTGAACTTCGGCACGGAGCACGGCATCTCCGTCTTCCTCAAGCCCGCGGGAAAATCTCAGAAGGAGCAGTCGGCCGACCATTCGATTTCCGCTCACGAACTTTCCATGCCCGCCGCTGCAAGAAAGCTCATGGACTCCGGCAAGAAAAAACTTTACGCCGGCAACAATGCCGAAGGTGCTAGGCACGATTTTGAAGCCGCGGTTGCAAAGGCTCCCGATTACTACGAAGCTTACTACCAGCTCGGCATGGCCTGCCTCTCTCTGCAAAAACCCGCCGACGCCGAAAAAAACCTGCAAACGTCTGTCTCGCTCAGCAACCAAACTTACCCGGACGCCGTTCTCGCCCTCGCCATTCTCCTCCTCGGCCGCCACGATTCCGCAAATGGCGAGCCGCTCCTCCGCCGCGGCCTCAAACTCAATCCGAACTCCTGGGCTGGCTATTACGAATTGGGAAAACTCGAGCTATACCGCATGCATCTCGAACCCGCACTGGACGCGGCAAAATCGGCGGAATCTCTTGCACCACAGCAGCCGAAAGTCTACCGGTTGCTCTCGCTGATCCATCTCCGCCAGAAAAATTATCAGGCCGCCCTCGCCGATCTCGACGCCTACATCCGCCTCGACCCCGACAGCCCCGAGGGCCACACCGCAAAACAAATCCGCGCCGACACCCAGCGCCAGCTGGAGACTTCCCACCCTTGATTTTTTTGTGGTGTCTGGCGGCTCGTCAAACAAGCCAGCGGTCGAGGTCCCGCGCTCGCTCCAGCAACTTCAACGCGCCCAGTTCGCGAAATTTTCGCGCTCGCTTCCGATAGTCATACGAACTCTTTGGCAAAATCGCCATAAACGGCACGCCCGCCGCCTGTGCCGACAACGCATCATCCACGTTATCTCCCAGATACAACGCTGCGTTTGGATCGCGTTTTCCCAGGATTGCCAGCAACCCGTCCGGAAATGGCTTTTTCCGCGCGTCGTCCATCGTCACGACCTTGCGGAAATATTTAGCCGCCGGCCACCGCTCAAACGAATATGCAAATTCCGGCCGCGTTCTTCCCGTAAATAGATTCAGCTCGCGCCGCCGCGCCCATTTCTCCACCAGCTTCGGCGTGATCAGCCATTTTTCTTTCGCTACATTTCCCAGCTTCCCGTTGCTCCCCCAATAGAACGGCTGGAACGCCTCGCGCGCCTCTTCATAAGTCGTTGGCACGCCTTTCGCCGTCGCCCACTGCGAAACCATCATCCAGTCGTCGTTATTCCCCGGCTGGCGTTTCCATTTGTGCAGTTCCGCCCAGGTCGCTTTCTTTCCCGTCAGCTTTTCCACCGTCTGCAGCGCTGACCGCCAGAACGTCTCCTTCACATCAATCAACACGCCGTCCACGTCAAAAATCAAAATCTCCGGATCGACCTTCTTCACCGCTCGTTTCGCCACGCCGCTCGTCCTTTCCAGTTCCCTTCTAGTGTACCCGCTCCCCCGCAATCCTCGCGTTTCCTTGCCGCTCCCTGAACCGCCTTGCTACACTTCCTGCGTCGCGCCTTTTGCTTGACGAAGGAATCTTTCATGCCCTCTTTTCCCGGTGTCGATTTCATCGACTTTGATTCCCAGCTCAACGACGAAGAAAAACTTGTCCGCCAGACCGCCCGCCAGTTCGTCGATAATGAAATCATCCCCATCATCGAAAAGCACAGCCGCGAAGGAACTTTTCCCAGGCACCTGATCCCGCAGCTCGGCGAACTCGGCTTCTTCGGCGCCAATCTTCATGGCTACGGCTGCGCGGGAATGTCCAACGTTGCCTACGGCCTGATGACCCAGGAACTTGAGCGCGGCGATTCCGGCCTGCGCAGCTTTGTCTCCGTGCAGGGCGCGCTGGTGATGTATCCGATACACGCCTTCGGCAGCGACGCGCAAAAAGACAAGTGGCTGCCGCGCCTGCAATCGGGCAACGCTGTCGGCTGCTTTGGCCTCACTGAGCCGCAATTCGGCTCGAATCCCGGCGGCATGCTCACCCGCGCCGTGAAAAAGGGCAATCAGTACATCCTGAACGGCGAAAAAATGTGGATCACCAGCGGCTCGCTTGCCGATGTCGCCGTCGTCTGGGCCAAAACCGAAGACGGCAAAATCCGCGGCTTCCTGGTCGAAAAAGGCACGCCCGGCTTCAAGGCTTGGGACGTCCACGGCAAATGGTCGCTGCGCGCTTCGGTCACCTCCGGCCTTTCGTTCAGCGATTGTGCCATCCCCGAGGAAAATCTTCTCCCCGGCGTCACCGGTTTGCGCGGGCCGCTCAGTTGCCTGAATCAGGCTCGCTACGGCATCGGCTGGGGCGCCCTCGGCGCGGCCATGGCCTGCTACGACACCGCGCTGCAATACGCCAAGACGCGCAAGCAATTCGCCAACAAGCCCATCGCCTCGCACCAACTCGTTCAGGAAAAGCTCGCGTGGATGATCACCGAAATCGTCAAAGGCCAGTTGCTTGCGCTCCACATCGGCCGCCTGAAAGACAAAGGCAAGGCCGACGCCTCGCACATTTCCATGTTGAAGATGAACAATGTCGCCATCGCGCTCGAAACCGCGCGCAAGTCCCGCGACATCCTCGGCGCCAATGGCATCGTCGACGACTACTGCATCATGCGCCACATGAACAACCTCGAAAGCGTCTACACCTACGAGGGCACCAACGACATTCACAAACTCATCATCGGAGAAAAAATCACCGGTATCTCCGCGTTTGTCTAATCCCATGAAAAACTACCCCAAATTGTTCTTCACAATTTTTATCGCGATTCTCATTTTCAGCCCGTTCACTTTTTCCCAAACGCCGGCGCCGGCAAAGGCTCCCGCCGACGTGAAGCCCCATGTCCGCACCATCACTGCCTTCATCAATCTGGACCGCTCGCAATACCAGTTGCAATTCGCCGAAACCGCCAAGTTCCTCGGCTACGCGAAAACCGTTTTTGAATCCCGCGGCTACACCGTCGAAACGCTTCGCATCGTTACGCAGCCGTTCCCCGAATACACCAAGGGCCTTTCCACCGAGGACGCCGTCCGCTTCTTCAAAAATCTCGACGGCCTCGCCGACCAGTATCATGTGCGCCTCGCCATCGGCTCCGCCTATCTCGCTGGCAACGACGGCGATGCCCAGGCCGATCTCCTCGCCGCCGTTCTGCAAAACACAAGAAACATTTTCGGCAGCCTCGTGGTGACGAATGACGCCGGGATCAACTGGCCCGCCGTCAACGCCGCCGCCCGGCTCATCAAGAAACTTTCTGAAACCACCGACCACAGCGAAGGCAATTTCCATTTCGCCGCCAACGCCAGCGTCCCGCCCTACTCTCCTTTTTTCCCCGGCGCGTACCACACCGGCGCCGGCCACCAGTTCGCGATCGGCCTGGCCTCCGCCGGCCTTCTCACCACCGCCGCGCAAAACGCTCCCGACCTCGCCGCCGCCCGCCGCCAGATCATCGACGCCTTCTTCAACGCGGCCTTCGACGTCGAAGACGCCGCTCTGCGCATCGACCGCGAACAGGGGTGGATCTACATGGGCCTCGATCTTTCTCCCGCCTCCTCGCAAGGCGCTTCCATCGGCGCGGCCATCGAGACCATTTCCAAGCAGCCGCTCGGCTCCAGCGGCACGATGACCGCCGTCGGCGTCATCACTTCCGCACTAAAAGAAATCGGCGCGCGCCGCACCGGCTATTCCGGCGTGATGCTTCCCGTTCTCGAAGACCCCACTCTCGCCGATCGCTGGAATCAGGGCCGCCTCTCCCTCGATCAACTCCTCAGCTATTCCGCCGTCTGCGCCACCGGCCTCGACACGATTCCTCTTCCCGGCGACACCACGGTTGAAGAGCTCGCCCGCATCATCGGCGACGTCGCCACGCTTTCCGTCAAATGGAACAAGCCGCTCTCCGCGCGCCTGCTCCCCGTTAAGGACAAGCACGCCGGCGAAATGACCGAGTTTACGGATCCGTTTTTGATTAATGGGATCATTCAGCCGACAGCGCAGCCTCATTGACGGCTTTCAGGGGGTTCACGTCTCGGACTTAAATGCGGCTTTGTAGCTGGGAATCATTGGGAACTGGCAGGGTGAGTGGGCTTCGTTACTTTTTTCTGAAGCTTAAAAAGGCCGTCTTGCCAACGAAATGTCAACTCATCAAAGGCAGAAATGCAACAGTGTGCATCGCCCGGCAGGTAGTGGGAAGCTCGCACCGTGAGCAATTGCCGATTTTTGTCAAAAGCAAAATACCAATCATCCGAAGTAAAATGCGTATTGAACTGAATCTGTTGGACGATTATCAATTTTTTGTCCTGCAGGCTCCATACCTGGGCGTAACCATCGCTTTCCGAGCTTCCTCCAACGCCGAAATAGTCAAACAATACCACCACATACTGAATCGATGAATTCCCGGTGGACAAGGGATGTTCGTCATCCCAAGTGAGACTCTCCATGCCGACGTGGTTTTTTTCTTCGTCTTTCCAGAAACCGCCGTGCAGCTTGCCGCAGATATTATGTCTGTTCTTTTCGTCAAACGTATGCAAAACGAAATTCTCAAAATTTAAGTGTTGAAGCTGAGGGTATTCTCCACGGTAGACGAAGTTTGGCTGCGTGATAGAGTAATCGCCTCCTTCATCATCCCCTTCAGGACTGATGGTTTGCCCCTTTTGACCGGTGAGGCAAAAACTGAGACAAATAAGAGCAAGTATCTTGTTCACGGCGGTGAGTTCCGGCGCAACTGATAGACCCCGATAATTCCTGGTCGCCTATTGGCTGTAGTGTAACCCAACTATCGACGTGAGGCCGCACTTTGCCCTAAGATTGCGTCCGCGGAGGGCGCCAACATGGAAGAACAACTCAGTCTTGAATTCCTGCGCGTCGTCGAAAATGGCGCCATCGCTGCCGCCCGCACCATGGGCTTCGGCGATCGCCACAAAGCCGACGAAGTCGCCGTCGAAGCCATGCGCAAGACCATGGACCAAGTCGAAATGGACGGCACCATCGTCATCGGCGAAGGCGAACGCGACGAAGCCCCTATGCTCTACATCGGCGAAAAAGTCGGCCTCGCCCAGCACGCGCCCAAGTCCGTTTTCCCTTCGGTGGATATTGCCGTTGACCCGCTTGAAGGCACCAATCTCTGTGCCACCGGCGCACCCAACGCCATCGCCGTGCTCGCCGCCAGCGAAAAGGGCGGCCTGCTTCACGCCCCCGATCTGTACATGGAAAAAATTGTCGTCGGCCCATCCTGCAAGGGCGCCGTGGAGCTCGACGCTCCCGTAGCCGACAACCTGAAGTCCGTCGCCAAGCGCCTCGACCGCGACGTGGAAGATCTGGTGGTCATGGTTCTCGACCGCCCGCGTCACGAAAAAATGATCGAGCAGATCCGCGCAGTTGGCGCGCGAATTCGCCTTATCGGTGACGGCGACCTGTCCGCCGGCATCTCCGCCGCCGTGATTGGCACCGGCGTTCACATGCTGATGGGCACGGGCGGCGCTCCCGAAGGCGTGCTCACCGCCGCGGCGCTGCGGTGCCTCAACGGACAGATTCTCGCGCGCCTCGTCATCAGCAAGCCCCAAGACGCGGAGCGCCTCGCAAAAATGGGCGTCACCGACACCAAGCGTATCTATGACACGGAGGATCTCGCCCCCGGCAAGAAAATCATTTTTGCCTGTACCGGTGTCACCGACGGAAACATTCTGAAGGGCGTGCGTTTCTTCGGCGAAGGCATCCGCACCTCTTCGATGATTCTGACACTCGACGAACGCCAGGTGCGGTTCGTCGATTCCGTGCGCCTCGAAAAGCGCCCCGACATCAAAGTCCGCTTCAACTAAACATTGTACTGGAAAACATTCCCGACCACCGGCGCCGATCTTGCACAGGGCCGCTTTTTATTGAGTGCGGCAGCAAAGCTGCCGCTTTTACGGACTCAACGCCATCGACCAAACAAAAATTGGTGCAATTTTGAAGTAAAGCAAAGCTGGCAAAACCGAGCATGGGATTGATGGATTTAAAAAGCGCGTCAGAATGTGGGGCGCATGGCCGCTTACCACGACGTACACGCTAAAGAAATTATTTTGGTAGAGAGGTTTAGATCGTAAAAGCGGCAGCTTTGCTGCCGCACTCAAAAGTAAGATCCGCCCGCCTACTGCTCCTTCGGAACCGCGACCACCACGTCGTCGTCCACCGCAACCGTCGGCGTAAACACCGTGGCACTCTTCCTGTCCACCAGCGCAATCTGCTTCGCCGCTCCGCTGATCGCCGGCCCCGCCGGTTTCGCCCCATTGTCAGGAGCATCCCCCGGCATCATCGAAATCCGCGTCGTCTTCGGGGTACAATTCGCCGCTCCCAGGCAAGTGTCGCGCATAAATACTTGCCGCAACCCGCTGTTCGGCGCAGCCTGCACATTCGCCGCAGCTCCGCTGGCAATCTTCGGTGCATTCGTCGGCGTGATGGCCACGAACGCCACATATCTCCCCGTCGAACTTATCGAGGGCAAAATGCTCTCCGTCCCGTTCAACGCGCCCTGCGAATCCGTCGAAACGAGCGTCGTCGCGGCCTTGCACGTGTTATCCGCCCCGATGCAAGTATCGTGCACATAGACCTGCCGCCCCGCCGGCGCGCCTTCCACCAGGTTCGTCGCCGCCGAACTGAACGCAACGTACCGCCCATCCGGAGTCACCACCGCATTGTGGCTGTCCGCATTTCCGGCAGTTCCATCCGCCGCAACGGAAACCACGCGCGTGGTCACGCTGCATCCGCTCGAAACTCCCACGCATGTATCTTTCAACAAAATCTGGTTCACTTGGTTCTGCTGCGCGCCATACACCACGTAGCGCCCGTCCTGGCTGATCGCCGGCGTCTCTGCCGCAATCGCCGCAGCCGGCGCCCCGCCGCCGATCAAAAACGAAAACGCGTTGCTGGGTCCGCCCCCCACCAATGGCAAGCAGCTGGGTTGTGTGCAAAGCCCGTTTCCCGGATTTGTCACCACAATTGTGCCCGTGTCCGGATTCGCCAGAAACGTGCCCGGAACCACCGCCTGTATCTGTGTATCCGAAAAACTTGTGATCGACAGTGCCGCCCCCTGTTGCATCGGGGTCAGCTTGTCGGCGAACGTCACCACGGATCCTCCGTTGTTGGACGATGGCAGAAAATTCGTTCCCACCAGGGTGATGGTGACCGAAGCATTCGTGCAGCTCGTTCCGCAAGCAGGCGCTGTCCCCGGCGCAACCGAAGTCAGCGTCGGCACAGGATTCGGCGCACCGTAAATATGGAATGCCAACGTATTCGAAAGTCCGTTTTGCCCGGTCCCCGATTGTGCCGTCAGCGTATTGATTAACGCAGTTCCCGGCTTGGCCAGCAGGCTCGCCGGGACCGTGGCTGTCATCGTGACAGTATCCACAAACGTCGACGTCGACAGCTTCTGCCCATTCCACCGAATCACGGTCGTGTTATTAAACCCGTTTGTTTGGCTGCCGTTCACAGTCAGCAGAAACGATCCGCTCCCCGCCGGCAATCCGCTGGGCGATACGTTCGTCAGCGTCGCCCCGGTGTTGTATTGGATCGAGTTGTTGTAGTCATTGCATCCGGCCAACAAGCCGAACGCGAAACCTGCGACAGCCATCGCTGTCCAAAACCGCTTCATGGAAACTCCTTCGCCCGAGACTCACCTGTTCGTCCGTTTCTCTCGTCTTGGGAGAGAAAGGAACTTCGCCCGACTGTTTGGGTTGAGATGCGAAAAACCGTGGCCGCGTTGACCGGCCCCCCGAAGATCCCCTTGGGACTCGGGTACCTGACTCCTGCCCACAAACCCAGGCCCCTATTATGGCGCAGGCCATCGCAGGCTCAAAGCCCCGAGTCGCCCTTCTACTGCCCCGCGCCCTGCGCCGCCAGCGACTCCTTCACCAATTGCTCGATTTTCT
>Ga0210410_10005779_pt1 | contig 10743 bp, 7 predicted proteins | sample IncBWC4MmetaG_FD_161058 | JGI IMG/M metagenome (GOLD analysis project Ga0210410, IMG submission 161058) | Forest soil microbial communities from Barre Woods Harvard Forest LTER site, Petersham, Massachusetts, United States - Inc-BW-C-4-M | ecosystem: Environmental > Terrestrial > Soil >... | reverse complement strand
GGCGTTCAAGTTTGGATGGCTGCCGGGAACGCCGGAGGAAAAACTTTTTAACGATTGGTACAAAGAGCGGTATCACGGGCCGGCAGACGACGCGAACCAGCCGGTGGATTTGGCAGCAGCCGCGCAGTTCAATGCGCTTTTGATGAATCTGGCGTTACGCGTGGCGGATGAACCGCAGCGGCCGGCGTGGAAGCCGGATAGTTTTTTCAAGCGGTTTGCGCAGTAGGGCGGGAGGCCGAAAGGCCACGACAATATTTGAGAATGGCAAATGGCCCACGCGCCGCCGCCGCGTGGGCCATTTTGTCTTAGGAGAAACCTTACCGCAATGGATCAGCTGTGGCTGTAGGGGCGCAGTCCCGCTTTGCGGGACGCCCATACAAGGACAGTTTCCGATATTGGAGTTCATCGGGAGAGCGGGAAGACTTGCAGGTTGCGCTTGCCGGGGGCGACCAGGCCGAGGAAGCGTCCGTCGGGAGAAATAGCGAACTCGCGGAAGGCGAGGTTGTGAAAGAGCGGAACGGGCGCAGGTTGCACGATGGCGGCGGACTTCCCCGCAGGCACGACGGCCAGCGGAGGGAGATCGATCCAGACCAGTTCGCCGGATTTTTTCTCGGGGGCGCGCTTCAGCAGGATGCGGCTTTCATCGGGCGACCATTGGAAGACGCCGAGACCGATGCGAACGCGCGCGACGCGATTGGGCGCAGCAAGGTCGCGCACTTCCAAGACTTCATTGTCGATGTAATACGCGCAGAGTTTTCCGCTCGGAGAAATCGAAAGACCGCCGGTGAAGCCGTCGAGCGTGGCGAGTTCCTGATCCGCGTCCAGAGCGATGTTAAGCCGCTGAAGGCGGGGCGGACCGGACAAATTGCGGTCGCGTTCGACGGCGAGAGCCACATTCATGCGCGGAAACCAGGCGGCGTCGAGGAAGGTGCGGCCTTCGAAAACGGGGCGGGCACGTTCGACGGCATAAGGAAACGCGAACATGCTGAAAAGCAGGTGGGGCTTCAAGGCCTCCTTGAGATAAGCCACGGTGGAGCTGTCGGCCAGCCAGCCCGGATGCGTAGCTTCAAAGAGGAAATCCTTGCTATCAGCAATTTTCAGCAGCTTGCCGGAGTCCTCGAGCAGGAGAGCCATCTGCGTGTCGCTGGTGGCGCCGCTGTCGTCGGTGACCAAGCTGACGAAAAGTTCGGCCAGAATGGTGTGGCCGTCAGGCGCGAAGCGGAAAGAGTCCACGCTGTAACTGAAAAGGGGGTTGCTGTGGACGAGTTTATTGCCCTCCAGAAGACGGCGGCGCTTGCCGCCTGCGTCCTGGAGCCATATATCGTCGCGCTGCAGGTCATATTTTTTGGTTTTCAGGAGTTGCCGCACGGAATAAACGATGCGGCCATCGGGGCCGAAGGCGAACGCGGTGACGTCTTCATTGATGGAATGAAGAGGCTTTTCTAGGTCGATATTCTGGGCGCGCACAGGCGCAACCGAACAGCAGCCGGCAACAGCACAAAGAAACGCGCAGAACCATCGAATCCAAGGGAACCGAGCTTTGGGAGAAGGGCAAACCCAGATCATTGGTTGGGTCCGGGGTGAGGCCCGGTATACTCCGAGCAGCAAGGCTTCTCAGCAGGCTTGAATTCCATTAACTCAACGCGCGTATCATCGGGATCGTAAAGATTGAGTTGCCATTTGCCGTCGCGCCCGATTTTTGGTTCTTCGCCGGGCTTCCAGCCGTTCTTCCGGAGTTGCTTCTCCACCGCTCTTATGTCGGTAACGCCGAGAGCGATGTGGTTCATCACGCCGAGCGTGTGATGGTCCGCGTCAGCAGGAACATTCAGCATATATTCGATCCAGTCCGTGCCGTCAGGGACTTGCATATCGACCCAACTGGTTTCGTCATCTTTCATCCCGCCATGCCAGTAGACGTGGAATCCGAGAATGTCTTTGTAGAAGCGGTCCTCAGCGGCACGGTCGCGGACGATGAAGCCGGCGTGGATGATGCGTGGCACTGGTGGAATGGATTGCAGGTCGGCGGAGGGTTTGGTGAATGAGATGGAATGACCTTCGGGGTCCAGAACGGAGATTCTTTCCGGCGTGTATTGATCCTTGTGCTCCGTGAAAGAGACGTTGTTGCTTTTGAAGTAGCGCTTGAGCGCGGAGAGATCGTTGGTCGAAAAAGTGATTTCGGCCAGAAGATTCGAGGGGACGGGAGTCGGGGCGGCGTCCAATTCGATTAACTGATGTCCGCCCAGTGCGAAACGCGCAGCGGGAATCTTTTCGCACCAGACGCAAGGTTCTTCCGAGAGGGTTGCCATGGCGAAAAAACCGCGGGCCGTGGGGAGGTCGGTGGTGTGGATGCGAACACCGGCGATTCCGAGGATTTTCGGACGAGCGGGCGCGGAAGGTGGTGACGGGAGCGAAGAGTTGCTGAAATGGGGCGCAGCTTGCTGCGCCCCTACAAGAGAGAGCAACAGAACGAAGCAAATTGCGGCGGTGGTGAACAGCTTCGGACCAATCGCACGGAATTTCATGATGGAGACGCTCCGCGGGATTTGATTTTGCGGATCTCGTCCAGTCGCGCGCGTAGGCGCTGCTCGAAGCCCTGGTCGGTGGGCTTGTAGTAGGTGCGGCCGGCGAGATTGTCTGGAAGGCAGGACATGTCGGTCACTTTTTCCTCGAAATTGTGGGCGTATTTGTAGCCCTCGCCGTAGCCGATGTTCTTCATTAGGCCCGTGACGGCGTTGCGGAGATGGAGCGGAACAGGATCGGCCTCGGTTTTTTGGACGTCGCCGACAACTTCGCCATAGCCGGTGTACAGCGCGTTTGATTTTGGCGCGAGAGAAAGATAAACGGCGGCTTGCGCGAGTGCAAGGTGGCCTTCGGGTGCGCCTAGGAAGTCGAAGGCATCTTTCGCAGCGAGCGTAACGGCCAGCGCGCCAGGCTCGGCGAGACCGATGTCTTCGCTGGCCATACGCACCATGCGGCGCGCGAGGTAGAGCGGGTCTTCGCCGGATTCCAGCATCCGCGCCAGCCAATACAGTGCGGCATCGGGGTCGGAATTTCGCACGGATTTGTGCAGCGCGGAGATCAGGTTGTAGTGCTCTTCGCCGGCTTTGTCGTAACGGAGGAGTTTTCGTTGCAGCACATCTTCAAGCAGTCCTGAGGTTAGCGCGCGAACGCCCGTCGCGTCCGGCTTCGCGCTGCGGACGCAGAGTTCGAGCGTGTTGTAGGCGGAGCGGGCGTCGCCGTTGGCGAAGGAAGCGATGCGGAAGAGGACGTCGTCGGGAGCTTCCGCGGATTCGTTGCCCAGGCCGTGTTCTTTATCGTTGAGGGCGCGGCGAAGAAGTTCAGCGATGAGAGGAGTGGGAAGCGCATCAAGCACGTAGACCTTGGTGCGCGAGAGAAGGGGAGAAATCACTTCAAACGAGGGATTCTCCGTGGTCGCGCCGATGAAGATGATGTGGCCGGCCTCGACGTGCGGCAGAAAAGCATCCTGCTGGGCTTTGTTAAAGCGGTGGACTTCATCGACGAAAACTATGGTGCGATGGCCGGAGCGGGATTTTTGTTCGGCGGCGGCCATGACTTCCTTGATCTCTTTGATGCCGGTGAGAACCGCGCTGAAAGGGACGAACTCCGAACGTGTGAGCCGCGCAATCAAACGCGCCAGCGTGGTCTTGCCACAGCCCGGCGGGCCCCAGAAGAGCATGGAGCCGAGGTCGTCATGTTCGATCTGAACGCGCAGCGGCTTACCGGGGCCAAGAAGTTTCTCCTGACCGATGAATTCATCCAGCGTGCGCGGGCGCATGCGCTCAGCAAGCGGCTGGTGCGCGGCCGGCACATCGGGCTCAACGGAACTCAGCGGAAATTTGGAAAAGAGGCTCATTTCTTTCTTGGCGGCCGCGACGAGGCCAGCAGTTTGAAGGGTTCCGAAGCCACTGGGTCTTGGATGTTTGTTGTGGCGAGCGCGTTTCGCTGTCGCGCTGCTTCATAGAAAAGGACGGCGGCGGCCGCCGCGGCGTTGAGCGATTCGATCCCGCTGGACATGGGAATGCGAATCCGTGCGTCGGCGCTGCGCTCTATCTCTTCGGGGAGACCAGCGCCTTCGTTGCCGACGAGTAGAGCGACGGGCTGGCACCAATCGACCTCCCAGGGCGCGAGCAGGGGCTGGACTGCATTCTTTTCCTGCGTGTCTGGCGCGCGGCCCGCGGATTCGTGCACGCTGGCAGCGAGCGTGCGAACGCCAGCGATCTTAAATTGAGTAAGGAGGATGGGGAGCGACATTCCCGCAAGGATCGGCAGATGAAGCGCCGCGCCAGCGGAAGCCCGCAGCGCTTTCGGAGAGAAGGGATTTGCCGTGCCGGATTGCCCGGAGGCCGCCGTCACTGCGCCGGTGGCCCCGAAAGCGGCGGCGGTTCGCAGAATGGTGCCAACATTGCCGGGGTCCTGCACGCCACCGAGAACAACAAGCAAAGGGGAACACGCGCTCGCCGGTGCGCGCACCAGGTCGTCGAACGTGGCGACGCGCGGCTGGACGAGTGCTGCAACTCCTTGTGGGTGCTCGGTATCGGCAAGTCCTTCGAAAAGCCGGTCGGTGGTGCGCAAGACAGGAAAGGCAATCTCCGGACGGTCGATGAAAGGTGCGAGGCGTTCACGGTAGCGCTCGCCGGATTCACTGAAGAGCACGGCATGGATCGGGCAGGCTGAGCGCAGCGCTTCCTCGACCAGACGAACGCCTTCCACGCCGACAAAGCCCGATTCGGTGGGCAGGCCACCACGCAGCGCCATGCGAAATTCCTTGAGCCAGCGATTGTCGCGGCTGGTAAGAATTGCGCCGCCATTCGCGGTCCGCGAGTCGCGCGCGGTTTTTCCGGCAGTGGCCATCACAGGGCAGCGTAACAAATTTCAAGGTCAAGACGCTAACGTCGCGGCAACGCTGTGAGAGCAAGGTTTTGGCTGCAGGCCCGGGCCGGCGCAAGCCAACATTGCACAGGGTTGCGGGGTATGGTAGCGTCCGGAAATTGAAGGGCGGCGCTGGCGAGCGCTGCAAGGGTGTGACGACGACTTCGCCTAAGGCCAAAAAATTGCCCGCAGAACTGCTGCGCGTGAACGCGCAATCCCCGGAAGCGGACACGGTGCGCTATGCGGCGCACTTTCTGGCGCGCGGCTGCGTGATTGGAATCCCCACGGATACCTTGTACGGGCTCGCCGCCGATCCTTTCAATCTCGCCGCCGTCGATGAGATTTACCGTGTGAAAGGCCGCCCGGAAGCGCGCGCCCTCCCCATCCTTATCAATTCCATCGAGCAGGCTATGCTGCTCTCGCGCGAGGTTCCGCGAAATTTTCTGCGCCTCGCGGAGACCCTCTGGCCTGGCGCGCTGACGCTGGTGGTGGACGCGTCCCACCGCTTGCCGTTGAAAGTGACCGCAAATACGCGACGGATCGCCTTGCGCTGGCCCAAAAGCGAAGTGGTGACCCGGCTCATCGATGAGTTCGACGGGCCGATTACGGGAACAAGCGCGAATATCTCCGGATTCGCAGCCTGTTCGAACGCGCAACAGGTGATGAAGCAACTCGGCGAGCGCCTCCCGCTGATTTTGGATGGGGGAGAAACGGGAGTAGCCCTGCCTTCGACGATCGTTGAACTGCACGGCGAAGACTGGAAGATCATACGCGAAGGCGCCATTCCCGTAGCGGACATCGAGAAGGCTCTCGAGTAGCCTTATTTGCTCCGCGGGACGGCAATTGCAGCGAGGAAATCGAAGTCACCGGTGGGCGAGAGCGGCAAGTCGCCTAGCGAACGACGATGGACCGAGACGGCGTCCGTAAACCACAGCGGCAAGTACGGTAAATCGTCCGCCAGGATTTTTTCCGCCTCGCTGCACAGAGCTTTTCGTTTGTCGCGATCCATTTCCACACGAATCTGATCGGTCAGCGCGTCGATGCGCGGGTTGCGGTAGTGTCCGCGGTTGGCGCCGTCGGGTGGAAAGCGCTTCGAGGAATACACAAATTCGAAAATATCCGGATCGTTGTTCGCGCCGACCCAGCGCAAAAGATTGAGCTGAAAATTCCCCTTGATGGCGTCGGAGAGCAGCGTTGCCAACTCCAGCGGGCGAAGTTCAAGCTCGATGCCCGCTTTGCGCCACTGGTCCTGTAGCGCCGCCCCGATCAGCCGGAACTGTTCGTCGGTGGACGTTTTCAACGTGAGACGCAGGCGAATACCGTTCTGCTTACGTAGAAAGCCTGCTGCGTCGAGCAACTTCTCCGCGCGCTCGATGTCCAGCGTGTATTGCGTCACGCCGGGTTCGTACGCCCAGTGATTGGGTGGAAGAATTCCCGCGGCCACGCGAGCCTGGCCGTGCAAAAGATAGCGTATCAGCGCTTCGCGGTCGGTGGCGTAAGCAAGCGCCTGCCTGACTTCGCGATGCGCGAGGATCGGATCTTGCAAATTGATACCGAGGTAGGTGAAGTTGGTCCCCGGACGCTGTGTAACTGCAAGTGCCGGCTGTTTTTCCAGCACGGGAATCATGTCCGGAGCCAGCGTGCTAACTTCGAGGTCCGCCGAGCCTTTCCGAAGTTCCAGAGCGCGCGTAATGGTGTCGGGAACGATCCGAAAGCGAACGCGGGAGATCTGCGGCCCGCCGCGGAAGTAATCAGCATTCTTCTCCACCACGACTTCGTCGTCCTGCGACTGGCTGACAAAGCGGAACGGCCCCGACCCGAGGGGATGCCTCGAAAAATCAGCCCCGGCATTCGCCGGCACGATCCCCACCGCACCGCGAACAAGATTGGTGGTGAAGGAAGCGTACGGCTCTTTCAGATGAAACACGACGGTTGCGTCGTCCGGCGTCTCGATGGAAGTGACTAGCCGAAACGCCCCGCGCTTCGGCGAGCGATTCGCGGGATTCATCATGAATTGGAACGTGGCTGCGACATCCGAGGAAGTGAGCGGCCGCCCATCATGAAAGCGGACCCCGCGCCGCAAATGAAATATATAAGTCAGCGGATCGGGAGTTTCCCACCCTTCAGCGAGGTCTCCGTGAAGATTCATTTGCGCGTCGCGCTCCAGCAGGCCGCTGAAGAGCAGCCCATCCAAGTGCTGTGAGTTTCCGTCGGTGGCAAACCGCGGATCGAGATTGGCGGGATTGGATTCCAGCAGAAAAGTGAGCGAGGACGGATCGGCGGAAGTCTTCTGCGAGCAACCAGAAGGAAGCAACGACGCGGCCAAAAATAAAAAGGTGAGTACCAGCAAGTAGCCTGGAACGCTTGCGTTCCGGCGCTCCGCGATATCCATCACCTCATCCACGCGGAGGCGCATAAGAAATCTTGCCGAGAATGGCGGGGCCGCGCGCTCCCGTCGCGGAAGGGAGATTCGCGGCGCGCTGGTGGAACGCTTCATAAGCGAGCAGGGCGAACGCGAAGGCTTCCTTGGCGTCTTCGGGAACGCCGAATCGCGAAGAGGGAAGAACCTCAATTCCGGGCAACGCCGCTTCGATCTGAGCAAGAATCAATGGGTTGCGCGCCCCACCACCGGAAACAATCAACTGGTGAATCTTGACCTTGGGTAAAACGAAAGAGCAGAGCGCATCGACAACGGAAAGCGCCGTCAGAAACGTCGCGGCGCGGATCACATCGGCTGGTTTGGCACGATGGCGCTCTCCAAGCGCAAGAACTTTTTTTACATATGCATCCCCATAATACTCGCGCCCCGTGCTTTTCGGCGGCTTCTGACGAAAATAGGGATCGCGCATCAACTCATCGAGAAGGGCCGGAATACCGCGCCCGGTCATCGCCGTCTTCGCATCCTTATCGTAGCGCTGGCGTCCGCGCGTGAAATGGGTCACGAGAGCGTCGATGAGCATATTGGCCGGGCCGGTATCGAACGCGAAGATTTGCGATGGCTTTGCAGCCGCGGGGATGATGGTGATGTTGGCGATGCCGCCGAGATTTAGAGAGACGCGGCCGAGTTTAGCGTGACGATAGAGAAGATAGTCAGCGTAAGGCACGAGCGGCGCGCCCTGCCCGCCCAGGGCCATGTCGGCAGGACGAAAATCGCCAACCGTGGTAATGCCCGTGCGAGCCGCAATCACCGCTGGTTCGCCAATTTGCAGCGTTGAAGCCATTTTGCGCCCAAAGAAGAAAGCGGGCCGGCCTTGATGGAAAACCGTTTGCCCATGAGAGCCGACCAGATCGACGCGCGACCGCGAAACGCGAAAGCGTGCGCACGCTTCGAGAGCCGCATCGGCAAAGACTTCTCCCAATCGAAAATTGAGCTGGCTCAGTTCGTTGGCCGTGATGAGCCGCCCTTCCGCGACGTGCAGTATTTCTTTTCGCAACGCAGTCGGGAACTTTACCGAGGTGTGGCCCAAGAGTTTAGTCTTTAACTTTGGCGGCGCGCCGGAGATTCGCGCAAGGGCAGCGTCGATCCCGTCCGCGGACGTACCCGACATGAGGCCAAGCACCAACATGGATTTCGCGCTCATAGTATTTGTTTCTTTAGCTCCGCGAGAAGGTTGAGGGCGTCGAGGGGCTTGAGTTGGTCGAGGTCTGCGTCGCGAAGTTTGTCCAGGACGACGCGATCCAGCGGCGTGAACAAAACTTGCTGGTGGCCATTGCTATTGGCGTGCCCGGCAGCGCCGGGAGAAAGCGTTTCGCTGAGTTCGTGTTCACTCTGTTCATGTTTCTTCAAGACTTCGCGCGCCCGCTCGATCACACTGCGTGGGAGACCTGCGAGACGCGCGACTTCAATGCCGTAACTCTTGTTGGCGCATCCTGGCTCGACATGCCGAAGAAAAATAATTTCGCTGGGCGTCTCCTTGACGGACACGTGGACGTTTTTAACGGCGGGGAGAAGATCGGCGAGTTCCGTGAGCTCGTGGTAGTGCGTGGCGAAGAGCGTGCGGGCGCGCGTGTGCTTTTGCAGATGCTCCACGACGGCCCAGGCGATGGAAAGCCCGTCAAAGGTAGCCGTGCCGCGGCCCACTTCATCAAGAAGTACGAGGCTCGAAGGCGTAGCGTGGTTGAGAATCGCGGCAACTTCGCTCATCTCCACAAGAAACGTCGAGCGGCCCCGCGCCAGATTGTCGCTCGCGCCGATGCGCGTAAAGATCCGGTCGGTAATAGGCAACTTAGCCTGCCGCGCGGGAACGAACGAGCCAATCTGCGCCATCAAAATGATCAACGCAGCCTGCCGAAGATAAGTGGACTTGCCGCCCATGTTGGGCCCGGTGATCAGCAGCAACTGCTGGCGCCCCGGCTCGAAAAAAAGATCGTTGGGCACGAAGCGCTCGCCTTTTTGGCGCAGCAATTCCTCGATGACCGGATGGCGGCCGCCGATAATCAGAAGTTCCCCGGAAGAATTGAACTCCGGCCGGGCGTAGCCGCGGTCCGCGGCGAGTTTCGCAAGTGAGGTGAGCACGTCCAGTTGCGCCACAGCGGCGGCGGTGCGGCGGAGACGCGCAGCTTTCGCGGCCACCCCGGAACGAATGTCGACGAAGAGCCGTCGTTCGATTTCCAGGATGCGCTCATCGGCAGCCAGGATTTTGCGCTCGTATTCTTTCAGCTCCGGCGAAGTAAAGCGCTCGGCGTTGACCAGCGTTTGTTTGCGCTCGTAGTCGGCGGGCGCGAGATGCAAATTGGATTTCGAGATTTCGATATAGTAGCCGAAGATCTGGTTGAAGCGAATTTTAAGCGAGCCAATGCCGGTGCGTTTACGCTCGCGTTCCTCCATCGCCGCGATAATCTGCTTGCTGTGCTGGCTTAAATTCCGCAGTTCATCGAGCTCGCCGTCGTAACCGCTGCGAATCATTCCAGGATCCGTTGCGAGTGCGGGTGGTTCATCGGCGATCGCGCGCTCCAGCCGCTCGCGCACGTCGGCTAATTCATCGATCTCTTCGTGAAGATGCCGAAGCAATTCGCTGCCTCCGGCGGGAGGCGGCGTGAGGAAATTTTTCAAGACTGGGAGCTGTGCCAGAGATTTGCGCAGAGCAACAAGCTCCCGCGGCGTCGCCAGGCCCAGTGTGGTGCGGCTGGTGAGCCGTTCGAGGTCGAGAATGCCCTTCAATTCCTTGCGAATCTCGCCGCGCACAACGGTCTGCTGGACGAGATGCGCCACCGCCCCCAGGCGGGCTTCGATGGAGTCACGGTCGATGAGCGGCCGCAAAATCCAGGAGCGAAGAAGGCGCGCGCCCATGCCCGTCACCGTAACGTCGAGGCACGCAATGAGAGTCGCGGGCCCGCTGCGTCCGGTTTCTTCCGTGAAAATGGGAGTAAGCAGCTCGAGATTGCGCACGGAAACAGGATCGAGCACTAGCGCGTCGTGCTGTTCGTAGTAGCGCACGCGGTCCAGGTGGCGCAGCGCTTCAACGCTGTGAGCGCCCGCATTTTCCTTTGCATCCGCGGGCAGGTCCCGGCGAGCGGCGTTTTCTCGAAGGTAGTGCACGATGGCGCCGGCGGCAGAAAGGGATTGCCGGTGTTCGTCCAGTCCGAAACCCGTGAGTTCCGCAACCCCGAACTGTTCGCGGAGAATGCGCTCCGCATAGTCGTGCTGAAACGCCCAATCTTCTAACCGAGACTCCACGCCGCCGGCGCCTTCCAGCAGGGAAGTCTTGGCCGTCTCAAAAAGCTGCTGCGGGCGCGGAAGCAGAGTTTCGCGCGGGCGAAGTAACTGCAATTCTTCGCGTAGCGCTTCATCGGCGCGCGGTCCGGAGAATTCCGTGGCTTGGAACTCACCGGTCGAAAGATCGACGAATGCCA
>Ga0210410_10005777_pt1 | contig 10744 bp, 16 predicted proteins | sample IncBWC4MmetaG_FD_161058 | JGI IMG/M metagenome (GOLD analysis project Ga0210410, IMG submission 161058) | Forest soil microbial communities from Barre Woods Harvard Forest LTER site, Petersham, Massachusetts, United States - Inc-BW-C-4-M | ecosystem: Environmental > Terrestrial > Soil >... | reverse complement strand
TGAAGTGCGGAATGATGTCGCCCACGGTAGAATCCAGGCGAAGCGCACGAGTGCAACAGGGAGCCAACTCGGCGCTGGTGATGGAGTCTCCGCTCGCAAAGAGCGTCACATCGTGGCCGATTCTGGCGAGTTCTTCGGTCAAGTAGGACACGATCCGTTCAGTGCCGCCATACAGACGGGGAGGAACGCTCTCAATAAGTGGAGCGATCTGGGCGATCTTCATGACGACCTTTAGTCTCCCTGAAGGCAACAAAAACGCGGCCCGCTGCCGGGAGCTTGGGCGGCGGGGCGGACAACCGGAGCCGGGCTGGATATCGGCGTGATGCCGGATCCAGATTCGCAATTTTGCCGATCCCAGCGGGATAGAGTCTGTTCTATTTTGACCACTCCATCTATGACGATGTCGATATCTTTCAGCGTATGGCGATTTTCAAGCGCTGAAATCGCACGTCCCGAGAGCGGGAACTAAACATTTGACACCGTCGTTACCTTCCTAGCTAACCCACAGCACTCTTTATGGAATGGAGTTTCACTGGATGTACAGATCATCCGTCGCAGGCCATCTTCGAGTGGAAGTAAAACACCGGTGTTTGTCGCCGAAACGATATACCTGGGAAATTTTTTCCGAACATAAAGTTCTTCCAGTGGAAGAAGCCCGCGACCAGTTCGGCTCTTGGGAAGAGGCGAGTCAAGTCGGGAAAAAGGCGTTGAAGGCATTGCTGGCAATTTGGGACTAAGTCCCACTGCAGCATCGCCACGTGAGGCGTCGAGCACAGCCGCCTCCTATGGCCTTATTAGCTTCGATGCTCGCCTATTTGGGAGCCGCCACGGCGATTGCGGTCGCACTGTTGATGGCCACAACCGCATTTCTTGCTACTCCAGACCAGCCGACAAGCACGCTGCAAACGTTAGCGATGGCGTCAAGGCCAATCGCACCGGGGGCTACGACAAATGCAACAACGAAGCCGACACCCATGATCGGTCGATGGTAGCCGCGCGTTCCGCTGCAGCTTTTGGACAGCGGGACGGCTTCAAAAATAAAGGGCGGCGCTTATACCCGCCCAAGGCCGCATACCGCGAATGCGAGTTTGCGAAAACAATTTCTGCATATGCTGGCGCGGCAAGAGCGCACGAGACGTTGGGCTAACCAACAAGAGCCCGACTTTGGGTCTCGCTACATGGGCTATGTCGATGATCCGTCCGCCGATTACCGCCTGATCGAGAGGGGATCGTCGGAAAGTGCAGTCGGTAAATCCTCGCCGAAATGATCGGTACGGTCCGATCGCGCATCAGCCATTTCATGAACGAATTGGGCACATTGGGCTATATGAAATGCGAGGGGAAAGCCGGAAATCCGAAAATTCCTATCGATTGCACGACAAGTCCGAGATCGGTGGTCGGCTCCGTGCGATCGTGGCAAAGCCTAAGGCGAAGTTATTTGCGCTTATCCGCCATCGAAACAGAGTGAGCTATTTTATACGGATTTAGGGAAGCAGGCGGCTCAAGGTCGAAAAGGCCGGACTTTTTTGCCGCCGGCCCGAGGCGCCCCGCGTATATACGTAGGTACGTGCCTAGCGGAGGCACTGGCAATGAGAACCGAGAGCCAAGACTACAAGGGGTTTGAAATCCAGGTCGCGCACAATCCTCCAATGTGGCAGGTGAGCATCTTCTACCCCAAATCGCCTCGGGTATTTCCCGTGAACCGAGCCGTCCAGCGGATTTCTTGTCAAATCAAGGGCGACGCATTCGCAAAAGCTCGCGAACGCATAGACGAAGTGCTCAAGGCGGTCGCTCTCACAATTCCCGTAGCATTTGGGCCATAATACCGCGAGGGCCGACGTCTGATGCTGCTGCTAGGGCGCGCTAGCTTACAGAGTGAAGCGAAACACGCAGCGTCGGGACTCAAATTATGTCGAACGATTTGCCGCCTGTACTGATAGCCAATCGCAGCTAGAAGAGGCGCGGCGGCAAAATGAGCACATATCAAGCCCCGATGTGCGGTTGGTCGTGCAGAATGACGTTCAACAGCGAACTGTGGACCTCGATACTTCCGTTGTACCTAATGAAGCCGAGTTTCCTAAATTTGTTCATGAAGAAGCTCACGCGCGACCGTGTCGTTCCGATCATTTCCGCCAGCGTCTCCTGGCTAATTTTCGCGATCACGGGCTCGGGTGTCCCTTCACTTGCCGAAATTTGCCAACAGCAGTAGTAGGCGGGCAAGACGCTTCTCGCTTGAATTGAATAGTTGATCGATAAGATCTGCTTCGACACGGATGCTCCGAGCCAGAAGATGGGCAATGAGCTTTTCGGAGAATGCTGGTTCCTGATGGATTACCTGGATAATAGTTGATTTTTCCAATCGAGCTATGACGGAGTCCATCATGGTCGTGACCGTCGCTATGCGCTGCGCCTGCCCGGCAAGACATCCCTCGCCGAAGAACTCCTCCACTCCAAGAATTGCGATAACCACTTCCTTTCCATGCTCGGAAACGACGGTGAGCTTCGCCCTGCCTTTCTGGATATAAAAAACCGCATCGCCAGGATCCCCTTGTGAAAAAACGACCTGGCCTTTGGGGTACTTGCGGATGCTCCGGCCGTCCCCGACACGGGCAAGAAACGATTTTGGATCAAATGATGGTCGGTGTTTAGTCACCATGACGCAACCTTCCGTGGGGGATCATAGGCTTTCCGGGGGAAAACGACAAGCGCCGGTCGGGGATCAGCGGGATCAGCACATATGAGATGACGGGGGCATCGATTGCTAGGCGCGCTTTGTGGTCACCGGCCGGGGTTTGTCCGGCGAGGACGCCGTGGGGCTTGTGGGCGATCGTAGAGATGCTGGAAATTGTCGAGGATCGACGGCGCCATGGATCTGTGGCCGTTTGGGCGGCAGCTCGTAGAGGCGAATGGCTTTGGCCTGACAGGCCTGTTCGAACTCGGCATCGAGCTCGGAGCCGCCATCGACCTGGATGACCTCGACCGGGACCGGCATCTCGGCATGACCTTTTCGAGTCTCAAAACGCAATCATTTCAGGCTATTGCCCTCTCATTAGTGGCTCATGAAGCGCGATCTGTAAAAACTCCTGCGGCTTACGACTAACTTTCTCGCATTTGGATCATATATGCAGGAAAGTAGCTCGAAAGCATTCAAGAGATACCTCGACCTCTGATTTGGAGATTAATCAAATGACAATAGCATCTGGGGTCGAAAAAGCCGTAGCATCTGGGGTCGAAAAAGCCGTTATCGGATTTGATTATCGCGCCGAGGCGGAGCTGTTCCCCAACCGCAATCGGAAACCCAAGCGGCATCCAATTGGATACAGACGGTTTGCGCATGCGGCCGACGCCATCCGCTTCGCGATCGAAGAACTTCCACCTGAGTTTCTCCTGGGGGCCCTTCTCGAAGTCGACGAAGAAAGATACGACGAGGACGGAATTCGCCGGCTGTACGAGAGCATGGACTATCCCTTGGCCCGTCGCGCGGCGGCTTAGCGATGACCCCTCGCTCGCACAGCAAATCTGTCGTCTTCAGTCATCCGTTTGAGTTGAAAGGTGTCGATCGTATTTTGCCGGCCGGTGACTATCGGGTTGTGACCGATGAAGAGCTGATTGAAGAATTGTCGTTTCCCGTCTATCGCCGCATCTCGACGATGATTTTTTTGCCGGGACAAGGTCGTCAAGCGTCTTCGCTGGAGATGGTGACTATAGATCCTCGAGATCTCGAAGCCGCGCAGGACCGAGACAGGGCAACGAATCAACTTCCGGCGGGGAATGCGAACACGCTGGCGAAAGGTCCTAGCTAGGCTTTCCAAACGAAAACCGACGCGCCTATGAGCGCACGGCCATGACCGGCAAAAGCATCGTTTTCGATCAGCCTCTCGCGGCATGGTGGTCAGAAAGTCTGCGGCTCTCCGTCGACTGTTGGCGTGGTGCCGGCTAGCAAAAAGGCCTTGCAGCTTCGGCAGGACGAATTGACGACGCAGATGGTCGCGGCTCAGACGGCGAACTGGTACGAAGCTCCCCGAGGGGCGCGCAACGGCGCCGCCATGGCGGTGCAGTACGGAGGACGATATGGCGAAAGGGCAACTCAGAAGCAATCGCGAGAAGAAGAAGCCGAAGGCTGACAAGAAAAAGTCAAAAACCTCTATTCCGGCGTCGCCGTGGGCTCCGACGCAGTTTCAGCCAACGCCAGCAAGGCCCTCCACCGGCAAGAAAGTCCCATGAGGGCTGAGCGTGACGATGCGGGCAACCTGGCGGCTTCGATCTGGAGCGCGACCGATCGTGCTTAGTTTTCCAAATCAGAGCCGCTTCTATGATGCGACCCGGCGCGCGGTTCGGTTTTGGGGACACGATAGCGCGATGGAGGCTTCGTTTTTCGTGAACGAAGACGCATTGAAGCGCATTCAATCCGACATGGGCTTCGATGAGGTGGGTGTGCTCAGGGCCTTCGATTTGAACCGCGAACGCATCTACACAGTCGCAACCAAAGTGTATGGGCGCGGTCACAAAGGTTCTTATGACCTGCTGCTCCGCGACTTTTGAATGTGTCGACACAACACAAACCGACATAGCATGGTCAGCTCAGGGCTGCAGGGGCGCAATGGAGTTTTGGCGGGGGGCCGGTCGGCCAAGGCAGTGGCGTGATCGACCACGACAGCGCCCTTGGGCACGGCTGTGAAAGAGCACCGTCCTTGTTCCGGTACCACTCGCGTAAATCGTCGTCGTTGCCGACGCAGGCCATGATGAAAGTCCTGGCCTTGGACCGCCTGCTTCGCTTCGGCGCGCTTCACGGCGGACTGGGCAATCAATGCATCTTTCGACCTTGGCGGCGGTGCAGGCGGGTGGATGTGAGCTATTTTGCTCAGACTCCGGGCGGACAAAGGCGCAGCCTAAATCGATGATCGAAACGCCAACCTAGAGTGTTCGGTCGCTAATTCAAGCGGAACTGGAAAACCCATCCGGGTTTCCGTGGCCTCGCTCCGAAACATGTCGGGCGAAAGGAAATACCATGCAAATACCTTCCATCCTCCAAGGAGAATCGCTGACGCGTCTGCTGCAAGGCGCAGCCGCCGGTGCCGTGGCAACGATCATCGTTGGCTTTTACTGGGGCGGCTGGTCGCTCGGCAGCACAGCTGACAAGATGGCGAAGGAGCAATCTAATCTGGCGGTCGTAGCGGCGCTGGCGCCCGTGTGCGCCGACAAATTCCGCGCACAGCCTGAAGCCGCAGCGAAGACTGTGGCGCTTTCGAAGGTCGACTCGTGGAAGCGTGCGGAGGAATTCTCCAAGGAATCGGTGACCCTCCCGGGTGAAACGTATCCGAGTTCTGCCCTGGTGGCTGCCTGCTACGCGCTGTTGATGGCACCGAAGTCAGCTGCGCTCCAGTAAGAGGCGCGCGCGGCGTAAAAAAGGAGCGATCGTGACTACCGATGTTCTTCAGGATCGGATGATGCGGGCAGTATATTGTTTGCTGCTCGCCGCCATCGCTGTGTTCGCTGGCATGTTGTTGTTGACCACCTTCCATCCCTAGGAAACTCGGCACCATGACCATTCCCTACTATATCGGTGAAGACAGATCCGACATGCGCGGCATCAAGCCCGGCTGGTACGCAATCGAGGATGACGGCAACCTCACCTCCGGACCTTTTCCGAGCCTCGAGGAATGCATCACGAGAATCACACAGTCGTCGATCGCGCCGATGCCGCCCAAGTCGTAACGAGGGCCGGGCTGAACCACTTCCCTACCAAAGTCCGACGTTGAGGGCGGCGTCAGAAGGTCCATCCAAAACCGTCCTCTAAGGAAATTCTCCGAGGATAAGTGTCATGGACGAAATCACGACCAGCGCTACGAAAGCCAAGACAGCGAAAAACATGACTGACTCGTTTGGACTGTCGAAGAACGCGATGCCGCAGTTGGAAGTGCCGGCGGAGTTTCGCCAGATGATCGATAAGGGCGTCGCGCAAGCCAGAGACGCCTACGCGAAGGCGAAGGCGGCCGGCGAGGAAGCAGCCGACTTGCTCAAAACCACCTATGCGACCGCCGCCAAGGGCGCTACAGGCTACAATCTCAAGCTGATCGAGATCGCCCGAGCCAACGCCGGCGCGGCCTTTGACTACGCCCATGAGCTGTTGGGTGTGAAGTCCCCGTCCGAGTTTATCGCGCTGTCGACGGCGCAGATGCGCAAGCAATTCGATATCGCTTTCGCGCAGAATAAGGAACTTTTCGCGCTCGCTCAGCAGGTCGCGACCGAGGCTGCCGAGCCAATCAAGACAGGCGTGTCCAAGGCATTAAACAGGGCCATCTGATCGCGAGGGGCCACAAAAATATCGAAGCGGAAGCGAACATTTTTCGACACGATCAAGGCAAACCGCCAGCTGAACTGATATTTTTGACCAGAGGTATGACGGCACGCCTTGTTTGGACTTCTGCTATTGGCCATTTTTGTTGCAAAAGTCATTTGAGGTAAACAGTCGCGCGCGGTCCAATAGCTCTGCCTCACCGGACCGCAGTTCTTGGAGGTGTTAAATGTCAAGAGCACGCCGTGTTGCGCGGCGACAGACTGGCGCCGGCGAGAGCGTCGGCGACGGTCGCATCTCCAAGGTATAGCGCGACCCGGTTCACGAAGCCGCTCCGAATATGTTTGATTGGCGGGATCCGCCAGGATAATCGGAGACGCAACGATGGCGACAGGGAAGCAGCTCAACGCGGCCATCCTTGCCAGGAGGTCGGCGAAGGGACCGCGCAAGAAACGCACGCGGCCGGAGCCTCGGCAGTACACCGTTGCCGATCTGGAGCGCGCGCGAGACCGGGTAGCGGCGGCATTGCGCCGAATCGACAACGACCGCAGAAGCAATCCCAACAGGGGACGCGCGGGGTTGGAGCGGGCGCAGCTGGGACTGTCCGTCATCGAGTCGCAACTACGCTTGCGCGGCCTCCTTGAGTGATGGCTTGACCAAGCCCTGCCGACCCCGGTGAGGACGTGGCGGGACCGCATCGTCGACTTTGGATCTTGGCGATCCATAATAGCTCTCTACGGCGAGCGATGATCCCCAACTACGTCAAAGGGCTGAAGGAGTTCGAACATTGGCAGAGCTACACGCACAATCCATCCTCTCCCGTTCGAACAGCTTTAGCCAAAACGCTTCGAAAACTTGGCGTGCCAGCTGGCCTGTGACTTCCGGCCATGGCGGCAGTTGAACCGACCGGTGGGGCTGGTTCCGACGACGGATTCGGTCAGCGTTACAAAGTGACAGCGTTACATACGTGACGGCGTAACGGTAACGCCGTCACATCGCGTGTAAGCTGCCACTGCCGGCCCACTTCGACAGGACAAACCTAGAATATAAATTTTGCTTTATTTTCAAAGCATTAGTAGCATTAGGATGACTGCCTTCATAGTAAATTGGCGGTCTCCCTTGAAGAGTGCCAAAAACCGACCAATTAAGGAAGAAGAGAAGAGGCTGTCATCTGCACTTCGTAGTGCGCGTCTGCCTTTCATCAGAAAGCAAACAGCAACAGATACTTAGGAGGATTGATATGAAGTTTCGGCCGCTTCACGACCGCGTCGTGGTTACGCGCATCGACGCCGAGGATAAGACCGCAGGTGGAATCATCATTCCGGATACAGCCAAAGAGAAGCCTTCCGAGGGAGAGGTGATCTCTGTCGGTCCGGGCGGCCGCGATGAAGCCGGGAAAATCATCCCCATCGACCTCAAGGTTGGCGACCGCGTGCTATTCGGCAAATGGTCGGGCACGGAGGTCAAGATCGACGGCGTCGAATATTTGATCATGAAAGAGAGCGACATCATGGGCGTGATCGAACAGACCGCTGCCCGCAAGAAGGCTGCCTAGGGGCTGTCGCGTCAAACATTGGAGAACAAAAATGGCTTCTAAAGATGTAAAATTCGGCGTTGATGCGCGCGACAGGATGTTGCGCGGCGTCGACATTCTCGCCAATGCGGTTCGCGTGACGCTAGGCCCCAAGGGGCGCAACGTTGTGCTGGACAAGTCGTACGGCGCCCCGCGCATCACCAAGGACGGCGTCACCGTCGCTAAAGAGATCGAGCTCGAGGACAAGTTCGAGAATATGGGTGCGCAGATGGTGCGCGAGGTCGCGTCGAAGTCATCCGACTTCGCCGGCGATGGCACCACAACCGCAACGGTTCTGGCGCAGGCTATCGTGAAGGAAGGCTCGAAGGCCGTGGCCGCGGGTATGAATCCGATGGATCTCAAGCGCGGGATCGACCTTGCAGTTGAAGCGGTAGTCGAGGATCTGAAGAAGAACTCGAAGAAAGTCACCTCCAACGAAGAGATCGCCCACGTCGGCACGATTGCCGCCAATGGCGATGTCGAGATCGGCAAGTTCCTCGCCGATGCGATGAAGAAAGTTGGCAACGAGGGCGTGATCACGGTCGAAGAGGCGAAGTCCTTGGAGACTGAGCTCGAAGTGGTCGAAGGTATGCAGTTCGATCGCGGTTATATCTCCCCCTACTTCGTCACTAACGCCGACAAGATGCGCGTCGAGATGGATGACGCCTTTATCCTGATCTACGAGAAAAAGCTGTCAGGCCTACAGGAACTGCTTCCGCTACTCGAAGCGGTAGTCCAGACCTCGAAGCCCCTCGTCATCATCGCCGAGGACGTCGAGGGCGAGGCGCTTGCCACGCTCGTCGTCAACAAGCTGCGCGGCGGACTGAAAGTCGCGGCAGTGAAGGCTCCGGGCTTCGGTGACCGCCGCAAGGCGATGCTCGAAGATATCGCGATCCTCACCGGCGCTCAGGCGATCAGCGAGGATCTCGGCATCAAACTCGACAAGGTTACTGTGAACATGCTCGGGCGCGCCAAAAAAGTGGTGATCGAGAAAGAGAACACCACGATCGTGAACGGTGCCGGCAAGAAGACCGACATCGAAGCGCGTATCGCCCAGATCAAGACGCAGATTGAGGAGACCACGTCCGACTACGACCAGGAGAAACTGCAGGAGCGGCTAGCCAAGCTCGCCGGCGGCGTTGCAGTGATCCGCGTCGGCGGGGCCAGCGAGGTCGAGGTGAAGGAGCGCAAGGATCGCGTCGACGACGCGATGCACGCGACCCGTGCCGCAGTCGAGGAAGGAATCCTGCCAGGCGGCGGCGTCGCACTCCTGCGCGCCAGCGACGTACTGAAGAAGGTACGCACACAGAACGACGACCAGAAGACCGGCGTGGAGATCGTGCGCAAGGCGCTCTCCTGGCCGGCGCGCCAGATCGCCATCAATTCGGGCGAAGACGGCTCGATTGTCGTCGGCAAGATCCTCGATAAGGACCAATACTCGTACGGCTTCGATGCCCAGAACGGCGAATACGTCAATCTCGTCACCAAGGGCATCATCGACCCAACCAAGGTTGTGCGGGCGGCGCTGCAGAATGCAGCGTCGATCGCTGGGCTCCTGATCACGACGGAAGCCATGGTCGCCGAAAGGCCGAAGAAGGAAAGTGCGGCGCCCGGTATGCCTGGCGGTGGAATGGGTGGCATGGGCGGTATGGACTATTGATTCTACCCTCACAACCGAAATGACGAAGGCCCGGGATTCTTCCGGGCCTTTCTTTCTTGTGCCGCAAGCCACGAGATCAAGGCGCGCAAACGCGCTTTGGAGTTGTGGGGAGATTACTCAGTTGTAGGAGTAGTTCGTCACTTTCCGAGGACGGTCGACGTGCCTGCCGGTTCCACAAAATCCTAGAAAGCCGGTGTGCTGTCTCTGGGCTGACGCCACGCAGGCATCAGTTGGTTTGGCGGAGCCAAAATAGATCAGTGATGCCGGCAAGAAAGGCGTCAAATTATCGTTTCTTTTTCTTCGCGAAAATCGCGTTCCAATTGTCCTTATAAGCTTTAGAAACCGGTTTCTGGCCCTCGCCCCTGCTATAGTCGGAGGGTGAGGTGTCAGCAATCTTGGCGCCCTCAGCCTCGGATGTGCCTACACCTGAGTCACTCTTGTCCTTCGAAGGGGCCTCATTTTTGGAAGCGGGATTAGTTTTGATTTTCTTGTCGTCGCTGGCCATCGCCTTTCCTAACGCTGATTTGTCTGATCGAGTTGACCCGTCACTGAGTTTCATCCGACGGCGATTAGATCCCTTTGGGTCGATACGCCTTGGCGCATTGAAGCGATTATTGCAGTGTAATATTATGACAGCTCGCGGACGAAAACGAAATGTTTTTCGATCCGTCGTGATCGAGGCTCGCATCGAAAGTAGGCTGGCCGCCATCCTCGCGGCTGATGTCGCCGGTCGTATCGTCAAGACAGCGGTGACGGTGCCCTGGTCGGATTTGCGAGCGTTGTCGACGCCACGCGCTGCGCCATGGAAATCCAGCGCGCTATGGCCGATTCGCAATCCCGACGATCGCCGTATTGAGTTCCGCATCGGCATCAACGTGGGCGACATAATCGTCGACGCTTGTGCGACTGTGAATGCTGGCAAGGAGCATTTTCGGAAGTCGCCGGACAAACTCACGTTTGAGCATGTGCGCGACACACAGCGTCAATTCGTTTACACGCATCCCTGGCCGTCCACGACCTGGTCATTCGGGACAATCGGTGCACGATGCACCGTGGAACCGAGTTCGACGACCTGCGGGCGGCAGACACTGGTGAGAAAATGATCATCAATCCGGGCAGTGTCGGATTGCCGGCCTACGAGGATCCGTCCCCGCCTGCACATGTTTCCGAGTCGGGGAGCCCCGCCGCCAACTACGCCGTGCTACAGCCAGTGTTG
>Ga0210410_10005776_pt1 | contig 10745 bp, 9 predicted proteins | sample IncBWC4MmetaG_FD_161058 | JGI IMG/M metagenome (GOLD analysis project Ga0210410, IMG submission 161058) | Forest soil microbial communities from Barre Woods Harvard Forest LTER site, Petersham, Massachusetts, United States - Inc-BW-C-4-M | ecosystem: Environmental > Terrestrial > Soil >... | reverse complement strand
CTTTGGAACTAGCTTTAAACAACGGCCTTCCTATGCAGGCCGCCACAGCCTATCGCTTTTTGGCGGACCTTCGGGATTTTAAAGCCGACTATGATGGGGCCCGCGATGCGCATTTGCGCGCGATTTCTTTCTGCAGGCAAAAGGGCACGGTAAGCGAGGAACACATGTGTCTCGGCTGTCTGGGTTATGCGCTGTTCCGCAGTGGTCAATGGCGGAAAGCGATCGAAAATTCCCGTAAGGTGATAGCAGACGAGGAGGCTCGCCCGATTGCCCGGGCTGCTGTGGCGGTTGTCCCTGCCATGATCGGCGTGCTTCGCGGCGAGCGCCGGCACGCGAAGGCCCGCTTGGCTGACGCACTCTTGCAACTGCGAGCTAATAGTATCGTAACACTTGAATTTCTTGTGCTCTGGGTAAACGGCTTGATGGCCGACTTTGAAGGTAACGATCTTCTTGCAGCTGAACAGTATCGGGAGCTCCTTAGCCTTTGGCATGAAACCGAAGATCGGATGTTGGCGGTCCCGGGCGTAGTTTCGGCCGCGGGATTTTATGTCGACCACGGCGACAGCGCGAATCTGGCGGCTTGCTCCGAAATCCTTAGCGTTATAGCGCAAGAAAATCAGAACGAAGAAACCCGCGCAGCAACTCGAGCCATACTTGCCGAGACTGCCTGGTACCACGGCGACCGGACGAGTGCAGTCGATCTAATGCACGCAGCCGTCGAGGGCTACGACGGTGTCGGAACGACTCTGGAAATGGCCTTTTTACGCCGTCGTTTCGCACTGATGCTAGCGGCAGCGGGTCAACCACGTGAAGCCGAAGAGAAACGGCGCGAGGCATCGGAGCTAGCCCGCCGGCTTGGGCTTCGACCTTTTCTAGATTTGTTAGCACGCGATGCGAACACGGCGGGGTCTTCGCTTCGTAAAAGTCTCTTCCGGCCGGGCCACGCAGTCGGTCTGACGCCCAGGCAGCATTCCATTCTTAGTCTTATCGCGAAGGGCCTAACGAACAAAGAAGTTGCTTCTCACCTGAATCTCAGTGCTCGTACGGTAGAGATGCATGTAGCGCTTGCGCTGGAAAGATTGAATTGCCGCACACGCAGCGAAGCGGTAAGTCACGCGACGTCTCTGGGATTACTAAGCCTCAAAGACTAGCCCGGAACCGCCGGACTAAGAAAAACCGTACCGTATTTGCGGCGGCTCAATACCGCAATACACCGATCTAACGTAGGACGGTTTTCCGGGCTAAAACTCTCGCAAGATGTTGAAGAAGCCGGACCTCTGCCCCGAGACAAGCGCGTCGGTGGCAACCAAAAGTTACGGGAGCGTTCGCGGAGCCTTCAATCGGAAAGCACAAATGACTAACCATGTTTCATTACTATTGGAATCCGACGGGGCAAAGCGAAGGCTATCTGCGTCGTTTGAAGCAGAAACTTTGAGCTCGGCAGATCACCGGTCGACAGAAATCGTCTCGCATGATCGAAACCGTGCAACCCGGACTAGCGCCGAAGCCAATAACCATCCGTTTCGAAAGTACCGTTCTACCCGAACGGCTGTTAGCTGTCGGACAAGAACTGCTATCCGCCCTATCGAATCAGGAAAAGCCACGCGAGACCTGACTGTTTCCGGCTTCTTGCTGGCCCTGGTGTTAGCGGCGGTCGTTGCGGCCGGGCATACTGATCAGCCAGTATTCTGGCTTCTCATCGGACCCACTCCTTTTGTTCTGTTGCACACTGTAAGGACGTTTTTGCGACAGCGTGTAATCCGCCGGAGCGGGCTGCTCACGTTTTGCGAACGCGATGAATGACACCATTCAGCTCTTCGAACAAGAAATCTCACCCCGACCAGCGCAATCGCCCGAGCGCTTACGCCCGAGGCAAATGCAAGCATTCAACTCTCTAACCTTGCGACCGGAAAACCTCTGCAGTGCGTATAGGCACATGTCCATAAATGCGCGCGGTGAGATTACCGGCCGTCCCAAACAAATAGAATCCACAAATAAAAATAGTTATGAAAACGACAACTCGAACTGAAACCTCGGCCGGTCCCGAGAAGCGTTCATTGAACCCTAAAGCCCTTGATCAGCTTCTTGGGAAGATGGTCAACGATCTCGGAGCAGCCGTAAATGGAGCGCTGGTTGTACTTGGCGACAGGCTTGGAATTTACACCGCACTCGCCGATGTAGGCCGGGCGACCTCGCAACAACTGGCAAGAAAAACCAAGCTCCATGAGCGACAGCTCCGCGAATGGCTTAGTGCACAGGCCGCTTCTGGATATGTTAGCTATGATCCGGTGAGCGATTCTTTTTTTCTCACTGCCGAACAGATCGCAGTGTTCGCTGATCCAAACAGTCCCGCCACAATGACGTGAGGTTTCTACGCTATTTCGGCTATCCACCACGACGAGCCGCTTGTTGCCGAGAGTTTTCGGACCGGCGCGGGTCTGCCTTGGGGAAAACATCACAACTGCCTTTTTTGTGGGGTAGAGCGGTTCTTCCGTCCAGGTTATCAGGCAAATCTAAACGAGAAGTGGATACCGGCGCTTGACGGTGTTCAGCAGAAGTTGACAGCGGGTACTCGCGTGGCCGACGTCGGATGCGGTCATGGAATCTCCACGCTCATCATGGCGAAGGCGTTCCCCGAATCTCAGTTCTGCGGATTTGACTTACATCCCGCTTCTATCGAGGCAGCGAATCGCCACGCTAAGGAGCAGCAAATCACGAATGTTCATTTCAGTATCGCGTCGGCAAAAGATTTCCCGGGTACCGACTATGGATTTGTGACCGTATTCGATGCCCTGCACGACATGGGTGATCCGGTTGGTGCGGCATCACATGTCAAGCAGTCCTTACAGGCCGATGGCACGTTCATGGTTGTGGAGCCCATCGCCGGCGATTCTCTCGTTGAGAATATCAATCCGGTCGGCAGAGTGTATTACGGGTTCTCGACGATGATATGCACTCCCGGTTCGCTTAGTCAGGAAGTCGGCCTCGCGCTTGGAGCACAAGCCGGAGAGCGGCGCTTAAGCGAGGTTCTGTCGAGCGGCGGATTTACGCGCATCCGTCGCGCTGCTGAAACGCCGTTCAATATGATCCTAGAAGCGCGACCATAAAGATGGCGGAAATGCTTCGACTTCTCCCATGAAGGTGAAAATTGCGCCCTGAAGATCAATGTGTCGCGTTCCTTCCCGGAATCCCGGCGGAAGCGATACTACAGGAAGCGCCTCGTCGATCGCTCACAGCGTCGTTGATAGCGATGAGCGATCTTTCGAAATTAATGCGGCCCCCCCCACCAAAGGCGGCAGTTACATTCGGGGCCTCGCCCTACCGGGTCTTAGCTAGCAGTTTGCGGATCTTGTCCACGTCCTTCGGTGTAGCCGGATTGTAGATGACCAAGTTCAGGTCAGGACGTCCATCGATGGAAAAGGCCGAGTATTCCACGTCGATCACCCCGACGACCGGATGGCGAAAATGTTTCGTGCCTTCGCCATGGGTACGCACATCGTTTTCACGCCATAACTTTTCAAATTCCGGGCTTAAGCGACAGAGTTCATCGACCAATGTTTGAACGTTCGCAGAGGCGCCGGCTCGTGCCGTATCCGCGCGAAAGGCCGCCACTGCAAACCGCGCAGCGGTTTCCCAATCGAATCCCGTACGCACCTGAGGGTCAAAGAAGAACCGCTGCAAGATATTGCGTTGCTCCGGGCCTAGCGCGTCATAGCCAAAAAATGCCGCTGCAGCGCGGTTCCAGGCGACCAAGTCCCAGGTGGCAGTCTTCACGAACGCCGGACTGAACTCGAGTGCGTCAAGGACGCGTTGGATGCGAGGCGAAATCCCTTCCTTTGCCTGATAGCGAACTTCGGGGGGATGCCCCAGAGCGATGAAGAAAAGATGCTCGCGCTCAACGTTGGTCAGCATCAAAGCGCGGGCAATACGATCAAGTACATCCATCGAGGGTGAACCACCGCGACCTTGTTCAAGCCAGGTGTACCACGTGGCGCTGACGTTGGCCCGCTGAGCGACTTCTTCCCGCCGCAGCCCCGGCGTTCGCCGGCGTGTCATCGGAAAGCCGAGCGCCGCCGGATCCAGTTTCGCGCGCCGATCCTTCAGGTAGGCTCCAAGCTGATTACCATTTGTTTCAGCCATACTTATCCCGTTAGTTACTATACCAGTATAACGACACTACTTTACCGGAATAAAAAGTACGCCTAATTAGCCGCTCGAACAATTAACCTGGAGTTTTTTTATGCGTATTTTTGTTACCGGGGCCACTGGCTTTATCGGTTCTGTTGTCGTTCAGGAATTACTCAAAGCGGGACATCAAGTGATCGGCCTCAGCCGATCCGATGCTGGCGCTAAATCGCTGGCCGCCGCGGGTGCTGAAGTGCATCGCGGTTCGCTTGACGACCTCGATAGTTTGCGCAGCGGAGCAGCCGCTTCGGATGGCGTGATCCACCTCGCATTCAAGCATGACGCGTTCGGCGGCGACTTTTCGAAATTCGTTGCTAATTGTGAGACCGATCGCCAGGCCATCGAGGCTATCGGCTCAGTGCTGGCTGGCTCCGATCGACCGTTCATCATCACCTCAGGAACCGGCCTGGCGAACACCTTGCCGGATCAGCCTGCGTCCGAAGACAATCCGATCATCAATTCATCGGTGATTCCGCGGGCAGCCTCGGAAGAGGCCGCCGCCTCACTGGCGGCCCGGGGCGTCAATGTTTCGGTGGTGCGACTTCCACAAGTCCACGATCCAGTTAAACAAGGCCTGGTTACGTACGCCATCATGGTGGCGCGGGAGAAAGGTGTTTCGCCGTATGTCGGCGATGGACTCAACCGCTGGCCGGCTGCGCACGTACAGGATACAGCCCATCTTTATAGGCTGGTGTTGGAAAAGAACGACCCAGGAGCCAAATACCACGCGGTTGCTGAAGAAGGTGTACGGCTCCGTGATATCGCAGAAGTCATCGGCAAGGGCTTAAAAGTTCCCGTCGTCTCCATGTCTCAGGAGGAAGCTCCAACCCACTTCGGATGGCTGGCAATGTTTGTAGCGCGCGACTCTCCAGCCTCAAGCGTGCAAACCCAGAAACGACTCGGCTGGCAGCCGACCGGGCCGGGACTGATTGCCGATCTCGAGCAGATGAATTATTTCGCAAGCTGATTCCCGGTAGGGATGAGCTCCCGCTCATCCGTGCTTTCTCAGCCGATTCAACGTGGAGAGTTCGAACGGCAGGATTGTAACCGCCTTAGCGACAAAGGGGTCAGTCAAGTTGATTGACCCTTTTTCCCTTCACGCCCGTAGGCACTGAATGAAAGTAGCCACTCGACTGAGCTCGCCAGAGTCCTGCATGGAGCGTCGCGAATCTGTCTTTGCCGCGAAGCGGCTATACAGAACAGCCCAGGGCTTTAGCCCGGCTTTAGCCCTGGGTCAGCTGGTTAGTAAAAGGTGCCCTGAAAGTGGCAACCGATGTTGGGCGTGCTGGTGGAATAACACACGAAGAGCCTGAAGACGCGCCTCGGTCGCCACTTTCAGGGCGAATTTCTCGCGGCGCAACCCAGGGCTGAAGCCCTGGGCTATTCTGTATAGCCGCTTCGCGGCAGAAGGCCTACAGGCACTAATCCGCCAGGACTTTCGCGAGCTCAGTCGAGTCGCTACCTTCATTTCAGTCCCTACGGGGCCACGTCGCCCCCGGTTTGACGGCCTCCCCATAGTCGGTAGGGTTTCCGCCCTATGTCGGATACGCCCCTAGAGGCCACGGACCAGTCGACAGCGGCCTCCTTGTGGCAGGTAGTTGTTTCTGCGATTCGAGGCGAACATCGGGATTACACGACCGAGACGCTCAACCGCGCGGTTATTCTTTTGGCGATACCGATGGTGCTCGAGATGGTGATGGAGTCCATCTTCGCGCTAGCAGATGTTTTCTGGGTGTCACATCTCGGAAGTGACGCAGTTGCCGTTGTCGGAATCACCGAGTCGATGATGTACATTGTCTATGCCGTTGCCGTCGGGCTGTCCATGGCGGGAACGGCAATCGTGGCCCGTCGTATCGGCGAGAAAGATCCTGATCGAGCAGCCAGTGCCGCTGTTCAACTGATCGTCCTTGCTCTCTGCATCTCCGCGGCCATTGGGATATTCGGCGGACTTTTCGCAAGGGACATTCTCCGGCTCATGGGCGGGAACGACCATGTCGTTGAGATGGGCACCACTTTCACCACAATAATGCTCGGCGGAAATGCGACGGCGATATTGATCTTCGTTATTAATGCGATTTTCCGCGGGGCCGGCGACGCCGCCATCGCGATGCGCACGCTCTGGTTTGCCAACGCGATTAACATTTTGCTTGGCCCCTGTTTAGTGTTTGGGTTAGGACCCTTTCCTAGGCTCGGGGTAACCGGCGCAGCGGTAGCGACTACCATTGGGCGAGGCTGCGGCGTCCTCTTCCAGTTATTTCAGTTAGTTGCGCGTGATAGTCGGGTCCGTATTCGACTACGGCACTTTCATTTTGAGCTTGATGCCCTGGGACAGATGTTGAGGCTGGCCGCTAACGGCACGCTACAAAACTTGGTCAGCACGGCCAGCTGGATCGGTTTAGTCAGAATCATTTCACAGTCGGGCAGCGCCGCGCTGGCTGGATACACGATCGCGATGCGAGTGGTTATTTTTGCCATCTTGCCGGCCTGGGGCTTATCTAACGCCGGCGCCACCTTAGTTGGCCAGAACCTGGGCGCGGCTAAACCGGAGCGAGCAGAATCGGCGGCTTGGATCGCGGTTCGATATAATGTCTTCTTTTTGGGTACGATCGGGCTTTTGTTTATCCTGTTTGCCGGGACGATAGCTAGTTTTTTCGCTGCCGATCCGCAGACATTAGCTTATGGCGCACAGGCGATCTGGATCATCGGGTTAGGTTTTCCGTTTTATGCCGTCGGCATGTGCCTCACTTCAGCTTTCAACGGAGCTGGCGACGCCTGGACCCCCACCTGGTTAAACTTCAGTTGTCTCTGGGTGCTTGCCATTCCGCTGGCCTGGCTCTTAGCCGACTATTGGAATGTCGGCGCCACCGGCGTTTTCATCGCGATTCCGATCGCTTTTTCTACGTTAGCGATCGCTAGCGCGCTGGTCTTTCGGAAGGGCGGTTGGAAATTACAGCGGGTTTGAGAAAACGGATCTGAATTCACAATACAAAAAGATCACAAAGGACACAAAGACGGATTTTTAAGCAGGCGGTAAAACGGAGAACGGATTTTAATTAAGCTTCTGGTTTCAGACCTTAGTGTTCTCTGTGGCTTTGTGGTCAATTCCGCTGTCTTGGTTTTGTCTTCCATTCCCTTTTGATTTAACCGGCGTTTGGTCGACGTACGCGGCAAACTGGCGTTGGAGTTCCTTGACGGCACTGTTGCGCCAGCCTTCTGCAACCGCTTCCGACATCGGATCTGGGAAGATTTCCTCCTCCTCTTTCTCCACCCCGTCTAAGATTGCTCGAGCGGTGGACTCCGGTGAGGCCTTCGGAATGTCCAGGTCGCGTGTCATGTCGGTATCGATGGGGCCGGGCAAGACGATGTGGACACTCACCCCCTGTCCCACCAAAAGAGCACGCAACGATTGCGAGAGGGAGAATGCGGCGGCCTTTGAGATCGAATAGAGGGGATCGAACGGCACCGCAGCCATCGACGCTAACGATAGAATGTTGACGATAGCGCCGCGGGAGCGAGTCAGTACCGACAGAAAGGCCTGGGTCACGTCATACGTACCAAAAAGGTTGACCGCGAGGAGTCGTTCGAGCGCGGCGCGGTCGCTCAGATCGTTCTGGACCGAGATACCGGCATTATTTATAAGAACATCGAGAACATCGACTTTCTCGGCTGCCGTTCGAATCTGCGACGCATTAGTCACGTCCAGGATTAGCGGCGTAACCCGGCGGTCGGCATGAACAAAAGGTTGGCGCGCGCCGGCATAAACCCGTTTCGCGCCTCTGCTCAAAGCCTCCTCGACCAGCGCCTTTCCGATGCCGCGATTGGCTCCAGTAACCAGAACTGTTGAATCTGTTATTTTCATTGTCGTCTCCTGCTTTTTGTCGTCCGAACCGTATGTGAGACGCCTCACTAGCGTGAGTAACAAGTATGGCAGGATTCGACTGAGCCCAGAAAATCTCACGCAAAGACGCAAAGGCGCAAAAGTTAAGACGCAATGCTTTGAGACACAGACCGATTTTCAAACAGCAGGTACAGCGAGAACAGGTTTAATTAAACTTCAGGCTTCAGACCTCAGTGTTCTCTGTGTCTCTGTGGTGAATTCCTGCTGTCTTGGTTTTGTCTTCCCTTGCGACTTTGCGTCTTCGCGTGAGATTTTTCTGCCTGCTTTGTGCCCTTGGACTGTTAGGCTGCGGCTTTAAACCAGCCCTCGATTTGGTCGAAGTAAGGTTTGAGGAAGCTGTCACGGTCGATGTTCCCGTACCTCAACGCCGCGGTGCCGCCGGCGGTTAAGAATTTCGTATCGGTTACTCCGAGGAAACCAAAGACCGTCCGAAGATACGGTTCAACAAAGTTGAACGGCCCCATCGGGGTGCCGGGATCATATGTGCCACCTGCCGCAATCAGAAACTGCGCCTGCTTATTCTTCAACAACCCCTCCGGTGCTCCGTTGACAACGGCAAAGGTCTTCCCGACGCGAACAATCTGATCCAACCAGAGCTTCAATACTGCTGGAACCCCGAAGTTGTGCATCGGCAGACCGAAAACGTATTCGTCTGCCACGTTGAGCTCCTCGATCAAGCGATCCGATGTGCTCACTACCTCCCGTTGGGCCGGGGTACGGACTTCCTCAGGCGTAAATACCGCAGCCACCCAGGCCCCATCAATCACCGGGACATGCCCGGCGTTAAGATCTCGCCGGATTACCGTTCCGCCTGGATTCACCTCGGTCCAGCATTTGACGAACTCGTTGGACAGGTTGCGCGAAATCGAGGCGTCGCCCAAAGGACTGCAATCAATATGAAGAAGTGTTTTCATCGACAACAAATGATGTCTAAGCATCAGTAGTCGTCAACAATATTAACGACAGTTGTTGCCTATCGGCGTCGGTAGTGATGAGCTCCTGCTCATCCGCCCTTTTGATCCCGCAATGCAGTCAACATCCCGATTAAAGAACCACGGATGAGCGGGAGCTCATCCCTACCGCATCGTAGGCCGACATCCCTTTGTGACATTCGCGCTCTTCTGTTCAACTCAAAAGTCTGGCCCAGCAGCTGCGGTAATCTCGAATATCAGAGAATCCGGTGTAAGAGCGGAGAGAAATTCCTGTGCGTCAAAGATGGCCGCCGGGGGCTGTGCGCCGGCACTGGTAAACTTGCCTTCCAGAAGACGCGCAGTTGCTTCACAGACAAGTGGCGCCGTGAGTGCGTAGATGTCACGGCCTCGCGCCGTGATACGCCGGCTCTTGCCATCACGACTGACCACGGCATCTACAACGAAACGTTGCGGTGAGCGGCCGGTCGCATCCGCCTTCGGGGCCGGGGTCGCCGGATCGTCAATGTCGCTGAGCGCGTTACTGCTGATATAGGTGTGGAGCTCGTCTGTCTTCAGGTGACGCGCGATCAGAATGATCTCAGACAAAGGGACTTCAACCATGGCCTGACGCCCGAGCGGATCGCCGAAGTCCCAATCTTTTTCAGCAGACGGCAATGGCACCGGGGCCAGCTGTCCGTTCGCGATCACCATGCGCCGCGCGGTATTCTTCTCGCCGGTAATCCGCGTGCCGCGTGTCGGATGCCAACTGTCGAGACCGACCATGATCTCGATCGCGTCTGCGCGGTCCCAATCACCCCGGGCCGCCGTGACCAGTAAATCGGCGAAGCCGCCGTAAAACCCCATTCCTGGAACGACAACGATGCCTGCCTCGCGCGCTGGCATATCGTATTTATCCAGCGTCGCGCGCACACTGGGCTGCTCTGCGGTGACATCGAGGTAGTGGATCCGCTTCTTAGGGCGCCGGCCGCTACAGCATCGCTGGTTTCGAGAAAAGGACCGGCGCAATTGATGACGGCACGGGCTCCGTCAAGCGCCCGGTCGAGCGCATCCACATCGTCGACTGATGCCCGGCGGCGTGTCACTTCGACGTCGCCAAAATTCGCCGATGTGAGCGCGGCGAGGTTACGGGCAATTGCGATCGGCACGATCCCCCGCCGGAGTAATTCCGTAACGACAAAGCGGCCGGTGTGTCCGGCGGCGCCAAATACTGCGACAGTCGGTTTAGCGTTCGATTGCATAGCTCGCCTCAAGTAAGACTGTTTATTATTAAAACTCGATACTAGAAATGGTCTCCAAAGTGCACGGTTTCGATTAAGACCCCGCGCTGACGAACCGAATTAGACGCGTCAACTGACAACCCTATGTCAGTAGAGCGCTCGATAGATGGTTGCCGATAAAGTCCTAAGACGTAACCTGTTGATTATGGCAATCGTATTTCAGTTAGATAAGGCCGGAACTCCAAGCCCGGAGATAACTTGCGACGGTTGCGGCGGAGTGATCCACGACCACACGCAAGGAGTCGCGATTCTGGATGCTCCCAGTGCCGAGCCGGAAAAAGTTCTAAAACCCATTTTTCTTTGTAAGGGTTGCGAAGAACAGACCGACAAAACCGCAGGAAAACGGCGTAAAGTGCCCATCGACCAGTTCCTAGTCCAGATGCTGAACAGTGTGCAGCTTTTGCCGAACGATCTGGAAGCTGTCGGACGAAGAATGATGCAGGATGCGAAATA
>Ga0210410_10005775_pt1 | contig 10745 bp, 9 predicted proteins | sample IncBWC4MmetaG_FD_161058 | JGI IMG/M metagenome (GOLD analysis project Ga0210410, IMG submission 161058) | Forest soil microbial communities from Barre Woods Harvard Forest LTER site, Petersham, Massachusetts, United States - Inc-BW-C-4-M | ecosystem: Environmental > Terrestrial > Soil >... | reverse complement strand
ATGCCAGAAGGCGATGGGATCGCCGTTCTTTGCCCGCGCGCTTTTCCCGCAGTCCGCGCTGACGATCGAGGGTGAAACCGCGCGCTATGCCTCGTCGGAGACGCTGGAACGCGTGTTCTGCAAGACATGCGGCACGCGCCTGTTCGGCTGGCGCAAGAACGGCACCGCCGCGGGTGTGGCGCTGGCCACCTTCGACGACCGCAACGCCTTTGCGCCGACCGAGCACATCTGGGTTTCCGAGAAGATGAATTGGGTCAAGCTCGACGACGGCCTGCCGCAATATCCGGCGATGCCTCCCGCCTGACCCTCTCATCACCCCTGTTCGCGCCGGCTATCAATGAATAGATGACGAGCTGACTTATCGCTCGAACCGGCCAGGACATTCGTGAATATCACCCTCTACGGCATATCCGTCTGGATATTGCCGCTCGTCACTGCCATCACCTTTCATGAGGCCGCCCACGGCTTTGTCGCGCACCATTTCGGCGACAACACCGCTTGGGAACGGGGCCGGGTCACCTTCAATCCGCTCAGGCATATCGACCCCTTCGGCACCATCGTGATGCCGGCGATCCTGCTCTTGTCGCACTCGCCGTTCCTGTTTGGTTACGCCAAGCCGGTGCCGGTGAATTTTCGCGCGCTGCGTAACCCGAGGATCGACATGGTCTGGGTGGCGCTGGCCGGACCCGGCACCAACATCGCGCTGGCGCTGGTCGCGGCGTTGGCGTTTCATGTCCTGAACTACCTGCCCACGGACGCCGCGCAATGGGTGGAGGACAATCTCAAAAATGCCCTTGTCATCAACGTCGTGCTGGCGATCTTCAACATGCTGCCGATCCCGCCGCTGGACGGCGGGCGGGTCGCGGTCGGATTGCTGCCGAGGGTGCTTGCAGCCCCGCTGGCCCGGCTGGAGCCCTACGGGATGCTGATCCTGATCGGGATTTTGATACTTCTTCCCCTGGCCGGCTCGCAGTTAGGTCTAAATCTTGATGTTATTTCGGCGATACTGCGTAAATCGACCGGCTTTGTGATCCAGTTGCTTCTCATGGTAACCGGCAACACGTAGCCCAAGAACCAAGGCTCGGGGAGCCGCCAAAAGGGCTGAGGCCATCTTGATCAGAGCAGCCGACATGTTGATCGCGCGACGTGCCGACACCAGGGCTCGCGCCGATTTTGCGACCTGGAAGATGATGGCCAAGCTGAACGGCGCCTCCTCGCTCCCCCGGGAAGCCCAGACCTCCCTCGAAAACTACAAGGCGCTGCTCAGGCAGATGCCGGAGCGCGAAGCCTCCGAGGCCACCATCGATCTGCTTTACAAGGCCTATTACAAGGAGATGGGCGGTGCCGGCGCGCCGCCCGAGCTGCCGGCACGTTCGAGCGATCCGGTGAAGGACAACGTGACCGCCTTCAAACGCCCGCCGGTCCCGCGCAAGCCCGCTCGCGAGAAGGCCGCGCACGGCGAGGCAGTAAAGTCCCGGCTTCCCGTCGGCCTGATCTTCGCCTGCCTGATCGTGGTGTATGTCGGCATCAGGTATTTTCTTGCAGTGATTTGACGGCCGACGCGGGCAGCCGGGGCGAAAATTCAGCTTCGCCCCTTGACCTTGAAGATCACCGGCAGCGTGAAATTCAATCCCTCGTCGGCGACGGCCGGCGGCGGCGCCGGCACCGGGTCGGATTTTCGCACCATCGTCAGCGCCGCCTGGTCGAACGCCGCATCGCCCGATCCCTTGACGATACTGGTCGACAGCACATGCCCCATCCGGTCCAGCGCGAAACTGACCAGAATCTCGGCGCTCTTCTGCGAGCGGTCCGCCGGATAGCGCTTGTGCCTGTCCAGATGAGCCAGCAATTCCTTCTGCCAGGTCGCCCGGATACGCCGCGCGCTTTCGCCGGTGCCCTGCGCCGGCGAAACCGAGCGCGGCCCTTCCGGGATAGCTTCGGTGCTGGGCGTCGCGGCTGCCTCCGCGGCGACCGATTCGACCGAGGCGGAGGTGGCCACGGTGGCGACCTTGGTATCGTCCTCCTTCGGCTTGTTGGAATCGTTCGGCGTCACCACCCGATCCGGATCTTCGGTTTCGGTCGGCGTGTCCTTCGGCAGCTCCGTTTCTTTCAGCTCGGCCTTCTGTTCGGCAATCGCGGGCGAAGCGACGGACGCCTCGGTGTCCGGTCCCGGCGGCAGGTCGGTGGGCTCCAGATGCGGCGACGTCATCTCCAAGCCGATCTCGATCGCCGGCGCGCCGAGGGACTCGTCGATGTCGTCGCTGCGCAGATGCGCAAACGCCAGCGCCGCGCCGCCGACATGCAGCGCGAGCGCGGTTAGCCCTGCGACAATCCACAGCCGCCGGGAAGGTTTTTGTTCGAGGACGAGGTCGGGCATCTCGATCGGTCAGCCGCTCAAGGTTTCGGACTTTGCGACGCGGTCTCCGGAACGCCTTCCAGAGCCACCAGCTTGATCTTCGCGTACCCGCCGGCGCGCAGGATTTCCAGCACGTCCATCAGCTCGCCATACGGCACCGCGCGGTCGGCGCGCAGGAAGATGAAGCGGTCCTTGCCGGCGTCTGCCATCGCATCGAGCGAGCGAACCAGATCGACGCGCTTGACCTGGGTTTCTCCGATCGCGACCGCGAGATCCGGCTTGATGCTGACATAGGTCGGCTTGTCCGGCTTCTTCGTGGGCGTCGCGGTCGACGACGGCAGGTCGACCGGCAGATCGACGGTCGACAGCGGCGCCGCCACCATGAAGATGATCAAAAGCACCAGGATGACGTCGATGAACGGCGTGACGTTGATCTCGTGGGTTTCCGCGAAATCATTGTCGTCATCGAGTTCGGTATCGGCGAATGAGACGGCCATGGCCTACTCCGCCGCGCGCGGATGCGCGCCGCCGTGGGAACTGACATGGGTGCGATCGAGATCGCGCGACAACAGGCGCCCCGCCGCACCCGACGCCCGGCCGACCAGTTCGAGATAGCCCTTGGTCACCCGCGAAAAGTGATTGTAGATGATGACGGCCGGGATCGCCGCGGCGAGACCGAAGGCGGTGGCGAGCAGCGCTTCCGCAATGCCCGGCGCCACCACCGCCAGATTGGTGGTCTGCGATTTCGAGATGCCGATAAAGCTGTTCATGATGCCCCACACCGTGCCGAACAGCCCGACGAAGGGCGACGTCGCGCCGATGGTGGCAAGCAGTCCCATGCCGAGCCGGATCCGGCGCGCCTCGGCGCGCACGATCTCGGCGAAGCTCGACGCCGCGCGTTCCTTGATGCCGGTATCGCTGGAAATTCCCGCCGACAGCCGTGCCTCGCGCATCGCGGCAGCCAGCAACGACGACAGCACATTGTTCTTCGCGCCCAGCGCGAACTGCGCTTCCGCCAGCGATCTTGCGTCACTGATCTTGGCGAGCGCGGCGCGCAGGCCACGCTGGATCAGCGACAGCTCGATCATCTTGGCGATGAAGATGGTCCATGTCACAAGCGAAGCGAAGGCAAGCCCGATCATGACCGCTTTGACCAGGATGTCCGCCGACAGGAACATCGACCACGGCGACAACTCGCGAAGCCCGGCGACCGTCGACCTCAGCGGCCTGCTGCCGCCATCGGCGGAAGTTGCCGTGGCGTCGGAGCCTGTCGGCACCGCAGCAGGCTGAGCCGCCGCAGACGGCGCTGGCGCCACTGCCGGCGCCGCGGGAGCCTGCTGTGCCGCAGGGACGATACTCTGTTGCGCCGATGACGGTGACGCCTGCGCCAGCATCGCCAGCGCGAAGATCACGCCACAGGTTGCTCGAACAAGTGAAGCTTTCATATTTCGGTCCAGTGCGATCGGAATTGTAACATGCTCCCGGCCAGTTGCAGCCTTCTTCGGGATGCCGGGAGAGTGACCATGGCGCAGACGGAACGGAGCGCGAAAACGCCCACGCCAGCCATCGACGTCAGGCGATCGGCGGCGCGCGAGGCTGAAAGGCGACACGCGCGGAGTTCGGATCGAGGAACCCGGTCTCAGTGGGCAAATACGCAAACGCCGCCGCTCGGGGCGTCGGCAGGCAAGGCGGTGCCGCGTCCACCATCGCGCTGGCCAGCGCCATGACGGCGCAGATCGCGCAGTCATCGGCGGGCTGGCCGGCGGGTTCATGACCGGCGCCCAAGTGCCTGGCCGCAAAGCCAACGACGTCGTGAAGCCCCGATCGCATGGCGTCCGGCGAAGCGGACGCCGCTTGCGCACTGCCGTGGAAATGTCCGAACGCGAGCAGGAACTGGATCGCCAGCGCAAAAAGCGCGAGCTGCGACCCAAGCCTGACGTTTGATCGGAACCATTTCATGCCGGCAACTGCCTCCACCGGAGTGTCTGTCCGACCACTCACCCTGTTACAATATAACATCCCGGGGATCGCGCCTAGTGAACTGTGCGCTTCTCGCCCGCTGCGCATGGGGTGGCGATGGATACCGGTCAATTTGACCGTTTCAGGGTCGTTTGGCCCGAAACGCCCAACCAGCACCGGGATCACGATATCGGGATCGAAGGCCGGGCCGCGCGCGCCGACAGCTCGTGGCGTGACCCGCGGCCGGCAAGGAGAGACAACACCCATGGCATCCCTCCCTAGTGCTAGAATTTCGCCATCGCGCTGACGCGGAAGGTCCGCGCCTGGCCGGGCGAGATGTTGTTGTTGCCGTCGGCAGACGCCCAATATCCCCGGTTGAAGATATTCTCGACGTTGAACTGCGCCTTCCAGGTCTCATTGATCTTGAGATAAAGCGCGGCGTCGAAGCGAACGAAACCCGGCAATCTGACGGTATCGTCCGACGACGCAAAGGAGTCGCTGAAGTAGATCACGCCGAGGGCCGCCGCCCACATCGGATTGATCTGATATTTGTTCCACCACGCGAACTGGTTGTAGGGCACGAGCTGAACGCGATTGCCGGGGACGATGGTCGTTGACGTGGCGCTGGTGATCTTGGCGTCGGTATAGGCATAGCCGAGCGACGACTGCCATTGGTCCGTGACATAGCCGGCCAGGCTTGCTTCGAATCCTTTGGTCAGGGTGCTGCCGGAGGGGAAGAAGAACCCGGGATTGTTGCCGTCAGCGATCGGCTGATTGGTGCGGTTCAGGTAGTAGACCGCGCTCGAGAACAGCAGCTTCGGATTGACGTTCCACTTCAGCCCGGCTTCCTCGTTCTCGAATTTCTGCGGCTGCAGGATCACGGTGCCGGGGGTCAGCGTCGAGAACTGGTCGCCGGATGCCGGCAGGTAGGAGACGCTGTAGGCCGTATAGATCGACAGGCTGTCGATCGGCTTCACGATAATGGCCGCCTGCGGCGAGATCTTGTCGTCGATCCGGCCCTGCTGAGTGTTCGTGTTCATGTCGAGCGCCGACATGTTGAAGCTGTCGAAGCGGAGCCCCACGATCAGCTGCACCGCGCGCGTGAATTCGATGGTGTCGCGAACGTAGCCCGACTCGATGTTGAGCCGGTATCGGCTGTTGTTGTCGGCCGCGGTGACGCCGGGCGAAAAGGCTCCCGGAAATTGATGGACGAACGTGACGGGCCCGAAATAGGTCGGCGCAAACGGATTGGCGACGATCGTATTGGTGCCGTTGGGGAAGATGCCGGTGTTGCGCACATCGATGCCGGTTTGCTCGCCGAATTCGGTGCCGAATCCGACCGTATGCCGCGCCGGGCCGGTGTTGGTCTTGTAGGTGAAGTCGGTCTGGTTGAAGAGGTTGTCGCGGTTGGTCGTGTGCTGATAGGCCGCGAGATTCATCGTGGTATCCGTGGGATCCACCGCTCCCGCCAGCGGCCCGTTCCCCGGATAGACATTCTGATAGAATTTCTTGTAATCGGCGAAGATCGTCCCGTTCTTGACCGTCAATCCATTTTGGAAATCGTGCTCGACGATCGCCATGGTGGTCTGCACGTCGGCGCTGGCCACATTCAGGGTCGGGCTGCCGAAGAACGCCGAAAAATCTCCGTTCGGCGCAAACGGCGTCGCCGGATTGAAGCGCGTTGCCCCGCCGGCGGGCGTCTGCGAGGGATTGCCGCGATCGGATGTGCGTTCGTCGTGAAAATATTCGTAAGAGAGTTTGATCCTGGTGTTGTCGTCGGGCTTCAGCGTCACCGTCGGATTGATGCCGTAGCGCTCGATCTTGCCGAAGTCGCGGAACGTATCGGTTCCCTCGTAAAAGGCATTGAAGCGCACCGCAACGTTTTCGTTGACGGCCTGGCCGGCATCGAGCGTGAACCGCCGATCGTTCCACGAGCCGGTCTGCATTGACGCATCGTAGACCCTGGTGCCGTCGGCTTCCTTGAGCGTGCGGTTGAGAAGGCCGCCGCCGGCGCCACGGCCGAAGGTCAGCGCGCTCGGCCCCTTCAGGACCTCGACGCTCTGGGCGTTGTAGAGATCGCGGAAATATTGAACGTCGTCGCGAAAGCCGTTGACGAAGAAGTTGGCGCTGGAGTCGACGCCGCGGATCACCAGTTCGTCGCGGTTGCCTTCGCCCTGATGCACGGCGACGCCCGGAACGTAGCGGGTAACGTCGGTGAGCCCCTGAAAACTCTGGTCCCTGATGAAGTCCCTGGTGATCACGCTGAGCGACTGCGGAATGTTGAGCAGCGGCGTGTTGCTCTTGGTCGCAACCGAGGTGCTGTTGGCGTAAACGCCGACCGTGCCGGTACGCGCGTCCTGCGATTGCGCGAAAGCCTTCGGTGCCGGAGCCGGCTCCGGCCGCCGCGCGGACTGCGAACGCTGCCGCTGGGCGCCGCGATCGGCGCGCTGCGTGGGCGTGTTGTCGGTGTGGCGTTTCGCCGTGGGAGCGGTGATCTCGATCGGCGGAAGTTGCGAATCCGCCCGTGGCGGCTCCGTCGCCGCCGCGGTTTGCGCGCGGGCCGTCGCGCAGGCCAATACGCCAAAGGCGACGCAGCCCACCGAAAGCAGCACAGCCATCGAGAAACCACGGATGCGAGGCTGGAGCGTATCTTGCGTTGCTGTCGCACCTCCCCGACCCATCGCGTGCGCGCCCCTCGAACCCAATCCATTCGCTCATGCGGTTCATTTGCAACGAACGATAAAGCGTTGGTATCGAGTGAAAAAATTCGGGTCAACGCGATTGGGGCGTAGCGATGCTTGAATAGCTCCAGATCAAAATGATTCTAATCTCCGGCTTGAAATCATTCTAAAAATATATTTTGAAACGTTCTAAATTGAATCGAGGAAACGCCTGCAAATCGGGGATTTCTTTGCCGAAGATGAGCGCCGATCGACGCTCGATAACGTCAAAAAAGAAACGTCGAAGGAAGACGCTTCATCATCGGAAAATGCGCAGGGAGAGCATCGGCGTGCCCGACAACCGGATGGGCTTGATTGCCTATGGCCTGGCTATTTGGCCGCGATGCTGCCGGGAGGTTCGGCAAGGCCCTTGATCCGGTCCTTGATGGTTCGCAGCGTCTGCAGGCTGGTCTCGATGGCGTGATCCGGGATTTCCTGCAGCACATCGGTAGCAATGGCGTCGCGCAGACTGTCGAGATCGTCGACCAGCTGACGGCCGCTCGCCGTGAGAAACAGCCGGTTGGTGCGCCGGTCCTTGGGATCATGCCGGCGCTCCAGAAGGTCGTGCTCGACCAGCCGGTCGAGCAGGCGCACCAGCGAGATCGGTTGCAATTCGAGCACATCGGCCAGATCGACCTGCGACAACCCCTCCTGCTGGCGCAACCGGAACAGGACGATCCATTGCGCGCGCGTGGAGCCGCGGCCCTTGGCACGGTGGTCGACGAAGTTGCGCAGCAGCCGCGAGCTTTCGACGAGTTGCGCGACCATCTGGCGTTTCAGGTCGAGAGACATCGGTTTTTTCCGTCCCTCAAAGCTTGCCAATTGTTTAGAATTTACAAGATATAGTGTGTTTACACATTAAGTGCACGCGTACTATATCTATACCCTCTGGGAAGCCTTTTGAAGACCAGCTACTGCTATTTTTTGAACCCCCGAGACCCCATGACCAAGTCGCGAACGGTGCGTTGGATTTTGCTGATCTTGGCGGTCGGCCTGATCGGCTATTTTGGCTGGCAGCGATATCACGGCGAGAATCAGGCAACCGCCAGCAACGCGCAAAAGTCGGCGCGCAATGCGGTTCGCGTCACCACCTCACCGGTCGAAAAATCCGATTTTCCGGTCTACCTGACCGGGCTCGGAGTTGTGCAGGGTTTCAATACGGTGCTGGTACGCACCCGTGTCGACGGCCAGATCGACAAGGTCGCCTTCAAGGAGGGCCAGCTGGTCAACCAGGGGGACCTGCTGGTCGAGATCGATCCCCGGCCCTACCAAGCGACGCTCGATCAGGCCAAGGCCAAAAAGGCGCAGGATGAGGCCAATCTGGCCAACGCCAATCTCGATCTGCAGCGCTACACCAAGCTCGGCGAATTCGCGACCCGGCAGCAGACCGATACCCAGCGCTCCACGGTTGCGCAGTTGACCGCGCAGATCGCCGCCGACGATGCGGCTATTTTCAACGCCCAGACCCAACTTGACTACACCGCGGTGAAGTCGCCGATCCCGGGCGTCGCTGGCCTGCGTCAGGTCGACATCGGCAATATCGTCAATGCGTCGACGCAAACCGGCATCGTCACGATCGCCCAGATCGAGCCGATCGCCGTGATTTTCACCGCGCCGGAAGAGCAATTGCCGTATATAAACGAGGCCCAATCGGTTCAGCCGCTCAAGGTCATCGCCATTACGACCGACGGCAAGAAGCCATTGGCGGACGGATCCCTGGCGGTGGTCAACAATCAGGTCGACACGACCAGCGGAACTATTCGTCTCAAGGCGGTGTTTGACAACAAGAACCACGCCTTGTGGCCGGGCCAGTCGGTCTCGACGCGGCTTCTGGTGAAGACGCTGAAGGATGCCACGGTGGTTCCAGACGACGCGATCCAGCACGGCACTGACGGCCTCTATGCCTATGCTGTCGGTCAGGATAACAAGGCCGAACTGCGCAAGGTCAAGGTCAGCCAATCGATCGATGGACGCTCGGTGGTTGATTCGGGCCTGTCGCCGGGAGAGCAGGTGATCACGGCGGGCCAGTTCAAGGTGCAGCCCGGTTCCCTCGTCAGCACGGCGGTGGCGAGTTCGGATCCGGCGCAACCGAAGGTCAAGCAGGAATGAGCGAGAGCGAGGGCATTTCCGCACCCTTCATTCGCTATCCCATCGGCACCTCGCTGATGATGGCCGGCATTCTTTTTGTCGGCCTCGTTGCCTATCCGCTGCTGCCGGTCGCGCCGCTGCCGCAGGTCGACTTCCCGACCATCCAGATCACCGCGACGTTGCCGGGCGGCAGCCCGGAAACCATGGCCTCCTCGGTGGCCCAGCCGCTGGAGCGGCAGTTCGCGCAGATTCCGGGCATCGCCCAGATGACCTCGACGAGCTACTTGGGAACGGCGGCCGTCACCATCCAGTTCGACCTCAACCGCAGCATCGACGGCGCCGCCAACGACGTGCAGGGCGCGATCAACGCCGCCGCCGGCCAGTTGCCGAAAAACCTTCCCTCGCCGCCGACCTACCGCAAGGTCAACCCGGCGGATTCGCCGATCCTGCTGTTGTCGGCGTCATCCGATACCCTGCCGCTGACCACGGTCAGCGACGCCGTTGACGCCCAGCTCGCCCAGCAGATCAGCCAGATTTCCGGCGTCGCGCAGGTGATCATCGGCGGTCAGCAAAAGCCGTCGATCCGTGTCCAAGTCGATCCGGCGAAACTGGTCGCCAAGGGCCTGTCGCTGGAGGATGTCCGCAACCAGATTGCGATCACGACGGTCGACAGCCCGAAGGGCAATATCGACGGCGATACCCGCGCCTATACGATCTACGCCAACGACCAGATGCTGGATTCGAAGGACTGGAACGACGTCATCGTCGCCTACCGCAACGGCGGCCCGCTGCGGATCCGCGACATCGGCAAGGCCGTCACCGGACCGGAGGACGCCAAGCAGGCGGCCTGGGCCAACGGCAAGCGCGGCGTGTTTCTGGTGGTCTTCAAGCAACCCGGCGCCAACGTCATCGACACCGTGGACAAGATCAAATCGCTGCTGCCGCGGCTGGTGGCGGCGATTCCGCCCGCCATCAAGATCGACATCATCAGCGATCGCACCCAGACCATTCGCGCCGCCGTCGAGGACGTTCAGTACACCCTGCTGTTGACCATTGCGCTCGTGGTCATGGTCATCTTCGTCTTCCTGCGCAGTTTCTGGGCGACCATGATCCCGACCGTGACCGTGCCGCTGGCGCTGCTCGGCGCCTGCGCGCTGATGTGGGTGTTCGGTTATACGCTCGATAACCTGTCATTGATGGCTTTGACGATCGCGGTCGGTTTCGTGGTCGACGACGCCATCGTGATGCTGGAAAACATCACGCGCTATATCGAGGAAGGCGAGAAGCCGCTCGCCGCCGCGTTCAAGGGCGCCAGGGAAATCGGCTTCACGATCATCTCGATCAGCGTTTCGCTGGTCGCGGTGCTGATCCCGCTGCTCTTGATGGGCGGCATCATCGGCCGGCTGTTCCGCGAATTCGCGGTGACGCTGGCGATGACGATCTTCGTGTCGATGGTGGTGTCGCTGACGCTGACGCCGATGATGGCGTCGCGCTTCCTGCGCGCGCACGGCGAAACCAGGCACGGCCGGTTTTACCAATGGAGCGAGCGCGGATTCGACGCGATGCTTCACGCCTATGAGCGCGGCCTCGACATTGCCATGCGCTGGCGACTGACGACGCTC
>Ga0210410_10005773_pt1 | contig 10749 bp, 9 predicted proteins | sample IncBWC4MmetaG_FD_161058 | JGI IMG/M metagenome (GOLD analysis project Ga0210410, IMG submission 161058) | Forest soil microbial communities from Barre Woods Harvard Forest LTER site, Petersham, Massachusetts, United States - Inc-BW-C-4-M | ecosystem: Environmental > Terrestrial > Soil >... | reverse complement strand
GACGACGCGGAAACCGAAAATATCGGAAAGCTGTTCGAAGCCGACGGCCTTGCGCTCCATCTTGCGCCAGATCGAATAGGCGCGCTTGCGCCTGCCGGTTACTTCGGCCGCGATACCACTGTCGGCGAGCTTTCGGGTGAGCTGCTGCTCGATCTCGGCGATCCAGGCTTTGCTGCGTTCGGCCAGCGTTTCGAGCCGCTCGGTAATCACCTTGTAGGCGTCGGGGTTGAGCTCGCGGAACGACAGATCCTCGAGCTCCTCGCGCATTTCCTGCATGCCCATGCGGCCGGCAAGCGGGGCATAGATGTCGAGCGTTTCCTCCGCCGTGATGCGCCGCGCCTCGGGGGGGCGGTATTCGAGAGTGCGCATATTGTGCAGCCGGTCGGCGAGCTTGATCAGCAGCACGCGCACATCGTCGGCGATGGCGAGCAGAAGCTTGCGCAGATTCTCGGCCTGCTTCGCCTCCTTGGAGACGAGGTCGAGCTTTTTCAGCTTGGTCAGCCCCTCGACCAGATGGCCGATCTCATGGCCGAACAGCCGGTCGATCTCGGCGCGGGTGGCGTCGGTATCCTCGATCGTGTCGTGCAGGAGCGCCGCGGCGATGGTCGCGTCGTCAAGCTTAAGGTCGGTGAGGATGGCGGCGACCTGGAGCGGGTGCGAGAAATAAGGATCGCCCGACGCGCGTTTCTGCTCGCCATGGGCGCGCATGGCATAGACGTAGGCGCGGTTGAGCAGGTCTTCGTTGGCGCCAGGATTGTATTGCTTGACCCGGTCGACCAGCTCGAATTGCCGCATCATCCGCGGCTTGCGGGACTTCGGCGCTTGCTCGATCTCCTGCGGCACTACAACAGGCGCGCGCGCCACCGCGACCCGGGCCCGGGGCTGGTTCTGCATCCGCGGCAGATCGATCGGCGAGCGCGCCATCAACAACCTCAGACTTCGCCGGCAAAACCGGGCAAAAGTGCTTACGCCGTCACAAGGATATCATGGCGCAGCCCCTGCGCCACAAGCCGCGGACATTTGCAAAATCCGGCGACAGAATCGCCGCTGGTCGGCAAACTTTCCGTTACCGTATGCCCCTCCGCGCCGCAGCCTCGCGGATCAGCCCGCGGAGCCGGGCCGGCGTCACCGGCAGACTGTCAATGCGCACGCCGAGCGGGCGGAGCGCATCTTCGATCGCGCAGGCAACCGCCGGTGGCGCCACCATGCGGCCGCCCTCGCCGGCTCCCTTCACGCCGTATTCGGTGTAGGGCGACGGCGTTACCAAATGGCCGATCCGCACCTGCGGCGGCAGGTTAAGGACGCGCGGCATCAGATAATCCTGAAACGAGATTTGCCGCGGCTGGCCGTTCTTGTCGTACTCGAATTGCTCAAGCAAGGCCGTGCCGATGCCTTGCGCGGTGCCGCCGCGCACATGGCCGTCGACGGTCATCGGATTGACCATGGTGCCGCAATCGTGCACCGCCACATAATCCAGGAAGGTCACCTGACCGGTTTTCACATCCACCTCGACCACCGGCATGTGGCACATATGGCCCATGATCGGATAGAAAATGCCGAAATCGCTGTCGCTCTTGGGCAGCGTGGCGAGCGGATGGTCGTACGTGTAACTTGCGTCGAGACCGCTGGTCAGATCGGGATCGTCCGGAAGCGACAGCCGGAAGAAGTGCGCTTGCGTCGCGACCTCGGCGATCGAGACCTCCAAACCGGAAGCACCCTTGACGCCGATCTTGCCGTCGCGGAATTCAAGATCGTGCGGCCCCGCCTCGAGCATGTGGCTTGCCACGCGCTTGAGCTTTTCCTTGATGATCTTGGCCGCGCCGGTCACCGCTCCGGCGATCATCACCGTGTAGCGGCTTCCGCCGGGCCCGGTGCCCGGAAGTCCGTGGTCGGTATCCGAATAGGTCACACTGATGTCGGCCGGATCCATGCCGAGCTGCTCGGCCAGCACCATGGCGGCGACCGTCTCGGGGCTGTTGCCCCAGCACGGCGCATGCAGCGAAATCACCGCCTTGCCGGTCGCATCGATCTTGATCGAGGCGCTCTCCGGCGAGCTTGTCAGAGCAAATCCGGGTGCGCGGTTGAGCATCCAGAACTCGGTGGCGCTGAACACGCCCTTTTCCTGGCAACTGGCGACGCCGATGCCGACATAGCGCCCTTGCGTGCGCATAAGCTGCTGCTTGTCGCGCCAGGCGCCGTAATCGAGCATTTGCAGCGCCATGTCGAGGGCACCGGGATAGTTGCCGCTGTCGTAGAGGTTGCCGGTCGGGATCTGATAGGGAAATTCTTCCGGCTGGATGAAATTGTCGCGCCGGAATTGAATCGGATCGAGATTGAGCTCGTCGACGGCGGCGTCGACGATCCGCTCGATCATGAAGTTCGTCACCTCGGAGCCGAAACCCCGGCACGCGCCTTGCTGGCATTTGTTGGTGAAGACGGCGTAGATCTCGGCGCCGACGGCGCGGATCTTGTACGGACCAACCGTTTGCGAAAAACCGTTGCCGTGCGTACCGAGGCCGTATTGGAAATAGGCGCCATAATCGTCGACGACTTTATAGCGCAACGCCGTCATCCGATAGTTGGCATCAAGCGCAAGCTCCACGTCGTAGGTGCGATCCGAGCCGTGATTGTCGCAAGCGGTCATATTGTCGATCCGGTCCTCGATATATTTGACCGGGCGGCCGGTGGTGCGCGCACCCAACCCCGCAAGCACGGCGACCTTGTGCAAAAACAATTTGCTGCCGAAGCTGCCGCCGGCATCGACCGGCACGAGGTTGACTTGATGGCTTGCGACCTTGAGCGCGGTGGCTACCGTGAAGCCGATGTAATTGTACATCGACGAGTTGACGTAGATCGTGAACTTCTCCGACGCCTCGTCGAAGCTTGCCACCGCTCCGCAAGTCTCGATCGGCTGGCCGCCGGAGCGCGCCCAGCGCAAGTGGCGTTTGACCACATGAGCGGCGCGGGCGAATTCCTCCTCGACCGGCCCGAACAAATATTGGCGATGCTCGGCGATGTTGTCCGGCCCGCGCTCGGGATGCAGCACGGCACCGCCGCGCGAATTGATCGCCTCCATCATGTCCGAGACGGCAGGCAGCGGCTCGTATTCGACTTTGATCAGAGCGATGGCGTCCTCGGCGATGTAGCGGCTATCGGCGACGACCAGCACCACAGGCTCGCCGACATGGCGCACCTTGCCGAGCGCGATGCAGCGCTGCTCGACCGTCGGGTTGGCAAAGCACGGCAGCGGTCCGGTTTCCTGCGCGGCCTCCTCGCCGGTGATCACCGCGGCTACGCCGGGCAGCGCCAGCGCCGCGCGCTTGTCGATCGACTTGATGCGGGCGTGCGCATGCGGGCTGCGCAGCACCGCCGCGTGCGCCACGTTCGGCAGCGTGACGTCGTCGACAAAGCGGCCGCGGCCGATCAGGAAGCGCGGATCCTCCTTGCGCAGCATGCGCGTGCCGATGACATTGAGCTTTTGGTCCGGCCGCTCTTGCTGGCGGCCGGCGGGCGGCGAAAGGATCTTGCCGGCTTCCGCCATCAGCGCACCGCCTTTTCGGCGCGCATCAACTCGACCGCGCGCTCGACTGAGCTCATGATGTCCTCATACCCGGTGCAGCGGCAGATATTGTCGTTGAGACGGAGCCGGATGGTTTCGCGGTCGGGATTGGGATTTTCGCGCAACAGCTCGGTCATCAGCATCAACATTCCCGGCGTGCAATAGCCGCATTGCAGGCCGTGCTTCTCCCAGAAGCCGCGCTGCAATGGGCTTAGATTGTTCACGCGGCCGAGCGACTCGACAGTCTCGACGCTGCGGCCGTCGGCCTGCACCGCGAGCGTGCAGCACGAGCGCGTCGCCAAACCATCGAGCAAGATGGTGCAGGCGCCGCACACGCCGTTCTCGCATCCCACATGTGTGCCGGTGAGACCGATTTCATGCCGGATCAAATCCGACAGAAGTAGCCGCGGCTCGATCCGACGCCGGAACGCCCGGCCGTTCACCGTCACGTTCACTTCCAGATCGGTCATTGCTTGATCACTCAGGAATGCTCGCGCCGGCGCGCGCGCACGCCGCGCGCAACATCCGTCGGGTCAGGGTGGCGGCGACGTCGCGCCGATACGTTTCGTCTGCGTGCAGATCGGTGGCGGGCGGCAAGTTCTTGGCGACCGCCTCGGCCGCGGCGTCGACTGCGGCGGCCGAAGCCGGCTTGCCTTCGAGCGCGGCCTCGGCGGCCGGAATGCGGAACACGTTGTGGACAGCATTGCGAAAGCCGATGCGCACGTCGCGGCAATTGCCGTAGCGCATGGTCAGAAGACACCCGGCGGCGATCAGCGCGCGATCGCCGAAACGCTGGCTGATCTCCATGAACGCATAGCCGTGGCCGGCGGGCAGCCGCGGAACGCGGATCTCGACCAGCATTTCGTCGGGCGCCAGGTCTGTCGCGAATGGCGCCTTGAAGAACCGGTCCGCCGCGATCGTGCGCTGGGAGCGCACGCTGCGCGCGAGCATGCTCCCGCCGAGCAGTGCGATCACCAGCGGTAGCTCGAAGGCCGGATCGTTGTGGCAAAGATTGCCGCCGAGCGTTCCATGGTTTCGGATCGAATGATTGGCGACGTGCTGATAGGCCTCGATCATGATCGGGCAACCGCTGGCGACGGCCGCCGAGCGAAAAATGGTGTTGTGGGTGGTCAAGGCGCCGATACGGAGCTGGCCATAGTCTTCGGTGACGTATTGCAGCTCGGTCAGCCGGCCGATGTCGATCAGCCGGCCGGGCGAGATCGCGCGCAGATTGAGCTGCGGAATGAGGCTGTGGCCGCCGGCAAGCAGCTTGGCTTTGCCGCCGTGCTTCGACAAAGCCTCGAGCGCGGCGCGCACATTCGGCGGCCGCTCATATTCAAACACGGGAGGCTTCATCGGCCTTCCCTCCCTGACGGATCAACGACGCGAGGTCGAAATCCGTTCTGTTCTGTCGTCTTGCCGCGATTGTTTCCGATCGGACTTTTTCTGGCAAGAGAAGCCAGCCAAAAGGATTACCGAGGACGCCGGCGCGAATAAGCCACCGCGCGACCGTCACCACTGATAGTTGCAGCGCGCACGTCCACAGTTGAGGGCTTGCCGGACTTATGATTTCGTCGCGCGCCGTGCCGTGCGGCCAATTCTTCCGATTCCTAAGGTCGCGACCGAGGAGAAGATCGATGCCGTTCTCGCTGCCCGAGCTGCCCTATTCCTACGACGCGCTCGCCCCCTACATGTCGCGCGAGACGCTCGAATTCCATCACGACAAGCATCACCTCGCCTACGTGAACAACGGCAACAATCTGATGAAGGGCACCGAGTTCGAGAACCGGCCGCTCGAAGACGTCGTCAAGAGCTCCTACTTCGGCAATCCCGGCCTGTTCAACAATGCCGGCCAGCACTACAACCACATTCACTTCTGGAAATGGATGAAGCTGGGCGGCGGCGGCAACATGCCCGGCAATTTGGAAAAGCAGATCATCGCCGATTTCGGATCGGTGGCGAAGATGAAGGAGAACTTCATTCAGGGCGGCGTCACGCAGTTTGGCTCCGGCTGGTGCTGGCTCGCGATCAAATTCGGCAAAATCGAAGTGATGAAAACGCCGAACGGCGAAAGCCCGCTGGTCCATGGCGCGCGCCCGATCCTCGGCTGCGACGTGTGGGAGCACAGTTATTACATCGACTACCGCAACCGGCGCTCGGACTATCTCAAGGCCTTCGTCGAGAACCTGGTCAATTGGGAGTACGTCGCCGAAATGTATGAGGCGGCGCGATAGCGGCCCGGCCGTTTGCAGAGCCCTGGCCTGCGTGGCTGAGCCTGCCACTTTGGTACAGGCAGGGAACAAGCCAGAAATCGAAGTACCAAATCAATATACCGGCGCAAGGCCTTTGACCGAACGCCGGGACGGAAACCTAAAAACGCTTCGCGTTGAAGACGACGCTTATTCTTCCTCGTCGCCCATATCGGCTTCGGGCTCGGGCTGATTCTCCGGCGGCGTTAGGCCTTCCAGCCCCTTGAGCAGCTCTTCCTCGCTCATGCGGTCGGTTATGACCTCGGTATCGTCGGCATCGACGCCGGTGCCGGGCGAGCCAATGAGCGGAACACCTTCGGGCTCCGGCTCGTCGACCTCGACGTATTTCTGCAGCGAATGAACGAGCTCTTCCTTCAAGTCCTCCGGCGACACCATCTTATCGGCGATCTCGCGCAGCGCCACGACCGGATTCTTGTCGTTATCGCGCTCGACGGCAATCTGGCTGCCCGAGGAGATCATGCGCGCGCGATGGCCCGCGAGCAAAACCAGGTCGAAGCGATTTTCGACCTTGTCGATACAATCTTCGACGGTAACGCGCGCCATAGTCGCTGCTCCTCGATCGCCGCTTTTGGGGGCTGCCGGGCCGGAGATTCACACTCCTACCCGGGGCGTAGGTATCGCTCCTAAAGGGCAAGTGCAAGTCCGTTTTCCCTGCCGGCGGTGTGAAAACGCTTAACTTTGCCCCCTTCTCGCACTTTTGCTAACGAAAACCGGTAACCGAGACTGTAGCCAAGACTGTAACTAAGACTTGGGAACTCGGCCGTGGCTTTTGCTTTTCATTTCCCCAGTCACCGCGACGGCGTGCCGCAGTGATCGCTCGGCTGCGATCAAGCCATATGGTTCCTGCACTGCGCTGTGCAATTTGGTGCACACGCAGACACACGGGACTACCCTGTTTTTGCCACCGTGCCCGATTAGTTTGGTGAAGGTGGCGGCAAAGTTTTGAAGAACGCCGGAAACGTCGATTTTATTGCGGCTCATCCGGTTTCATCACCAGACGCACATCGAGAGAAACATGTCGGCTCAGATCGAGAAAATCGCGCTATTTATTGACGGCGCCAACCTATACGCCACGGCGAAATCGCTCGGTTTCGATATCGACTACAAACGGCTGCTGCGCGAGTTCCAATCGCGCGGCTATCTATTGCGCGCCTTCTATTACACCGCCGTGATCGAGGATCAGGAATATTCGTCCATCCGGCCGCTGATCGATTGGCTCGACTACAACGGCTATACGGTCGTCACCAAGGCGACCAAGGAATTCGTCGACCAGACCGGACGGCGCAAGGTCAAGGGCAATATGGACATCGAGCTTGCCGTCGATGCCATGGAAATTGCGCCGCATATCGATCAGATGGTGCTGTTCTCGGGCGATGGCGACTTCACCCGCCTGGTCGAGGCGGTGCAACGGCGCGGCGTCCGCGTGGTTGTCGTGTCCACCATTTCCACGCAGCCACCGATGGTGGCCGACGAATTGCGGCGGCAGGCCGATCAATTTGTCGATATCCTTGAAATGCAGAACAAGATCGGCCGCGATCCGGGCGAACGTCCCGCCCGCGATACGCGAGAGCCACGGGAGGCGCGCGAACCGCGCCATACACCGCAATTCCTCCAGCGCAGCACCGGCACGCAGCGTAGCGAGGTCGAGGTCGAAGAGGACGAATTCGACGAAGAATAAGCCGGTTAGAGCGCGAATCGCTTGAGATTGGATCGATTGGCGCTCTAATTTTTTTGGCGGAGCAGGATCTTTTCGGAAACCGGTTTCGGTTTTTTCCGGATCATGCTCTAGGGGTTGGGAATGCTTCGCCCAAGTGGAAAGCCCGGCCGCGATTGCCCGCGCTGCCCGCGGCTGGTCGCCTTTCGCACCACGTGGCGCGAAAAGGAGCCGGGCTGGTTCAACGCGCCGGTGCCCTCGTTCGGGCCGATTGACGCCCGCCTGCTAATCGTTGGGCTTGCGCCCGGACTGCGCGGGGCGAACCGCACCGGGCGGCCCTTCACGGGGGATTATGCCGGCGATCTTCTGTACGCCACGCTGAAGGACTTCGGATTCGCGCAAGGCTCGTATAACGCGCGGCCGGACGACGGCTTTACGCTACTCGACTGCCGCATCACCAATGCGGTCCGCTGCGTGCCGCCCGAGAACAAGCCGACGCCGCAAGAAATCACCACCTGCCGTGATTTTCTCAGCCAGACAATCGCCGAAATGCCGAAGCTCCGCGCCGTCGTTGCGCTCGGCCGCGTCGCGCACGAGACGCTGGTGAGGGCGCGCTCTGCGCGGCTCGCGGGCCATCCATTCGCCCACGGCGGCGTGCGGGCGATGGGCGAGATTACGCTGTTCGATAGCTATCACTGCTCACGCTACAACACGAACACCGGCGTGCTCACGCCGCAAATGTTCCGCGACGTATTCGCGGAAGTGCGCGCACATCTCGATGCCAGCGAGCACGCAATCGTGGCCGAGAAACCGGCGGACGCTTAATTCGGGGCCGCTCGCTGCTACCGCCGTCCTCTAGGCAAAGATCGCGGCCTCGTATTTGCCGCTGCCCATTTCGCTTCGCGGGAAGATGCCGTGCTGTTCGATCCAGGCAAACGACTCCTCGAACGTCTCTTTTGAGTACGGCTCGAACACCAGCCGCTCGCCCGGGCCCCAACGCCGGGTATCCATTTGATCGTGGAAGCGCAGCGGAAATTCTTTCTTGTAGTAGTGCGTATAGAGCTCCGGCCGCAAATCGATGTCGCGCTGGGCGCGGCGCAAGGCGCCGAAATATTTGCGCACATCATCAGGGTCCGGCGTCCCGCTGACGATCGACGCCATCATGAAGCTGGTGTCGATGATTTTGCGAAAGCCGAGCTGCTCGACAAAATAGTAGGGTCCGCTGAACAGCGAGACCGCGGGGACCTTCCCGTCGATCAGCATTTCCATGCGGCTGAATAAAAGGCCGTCGCGAAACGAAAGCGCGATCTCCTCCGGCTTGAGATATTGCTCAAGTCCCTGGATGGTCGCGTAGTGGCTGCCCGATTGGTAGCCGACGGAAATCGGCACGCCGGCGAGATCGGCCGGGGTTCTCACCGGCGAGTCCGGCGGCACGAAGACGCCGCACGGCGAGACCGAATAGCACTCCGCGTAAAGTTTGCCGTGTCCGTTGGAGGCAGCAACGTTCATCGTCCAGTGGCAAGCGGCGCTGACATTGCAAGAACGCCCGGCTTCCAACGTTTGATAGGCACCGACCTTGTTGCCGAGCTGATGGCCGCTGCCGGAGCTTGAATCCAACGCCTCGCGAAATTCGTAACCGAGGCCCTCGGCAGCGAAGTAACCCTTTTCTTCGGCCACCCATTCCTGGAGGCGGAAATGCGGAGCAACGACGAATTTGGGCATGTTGTCCTCCTCGGCGCTTTCATTCGAAAGCTATCCGTCCGGCGCCGTTTGATAACTTCGCCGCCACGAACTACATTGTCCACAAATCGTTGACAATCCTGGGCATCCGAATGGATCGCTTCGAGAACGCCCGTGTTTTCGTGACGGTCGTTGAAGCCGGCGGGTTTACGCGCGCCGCCGAGCGGCTTGGCCTGTCGCGCGCCGCGGCAAGCAAGCACGTCCTGCAACTGGAAGAACGATTGCGGGCTCGCCTTCTCAATCGCACCACGCGCCGCGTCAGCGTGACGGCGGCCGGCCGTGCCTTCTACGAGCAATGCCGGCGGATCCTCGCCGAGTTTGACGAAGCGGAGCGCTCGGCCGGCGAATTGCACAATACGCCAAGCGGCGAGCTGCGCGTCGTGGCGCCGACCAATTTCGGCCTGGCAGAGATTGGATCGGCCGTCGCCGATTTCATCTGCGCCTACCCGCGGCTGAGGATCAACTTCACGATGAGCGATCGGCTCACCGACCCGATTGAAGCCGGCTACGACATAGCGATCAGTGTCGACATGCCGCGCGGCACCTCCTCGAACCTTGTTGCCCGCAAGCTCAACACATCGCGCCGCATCCTCTGCGCCGCACCGAATTATTTGCGCGCACGCGGCGTGCCCCGCTCGCCCGCCGAACTCGCTGGTCACGATTGCCTGAGCTACAGCTACGTTTCATCTCCCGACGAGTGGCACTTGGCCGGCGCCGACGGTGAGCACGTGGTGAAGGTGAGTGGCCCGATCGTCACGAGCCACCGCCACGTGCTTCGCTCGGCCGCATTGCGCGCGCTTGGCATTGCATACGGGCCGATCGATTTTTTCCGCGACGATATGGCCGCCGGCCGCCTCGTGCAGGTCTTGCCCGACTATGAGTTGCCTCGCGCAACGATTTACGCAGTCTATCCGGCAGCGCGGCAGCTCTCCGCCAAGGTAAAGGCCTTCAACGATTTCATGGCCCGCTACTTCGCGGCTAGCCCGATATTTCGTTGATCGTCGGCCGACACTGGATCGTGATCCAATTCAATTGAATCGGATCACGGTCTAGATTCTTGTTTTGAGCATCGTCTTGTCCGAAACCGGTTGCCACTTTTCGGGATCATGCTCTGGTGGCTAGCGCTGGCTTTGCCGCAAGAACGCTACGACTTCGGCGGCGCTCTTGTCGGGCGGGAAGACCGGATAAAAGACCTTCCCAATGACGCCGTCGTCGACGATCAGCACCATGCGCTTGAGCAAGATCATACTGGCTAAAGTGAAGGTCGGCAGGTCGAGCGCGCGGGTGAATTTCAGTCCGGCATCTGACAGAAGCGGAAACGGCAGATGGAGCCGCTCAGCGGCCTCTCGCTGATAATCCGTGTCCTGGGTCGAGAGGCCGAAAACATGCGCTACGCCGAGCGCTTTGAGTTCGGCAAAATGGTCGCGGAAGCTGCAGGATTGCGGCGTGCAGCCGCGCGCGCCGGGAATATCGTCCCAGCCCGGCGGTAGATCGACGCCGGGGACGCCAGTACGCGGATAGATGTA
>Ga0210410_10005770_pt1 | contig 10752 bp, 10 predicted proteins | sample IncBWC4MmetaG_FD_161058 | JGI IMG/M metagenome (GOLD analysis project Ga0210410, IMG submission 161058) | Forest soil microbial communities from Barre Woods Harvard Forest LTER site, Petersham, Massachusetts, United States - Inc-BW-C-4-M | ecosystem: Environmental > Terrestrial > Soil >... | reverse complement strand
GCGGCACCCAGCCGGTCGAGGGAGGCACCGGTCTTGGCCTGTCGATCGTCAAGCGCATTGTCGAACGGCTCAAGGGCTCGGTGGTCCTGGAGAACCTGCCAACGTCCGGTCTGCGCGCCACCGTCAGTCTGCCCGTTCCGACCCCGCAAGTTGCCAGCCGCGCGCCGCTGATCCCGTGACCCCCTGCCCTGCCGGAAACGGCAAGATCAAAACACCAGCGTCTTTAAAATCTTAAAGCCTTAAAATCTTAAAGCCTTGGCCTGTTTCACCTGCGGCAGCTTCTGCACCTTGGCGAGCACGTCGGCCGGTACCGCGCCGTCGACCTCGACCAGCGCGATGGCGTCGCCGCCGGGCTTGTTGCGACCGAGATGGAAGGTCGCGATGTTGATCTTGGCGTCGCCGAGCAGGCCGGCGAAATGGCCGATGAAGCCGGGCTTGTCCTCGTTGGTGACGTAGATCATCGACTTGCCGAATTCGGCGTCGACCCGGATGCCCTTGATGTCGACCAGCCGCGGCTTGCCGTCATGATAGACGGTGCCGGAGACCGAACGCTCCTGCCGTTCCGTCGTCACCGTAACGGTGATCAGGCTTTCGTAATCGCTCTGCGCCGCGCGGGTCACCTCGTCGACCACCATGCCGCGCTCCTTGGCGACCACCGGCGCCGAGACCACGTTGACGTCGCCCAGCATCGGCCGCAGCAGGCCCGACAACGCCGCCGAGGTCAGCGCCTTGATCTTCATTTCGGCGACGTGACCCTCATAGGTGATCTGCACCTTCAGGATGCCGCTCTCGGTGAGCTGGCCTGCGAACGAGCCGAGTTTTTCGGCAAGTTCGATGAACGGCCGCAGTTTTGGCGCCTCTTCCGCGGTGATCGAGGGGAAGTTGACCGCGTTGGAAATCGCGCCGTTCAAAAGATAATCCGACATCTGCTCGGCGACCTGCAACGCAACGTTCTCCTGCGCCTCGGTGGTTGCCGCGCCGAGATGCGGCGTGCAGATCACGTTGGGATGGCCGAACAGCACGTTGGAGGTGGCCGGCTCCTCGACGAACACGTCGAAGGCGGCGCCCGCGATATGCCTGGAATTGAGCGCATCGACCAGCGCCTGCTCGTCGACCAGCCCGCCGCGCGCGCAATTGATGATGCGGACGCCCTTCTTCATCTTCGCGAGCGCCGATGCGTCGATGATGTTTCTGGTCTTCTCGGTCAGCGGCGTATGCAAGGTGATAAAATCGGCGCGCCGGAGCAATTCGTCGAGATCGACCTTCTCGACGCCGATGTCCTTGGCGCGTTCCGGCGACAGAAACGGATCGAACGCGATCACTTTCATGTGCAGGCCCTGCGCGCGGTCGGCGACGATCGAGCCGATGTTGCCGCAGCCGACCACGCCCAGCGTCTTGCCGGTGATCTCGACCCCCATGAAGCGGTTCTTTTCCCACTTGCCGGCCTGGGTCGAGGCATCGGCCTGCGGAATTTCGCGCGCCAGCGCCAGCATCAAGGTGATCGCGTGTTCGGCCGTGGTGATGGAATTGCCAAACGGGGTGTTCATCACGATGATGCCCTTGGCGGTGGCGGCCGGGATCTCGACATTGTCGACGCCGATCCCGGCGCGACCGATCACCTTCAGCCGCGTCGCCTTTTCCAGGATCTTTGCGGTTGCCTTGGTCGCCGAGCGAATCGCAAGGCCATCGTAGTTGCCGATGATCTCGGCGAGCTTTTCCTTGTCCTTGCCGAGATTGGGCTGGAAATCGACTTCGACGCCGCGATCCCTGAAAATCTGCACGGCGGCGGGCGACAACGCGTCGGAGATGAGAACCTTGGGTTTTGTCATGGATTTGATCCGTTGATGACGATGCATTTGATGTCGTCACCCCCGGGGCATAAGCGCGAAGCGCGTCTTCACGCTCGCGATCTCCCCGGGGGTCCATCTTTTTCGATGGATGGCCGGGTCAAGCCCGGCCATGACGATGATGGGATGAACGAAGTTACGCCGCCTTCGCGAGTGACGACTTCATCTCCGCGAAGGCCCAGTCGATCCACTGCGTCAACAGGGCGACGTCTTTGGCCTCTATCGTGGCGCCGCACCAGATGCGCAGGCCCGCCGGCGCGTCGCGGTAATGCGCGAAGTCGTAGCCGGCGCCTTCCTTCTCCACCAGCGCCACCAGCTTCTTGGCAAAATCCGACTGCGCATCCGCCGTCAGCGAGGTGATCGCGGGATCGACCACCTTCATGCACACCGAGGTGTTGGAGCGGATCGTCGGATCTTTTGCCAGGAAATCGATCCACGGCGTTTTCGCCTTCCAGTCGACGAGCACCTTGGTGTTGGCGTCGGCGCGCGCGATCAGGGCCTTGAGGCCGCCGACCGACTTCGCCCAGTTCAGCGTGTCGAGATAATCCTCGACGCACAGCATCGACGGCGTGTTGATGGTCTCGCCCTCGAAGATGCCTTCGTTGAGCTTGCCGCCCTTGGTCATGCGGAAAATCTTCGGCAGCGGCCAGGCCGGCTTGTAGGTCTCGAGTCGCTCGACCGCGCGCGGCGAGAGCACCAGCATGCCGTGCGCGGCCTCGCCGCCCAGCGCCTTCTGCCAGGAGAAGGTCACCACGTCGAGCTTGGGCCAGTCGAGATGTTGCGCGAACGCCGCCGAGGTGGCGTCGCAGATGGTGAGACCTTCGCGGGTCGCGCTGATCCAGTCGGCATTGGGGACGCGCACGCCGGAGGTGGTGCCGTTCCAGGTGAAGACGATGTCGGACGCCGGATCGGCCTTGGCAAGATCGGGGATGTCGCCATACCCGGCATGCAGCTTGGTGACGTCCTTGAGCTTCAATTCCTTGACGATATCGCTGACCCAGCCTTCGCCGAAGGATTCCCAGGCGATGGTGGTGACCGGCCGCGCGCCGAGCAGCGACCACAGCGCCATCTCGACCGCGCCGGTATCGGACGCCGGCACGATGCCGATCCGGTAGTTGGCCGGCACCTCGAGCACTTCGCGCGTCAACTCGATCGCGAGCTTGAGTTTGGCCTTGCCGATCTTCGCGCGATGCGAGCGGCCAAGGGCGGCGTCTTTGAGATTTTGGGCATTCCAGCCGGGGCGCTTGGCGCAAGGGCCGGAGGAAAAATGCGGCACATTGGGCCGCGAAGCGGGCTTCGCTGCAGTCATGATCTATCCTTCCAGATAGCTAGCCTCCCGTTGGGGGGAGGTGTCCCGCCGCGGTGCTTAGGGGAATCACATGGAATCGTCAAGGAACTTTGTGGGGGGAAGCTATGTCGCCGAGATCACGGGCGGTTGATGGCTCGGCCTGCCGCGACAATGGCGGGGCGGCGAGCGAGTCCAACAGCTCCGCCGCATCGCTGATGAGGCGAGCGGCTTTTCGCCGGCTGGCGATTTTCAGGACGCTTTTGTGGTCCGCCTGCACCACATACTCGCCGCCGATCCTGACAATCGAATAGGTATTCATGAGAGAGATCCCCAAGCTGCCCGAGCCCGACGGGATACGCCATCGTGTCATGGATCGTTCCCCCGCAATCATTACGATGCGACGAGTAGTTTATCGCCCGTTAACCCGAACGAGCAGCAAAACCGGTTTCGCAATGCCGGCAAGGACCGCCGAGAAACGCATCATTCCGGCGCGGCGCCGACCGGCGGGCCGCCGGGCGGCCGATGCAGGAACGTGATCGTCGCAAACGCGCCGAGCCATGAGCCGACGGCGGCAAAGCCGACATACACCCAGTTTTCGGTGTAGCTGATTACCGCAAATGAGGAGAGCAGATACCAGACGCTGCTCCAGGTCGCCGCCGGCACGCGCCGGCGGGCCACCACGGCGGAGGTGAACATGACGTAGACCGCATCGGTCGCGGCGGTGGCAAGCACGACCGCGGCGGCGGTCAGGGGATCGATGGCTGACATGTGCTGGGCCTTCTGCTTGCGCTCAGGAGCGCTGTTAAAACCGCAGCGTCATCCCGACATGGCTCGGGGCAAATCCCAGCCGCTTGTAAAAGCGCTGCGCATCGACGCGGGTGTGGTGGGTGAGCAGTTCGACCAGCTTGCAGCCCCTCGCCCGTGCGTCCGCCATCGCCCATTGCACCAGTTGCTCGCCGATGCCGCGGCTGCGGCAATGGCTGGCGACGCGAACGTCCTCGATCAGGGCGCGCGAGGCGCCCTGCGAGCTCAGTCCGGGCAGGATACAAAGCTGCAGGCAACCGATGACGGCGCCGTCGCCATCCTCCGCGACCACGAGCTGGAGTTCGGGCGCGCGGTCGACCGCGTCGAATGCCCGGAAATATGACGGCGGCAACGGGTCCTCGATCCGTTCGCGACCGCTGCCGAGCGGGTCGTCCGCCAGCATGCCGACGATGGCGGCTACATCGTCGCGGCGGGCGCGGCGGATGGTGACAACAGACTTTTCAAGCATCGGGATCCTCGTCGCTCTCAACGCACCGGCGCAAGGCCAAGGGAGTTCTCGGCCTCGCCGATCCAGCGCCGCAGCGCGGCGTAGCCGTCGAGGTGAAAGCCGCCTTCATGCGCCAGGCGCGTGTAGGCCAGCAGTGCGACGTCGGCAAGCGAGAGGCTGTCGCCGACCAGAAATCGCGTTGCCGCAAGTTGCTGCTCCAGCCGCGCCAGCGCCGCGTAGCCACCCCTGACCTTGTCGGGATCGAGCTCGGAGGCGGGCTTGCCGAGATATCGCACCTGGAAGCGGCACACCGCGACATAGGGCTCGTGGCTGTACTGCTCCCAGAACAGCCATTCATCCATCTTCGCGGCGTCATAGGCGTCGGTGGGGATCAGGGCGCTGCCGCGGGCGAGATAACGGATGATGGCGTTGGATTGCGCCAGCGCCCGGCCGTCGTCGAGCACCACGGTCGGCACCTGCCCGGCGGCGTTGAGCTTGAGAAACTCATGCGTGCGGCTTTCGCCCTTCAGCGTATCGACGTCGATCCAGTTGTAGGGCAGCGCGAGCTTGTCGCAGACCCACTTCACCTTCAGGCAATTGCCGGAATTGGTATCGCCGTAGATTTTCATCGCCATGTCCCTCGCGAGCAGGACAGAGCAGCAGTCGAACGGAATTCTGTCAACAGCCGAGGTCGCGCGCGGTCAGAACTTGTAGCCGATCCCGGCGCGCAGGTTGTTCGCACTGAAGGAGATGTCCTTGACTGACAGGAACCGGACATACTCCCACTCGCCGCGCAAGAACACATTGCCCCACAGCATGTATTCCGTGCCAAGGCCCGCGATCCAGCCGGGCACGAAGCTGTTGGAACGACGCTCCTGGGAAGATTGCGAATTGGACCCCAGGAAGACCGTGCTGTGAGTCGTGGTGGTTACGGCCCCGACGATCTGAGTCGTGTCGAAGTCGTCGAACTTGTTATAGGAGACCGTTGCTGCCCGCGCGACGTCCACGCGCCCGACGGCCAGACCGCCGAAAACATAAGGCAAGGCATCGCCGAACGCCCACCCGGCTCGGCCCCGGAACGTAACCACATCCTTGATCTGCAAGCCGGCGCTGCCGGACAACGTGGTATTATAAGTGTGGGTGTGGCCTGCCGGCGGGTTTTCACCGGGCGGATTGACGATCAAGCGGCTCATCGAGTTGGTGGACTGGCTCGAAAGGCTCGTCATGTAGCTATAGTTGGCCTCAACGCCGAAGACGAGATCTTCCCACTGCCAGTTGCGGCCGACGAAAGCGCCAAACCCGGCGGCCTGCGCATGATTCTTGGAAAGCAGCGCCCAATCCGCGAGCGGAGCCTGCAGCACGCTGTTCCGCTCGATGAAATTCGTCAATGATTTGACGGAATGGCTGAAGTCCATGTCGGCAGATGAGTAGCCGGTCTGACCGCCGACGTACCAGCCGTCCCAGTTCCGGGTGGCCGTGCTCAGCCCTCCCGGGAGACTGCCGCGCAGAATCGGCAGGTCGGGCATGTCGGCCGCTTGCGCGCCGGACACTGCTCCGCACATCACCGCCGCCAGCAGAAGTCTACGCATCGCAACGCTCCATCGGACACTCTCAAATTCGCGCCGATCATCGCCTGTTAACCTTAACCAATCGTTGTCGCGGAGGAGGAGGCGCAAAACAAAACGGCGCGGGAAACATCCCGCGCCGTTAGCAAACATTAAGAGATCGAGCCTCGATCAGCCCTTGCGGATGAGCGGCGGCGGGGGCGGCGGCACATCGCAGCAGGTCCAGCGTACGCCGAGCCGCAGGTCGTGCGAGGTCAGGTCGTTGACGGTCCAGGCATGGGTGCCGAGCACGTTCGGACTGGAGAAGGCAAAGTTGGTGTTGCCGGTCACAGCGGTTCCCATGTCGAGATAGCGATAGGCCAGTTCGATCGTGAAGTTCTGGTTGACGTGGTAGGCGAGACCGGCGTGGGCCGCCCAGGCGAAGTTCGCCTTGTCGCCGTTGGCGGCGAACTGGGTACCGGCGGTGAGGCCGTTGAACGTCGTCAGGCCATCGTCGCGGAAGCTGGAGAGATGGTTGTAGGAGGTACCGATGCCGGCGCCGATGAAGGGCGTGATGCACCACCATGTGCCGAGATCGACATAGGCGTTGGCCAGGAACACCAGGCTCGAGACATTGGCGCTGTAGTTGTCGACGCCGCTGAAAGTGTTGCCAAATGCGCTGAACTGCCCGAAGACCGAGCCCCGCAGCGTCGACTTGCTGCGGTATTCTCCGGTGATGTCGGCGCGCAGCCAGTTGTTGAAGCGATAACCGACGCCGAGGTCGAAGCTTCCGGCGCCCGACAGTTCGGTCCCGACGTAGCGCGGGCCGGAGACGTTCAGCGTCGAATCGAGCGGGTTCGAGATCCGCGACGCCTGTTGATTGGTGATGCCGATGTCGCCGCGCAGGTACCAGCCGCCGAAATCCTCGGCCGGCGGCGCATAATACTGCTGCGGCGGGGGCGGCATGATCGAAGGCATGTCGGCTGCGAACGCCGCCGATGACAACACCGATGCCGCTCCGGCGGCGATGAGAAACTTAACGCTACGCATTGGCTTCGTCCTTTTGGCCGGTGAGGCAGACAAGGCAGGCCCCACATCTGAAAACTCACGATCGGACGATGCCACCAAATGCTTAAGCGCCACTTAACCCTAATTTTTAAGGTTGATTTTCTCCGAAGATTTTTGCGGCGATGAAACCGGCGGCCACGAAAAATGGCGAGATCGCCACAATCGCTAACAATTGATTGACGAAAATCCGGCCCAGGTTTCGCGGGCCGCGCGCGGTCAGCGCATGTGCTTCGGCATCTTCGGCAGGAACACGGCCAGAAGCCCTATCGCCGGAAGGAACGAGCAGAGCTGATAGACGAAGGCGATGCCGGTGTGATCGGCGACCCTGCCCAGCACGGCGGCGCCGAGACCGCCGATGCCGAACGCGACACCGAAGAACACGCCCGAGATCATGCCGAAGCGATGCGGCATCAGTTCCTGCGCGAACACGATGATCGAGGATGTCGTCGAGGAAATGATGAAGCCGATGAACACCGTCAGCACCGCGCTGGCGAACAGCCCGGCATAAGGCAGCGCCAGCGTGAACGGCAGCGCGCCGAGGATCGAAAACCAGATCACGTATTTGCGGCCGAAACGGTCGCCGAGCGGCCCGCCGAAGAACGCGCCGACCGCGTTGGCGGCGAGGAAGATGAAGAGATAGATCTGGGCGGCCTGGGTCGATACGCCGAACTTGTCGATCAGATAGAAGATGTAATAGCTCGACAGGCTCGACACGTAGAGCTGCTTGGAGAACAGCAGCGCCACCAGCACGGCCAGCGCGACCCTGACGCGGCGCGGGCTCGGCGCATCCGGATGCGCGTGGATCGGCGCCGGTTTCCTGCCGGTGATCTGCGGCCGGTACCAAATTCCGATCCGCCACAGGATGACGATCGCCAGGAATGCGATGGTCGAAAACCAGGCGATGCTCGGCTGGCCGAACGGCACCACGATCAGCGCCGCGAGCACCGGCCCCATCGAGGTGCCGAAACTGCCGCCGAGCTGAAACACCGATTGCGCGAAACCGTAGCGTCCGCCCGACGCCAGGCGGGCGATGCGCGCCGATTCCGGGTGAAACACCGCGGACCCCAGGCCGACCAGCGCCGCCGCGATCAGGATCGTTCCGTATTGACCGGCGACGCTCAGCATCAACAATCCGAAGAAGGTCGACCCCATGCCGATGACGAGCGAGAACGGCTGCGCCTTCTTGTCGGTGAAATGGCCGACCACCGGCTGCAGCAGCGACGCGGTGAACTGGAATGCCAGCGTGATCATGCCGATCTGCGCGAAGTCGAGCGCGTAGCTCGCTTTAAGGATCGGATAGATCGACGCGATCAGCGATTGCATGGTGTCGTTGAGGAAATGCGAGAAGCTGATTCCCGCCAGCACCACATAGGCCGGACCTGCCGCCTTCGCGACCGACGGCGACGTCACGTCCGGCACGGTCACCGGCGCGACCCGTGCTTCCTCGGAGACGACGACGGATTTGTTCAAGGGACGGCTTCCGGAAAATTCGCGGGGCTACAAGCGCTTCCTACGATGGCGGCGCGGCGCCGACCACCGTCATTACAAAATGGCTGAAATGCAATTGGCCGCGTTCAGGCCGCGGCCTGGCCGAGCGCGGTAACGATGTGGTCGACCACTTCCTCGACCAGGATGCGGTCGTCGCCCTCGCCCATCACCCGGATCACGGACTCGGTGCCGGAGGAGCGGACCAGCAGCCGGCCATGGCCGTCGAGGCGCCTCTCGCCGGCGTCGATCGCCGATTTGACCTCGGCGTCGTCGAGCGGCTTGCCGCTGCGGTAGCGCACGTTCTTCAGGATCTGCGGCAGCGGATCGAAGCGGCGGCAGACCTCCGACACCGGGCGGCGCAGCTTCTGCACCACCGCCAGCACCTGCAGCGCGGCGACGAAGCCGTCGCCGGTCGTGGTGTAGTCCGACAGGATGATGTGGCCGGAGGGTTCGCCGCCGAGATTGTAGCCGCCGCTCAGCATCCGCTCGAGCACATGGCGGTCGCCGACCGGCGTGCGCAGCAGCTCGATCCCGATACCTTCGAGGAAGCGCTCCAGTCCGAGATTCGACATCACGGTCGAGACGACGCCCGGCTTGGAAAGCCGGCCGTCTTCCTTCCAGCTTTGCGCGATCACCGCGAGCAGCTGGTCGCCATCGACGAGGTGACCGCGTTCGTCGACCAGGATGACCCGGTCGGCGTCGCCGTCGAGCGCGATGCCGATGTCGGCGCGCATCTCGCGCACCTTGCGGGAGAGCGCTTCCGGCGAGGTCGAGCCGCATTCCTTGTTGATGTTGAAGCCGTCGGGATCGACGCCGATCGGAACCACGTCGGCGCCCAGTTCCCACAAGGCTTCCGGCACCACCTTGTAGGCCGCGCCGTTGGCGCAATCGATCACCACGCGCAGGCCCTCGAGGCTGAGGTCGCGCGGCAGCGTGCGCTTGGCGAATTCGATGTAGCGGTCGTGGACGCCGTCGATGCGGCGGGCGCGTCCGAGGCTGGCGCTCTGCGCCAGTTTCTTCTCGAGCGATTCGTCGAGCAATTGCTCGATCTGCTTCTCGACGTCGTCGGAAAGCTTGAAACCCTGCGGGCCGAACAGCTTGATGCCGTTGTCCTCGAACAGGTTATGGGAGGCGGAAATCATCACGCCGAGATCGGCGCGCATCGACTTGGTCAGCATCGCCACCGCCGGCGTCGGCATCGGGCCGAGCAGCAGCACGTCCATGCCGACAGAGGTGAAGCCGGCCACCATCGCGTATTCGATCATATAGCCGGAAAGCCGCGTATCCTTGCCGATGACGACGCGATGCCGGTGCTCGCCGCGCTGAAATACCAGGCCGGCCGCCTGGCCTACCTTGAGCGCGAGCTCCGGCGTGATCAGACCATTGGCACGGCCCCGAATCCCGTCCGTCCCGAAATATTTGCGGCTCATGCATCCCCCAGCGCTATCGAAGATTCCTCTAAGCCACCCGGCAAGAAGCCTCGAACGCCCGCCATTCTAGCGTGTAGAGGGTTATAATGCCTTCGGCGCTAAAATGGCTTCAAAAAATATGATGAATCATTACCGCAGGCTGGACCGGGCCTGAGCACTTAACACATTGTTAATGCAGGCATTTGCCGGCTGCGGAACCGGATCCGGTTCCAGCGTCAATCCTTGCGCTTGACGTGTTGGTCGCCTTTTGACGGCGGCGGCTGGGTCACGTTGACCGGGTCCGAGCCCGGAAAGGTCTCTTCCAGCCCCTCCTCCAGGGCCCGATCGAGCCGGCGCTTCTCGTCGCCAGCGGCGTTTTTGGGGTCGGAGCGTGGTCCGGTCATGGATGCTCTCCTGGGTGGCCGCCCGTCCCGCCAAGCGATTTTGCGGGGGGCCCAAGCGTGCTAGATGAACAACGAAAGCGAAAATACAAGAAGGCAAAAGACCAGAAGGGCTTGGAACGTTCATGAAGCACATCACCTGCATCGAGGATCTGCGCCAGGTCCATATGCGAAAGGTGCCGAAGGCATTTTTCGACTATGCCGACCGCGGCTCCTATTCCGAGGAGACGCTGCGCGCCAACCGCGACGATCTGCAGGCGATCAAATTCCGCCAGCGCATCCTGGTCGATGTATCGAAACGCGATCTCTCGACCACGATTCTCGGCGAGCCCGCCGCGCTGCCGCTGATCCTGGCGCCGATCGGACTGTTGGGCATGCAACATGGCGACGGCGAAATCGTCGCCTGCCGCGCCGCGCAGGCCGCCGGCATTCCCTTTACGCTGAGCACGATGTCG
>Ga0210410_10005769_pt1 | contig 10753 bp, 9 predicted proteins | sample IncBWC4MmetaG_FD_161058 | JGI IMG/M metagenome (GOLD analysis project Ga0210410, IMG submission 161058) | Forest soil microbial communities from Barre Woods Harvard Forest LTER site, Petersham, Massachusetts, United States - Inc-BW-C-4-M | ecosystem: Environmental > Terrestrial > Soil >... | reverse complement strand
AAACAGGTAGGAGACTGACGAGCGACCCGATCCGGACCTCGTTAGGGCTGCTTCCTTCCGGACCTGACCCGGTTGGCGAGTGGCTCGTCCACCGCCAATCTCCCGGTCCCTATTTGGGGCCAAAAGGACCGGAAAGCAAGCGGCCTGGAATGTCCCTACGGGACTTGTGCAGGAACTCGGAAAGGCATTAGGTGCCGGGCGCCATTGTCTTTTCCGCAATTCCTCCCTTGAGCCTCATGCCCGATTCCGCCTGGACGCTACATTCACGACTCAAAGAGGACACCATCGACATCGGCGACCTGCCGCTGTCGAAAGTGCTGGTCATCAAGGACGCCAATTACCCCTGGCTGCTGCTGGTGCCGCGCCGCCCCGACATTGTCGAGATCATCGACCTCGCCGAAGTCGAACAGGCGCAATTGATGACCGAAATCTCCCGCGTCGCGCGGGCGCTGAAGGAGGTCAGCCGCTGCGACAAGCTGAACATCGCGGCGTTGGGCAATCTGGTGCCGCAGCTTCATGTGCATATCATCGCGCGCAGATCCGGCGATGCTGCCTGGCCGCGTCCGGTCTGGGGCGCGGTGCAACCGCTGCCGCATGACGCCGAGGAAGTGCAGACGTTCATCAGTTCGCTTCGCCGCAAGATTTGGTTAGGTTGAGAAAACAAAAAATGTCGGTCTTCGATTCATTTCCGCTCGGGCGTCCGGCCTTCGTCACCCACGTCCTCGATCGCGCGGCGCATCTGCGCGGCAACGACGAGAAACTGTTCGCGCTTGAAGGCCAGCAGAATGCCCGCGCCTACGTGGTCTACCGCGACTCGCTGGTCATGAAGCAGGAGGAGAGCGGCCCGCGCGCGCTGCTTTCGATCAGGGAGGCGCTGGACTTTGGCGCCAATCCCGGCACGATCTTCCTCGGGTTGCGCGACGGCGCGCCGGTTTTCGGCATGGGTATTTCGCCGGCGGCGGCGGAAAAACTGATCGGCCGCAACGACGTCGCGATCACCGAACTGCGCGGCATGGTGATGCAGGGCGTGCTGCCGCTGGAGCAGCTCTCCGCGATCGCGATGGCGAAATCGATGGTGAGCTGGCATCAGCGCCATGGATTTTGCGCCAATTGCGGCGCTCGCAGCGCCATGAAAGAGGGCGGCTGGAAGCGCGAATGTCCGAGCTGCAAGGCCGATCATTTCCCGCGCACCGATCCGGTGGTGATCATGCTGGTGAGCTCGGGCGACAAGGCGCTGCTCGGCCGGCAGAAGCAATTCTTGCCCGGCATGTATTCCTGCCTTGCCGGCTTTGTCGAAGCCGCGGAAACCATCGAGGACGCGGTTCGCCGCGAAATCTTCGAGGAATCCGGGATCCGCGTCACCGACGTGAATTACTACATGACGCAGCCCTGGCCCTATCCGTCGTCGCTGATGATCGGATGCTCTGCGCGCGCCATCAACGAAGACATCGTTGTCGACCGCACGGAACTGGAGGATGCGCGCTGGTTCGACCGCGCCGAACTCGCCCTCATGCACAGGCGCCAACACCCCGACGGCCTGTTCGCAGCGCATCCGTTCGCGATCGCGCACCACCTGATCGGCCACTGGCTGCATGGGGGAGCGACCGCAGGCGCATAGCAGGGAACCGGCCTCCATCCGTCCCGATTACCCAAGGACCTTGAAACGGACATGACGGATACCAGCGTGAATTTTCACGTCAGGGCGCCTAAAATCCCGCCGCGCATCCTGTGCATCGGCATGCCGGTGCGCGATCTCACGTTCCGCACGCCCGGTGTTCCCGCACGCGGTTCCAAGGAGAACGCCAGCCATTTCGACGAAATCTGCGGCGGCAACGCGCTCAATGCCGCGATCGGGATCGTGCGACTCGGCGGCCGCGCCGCGATCTGCGGACCGATGGGCGACGCCAGGGAAACCACCAGCCGTTACCTCTTCGACCAGATGGCGCATGAAGGCGTCGACACCAAGAACATCGTGCACATGCCGGGTCTGGTGACGCCGATCTCGGCGATCATGATCGATCCCAGCGGCGAGCGCACCATTGTCACGTTCCGCGATCCGGAATTGTGGAAGGTGAAACTGCCGAAAGCCGACAAGCTGCTGGACGACTGCGATGCCATCCTGACCGAGAGCCGCTGCGCGGAGTTCTGCACCGATCTCTGCGCCGAGGCCGTCCGGCGCGGGATTCCCGTGATCGTCGACGTCGATCGCGCGATGTCGTTGCGCGAGGGCCTGCTGACGGCTTCGACGCATCTCGTCTTCTCCAGCGAGCCGCTGCAAGAGACCGCCGGTATCACTGATGACGGCGAGGCGCTGAAGAAGGTCGCCAGGCTGACGCCGTCGTTCCTGGCAGGCACGCGCGGGCCCCGCGGCACACTCTGGCTTGACGCGAAGGGTGAACTGCAGGAGACGCCCGCTTTCCCTGTGCACACGGTGGACACGCTGGGCGCCGGTGACGTGTTCCACGGAGCCTTTGCACTCGCCATCACCGAGCAGCAGGAGCTGCGGCAGGCGCTGCGCTTTGCCTCGGCCGCCGCGGCGCTGAAATGCACCCGCTTCGGGGGCGCCTTCGCCGCCCCGCAACGTGCTGAAGTTGAAGAGCTTTTGGACCGTGGCCAGAGCGCCTCACCGGCCCCGACGGCGTCGTAAAACACGATTTCGATCTTGTAATAGAAGAATTTTCTATATATGAGGGTATCAGCCCCCATAAATGAAACAAAGTTCTTCTCATGAGCGAGCTCGCCACCCAACTCCACCCCGAAGCCAACCGCCGCCTTGATGCCATCGACCGCAAGATCCTGATGGTGCTGCAGGAGGACGCCTCTCTCTCAGTCGCCGAGATCGGCGACCGGGTCGGCCTGTCGTCGACGCCGTGCTGGAAGCGGATCCAGCGCCTGGAAGCCGACGGCGTGATCCTGCGCCGCGTCGCCCTGGTCGACCAGAACAAGATCGGGCTCGGCATTTCCGTGTTCGTCTCGGTCGAGAGCGCCGATCACTCCGAAAACTGGCTGAAGAAGTTCGCCGACGCCGTCAGCGCCATGCCCGAGGTGATGGAATTCTACCGGATGGCCGGCGACGTCGATTACATGCTGCGCGTCGTGGTCGCGGACATGCAGAGCTATGACGTCTTCTACAAGAAGCTGATCGCGACCGTGCCGCTGAAAAACGTCACCTCGCGCTTTGCGATGGAGAAGATCAAGTCGGTCACCGCGCTGCCGGTGCCCGCGGCCTGATCTGCACTGATCTTTGATTGAGCAAATGTGCTGTCTCGCTCTCAGCGGGACAAATGCGACGCTTGCGCGCGCTAACCGAACGTTTACCGCACATTAGGTTCGGCTCCGTATTCTCCGGCGCGATGGAGCGGGCCAACACGATCTCAACTCTGCGGTGGCCCGCCTGGCTGAACGCCGCGGCGTTGTTGGTTGCGAGTTGGGTCGCGATCGCCGCGCTGTCATTGCAGGTGCGACCCGGGACCGAGATCGTGGCCGTGGCCTTCCCGCCCTGGTGGAGCGCAGAGCGAGCCTTCCTCGCCGCCGCCTCGGCCGATGCCGCCATCGTGAGGATGACGGCGGTTCCGTCAGTTCTGGTGGTCCGGCCGGATCAGCATGAGGGATTGGCACGGCTGCGCAAGGCCGGCGTCTGGCTTGCCATCGACCCGCAGGCGATCGCTGCCTGTCTTTGAATTGATTTTTTTGGGGAAACGGGAATGCGCATCGAAAACAATAATCTGGAAGTTTTGCGCGAGACCACCAGCCGGATACTGCTGGCTGTCGTGTGGCTGCATGTCCCGATCGCTGCGGTCATCGGCCTGATGCGAGGCGCCGACTGGATGACGCCGACTGCCGTCGTGGCCGCGATGGCGCTGGCCGCGACCTTGTCGTGGCGCATTTCAGGCAATGGGCTTTCGACCCGGCTCGTGTTCGCCGTCGCGCTGATGGGTGGCGTTTCCATGTTCGTCTACGAGTTGACCGGTCACCCCTGGCAGCCCGATACGCATATGTATTTCTTTGCCGCGCTCGCATGCCTTGTCGGTTATTGTGATTATCGGCCCATTATGGTCGGCGCAGTTGCCGTCGCGCTGCATCATCTGGTGCTGAATTTCGTGCTGCCCGCAGCCGTCTATCCCGGCGGCGCCGATCTGGGCCGCGTCGTGCTCCACGCCGTCATCCTGCTGACCGAGGCGGGCGTGCTGGTCTGGCTCGTCCACACGCTGTCGCAGCTATTTGAAACCGCCGCGCGGAAGACGGCCGAAGCGGAAGCGGCGAGCGCCGCCAAGGCGCGCGCCAACAGCGAGCGCACCGAGGCGGATCGGCATACCAAGCAGGAGCGCGACGCCGCGCGGCGCGAGCTTGCGGCCGGCTTCGAGCGTAAGGTCGGCAGCATCGTCGAGGCCGTCGCGGTCACGGCCGGCGAGATGCAGGGCCTGTCGTCTGCCATGAGCGCGAGCAACACGGAAACCACGCGGCAGACCGCCGCTGCCGCCGCGGCCTCGGGCCAGGCCTCGTCCAATGTCGAAACCGTGGCCTCCGCCACTGAAGAGCTCTCTGCCTCGATCAACAGCATCGCGCAGCAGGTGACGCGCTCGGCCGGAATCGCCGCCAAGGCCGCGGAGGAAGCCCGCCGCACCAATACGGTGGTCGAGGGTCTTGCCAGCGGCACGCAGAAGATCGGCGAAGTCGTGACGCTGATCCAGAACATCGCAAGCCAGACCAACCTTCTCGCGCTCAATGCGACAATCGAGGCGGCGCGGGCCGGCGAGCACGGCAAGGGGTTTGCGGTGGTCGCCAGCGAAGTGAAGGCGCTCGCCAACCAGACCGCGAAGGCGACCGAGGAAATCTCCGCGCAGGTTCAGGACATCCAGAACGCCACCAACGAGGCCGTCAGCGCGATCCAGGCGATCGGCGGCACCATCGCCCAAATCGACGGCATCTCCAACGAGATTGCCGCGGCCGTCGAGCAGCAGGGGACCGCGACCCTCGAAATCACCCGCAACGTCCAGCAAGCCGCCAACGGCACCGCCGAGGTCAACGACAGCATCCTGAGCGTCAGGCGCGCCTCCGACGAGGCGGCACGCGCAACAGCAAGGATGCTGCAAGCAGCGAACGGGCTGTCGGCGCAGTCCGAGCAGCTCAAGGTCGAGGTGAGGAGCTTCCTGGGATCGCTGCAGGTGGCGTAACGCCGCTCGCGTGTCCCAGACGCGGCGCAGCGTCTCTTGACGATGCGCCGCAGAGCCGGGACCCACCGCATTGAATTTCTCAGCATGGGTCCCGGGTCAGCAGCGCACTGTTCGCTGCGCTCATATTGCGCAGCGCGCGGGACAACGAGATTTTCGACGCCCTCAAATCTTCTGATTGTACTCGCCGACTTCGGGATGGGTGCGCAGCACGGAATCCATCGCCTCGAACATGTCGCGCATGCGCTTATCCGAGACCGGACTCTCGACCACGACCACCAGCTCCGGCTTGTTGGAGGAAGCGCGCACCAGGCCCCAGCTGCCGTCTTCCACCGTGACGCGCACGCCGTTGACGGTGACGAGGTCGCGGATCGCTTGCCCTGCGACCTTCTCGCCCTTGTTCTGCATCGTCTCGAAATGCTTCACCACGGCGTCGACCACGCCGTATTTGGCTTCGTCGGCGCAATGCGGCGACATGGTCGGCGACGACCAGGTCTTCGGCAGCGCGTTCTTCAGATCGGCCATCGACTTGCCGGCCGCGCGATCGAGCATTTCGCAGATCGCGATCGCCGAAACGAGACCGTCGTCATAGCCGCGGCCGAACGGCTTGTTGAAGAAGAAATGGCCGGACTTCTCGAAACCCGCGAGCGCGCCGAGTTCGTTGGTGCGCCGCTTCATGTAGGAGTGGCCGGTTTTCCAATAGGTCGCTTTCGCACCCTGCTTCCGCAGCACGGGATCGGTCAGGAACAGCCCGGTCGACTTCACGTCGACCACGAATTGCGCGTTCTTGTGGATCGCCGACATGTCGCGCGCCAGCATGACGCCGACCTTGTCGGCGAAGATCTCCTCGCCGGTGTTGTCGACCACGCCGCAACGGTCGCCGTCGCCGTCGAAGCCAAGGCCGACATCGGCCTTGCTGGCGAGCACCGCGTCGCGGATCGCATGCAGCATTTCCAGGTCTTCGGGGTTGGGATTGTATTTCGGGAAGGTGTAGTCGAGCTCGGTGTCGAGCGGCACCACCTCGCAGCCAATCGCCTGCATGACCTGCGGGGCGAATGCGCCCGCGGTGCCGTTACCGCAGGCGACCACCACCTTCAGCTTGCGCTTCAGCCTGGTGCGCTGGGTGAGATCGGCGATGTAGCGCGCCGGGAAATTCTCGTGGAACTCGTAGGAGCCGCCGGCCTTGTTCCTGAAATCGGCGTTGAGCACGATCTCCTTCAGCCGTGTCATCTCGTCGGGCCCAAAGGTCAGCGGGCGGTTGGCGCCCATCTTGACGCCGGTCCAGCCATTGTCGTTGTGCGAGGCCGTCACCATCGCGACGCAGGGCACGTCGAGATCGAACTGGGCGAAATAGGCCATCGGCGTCACCGCAAGCCCGATGTCGTGGACCTTGCAGCCCGCCGCCATCAGGCCCGAGATCAGCGCATATTTGATCGAAGCCGAATAGCTGCGGAAATCGTGGCCGGTGACGATCTCCTGGCGGACGCCGAGCTCCGCGATCAGCGCGCCCAGCCCCATGCCGAGCGCCTGCACCCCCATCAGGTTGATTTCCTTGTTGAACAGCCAGCGCGCGTCGTACTCGCGAAAACCGGTCGCCTTCACCATCGGCCCGGACTCGAAGGCATAGGTGTTGGGCAGGAGCTGCGGTTTCGGCTTGGGAAACATTCAGGCCTCGTCGAGGAATGCAAGGATATCGCCCCGCAGCCATAGCGAATGCGCAGCCCTTGCGGAAGGCGGGATCAGTGGATGAGGCGATTATAATTCGGACCAAAGCGGGTGACGTCTTGCGTCCCCGGAAAGCCTTACTGCTCCAGCACCATCATGCCGTTGGCATATTCGAAACGCTTCAGTTTCGACAGGAACGACAAGCCGAGCAGGTTCTCCGACAGGGCCTCATCGGGCAGCACCATGGCATCGACGTCGCGCACGATCAGCCCGCCGACCTCGACTATCGCCAGCCGCGTGCGCGCCGCCTTGATGGTGCCGTTCGCGGTTGAGACCGTGGTGGTGTACTGGTTGGGGACCGGATGGAAGCCGAACCGCGCCGCGGAGGATTCGTTCAGCGCGATGACAGACGCGCCGGTGTCGATCATGAAGGCGATGCGCTGGCCCTCGATGCGGCCCTCGGTGGCGAAATGACCGCGGAAATCACGAGGAATGTTGATACTGCGCGTGCCGGCCGAAGCCGGAGCCGCCATGGCGATTGATGCCGGCTGTTTCGCAGCGACGGCGGTCGCCGCCGCCGGCGTCACCTTGTCCGCCATCTGCGCCATGAAGACGCCAAGCCCGGCCATCACGGCCGCGGTGATCACGATGTTACGCATGACGCCACACTACTCACGAGAGCACCGCCGATTTCAGCACTTCCGCCGCGATAGCGCGACTGAACCGGGCCGCCCGAGGCCGCCATTTTCGCGAAAAGGATGAGCGAAGCGTTAACGGGGATCAGGTCCCGCGCGGCTTGACCCGGCGGGTGGGAAGCGCGTTGGCCGGGTCTTCCGGCCAGGGATGGCGCGGATAGCGGCCGCGCAGGTCGGAGCGGACGGCGGCATAGCTGCCGCGCCAGAAGCCGGGAAGATCGCGCGTCACCTGCACCGGCCGCTGCGCCGGCGACAGGAGCTCAAGCACCAGCGGCACCTTGCCTCCGGCAAGCGAAGGATGGGTATTGAGCCCGAACAGTTCCTGCAGGCGCACGGCGATCGTCGGCCCCTGCTCGGCCTCGTAATCGATCGCAAGCATGGTGCCGGTCGGCGCCTCGAAATGCGTCGGCGCTTCGCGTTCCAGCCGCGCGCGCAAGTCCCAGGGCAACAGCGTTTGCAACGCTTCCGACAGATCGCCCGCGGAAAAATCCTTGAGCGAAGTCTTGTCATAGAGCGCGGGCACCAGCCAGTTCGCGGCAGACACGGCCAGTGCCTCATCAGCCAGATCGGGCCAGCTTTCGCCTTCGGCCTTGCGCAGGAACATCATGCGATCGCGCCATTGCTTTAGGGATTTCGACCACGGCAGCCTGTCGAGCCCTGCGGCGATCAGGCCGTCGGCGAAAATGCGCGCGGTCTCGGCCGACGGCGTGAGCGTCAGCGGCGCCTCCGAGAGCGTGATCGCATGCAGGGTCTTCCTGCGGCGCGCGCGGAGGGCCAGCGCATTGCGATCGAAGGTGATGTCATCCGATGTCTCGATGTGATCGGCGAACTGCGCCTCGATCTCGCCTTCCGTGATCGGGGCGGCCAGCAGGATGCGCCCGGCTGCCGCTGTGCCAGTGAGTTCGCCGACGGCGATATAGGGCGCGCGCGCCAGCGCAGAGGTCTGCTCGACCGCTGCACCCCGGCCATTGGCGAGCACGAAGCTGCCATTGCCGCGATTCCTGGCGACGCGATCGGGAAAGGCGAAGGCGAGCATGACGCCGGTGCTCAAATCTCCATTCTTTGCTGGGTACCCCCCTCCCCGGCCTCGAGAGCGAGCTTCGCTCGCCTCGGACCCCGCAAGGGGGGAGGGAGAAGAAACCTGCGAGGCCCAGCGACGCGCCATGTCACGCGCGCTGGATGCACGTTGCGAGCGGTCGCGGCGGAACTGATCAAGGCGATGATCGAGATCGACGCTGTCACCGCCGAGCCCGCGTTCGCTGAGGACAGCCGCAATCGCCGCTGCGCCCTCGCCCGCACCGAGGCGATCGGAATCCACGATCATGCGCGCCAGCCGCGGCGGCAGCGCCAGCGCCCGCAAGCGCTTGCCCTCGGATGTGATGCGGCCGTCGGCATCGAGCGCGCCGAGTTCGTGCAGCAAGCTCTTCGCCTCCTTCAGCGCCGGCGCCGGTGGAGAATCAAGAAACGACAGCGTCGCGGGATCGGCCACACCCCATTGCGCGAGATCGAGCACCAGCGAGGACAGGTCGGCGCTCAGAATTTCCGGCTGGGTGTAGGCGGCGAGCGAGGCGGTCTGCGGCTCGTCCCACAGCCGATAGCAGACACCGGCCTCAGTGCGGCCGGCGCGGCCTCTGCGCTGATCGACCGCCGCGTGCGAGGCACGCACCGTCTCAAGCCGGGTCAGCGCGATATCGGGCTCATAACGCGGCACGCGCGCCAGACCTGAGTCGACCACGATGCGCACGCCTTCGATGGTCAGCGAGGTTTCCGCAATCGAGGTCGCCAGCACGACCTTGCGAATTCCCTTCGGCGGCGGCGCAATCGCGCGGTCCTGCACACTCGCATCGAGCGCGCCGAACAGCGGCACGATTTCGGTGCTCGCGTCCCGCACCCGCTCTTCGAGAAAATTCTGCGTGCGGCGGATTTCGGCGGCACCCGGCAGGAACGCCAGCACCGAGCCGGCATCGGCGCGCAGGGCTGACGCGATCGCATCCGCCATCTGCCGCTCCAGCGGCAGGTCAGGTTTGCGGCCGAGATAGCGGGTCTCGACCGGAAAGGCGCGGCCTTCGCTTTCGACCACCGGCGCATCGCCGAGCAGTTTCGCCACCCGCGCACCATCCAGCGTCGCCGACATCACGAGGATGCGCAGATCCTCGCGCAAGCCGGTCTGCGCGTCACGCGCCAGCGCGAGCCCAAGATCGGCGTCGAGCGAGCGCTCGTGAAATTCGTCGAACAGCACGGCGGCGACGCCTGACAATTCCGGATCGTCGAGAATCCAGCGCGAGAAGATGCCTTCGGTCACGACCTCGATCCGCGTCGCGCGCGACACCTTCGAGCCGAAGCGCACGCGATAGCCGACGGTGTCGCCGGCGCGCTCGCCAAGCGTCTTCGCCATCCGTTCGGCGCTGGCGCGCGCCGCGATCCGCCGCGGCTCCAGCACGATGAGCTTTTTTCCCCTGGCCCAGGGCTCGTCGAGCAGCGCCAGCGGCACGCGCGTGGTCTTGCCGGCGCCGGGCGGCGCTACCAGCACCGCGGCGTTGTGCGCTTGAAGCGTGCGCGCGAGATCGTCGAGCACCGCGTCGATGGGGAGGGGCGTGTCGAAGCTGCGGGGCAAGAGTTGTCCGGCGGTCGCGGTCTCGGGCTCCCTCTCCCCGCTCTTGCGGGGAGAGGGTTGGGGTGAGGGGCTACTGTCCACGAATTCGGCGGCAGTCTCAATTGCGTTGACTCCCCCTCACCCGGATTGCACTTCGTGCAATCCGACCTCTCCCCGCAAGCGGGGCGAGGTAAGAAAACGAGCCTTAGTTGTCCGCCAGCGGCGGGCGGCCGACGCTTTCGTAAACAAACCCGTTCGCCGCCATATCCTCGGGCCGGTAGATGTTGCGCAGGTCGATCACCACCGGCTGCTTCATTTCCTGCTTCAGCCGCTCCAGATCGAGCGTGCGGTACTGCACCCATTCGGTGACCACCACCATGGCGTCGGCGCCCCTCACGCAGGCATAGGGGTCATCGGCATATTCGATGTCGGGCAGTTCCTTGCGCGCTTGCTCCATGCCGACCGGATCGTGGGCGCGGACCTTGGCGCCCATGTCGAGCAGGCCCGTGACCAGCGGAATCGACGGCGCCTCGCGCATGTCGTCGGTGTCGGGCTTGAAGGTGAGACCGAGCACCGCGATCGTCTTGCCGCGGAGCGAGCCGCCGGCCGCGGTCATGACCTTGCGCGCC
>Ga0210410_10005766_pt1 | contig 10755 bp, 12 predicted proteins | sample IncBWC4MmetaG_FD_161058 | JGI IMG/M metagenome (GOLD analysis project Ga0210410, IMG submission 161058) | Forest soil microbial communities from Barre Woods Harvard Forest LTER site, Petersham, Massachusetts, United States - Inc-BW-C-4-M | ecosystem: Environmental > Terrestrial > Soil >... | reverse complement strand
GGCTTTCTGAAAGGCGTGCATTGGAGCCGAATTACTGGCTCGCAGATACATCCTGTCCGAAATGCCACGAAATCAAGGGCTTGCTGTGGAAATGACGCTCGAGGGCGGAAAAGCGTGATACTGACTCGAAGGTCCTCGCGTTGTCCTCGGAGCTTGGAAACCCACACAGAACGCGGGTCCCCACATTTCCACAGCAACGGCTGCGGCGGCGGACCAATTTGCCAAAACTACAATACCCGCCAAAATCGCAAGGGCTTACAGATTCTTGTGCAGAACCCAAAAGTTTCTCTCACGTTCGCAGCACTGTGCCTGCCTAGGTCTCGTCCTTGCCGACTACACTAGGTCTGTGAGTTCCAGATGTCGTCAATTTTGTGATCCTCCTCGACACGAAGTCTACGTACCGCTGTAATACCGTTCTCGCTAAGAAAAAACAGCGTGCCAGTATCTTCGTTCGAGAGACGCTGTGTAACTCGCGGAATGGTCGCCAGTAAGTTGGGATGAGAGGCTTTAGAGTCGTCCCATACCTTATAGGTTGGATCGGTATCAACGATTGGTGCGACCGCCGCATCTGTGGATGCTGACAAGAGGCCTGTCTCTCCGAGCTTCTCCGCATTTTCTGTACCTGTCAAAGCTGACGCGTCACCGAGAGCGGGATGTTTCCAGTGTTTGAAGTTGAGGAGCGCTTCGCCTGAGCCGTCGCGATAGCGAACCAACACATTGTCCTCGCCCACAGACTCGACGAAATCAAACCGTGAGGGGACAGCCAGTTCAGTTTCGGATAGGCGCCGAATCTTTCCCGGATCGGTCACATCGAGAGCCGTTAGTTTTGCTCCCTCCCCTGATTCGATGTAGAGCACAGTCCTGCCGTCCCCGCTTTTGTGCAGGTACATCGCTTCGCTGTTCGCCTGCGCTAGCACTGGCGTGTCAGAAGGCGACTGTACAACGATAGTTCTTGAGTGTGGTGGCTTATTCGTGATTGCGTTCGCAGTGATGGTCGTAGTCAAGACCGCGAATACGAGGGATGCGAAAAGTTGTGTTCTCATACTGAATCTCCTAGTAAATTTCCTCTCTGAGATCAGTCTGCCCCCGCACATTGCAGCTTGTCCAAGTAGTATTTGTTATTCCGTATTAGTATCGTAAAGATGGTGATGCTGAGGGTGAGAACACTACCGGGCAGTTCGCCCAAAAGCCTGCTTCCCGGTTGGGCGAGGCGCGAGTTCAAGCGAAGAAGAAAACAGAAATCTGTGAAATGCCCCTACATTGCCTGTGGGGGCAGGTCCTGCGGGATACGCGATCGAGAATTGTCTTGAGAGCTTCAACCCGCGGACGCGCGCAATCTTCAGCGTCCTCAGCGACAATTGATTGCGCACAGCCCACCGTGAAACGAACGTCACGCCGAGACCCGCCTCCACCGCGCTTAGCAACCCTTCCGTGGAGTCGAGTTCCATCTGGATCCTCAGATCCTTTTTCTGCAGCCCGGCAGCGACGAGTGCCTTTTCGACCACACGTCGGGACCCAGAGCCGAATTCTCGCATCAAAAGTGGTTGTTGCTTTAAGGCCTCGGTGTCAACTTCCTGATCTGCCCATTCATGGTTGGTGGGAACTACGAGCACCATATGATCCTGAAAGAATGGTTCGATGTTGAGATCCTTGCGCCGGTCCGGTCCTTCGATTAAGGCGAGGTGTATCTGGTGTGCTACGAGGGCATCTAGCATCGCTTCTGTGTTGCCGCTGCGGGCGACAATCCGAATCCGTGGATGCGCCTTGATAAAGCCCGCAATGAAGTTTGGCAGGAGGTACTGCGCGATCGTTTGCGAAGCCCCGACTGCCAACTCGCCTGCCTGCTCTCCCGAGGTTTCTGCAACCGCGGCAAAAGCCTGATCAGAGATCTGTTTCATCTGATCGGCAAGCGGCAGCAACACCTTGCCCCCCGCCGTTAGTGTAATCCGTCCTCCACTTCGATCGAAGAGAGGAACCCCGAGTTCGTCCTCGAGGGCCTTGACTTGTTGGGTCACCGCGGGTTGCGTCAATAATAGTTCCTCGGCTGCGCGGCTGAAGTTCAAGTGATGTGCAACCGCTCGAAAAACTCGGATTCGGAAGTTTTCTAGCACGACGTGTTCACACGGCTTTTTGGAGACCTACGCGTGTTCGCCATCGACGATCAGTCCGTTACCGGTTTTCGTTCCGTGTCTTGATCGTCAAAGCGCCGTTCCTGCCGAAGCATGGAATATTTCGGTGCTTCGATCCAAACGCGAAACACCGGCCATCGCCACCAGAGCATAAGCAGCGCGAACATAATGGCTGAAATTGCGATCACAATTAAGTTGATCATTGTCCTGAGTTCTCCGGCGGAAGACCATTTAGAGACCGCACGAATTCGACCCGATCAATATCCCTTGTACGCCTCGTTGAACTTAGGTCGAGGCATTGTGTGAATGAAAGCGGCGATATCGAACGATTGTTGCGCTGTCAGAGTTCCCGGATGATTTTGCGGCATGTTGTGGAACAGGAACGCCGCCATCGTCTCTGGCCTGTTTATTCCCGCACCATCGTTGTAGGATTTAAGTCCCCACACCGGGGGCATCACCGGCGGAAAACCCGCGCCGTCTTCACCGTGACACCCTGCGCATTCCGATGCGTATGCCTGTTTCCCTTTTGTTGCATTGCCGGTCAGCGGCGCAAGTTTCACAAGGCCTCGTCCTTTGTAGGGCTTTCCTTTAACTTCGGTGCGCGACAGCCAGTTGATATAGGCGACCAATGCCTGCATCTCCGGCGAGTCAGGAGGCAGCGGTCGGCCATTCTCACTACGCAAAAAACATTCCTGAATGCGCTCTTTGAGTGAGATCACCCGTCCTGCCCGTTTGCTATAAATTGGGAACTGTCCTGCAAGACCCACCATTGGCGCGGCGTATGGTTCGGTGCCGCTATTTATGTGGCAGTCCCCGCAGGAGATATTTGCTCCCGTGTACGATGGTGCACAGCGCGGTGTCTCATCAAAAATTTCCCGTCCCCGGCGAACTAGTTGGCTGTGGTCATCCGCCGCAACCGCCGGCTGTGAAGACATCGTTGAACTGCCTGACGTTTGCTCGTGGTCCGCGCCCTTATAGCCGGCCAACAGCAACACGCTCGCCGCAAGGAGCAGCGGCCCCAGGATATGACGCATCATTCTTCCCGTTTCTCGCACGGCTTGAACCCAAATTGGTTCAGGACAGAAATTGAGACCACAATTACGTCGATCATTGTCCTGAGATCTCCTGCGGTGGAGCATAGAGAGAACGCACAAATTCGACCAGGGCGCGCCGCTGATCTGGGCTGAGTTGGATTCGCCATGGGGGCATCGCCGTTCCTGGCACTCCATTTTCCAAAACATCCCAGGCCCGTTCTTGTGTCGGCTTCTTAAGGTGGAAGTTTGTTGGCGCTGGAGCGAGGGCGCCGGCTGCCGGCCCATTGCCCGCTCCTGTGTCGCCGTGACAGCTGCCGCAGTTGGCCGCAAAAAGTGACTTTGCCGCAAGAAGCAAGTTCAGGTTCGTAGCTTCTTGCGTCGAGGGCGCAGCACTGGGAGGATGCAGGCTATGGATATAGGCGACAAGAGCTCGCAAATCTTCAGCGGGCAGCTGGCGCCAGGGCGGCATGGCAGACCCTGCAACGCCATTCCACAGCACGCTGCTCAATCGTTCATCGGAGAAGCGGGCAGCCGTCAGGTCTGCCGGTTTGGGTAGCAGACTCGCAGAAGCTTTGCCATCGCCCTTTCCGGCGGATCCATGACACGAAGCACAATTGGCGGCAAAAACGATTACGCCGCGGCTCACTTCTTCCTGTAAGTCATCCGGATCCGCCGCAGGATGCAGAACGGGCACGCTGACGCTGTATCCTCCCATCATGGAAATCGGAACCGCAGGAGGAGTGCCTCTGGCTGAGGGTTCACCCGACATCGCCATCTCCGTCGTCTCGGTCTGGAAACTCGCGGTCAGCGTCTGGCGGTCAAAACCGGAAAGTTGTCGCGCGCGTCCAAGAGATTGGAGATAGGCCAGCACATCCAAGCCTTCCTGCGTGGGCTGATTCGGGCTGCCATTAAATAGCCACGGATAGGGAGGCATCACAGAGTCCCCCACCACAAGCCGAGGATTGAAGAGATGTGTGAGTTGCCAGTCAGGGGTATGAAGGTTGAATTCGCGCGATAAATCCGGCCCGATGCGGCGAGTGCCCCAAAGCTGCGGGTAATCGTATTTCGTTTCCCACGGTTCGGTCGGCGCTCCAAAACGCCGTACATCCGCCGCGAGAGACCGGACCTGCTCGGTATGGCAGTAAGCGCAGCCTTCGCGTCCATAGATAACTCGGCCCCTTTGTTCGGATGCGGTGAGCGTTGCCATGGTGACGGGAGCCACTTGTTTGATTTGATTTTCCAGTTCTTTGCCAGGGAGGATTGCAAGAACAATGAATGAGAGCGCGAAGAAACCTGCGCCTGCACCGAGGGCGACCACATGCGCATGGCTGAGCCAGCCGGTCCAGCTGAAGTCATGCGAAGCCGCCGAGCCATTCTCGAATGCGACGATCTCTTCTGCGGCCACGGGTCTGACCGCGGACATGATTGTCTCTGACCTCGGCCCGGTAACGAGAGAAACCCAGAAAAGAAGAAAGCCTGCGAGAATAGGGAGTCCCGAGAGTGTACGGACCAGCCAGTAACTTCCGACTACCCGAACCGAATCGATCCAGGGCGCGCTCGATTGCCAGACCTGCGCCTCCACCAGGCCTGCAATCGTGAGATCGGCGACCATCAGTGTCAGGCCCACGGCGAGGAGCCAGAACGACCAATTCATTAGGCGCTCGTTGTAGCGTGTTCCGGGGATGCGTTGCCACAAATGGGCGATGCCGCCAAGCCCGATGAAACTCGCAAAACCGATCATCGCCAAGTGCGAGTGGCCGATGACCCAATCCGTAAAATGAATGAAGCGATTGACGGGCATCAATGCCTGAACCGAGCCCTGCAAACTCACGACAAGATAGGCGACGACACCGAACCAGACGAAACGCAGCGGGACGTCCATCGAGGCAGTGCCACTGTTTCCGCGCAAGGAGAGTAGCAAGTTGGTGACAACCAGAATCACGTCCATTCCGAGGTAGGCCGACGCCACGATGGCGCCCTTCTGCGCGGACATGGGGATTGCGGAATAGACGTAGTGGTGGGTGCCATTCAATGGATAAATAAAGAAGAGCAGCCAGAAGCCCACCATCGACAGAAAATGACTGAAGATCGGGCGGCTCGTGGTTGCGGGGATCACGTAATAAGCAATGGCGAGAGCAAATGGCGTTACGAAGAGGCCGACAGCATCGTGAATCCAGAGGCCGCTGAACGCTGCGCCCCGCGCCCCGGGAACAAGCTCAGGTATAACGTTCCCCACTGGGTACGCAAGCATCGTGAAGATAACGCCGCCGATGATGTACCAGCCGCTTACATACAGCTCGGAGAGCCGAGCTCTAAGAAATGGCAAGACGAACTCGAAGACCATTAAAACGAAGGCAAGGACGACGAAGGCGTCCACGACGAGCGGAAACTCCGCCCACTCCAGCGGCTGGCTGAAACCGGCAGCCACCAGCACCCATCCCGGGAGGACCACCGCAAAATTCCAGATGCAGAAGAGAAACCATCCGAGCCTGCGGCTCAAGACCGGCCGATTTGCCAGGCGTGGGACGACATAGTAAAAGAATGCCAGAAATGCGTTGCCTAGCCATCCGAAGAATATGCCTTGCGTATGGTTGTAGCGAAGCCGGCCCCAGGTAAGCCATGCGTGGCTAGCCAGAAATTCTGGAAAGCTGAACTTTGTGGCCACCGTGATGCCGAACAGGACCGAGATCACTAAGGTGACGAGAGAAGCAAAGACGTGGGCGCGGATCAGATCGTACTCGATCGACGGAAGTGCACCTGAACTCTCGCGATCTGCTCGCGTACTTAGACTGGATAAATTTTTTGCGAAGGTTGTCATTTGCCCACACCTTCGCCCACATTCCTGGCTTGAACGAAACTGTTTAGCATCCAGCTGGCGAGCGCGATCCTGTCATCCAGCGACAGTCCGGACTCCGGTGGCCCGGGTGCGAAGTTGCCCCATCCTGGCTGTGGATGTGTCACTGCCGAGCCGAGTCGAGAGCGCAAACCCGGATCGCCAGGCGCTGTGGGAAATTCGCGGCGATAGAAAGTCACAATTTCCTGATAACTCGGTGCGGTGGAACGCGTGGTCATTTCATGACAGCCCGCGCATTGCTGCTGTGAGATTAGGTAACCGCGATCCAGCAATGCACTGTCTTCTTGCGTGACCGGCGGAAGAACCATGCCTCCGGTCGGAATCGGTTCGCGTACCGATTCCCCAAACAGGCGGCGATGGTCGCGTGTTCCCCACCAGGCTAGAAGCGTGCCCAGTAGCAGTACGGAACCCGCCAGGCGTATCGGTGGGCGCGGCGCCTGTTCACTTTCGGTGTTATTCGCCATATGTGCCTTTTGGACCTTTTACGGCGCCGGCCTCTCCATTGATGGAAAACAGGTAGTCCGCGATTTTCAGCGCTTGCTCATCGGAAATATGTGCGCCATAGACGTCCTTCATTTTCTTGACTTCGCTCAGCCAGGTGGTTCTGGGAAATTGCGGCTGCATCGTGATGTATCGCGGTGAATGGCAAACAACGCATGCGGTCACGAATTCCTCGCGCCCACGGCCCGGCGGAAACAGTGGTTCATCGTGCGGCATCACGATGGTGTGAACTGGGCTGTCTGCGTTTGAAACAAGCATCGATTCCATTTTTATGTTGGTGACACCGCGACCTGTTTCTTCTTGCGAAATATTTTGCGGATGTCCGCAGCCAGCGGCTAATACCGCGAGCCCCAGTGAGAGAACAACCGCACTCTTTGTCTTTGGCGTCATGCTCCGTTAATCCACCTTTACGTCAACTTGCTGGATTACATTCCACATAAAACCAGAGCGGTTCCACTGTTCCTTACTCTGCGTATCTCCGACAGCATTTGTAGCGCGAGCCATCAGTCGATACTGGCCACGGTTTCTTGGGGTCCAGAATGCACGCCAGCGTCGAAACGAATACTTTCCGATTTCCGGATCCAGTCGAGCATCTGCCCAGCTCGTTCCACCGTCGGTCGATACCTCTACTCGTCGAATTCCGTAACCTGAGTCAAAAGCGACGCCCTCAATTTCACTGGGGATTCCGGGATGCCAGATTTCATCGGGCTCGGGCCGAACGAATATGGAACGCACATTGAATTTGTTAATCGGAACTGTGTCCTTGGCCAACTCCTTCGGAGACTCGGTGCCATTTGGGGCGTTGGGAATGCGATACGCCTTGTCGGTCCAGAAGTTGCTAAAGGCTTGCGGCAGTACAGTGATGTCGCCGAGAGCTTTTACCCAATACGTTCCATACCATCCGGGGACGACTAGGCGAAGGGGAAAGCCGTTGACCATGGGCAACGGTTGGTCATTCATGCCATAGGCAATCATCACCTCGCCATTCCGTGCGTGATCGATGGAAAGGGCCTTCACGAAGTCAGCCACAGAAGGCAGTGGCGGGGCGTCAAGCCCATTGAATGAAACGTCCACGGCGCCTGCCTTCACTTGGGCGCGATCTAAAATCGATTTCAGCGGAACACCGGTCCATTTTGCGTTGCCGACTGCGCCATGCTTCCACTGACCACCTGGAACGCGAGGCTCGAAAAAACTGCGAGAATTTCCGGAGCATTGGTTGACGGCGACGATGGAGATTGGGTCGAACTTCGATCGAAGTTCGTCCACACTGAGCTGCAACGGCTGTCGGACGTGGCCGCTGACATTGAGCCGAAAGGTTCGAAGATCAACGGAAGTCGGGATGCCTTCGAGATGCCACCGAACGAAGAAAGCTTCGTTGGGTGTGAGGTCCTGTCGAAAATAGTGGATGGGAGTTTCCAGCTGCGGCGGCCGGTCGGTGAGCAGGATCATCTCCGTTTTTTCCGGGAATCGAGCGAGCTCAGTCGCACCCGGTAGAGTCCCCATCACTAAACTGTTTCGATTGCAGGAAGCGGTCAATGCCACAACACTGGTAGCACCCATGAGTTGCAAAAATCCCCGCCGGTTCATGAACCAACTCCCCATGCCGCGATATCCTTGAGTATTCATGGATTTCACTCATCCGGCATCAAAGGCATGCCCCAGAGATCTCTTTGACGATGAGTCGCGTGCCGAGCCGTAGACGATGAGCTGTCCATCGTCTCCGACATTTCAGTTCCATTCCTCCTGAATCTGCTCGATCTTGTGATCTTCTTCAACGCGTGGTCTACGGATCACGGTGAGACCTTCGCTGCCCAGCAGATAAGTGGTGCCGGTTTCTTCATTAACAACCTTGTGCTTTACTTGCCTGATGGTGGCAACAGAAGTGGGATGGGCTGGATTTGAAACGTCGACCAAATTGTAGTCGTGCGCCACGCCAGCAACATATCTGTAATGTCCATTGATCATTATCAAGCCCGTCTGACCCAACGATTCAGTATGACCGGGCACGCTGAGAGAACCCGCGATCTTTAGTGTTGGGCTCTTGGGCTCGCGAAGATCAAGCTCTGCGCCGCGCCCACTATCGCGGAAGCGGACCAGTTCAGTTCGGTTGTTTAAATAGCGCACAAAATCGAATGCTCCCGGTGCATTGATGGGAACTGAAGCTGCAGCCTTGATCTTTGCCGGGTCGGTAACATCGAACACGGCAAGCCGTGCACCGTTTTGCTGCTCAACGTAGAGATAGGTCTCGCCGTCCGCAGCCTTATACAGGAACAGCGACTGCCCTGGCGTCTTTGCCATCTCCGGAAGATCCGCAGGCTCCACAACGATCTGATTGCCTGAGCGGGTCTTGATCTCCGCTTGAAGAGGCAGGGTCAGCAGGAGTCCCGTAACGGCTGCTACTGCTATGTTTCCAAATCCAACTGTCTTTGTCGTTTTCATTGCAGCACCTCCTTCTATGAGTCCGAGCATCGAGCTATTTTCTTGGGGGGCTTGTTTCTGTCTAAGGTCTCTCGAAACCGACTTGCAAGAAGAAACGTCCGCTCCATTCACAACTCTGACTTTTGTCGTGTCACGAAACTGATCAGGACTCTCTCTCCGCAGGCAGAGCAAGTTCGATTCCAATCGCACGACGGAGCCAAAGGGAGCCAATTGAACGCAACACTGCTAATTCTGCGGTGTATTAAGGAGGCCGTTATCGTTTTGGGGAGCTTGGCGAGCCGAGTAGTGTTCGTCCTTGGACAGCATCTGTCGAAATATTGTCAGCGCAGTGCTGGGTTGCGGATTGTTCACCGCTTCTACGCGCGCAAAGCGACCACAAGACCGTTACACGAGAGAAGGCCGTTACAGGAGAATGGAGAAATCATGACGCAGTATTTGGTTGCTATCTACCTTCCCGACGACTACGACCCGTCCACAGAGGACGAAGCGATGTCCCGCGATATCGACGCGCTCAACGACGAGATGGAGGCTGCCGGTGCCAGGATGGGCGCAGCCCGATGGTAAGGTTCTCATGACCGACGGGCCGTACCTGGAGGCCAAGGAGCTCATCGCTGGCTTCACGATCTTGCAGGTCAAGTCCCTTCAAGAGGCTATCGAGTGGGTCAAGCGTGGCCCCAACTGCAGCGCCGGCGACTACGAAGTCGAAATCCGCCAGGTCTTTGAGATGGAAGACTTCGCGCCCATCCTGTCCGAAGAGCAGATCCAGCACAAAGAAGAGCTCCGAGCTGAGCTGCCAAATCAGACCGCCCGCAGATTTCAAAGAAAGTCTCGTTAGCCCCAGACAATTTCCTCTTTTGGCGGCAGCGTACGACTGACGGACTGTACACTTACGATGCGTGTGTCCGCAGCCGAGTATCGGAGTTTGCCTCTTCGTGGGCACGAACTTCTTCGTGACGTTCCGCTCTATGACGTGTCGTCTGTGGACCTTTCTGGAGGCGGCAGCGGGCGGACCGTCGCGGACATTCGTGCGCTCGAGTCCGCGACGGCTCCGAGCCAAATCGCGACTTTCCTTTACGCCTCCGATATTTCTTGGGACGGATATTCCGTTGGGATCGACAACCGACGCGGCCGGAAGACTCATTTTTGGAATGTCTGTCGGAACGCGACCGACGCGACTCCGAAATAACGCCAGGTACTCTGGATGGCCACTTTTGGGTCTTTTATCAATTTGCGGGAGAAACTCTTCGTGAAACCCGCAACCGGACTGTCCACGGCTTCAGCTGCACTGCCTTGGTGAGCTGCCCGAACGGGTACCGTTTGTACTGGGGAGTCTACGTCCGCCGGGTGTCGTGGCTCACGCGACCGTACCTCCCCGCGATCGAACTATTTCGCGCGTTCTGTATCCGGCCATGCTTCGCCGCATTCGTCGCGCGTGGCTTGTTGCTTACACCGGTATGAGCCGAATCGATACCGCCTGATGGACGATTGATCGAACTCCAGCGTAGTATTCCGCCATCGCAGAGTGGAAAAGAGGCTGAATCCCTGAAGCGAACGACCACCGATGCCAGAGGTGATGTAATGATGCAGGTGGAAGAATAGCCGTTGCCGCCTTATGGCGCAAAATACCGAACTAAGCCACCAGGAGCAGCTATCATCCTGAACGGGAGAACTGTATTGCATGAAGAAAATTGGGTTCCTCTCATTCGGGCATTGGACACCTTCGCGGCAGTCACAAGCGCGGTCCGCGGCTGATGTGCTTTTGCAGTCCATTGACCTCGCCGTGGAGGCCGAACACCTG
>Ga0210410_10005764_pt1 | contig 10756 bp, 9 predicted proteins | sample IncBWC4MmetaG_FD_161058 | JGI IMG/M metagenome (GOLD analysis project Ga0210410, IMG submission 161058) | Forest soil microbial communities from Barre Woods Harvard Forest LTER site, Petersham, Massachusetts, United States - Inc-BW-C-4-M | ecosystem: Environmental > Terrestrial > Soil >... | reverse complement strand
TGGTCTAGATCTTGGTTCTGCTGGGAATCGCTTACTTCGCTGAAGGCGTTCCGAAACGAAAAGAGCATTGTACAGCTCTTCCAGTCACATTCCCCTGGCAGCAGATATAATGAATGTTTTGGACTACCCGAGACGGATTTTGTGCGTTTCTGTACTAGTCGCGTTCCGATCAATCGGCGCTTAATCCTCGTGGTCGCTTCACTGGTGGCGTTGCTCACGTTCACTGGGTGTGGATCTAAAAGTGGGCAACAGTCGGGTGCGGGGTTACCACCTCCGATACCCGCGGCAGAACCTGTGCTTCTTTTCAACGGAACCGGCGCTTCGTCCTCAGATGTCTCGGCGGTCGAAGCGGTTCTCAACACTTTGGGCGTCGGCTATAAAACGGTGGACTCAAGTCAACTGAATGCAATGAGCGAACAACAGCTCGCAGGATACAAGCTGATGATCGTCCCCGGCGGGAACTCGATCACGATCGGTGAGAGTCTCACTGGAGACACCGCATCGATGATTCGAGGTGCGGTCGAAGATTATGGCCTGCATTACCTGGGAATTTGTGCCGGAGCTTTCTTCGGGGGATATTCCATTTACAACGGAGTGGATCTCACGGCAGGCGTGTGGTTCAACTTTTACGCCGATGAAAACAAGGGGATTCACGTGGAGCCGGTCGAAATCTCCTTTCCCAGTGGCACTCCGCTAGATGTGTACTGGCAGGACGGTCCCCAGCTTTCAGGGTGGGGCGCGGTTGTCGCCAAATTTCCCGATGGCACGCCGGCGATCGTCGAAGACCAATCCGGCAAGGGATTCGTAGTCTTCACCGGCGTCCACCTGGAGGCTCCGGAGAGCTGGCGCGGGTCAATGACCTTCACTACCCCGGTATCGGTGGACCTGGCCTACGCGGGCACTGTGATCCAAGCCACGCTGAATGGGACACCGCTACCTCACTTCTAGTCTGGTCCGGCAAACGGTCGGCATCAGAAGCTGACAGCTAAAAGCCAAAAGCCCTCCATGTTAGATTCGAACGATGCGCTCCATCCTGCAGAAACGCTCGTTGCGATTTGTGTTTGCGGCGAATGTGATCTCCATGCTCGGCAGCGGGATGAACTCCGCCGCGGTGGCTTGGACGATTTTGCAGCGCACTCACTCCGAAATGGCCTTAGGCACGTTTGCCGCGCTGCAGACGATTCCGGCCATGCTAATGCTTCCCTTCACCGGCGTCATTATTGATCGCGAAGACCGGCGGCGGTTGGTGATGTGGCTGGATGCTTCGCGTGCGGTCGTCATCTTCGCCGTAATGGCGCTTGCCTTCCTTCATCGCGTGCAAGTGTGGCAACTCTACCTAATGAATACGCTGGTGGCGGCTGGCTTTTGGATGTTCTGGCCGACGATCACGGCGCTGATTCAGGAACTGACGCCCGAGGGCGAGTTCGTACAGTCGAATACATTTCTGCTGGCGGGGATACAGGGCGGCTGGCTGATTGCCGGCGCAATTGTTGGATTTGTCTATGAACACATTGGGCTCGGCGGAGTGCTGCTCATTGACGTGAGCACGTACGTCGTTTCTTTTTCTTGCTACTTCGCAGTGCGCCAGGGACGACATGTGGTGCCGCGAGCGGTAGAACTTCGGCACGATCTTGAGGCGGCGGAAACCGCGGTCGGGCGCTTCCTGCGCGAGATGCGCGAAGGGCTGGTCTTTCTTCGCGAGCATCGCAGCGTGGTTTTCCTGGGCACGAGTTGGGCATTATTTCTGGGCGCGATGATGACCGGAGTGGTGGTCACGGCGCCACTCAGCGATCGCGTCTTTCACGCCGGCGCGACCGGCTACGGATGGTTGAACGGGGGATGGGGAGTGGGCGCGTTCCTGAGCGCTCTTTATGCTCCAGCGCTGATTGTGCGGATGGGGGCGCGCATTTCGATTGCGCTCTCGATGCTGCTGCTGAGTTTTACGATGGCGCTTTCGCCGTTTTCGCCGTGGCTCGCGATGGCCGTACTGCTCTACGGGCTGATGGGATCGGCGCGAGGTGTCAGCGGCGTGGCCATGAATACCAGCCTGATGGAACAAGTGCCACCGCAGTTTATGGGACGCGTCCAGAACACCTTCTATTTCTTCGGCACGTTTCTGCAGGTGGCGCTGGGCCTGGCGGTCGGCTGGGTAGCCTCGCGGATCAGCCTGGCGGCGGGGTTTGGCGTGATCGCTGCCGTGTATGCGGCTGCGTTTGGCAGCGCCTGCTGGCCGATTCGAGCACGGGAGGTCGTGGCTTCGGTGGTGGAGTAATACTACACATTTGTCGCGTTCGCCGAGCGAAACCTTTACCACCGGGAGCACGGACGAACACAGGGGACTTCAACACAGGGGACGTCATGCCCTGCTATTCTTATTGACTTCTTACGAGGGGAGTTTTTTATGTTTGAGGACTTGAAAGGCCGGACGGCAGTCGTCTTCGGAGTGGCGAACAAACGCTCGATCGCGTGGGCAATTGCGCAAGGACTGCACGCGGCGGGAGCGAACCTCGCCATCACTTATCAGAATGAGCGGATGGAGATGGAGGCAAAGGACCTGATTCTGTCGCTGCCGGGCGCGGAAGCTTTCATGTGCGATGTTTCGAAGGACGAAGAAATCGCGCAGCTCTTCGAAAACCTGAAAGCTCGCTACGGCAAGCTGCATACAGTGGTGCATAGCGTGGCTTACGCGCCGCCCGAGGAACTGAAGGGCGACTTCGTGAACACGACGCGCGAGGGCTTTCGCGTGGCGCACGACGTGAGCGTCTATTCTCTGATCGCAGTGTGCCGGGCGGCCGCACTCCTGATGGAAGATGGAGGCAGCGTCATCACCATGACTTACTACGGCGCTGAAAAAGTTGTGCCGCACTATAACGTCATGGGCGTAGCGAAGGCGGCGCTGGAATGCGCGGTCCGGTATCTGGCGCAGGATCTGGGGCGGCGGAAGATCCGCGTCAATGCGATCTCGGCGGGACCGATCAAGACGCTGGCCGCGCGCGGCATCTCCGGCCTCGGAGACATGCTGCGTGCGTGCGCCGAGAGCGCGCCGCTGCAACGCAATGTTGAAGTCAGCGAGGTGGGCAGCACCGGCGTGTTCCTCGCTTCCGATGCGAGCTCCGGCATCACCGGCGAAATCATCCACGTGGATTGCGGATACAACATCATGGGATTCTAAGTGGCGGGGATTCTGAGGATGGCGAACCCTGTTACGAGACTGGTTCGTCCCGCACTTTTGATAATTTTCTGACGAGAATCACCGGCAGCACGAGTAACCTGAGGCTATGAAATATCCACGGATTCTCTGTCTGTGTGCGTGGGTAATGTTCTCGCTGACCCCCTGTTTTGCCCACCATATGGCGGTCGTCGTCAATAAGGAAAACAAAGTTCAGAACGTCACGTCCGCTCATTTGGCTAAGATTTTCAGAGGGGAAGTGAAGAAGTGGCCCGACGGCAGAAGTGTCGTGCTGGTGTTGCATAAATCTTCGCCGGACGAGATCACTACGCTGGAACATCTGAACAAGATGACCGAGGCGCAAGTGAAAGCGCTGCTCGCCTTGCGCAAAGATTCGCTCCGGACGGTGGGGTCGGACGCGGATGTGATTGATGCGGTGGCGTCCACTCCGGGGGCGATCGGATTCGTGGAGGAGCGATCGATCACCGATCGCGTGAGTGTCGTCAAGGTAGACGGTAAACTGCCGATGGAGTCTGGGTATTTGCCGCATTAGGCGCGATCATCCGCATTAAGGCAGTTCCAGTAAAGCATCGAACCCAATCTGCCGATTACCTAGGCGGGTGCCCTTAGTTTCGCTCTACGCCAGGTTTCTGTCTTGCCGCGGATTTCGCGCTTTTCTCAGGCGCATGGCACCCATGTTCGGGAGCCGCGCTATGACGGAGAGGGCTGTCGTCGGGGAAATCAAGTTACCGTCGTATACAGCGGGCAGCGCGTGGCTGGCGATTTCTATGAGTTCCATAGGGTGGGGCCGTCCGCATGCTGTTCGTGCTGCTGGACATCGCCGGCCTGCGGGCCGACACGCGCGAAATCCTGATCGCGGTGCAAAAGACGTTCCGAACCCTGGCACCCGAGCTTCTCTTCGGAGAAGACTTCAACGAAACCACTGCCATGATCGAAGTGTGCGACGAGATGAACCTCACCATTTTGCACGGCGGCCTTCGCAGTTGTCCGGCGTTCATCGGTTGTTACAACGAAAACCTGGGGACGGTGTGCTATGCCAATGCGGGCCGGGGCTGCTTCGCGATAACACGGGGATCACGCCGCTCGAGGCCACCGGGCTGCCGCTGGGACTGTTCTCGCACACGATGCAAGGCGCGGCTCGCTGTCACCTTATGCTCAGCACGGCTCTTCTGGTTGTCTCCCGCGGAATCGTCGAAAGGGATTACATCGACGCGGATCACCAGGCTGCGGAATTCGGACTGGACGGGGTGAAGCAAAGCTTTCAGCATGCGACTGCGCACAGCGCGAGCGAACTGTGCATGACCGTTTTGCAGGCGGCTCGTAAGTTCATACCGACGACTCCCACACACAACGATCGAACGGCGTTGGTGCTGGTGCGGACCGCGGCCGGCGATCATGATGCGGTCTGAAGCCTCGGCCTTGACCGCCCCAAACCTGCCGCACATGACGGTTTCGTCCGCAGGCCGTTATAACGATCTCCCTGAGGCCGCCATGTACCAGCCTTCTGCCAGGAATTGCTCGATTGAACGCTCCTGAACACCCTCCTGCACACGCAGTTCGTCGTTCAGAAAATGGTAGGAAAGTGTTCCAGCGTCGCGATCGACGCGGTCGATACGAATGCGATTGCCGTCGCGATCAGCGCAGATTAAGCCCACTTCCAGACATTGCTCTGTCGTTTTCGTGATGGTTGCTTCGGTTCTCGGGGGCATCCCTTCATTGGATGAGGAAAGACGCGATAAGGAACCGAGCTGCGAACGCCTGATTCTGTTTCATCGGGATGGACTCATCTCGATCCCGATGGCGACAAGTTGAGCGCTTGCCAGATCGGTTGTCACGCGTCATGATACGTAATGATGACGATGCGCTCCCGCACTCTGGTGTTTGCCTTCTTCGCGGCTGCGATGCTGTTCTCCGTGGTCCGGGAATGGAGCGCACCCTCAGCCTGCCCGCGGCTGCCCATGATTGGGAAGGGTCGTCTCCGGTAGCGTGCCCGTTCTCGCGCACTGCCATTACTGCTGCGGGACCAGGCCGGTCGCTGAGATTGCCCATGATGACCTCAGTTACCAGTTAGTTTACTAGTCGTACTTTCACTGCCGTGGGCAAACTCAGACTTTCATGCAGTAACGATCCTTAACATGAGTGCCGATACCGCCAGCATCACCCCAAGGTTACCCAGCGCCAGGAGCCGAGTATCAAAACACTCTCGGCTACTTATCGATTCCTGCCAATCGCTGCAAACTTTTTCATCTTGACGGAAGCTGCGCGGCAATTCACACTCAGGATTCGAGTGTCCTTCCTCACCCCCCGTCAGTCCAAAACTCACGCCAAAATTCGATCTCTGGAGAACTTGATGATCTGCAAGACACGGCCGAAACCGAATTTCTGCCTACCGAGGTGAGCATTCTTGCTCAGACGAACGGCCCGTGGAGTGCTAACGTCAAGTTGTGCTTTGAGAAGGTGCGCTTCCGACGAATCGCCCAGCAACCCCGCTTGCCGCTTTGCAGAACCGAGTTATGGTGAAGCGAACTGCCCCAGTCCGGGTTATTTCTTTTCTTTTAGTGGCTGCTTGCGGAGCGTTGTGCCAGAGCGAACTTCCTTCGCCTGAGTTGCATCAGGGGTTGCACTTTGACGGCTCGAAGTTGTCCGAAGCGCAGCGCCAGGAGATGCGTGCCTGGAGATCGCTTCCCGATGCTCCGTCGTTCCAGCCTCCAACTCAAGCGGAGAAATTTCAAGCGTTCGTCAATGAAGCCCGCTCACCTTTGATCCTTGGCGCGGTTGGAGTTAACGCGGGCGTAATGCGCGAAATAGAACTGGAACATTTCACTCCAGGACCGCAGCCCAGTTTTGCCGCTGTTTATCGAGTGGCGCTTATTCAAAAAGAATCCAGCGCCTTTTTTGGTAAATACCTGTATCCGTCGTTGCTCAAGCAGGACCCCCGTTATTACCCTTCGACCAGCGACACCTTTATGGGCCGCGCCTCCTACGCCGCTTCGCGCATTTTTATTACGCGTGACGACTCCGGGAAGAGGCGGCTGAACACTTCATATTTCCTCGGAGTGCTGACCTCGGTTGCGATTGCCACTGCTTACCGTCCATATTGGGCGCGCTCCACTTCGGGGGCATTCAACAATTTTGGGACGACGATTGGCAGCGACGCGGGGATCAACGTCCTCCATGAGTTTGGGCCTGGCATCCGGCAAATGGTGAAGGCCCACACCCCGAAGTTCGTGTCCAGGATCGAAGAGCGCATCACCAGCGACCAGTTCCCGAGGGACGTTGAGGCCCGCGTCTTGGCGGGAAGATAGAAAGATAGCCCACCGAGTTTTCCGCGTCGTCAACAACCACCCAGTCAAGGATGCTGGTTCAGGATGGGCAGAGGCGGCTCTTGTGGTTCTGATTCGTGGTGAACCGGTCTGGTGTAGTCCTCCGCATTCGTCACGTAGCAAGGCAGCGGACTCTTGTGCCGCGACAGGTTCAGCGGCGGCGCGGCGGCCGAGTATTTGAGTTGGGGCTGATTCTGGCGCCAGTCTCCCGTCTGGCCGGTCGTGATCTGAGCCAGCGTCTCATCGCACTGCGGATCTCGCACCGCACGCAGTTCGTGCAGAGTGGAATAGTCGAGACCCTCGTCAGACAATCGCGGCTGGTAGGGGAGAAACATATACACCAGCTTCACTAATCGCGTTTCATCTTTGGCCAATTCCTTGTCTGCAACAAAGACTTCTTCGTTCGCAGAAAAAGACGAGCGCGGGTGATTCCAGGCCAAGGCCACCAGCCGAAGACGCATCGCTTCCTTCTTTGGCGCCGGCCATGGCAGATTCCCGCGAGCGGTCTCGGATCCGCCAATAACGCACACAGCCACAATCAGCACTATGCTCGAAGATCTTACTCTGGTCATCGTCGGGGTCTCAGTCAAAGTCGTTTATTCTTGATGCTAGTTGCTTAAGAGGAGGAGCGCAAAGGCGCAGCAAAATCGGTAGGGCATTCCCCTACAATTAGGTTAAGGAGTCTCGACCTAAACCAGAATAAAGGAGAGCGTATGACTCGCGAAGCCAGAATGATGTCCGGGATCATCCTCATCACCGTCCCAACGATTCAGTACGGTGGATATTTTTTGCTGACCTCGCTGATGGCCAAGGGCAGCGGGTACATGGACAATCCGCTGCGCCAGAATTTTTTCCGTGCGGGGCATGCCCACGCGGGCGTCATTGTGATTCTGTCCCTGATTTGCCAAGTGCTGGCGGATGCGGCCGCGCTTCCCAGCTCATTGCTTTGGGCAGTCCGAATCGGAGTTCCACTGGCTGCGATTCTCATTTCGTCGGGCTTCTTTTTCTCGATGCTTCCGCCAACCGCCACCGAAGCCAGCGGAGCAGTCTTCCTGATCTACGCCGGAGCAGTGATTCTTGTCCTCGCGGTGGTCACGCTTGGCGTGGGATTGTTGCGATCGCCTCAGGCCAGCTGACATCGGATTCCGCGTTCTTCTTTCTTGGAGTTGGCGCGGGCCAGCCGTCGGCGGCGGAATCCCAGCTTTATTTGGTTTTCCGCGCGGGCAAATATTTTTTCTCGATCGAGGCGACCACCACGTAGTTCGGATCCACCATTTCGTTGAGATGAATCCTCGCGACTTGCGACAGCAGCTCATAAGCGTCGAGTTCCGACAATCCGTAGTCCTTGTGGATCCAGTGCACAAGTTCGGTGAACGCGATGCGCACCGCATCATCCAGAGGACGATAAGCGCCCACCGTCATGATGGCGTCGTCATTCTCGAACTGGGGCCAGGCGATGGTGCGGCCTTTGATCACGCTCAACTGCACGCGCGCCTTCAGCGGAACCTCGACGGCAGTGCCGGCGACTTCTCCATCGCCCATGGCGGCGTGGCCGTCGCCCATGTAGAAGAGTCCTCCCTTAACATTCACCGGGAAGTACACCGTGTTGCCCACGCTGGCTTCGGGCGAGTCCATGTTGCCGCCGAATTCCGCGGGGACCACTGAACTGCGCGCCTCACCATTGGCGGGCGCGACTCCGATGCAGCCGAAGAAAGGATGCAGGGGAATCTTCACCGAGAAATCGGAATCGAGCGCCTTGAATAGGGCCGTGTTCGCGGCGTGATCAATATGGTAGTACCAAATGCGCTCGGGCAGCGGCGGATGCAGCATGGGCGTGTAATTGGTCTCGTTGATCGCGCCAAATCCCGGAGCGAAGGCGCCTACACCCGCATCGCCGTCGACTTGCAAATCAAGAATCTTGACGGCGAGCGTGTCGCCGGGCTCCGCACCCTCGACGAAAAATGGCCCGGCCAGCGGATTGTCGCCTTTGACCATGCTGAGCGTGTCCCCAGGCTTCCGAAGCACGTTTCCGAAGCAGTCCAGAGTGTTGGTATCAAGGATGTCGCCCGATTTGAGACGCGCCACCGGTTCGGCGGTGGCGAACAGATACTTCACCTTGTCGATGGTGGTGGTGTAGTGAACGACATTGGGGGGCTGACTGTGAAGCAGGCCGGGCGCTGCCAAAACTACGCCCAGCAGCGCCAGAATGCCGTTCCTCAGCTGCATGTGTTTTGCCTCATTCCTGTTAGTAAATACGATGAACGGTGGAGGGACGGGCGGGGACACCCGGCCCTCCACCAGCACGACATATCAGAACGAATACTTCAGCGAGAACTGAATCAGCCGCGGTGTGCCGATGACCTGGGTAATTGGCGCGAACCCAACCGCCCCACCACCGTTAAAGACACTGGGGTTGGCGAACGACGGATGGTTGAACAGGTTGAAGAAGTCCGCGCGGAAACGAAGGTTCTGCTGCTCTGTGATCTTGAGCGTTTTGCCCATGGTGAGGTCCATGTTCCGTTGATGTGGTCCGATGATGCAGTTACGGGGGGTATTGCCGTACACCGTTGCATCGGTGAAGCCACCTCCGGCTGCGGGCGCGCCCGGATCGGGCGAATAGGCGGCAGGGTTAACCCAATTGGCGACGCGGGACGTAATACTCCCCCTGCTCAGCGCATTGGAGCAGCTGAATCCGGGGCTGAATTCGGCGGTCGAGGATGGACTGGCAAGATTGTAGGCGGTGCCTCCAGCCGGATCCCAAATGGTGAAGGGCGTGCCCGATTGCAGAGTGACTACCGGGCTGATCTCCCATCCTGAAAACGCTGCCTTCGCAAGCCCGTGAGAACTGGAGAAGAACGGGAGTTGATAGACGGCGCTCGCCACAAAACGGTGGCGCCGATCGAAGTCGGAGAGCCCGCGTGACGCCCGCGGATCAATCTGATTGTTTACGCGCGTGACGAACGCCACCGACGCGTTAGAGACATCATCAATGGACTTGGAATAGGTGTAGGCTCCTTGGAAGTAGAGTCCGTGGGAGAAACGGTGAGCCAGCGTCGTTTGCAGAGCGCTGTAATGAGAATCGGAGTTCGGGGCAAAGTCCTCAAAATCGACCGAATTGATGCCGAGGTAGGGTACGCGTGCGGGGGCATTTTCCGCGGTCGACTCTGTAATCGGGCAGGTACCTGCGCCTCCGGTGCAAGCATAGGGGAGAGTTATCGGATTTGCTACCGTGGCTAGCCTGGCTTGGTCGTCATCATAGGTCGAGCGAAGACGCGTGCCCTTGGTGCCGACGTAGCCAATTTCTGCAAACCAATCATGGCCCAATTCGCGCTGGATCGTGAGGTTCCACTGCTGGGTTGTTCCAGTTACCCAGTGCAAGGGAACGGCAAGCTCAATCAGGCTTTGAACCGTGCCGGAGAAGTTAGGGCTGCTGGTCGGATCCCCTCCGTTATTGAAGCCTGTGAAGAAAGAAGGCACGGGCACAAAGGCCTGTGTGGGCGGCGCGCCAAGCGGTGGAATTGGAAAAGCGGTTGAGAAGAGGTTGGCCAGGCTATTCGGACCCGGCAAGAAACCAACCTTGAACGGGTAAGCCGGCGGACTAATCGCGAGATTATCCGCCGCCCCCAAATCTTCGCGCACAGCGTAGATGCCATAGCCGGCGCGAATCGAGGTGGTGTGATGACCTCCCACGTCATAGGCAAAGCCGATGCGCGGTTCCCAAACCGTGGCGTATTCATTTTTCAGACCAGCCTGATTAAGGGTGCCGGTAATGCCAGTCAGGCCAAACTTGTTTATGCACGTGGGATAGACGAACGGTTGCCCGGTTGTGGCTGCGAGGAACTGATTCGTATTACCGGTGTGGCAAAGCGTGTCATAGGGCGCACCCGCGAATTCGTTGCGGAAGCCGAGATTCAAGGTCAGGTCTTTCCGGATGCGATAGTCATCCTGCGCGAACCACGCATAGCTGGGCACGCGGTAATCGTGGTTGCCAAGGCCGCCACCACCTTCCCCAAGAAGGGGGAAGCCGTTCAGGAAGCTCTGGAAATCCGTGGCCCCTGTGAGCCCAGGAATCGGGATGAAAAACACAAGCCCGTTATCGGCGATCGGCAAGTTGCGGCGCAATGTAATCCGATCGATCTCGCCGCCAAAACGCAGTTGGTGGGTTCCGTGGGTCCAGCTCAGCGTATCGACCCACGCAAAGTTGTCCGAGAGCGCCGACTGCTGCTCCGTGGGGTAGGGCCCG
>Ga0210410_10005763_pt1 | contig 10756 bp, 12 predicted proteins | sample IncBWC4MmetaG_FD_161058 | JGI IMG/M metagenome (GOLD analysis project Ga0210410, IMG submission 161058) | Forest soil microbial communities from Barre Woods Harvard Forest LTER site, Petersham, Massachusetts, United States - Inc-BW-C-4-M | ecosystem: Environmental > Terrestrial > Soil >... | reverse complement strand
GCATTCCATCGTAGTGGTCTTTCCCGCGCCGTTGGGACCGATCAAACCAAAAATCTCACCTTCGTTGACCTCGAACGACACCTCATCGACCGCCACCATTGACCCGTAGGTCTTTCGAACTTCGGAAACTTGAATGACGGGAGCCATGATCGTTTGCAAAATCGCAGATTCACTGAACCGGACCAGCAGTTTATATCACGGTCTTAGGATAAGTCCCGATTCGACGCATAACCGGATACTGGCCACAAACGGCATTCGAGAGATCGGGGCGCGAGCGGCGTTCCGTAGCATCTTGTTTCCTCCAACGGGAACTTCTGCCCCGGAACTGTTCCCGAGTGCGCCACCGTCACCCGGGCACCATCCGTCCAGGGGCTTTTTACCGGCGGCCAAGGGAGGGCTAGCTTTCGGATGTCAATCCCCGGCTTGTCTTTGGGTTGATATCTTACCCAAACGTGTGCATACTCGGATTAGATGTCTACCCAAGAGACTAGAGAACGGCTCGAACTGCTCCAAGGCACGCTGGACCTTTTGATCCCGCGTACGCTGATCTTTGGATTCCAGCACGGTCACGGGATCGCACGCGCCATGCCATAGGGAGGATCCTAGACATCGCAAAGGAGGGCTAGTGCAATGTTCCGACGTAAGCGGAAGGCAAGCGACTTCAGCGCCGAAATTGAAGCACACATACAGCAGGAGAGCGAGAGCTTGCGAGAACAGGGGCTGGATGAAGAGGAGGCTCGAGCCGTAGCACGTCGCTTGTTTGGCAATGTCATGCAGGTGGAAGAGCGCTTCTACGAATCCGGCCGCTGGCTCTGGTGGGATCATCTCTGGCAGGACCTTCGCTTCGGCCTGCGAATGTTGGCACGGAACCCCGGTTTTACCGTTACAGTAGTCCTCACCCTTGCGCTTGCCATCGGTGCCAACACGGCAATTTTTTCGATTGTGAACGCTCTATTGCTGAAAGAGCTACCCTACGCACATCCGGAGCGCATCGGGACAGTCTATGCCCGAACCACTGGATCTGACTCCTACGATATGCGAAGAAATCTAGACGGTGAACAATGGGAGCTGCTGCGCGACAACGTGCCCTCTCTGATCTCCGCCGTTTCCGGCGGAAGGACCTCTGGAGTGAACCTTCAGGCTGGGTCCCAGGTGCAATACCTTCATGCTGGACGCGTCTCGGCACACTATTTCGACGTGTTGGCACTCCATCCCATTCTCGGGCGCAATTTCTCGGAGGACGAGGATCGTCCGCATGGCCCCAAAGCAGCCATCCTAGGCTGCGCTTTGTGGCGTACGGCTTTTGGCGCGAACCCCAATGTAGTGGGACAAGCCACGCTGCTGAAAGGGGAGGCCTACGCGATCATAGGCGTGCTACCCGAGAGCGCAACCACTCCCTTAAACGCCGATCTATATACGGCTCTCCAAGCCAGCAACGAAGGCGAGGGTGTGGGAACGAACTTTCAAGCAATCACAAGGCTGCGCGACGGCGCGAGTTGGCAACAGGCAGATGCCGAGATGAATCGCGCGTGGTGCCGGAGCCTCCGCGTGCAACATTTTGTCAAGAGCAATCCTGGCGCGCACATCGCGTACTACTCTGTCCCCCTGCAAAAGGGTGAAACGGATACTTTGCAGCCCCAGGTCCTGGCATTGATGCTGGCAGCAGGATTCATTCTGCTTATTGCCTGCGCGAACCTCGCCGGGTTGACCCTGGTGCGGATGCTGCGTCGCACAGCCGAGATAGCCACTCGGGTGGCGCTGGGCGCGTCTGGCTGGCAGATTCAGAGACAGCTTTGGATCGAAAACCTGCTGCTCGCTCTTCTTGGGGCAACCGTGGGTATTGGCGTAGGTTTCCTTGCACTGCGCGGCCTGTTGTTGCTTCTGCCCGAACATTTTCTGCCCGTTGCGAACGTGCCTCTCGACACCCGCGTCCTGGTCTTTACGCTTTTCCTCTCACTACTGACGAGCGTGTTGTTCGGCATGTTGCCTGCCCTTACCTCTAGGAAAGTCGACCTGCGGTCGTCTATCGCCAGCCGTTCAATATTAGCTGCCGGCAGCATTCGCCTCCGCCAAGGACTAATCGCTGGGGAGGTTGCGCTCACCGTGGTGCTTCTGGCGGCCGCTGGGCTGCTCATCCGCACGCTCATCCACCTGGAAACCATGCCTGCAGGTTTTAACCCATCCGGAGTGATCACCGCCAAGGCCTCTCTGGATGATGTCCGATACTACAAGCCTGCCACTTTCCGAAAGCTGCTCAATGCGAGTCTGGCCACCATGCGGCAGATTCCAGGCGTGCTGAATGCCTCTGTCGGATTGACCCTACCGTACGAGCGTGCCCTGCTTTCTGGAGTCGTCCTCAGCGACGGCAAGGAGGCTGGACGGGAAATTACAACAAATGAGGTGTACGTCACGCCTGGCTATTTCGATACTTTGCAGATTCCGGTGCTTGCGGGCCGAACGTTCACCGATTCGGACGCTCCGGATTCGCAGCCTGTCGTCATCATCAACCAGCCATTCGCACGCAAGTTCTTGCAGGGGACGAATCCCGTCGGACGGTCCCTGCTTTTGCCATTTCTCAACCAGGACAACAAGAATAAGTTGATCGTGGGAGTCGTGGCCGATACCGTGCTGTCCTCCGCCGCCAAGTTGAACGCGGGGTCGGCGCCGCTTACGAGCGAGGAGGCAATCTCCCGGCTGCACAACTCACCGAAGGCAAGTCTCTTTCCGTCGTGCATGCCTGGTTCCAGCCAAGCTGGATTGTTCGCACCGCCCGGCCGGTGCAAGGTTTGACTGCCCAAATGCAGAGTGCTTTGGCGAGCGCCGATCCTAATCTGCCTTTTTCCGGCTTTTACGATATGAAGGATCTTATGGCGGCCACGCTCGTGACACAGAGGATCGAGGTCGCGCTGCTGGCTGCCATGGCATCGCTCGCGCTATTGCTGAGCGCGGTTGGTATCTTCGCACTGGTGGCGAACATGGTAGCGCAAAGGACGCGCGAGATCGGCATCCGCATCGCCCTGGGTTCGACGATTCAGAAGGCGATGATCCACGTCGGTCGGTCGGGAGTCGGCGCTGCGGCCCTTGGATTGGTCGTGGGACTGATCCTCTCCGCTGGCGCGCTTCGCGCTATCCGTAGCGTTCTCTATGGCGTAGACGTGTATGACGTACCGACCATCCTGGTCGTGGTGCTGACGCTCTCGGTCGTAACGCTTCTCGCAACAACAGCGCCTGCCCTTAGAGTTGCAAGGATCGATCCCGCAAAGACACTCCGCGAAGAATAGGGCGCGGCCAGGCCTCAAGGCGAACAATGCATTCCTACCTTGGGCTTCATGACTCACGGGGCGGGCAGAACGTCCTTCGTCTGTTGAGGGCACCGCATTTCATGAATTGAAGGACGGATTGGCCACCAGAAAGTTGCCAACTCAGCCTCGGGTCGGGGAATTTGGAGCGACGCATTTTGCGCGCTGAAACCATGCGAGAATGGCTTGCTGCAATGCGTGACGGACGATTCCGATTTGGTCTCTTCGAGTTCGACGGTCGAGCCTTTGAGCTGCGCCGTGAGGGTGTGCTTGTCCACCTGCAGTCGCAGCCTGCTCAAGTTCTGGCGTGTTTAATCGCGCGCGCCAATCAAGTCGTCTCACGGGACGACTTGCGCAAGGCTGTCTGGGGCGATGGGACATTCGTGGATTTCGACGGTGGCCTGAACTTCTGCATCTCGCAGATTCGCTCGGCTCTACAAGACAATTCCGCGCAGCCGCTATATATCCGAACGGTGCCGAAGAGCGGGTATCAGTTCATCGCTCCCGTTCAGCGCATCTCGGACCAGCCGCCGGAGGCACTACCGGCTGGCGGTGCGCGGCGCGAGACGTCCGCGGTGCGGGGGACCACTCTGATGTTGGCAGCGGCAGCTCTGGCTGTTGTGGCCTTCTTTGGCTACCGTTTCCGGTCGGTCCAGAGCGCAAGTCGAGCGCCCATACTGGCCGTTCTCCGCTTCGACAACGAGACCGGCGATCCTGGCGTCACGAAGTTCAGCGATGCTCTAACCGACAACGTTGTAGAGCGATTGACCTCGCTCGGCGGGGGCAACTACCGCGTGATTGGCAACGCCCAAATCCTCAGGTCGCCGCGCGAGGCGCGAGACCTACAGGCCATCGCTTCCTCACTGCATGCCGCCTATGTCGTTCTCGGTCAGTGCCAAACCAAGGCCGCCCAAGTGCGCATTCTGGCCCACCTTATCCGCCTGTCTGATCAAACGCATATCTGGGTCGTACGGATGGATGGCTTGCTGACAGATCCCCTCACCCTGGAATCCGAAGCCGCCGGCAAGATCGCTGCGGAATTCTCGGCGCGAATGTCGGCAGATCCGCGCCGCGCCGCCTCATTTCCGTCTGCAAATCACTGAAATCCCAGGCAATTGTCTCCTAAGCTTTTCCTATGCGATGCGAACTGCGAACTCATTTGCCTACGCTGCCCCTGACTTGGCATTGTGGCTCTTGATTCCTGAAGAGAGTGGCAGCTCCGCATCGCATAAGGAGGCAGCTCGGGATGTCTACCCGTTTATCGCGAAGAAGTCTGCTAAGGATTGCCTCGCTGGGTTTTCCGGTCAGGACATTGAAATTATCGGCAGGAATGTTCGAAACATCGAATCCTAGGAGTGATCGGATGATTATCAGTGACGTTTTCCCGGCACAACCGCCGGAGTTGGCGCGCGAAATGGTGACGGTCGCGCACTTTGATCTACAGCGGGTCAAAGAGCTGGTCGGCACGCGTCAGTCGCTTGCGAAAGCGGCCTGGGATTGGGGCTTCGGTGACTGGGAGACGGCTCTGGGGGCCGCCTCCCACATGGGCAACCGGCCGATCGCTGAATACCTGATCACGCAAGGCGCGCCACCATCCCTGTTTTCCGCGGTCATGCTCGGTCAACTTGAGGTGGTCAAGGCCCTGGTGGCTGCCGCGCCCGGCGTCGAGCGCATGCGTGGGCCTCACAGCATCACTCTGCTTGCACACGCGAGAATGGGGGGCGAAGCAGCGCGTCCCGTATTCGATTTCCTGCAATCTTTCGCAGCCGCCGATGCGGACGCCCCGATTTCTCTGTCAGAGGGGCAGGTCGCTGCGCTCGTGGGAACATACGTGTTTGGCGTGGGCGTTACGCAGCAAGTGGATTTGACTGCAGACCTAAAGATGTATGCAAACAATAAGATGTATACGCATTCCCCTCAGTTAAACTGGACACGAAAGGGCACCATGACCCGCCCTTTATTCCATCTCGGAAATCTTACGTTCTATCCAGCCGGGGCTCCTACAGCTCGCGTAACGTTCACAGAAGTTGCCGATGGAGTGGTGATGACGGTGAGCGATGGAGAACTGGCGTTATCTGCGCGGAGGAAGCAACAACCTGCGCAATAACAGAAGAGATAAGTCTCCGGGCCAGTCGGAAGTTGGTCCGAAACGGGGTCTTGGAAAGTTTCGGGCAGCATGCGTCCGTTGGAAATTGGCCGTTTACACCAAGTTTACGCGACTTTCCCTGGAGGGGATTCGGTGATGATATAGAGCCGCATCATTTCGTTGTCCTCGTGCTCCAGCATGTGACAGTGCCAGACGTATTTTCCGGCAAAGGCCTCAAACTTGACTATGATCCTCGTGATCGTCATGGGATCGACGCGAACTGTATCTTTCCAGCCAGGTCACCGGCGGGGAGCTCGACGGCCGGGCCCGTCAGCACGATCTTCTTTGTCAACTGATAGACGGCAAGATCGAAGGGCCTGCGGTCCAGAAGTTGAAAGCGGACGAGGTGCAAGTGGATCGGGTGGGAATCATCGGTGAGATTAATGAACGACCATATCTCCGTGGAGTTCAGCACTGGTCTCTCGGTCACTGGCATATTCCAATGCGCGCCATTCAGCAACATGACGTTCGAACGGCCCAAACGATTCTGGTAATCGGCAATGGTCAGTCCGCGGGTGATAACCGCTGTGCTTTCCTGGAGGCGGGGTACCGGGCGCAGCATCGCCGGCAGGGTACTGGAAACGCGAAACTGCATGATTATGGCCACGTTTGTTCGTAGATAGATCTCCTTGCCGGACTGGCCGCTGAAATCCAGAATCACGTCGGCGCGCTCTCCGGGGCCCAGAATTCTGCGTTCTCAGTACTGCCCAGTTCAATCGCTCGCGTTGCGTCGCGCCGCGCTCTCTATTGGGGAGGCTTCGGCCAAGGCGGCTGGACGAGAGCGGGGATAGCGGCTATGGTTTTGGCGGCTGGCGGCTTGAAGGAGAGCTGCTCCGCGAGGAAAGCGATGCGGTCGCGGGTGGCTTCGGCGTTGAGCGCGTGCGGCGCGTCGTAGATCTTGAGCTTCTTCGGTTCACTCACGATCTCGAAGTATTGCTTCGCCAGGTCGCCATTCAAGAAGGGCTCATCGGTTGCGTACTGTAGGAACATTGCCGCGGGCGCAGCGTGGGAGACATATTTTCCACCATCCATCCAAGAATACTTGGCAGCAAAGGCATCGACTTTGTCCGGTCCGGTCTTTTGCCGATATCCTTGGAAGGCCTTCGTTTTCTTATCGATGTCGAAGGAAAGGTCACCGGCCATGATGACAAATGCTCTGAAACGCTTTTCTATTCCGCTGAGGAAGCCACCGGCGGAGCCGTCGCAGCTGTGTCCAACGTAGGCCAGGCGTTGGGGATCAATGTCCTTGCGCCCGAGAAGTAGGTCGGCACCTCGACGGAGGTTCACGTCCTGCTGCACTTCCACGGCGATCTGCTGTTCGTTCAGAGGTGTGCTGTCCTCCACAAAGCCAGGATGAACAATCACATGATCAGGCAATAGTGAGATGACCCCTGAATGCGCCAGCACGATAGCTTCGTCGAGGAACTCGTTGCGGTTCTTCATCTCTGACCCAGGCATGCACCAATGCCCGTAGATCACTGCCGGGAACGGCCCCTGTCCTGGAGGCACTATCAGGAAGGCAGTAACCGTGCCGCCGTTCGGCCCGACAGCTGTGCTCCGTTCACCGACGGGACTTGAGAAGGAGATATCATAGATCGCTACACCGTCGCGCTTCTCGATTCCGGCTTGCTTGATGTTCAGTGGTGCGCCCCTGTCGTAATCCCAATGGTGAAGGAGTTCGTTATAGGACTCCTGCGCGAAGGCAGCAGCCACTAGCAGAAGGACGACGCCGGCGCAACCTGGACATCGGATGAACATCATGCTCACCGTCCCGAGTTCTCAGACGCATTGTCACCCATTTTTATTCCCTCGTGAACTCTATTTGTTTCTGCTCGGCATCGATGATGCCTACACTCGAGCCATCCGGTCCAGAAACGGCATTCGCGGAGACGAGAGCGCAAGCGACTTTCGATGGAGCCTCGTTTCCTCGAATTTGACTGTTTCGGAGAACGGGGCAGCCAATGCCGAACGAGCGCGGCAAGCGGACAGAAAACTGCGAGTGCGCAGCGCTATGTCCGAGCTCTTAGCGAACTATCATCTCGAGATTCTCGTCTACAAGGCACCGGACAGATCGGCACGGGCATCCAAACACCGAGACTAGCCACAGGACACCTTTGGAGAAAACCATGGCGCTTACCAAGCGGAAACTGGGAAATTCGGGACTGGAAATTGCCCCAATCGTGTTTGGCGGAAACGTATTCGGATGGACGGCAGACGAAGCAACATCGTTCCGCTTACTGGACGCGTTCGTTGCGGGAGGATTCAACGCCGTGGATACGGCCGACGTTTATTCCAAATGGGTGCCGGGAAATAGAGGCGGGGAGTCCGAGACGATCATCGGCAAATGGTTGAAGCGTAGCGAGAAGCGCCAGCGAGTGATCATCGCAACGAAAGTTGGATCGGAAATGGGCCTAGCGAAGAAAGGACTTTCCAAAGGCTACATTCTGGCTGCGGTGGAAGATTCGCTGCAACGCTTGCAGACCGACTACATCGATTTATATCAGGCGCATGTTGATGACGCCGATACGCCACTGGATGAAACGCTCGAAGCGTACGCGCAGCTGATCCAGCAGGGAAAGGTGCGCGCGATTGGCGCATCAAACTACAACGCCAAGAGACTGGGAGAAGCGCTGCAGATCGGTAAGAAAAAGGGTCTGCCACGGTACCAGAGTCTGCAGCCGCACTACAACCTTTACGAGCGGGCGGGGTTCGAAACGGAGTTGGCGATTCTTTGCCTGCGCGAAAACATCGGCGTGATTCCTTACTTTTCCCTAGCCAGCGGATTTCTTTCGGGCAAGTACCGTTCCGAAGCGGATTTGGTCAAGAGCGCGAGAGGGACATTCGTGAAGAAATATCTGAACGAGCGCGGTTTCAGAATCCTTGGCGCGCTCGACCAAGTGGCGAGAACTCACGGCTCGACGCCGACCCCAGTAGCTCTCGCCTGGCTGCAGGCTCAGCCGGGCGTTACCGCTCCGATTGCCAGCGCGACAAATCTCGATCAGCTCCATCAGTTGCTCAGTGCCGCCGAACTGAAGCTAGATCCCGAATCTCTGGAGAAACTCAACCAGGCCAGCGCACACGCCGCAGGCGCGGGCAGTGCCAACTGAGCGGATGGTCGGCAAGACGGAGTATTGCTATGGTCGAGTGTATTGGAATAATTCCCGTATAGCCGAAAATTACCGGCCAAACTATTTGATCCTAAGGCGCTTACGCGCGAATCAAGGTCCAAACAGTTTGGACCGATAATTCTTAGCAAGCAGGAAGTAATCCGGATACTTCCCGATGGCCGTAATCCAGGACTTATCCGTTTCAGTCCCTCTAGCGTGGTAGTATGACACCGATCCTGCGTAAGCAAGTCGGAGCGCCAGAGGAGACTAAAAATGGCGAGATGGGGATCCGTGCAGGCGCCGCTGGGAGCTGGCGTTCCAAGTTCTGCGTCGGCCGTCCCAGCCACTACGGTTATTTCGCGGCACTCTGCCCTCGTCCGCGTCACTCACTGGATCACCACTCTGTGCTTTCTTGCCCTGCTCGTCAGCGGAGTTGAAATTGTGATCTCTCACCCTCGCTTCTATTGGGGCGAAACCGGCAATGTGTTGACTACACCGTTGTTTCAACTGCCGATCCCTTCCTCGAGGGCACTGGTGCCGACTGGCTACGGATACGTGCTGCCGGACCAGAACGGCTGGAGCCGGTATCTTCACTTTCAAGCTGCCTGGGTTGCGGTATTGACCGGCTTGCTGTATGCAATCTACGGCTTGTTTACAGGGCATTTCCGGAAAAACGTGCTCCCGGGTAAGGCCGATCTTTCATGGCGGCGGTTCTCGATCGCAGTCGCTAACCATCTGCGCTTCGAACGGCCTAGTGAGGCAGAAGCCTGGTCGTATAACGTGCTACAGCGGCTCACCTACCTGTTCGTGATCTTCGTTCTATTCCCATTAGCAATCTGGACGGGCTTGGCGATGTCCCCCGCCTTTGTTTCCGCGGTTCCGGCGACCGTCACTTTGTTGGGCGGCCAGCAATCCGCACGCACCATTCACTTCTTCGTCTCCCTGGCTCTCCTGCTCTTCCTGCTGGTCCATGTCGTGATGGTTTGTCTTGCCGGATTCAGGATCCGCATGCGAGCGATGATCACGGGTAGGACCGGTGCACACATGGAGCGCATATGACCGATCTCTCGCGCCGCAAACTGATCATAACCGGACTCGCGGCCACGGCGGGCGTATCGGGCCTGGGCGTGGCCGCGCGCATTGCGCAAACGTATGGACTGGTCCCGCCCGATCACGGCGGAATCTACGGCCTCGGCGAAACGCTGACCTATGCTTCCCAGCGACTGCTGACGAGGCACTCGTTAGCCCGTGAGTTCCCTCGGAGCCAGATTTCGAAGCCTCCGCTCGCAAACGAAATCCCGCCCCTGAATGAAGCATTCAAGCGCCTTCAGGCCGGAGGATTCGCTGACTGGCGGCTCTCCGTCAACGGCATGGTCGACCGGACTGCCTCGTTTTCGCTTGCCCAGCTTAAGAGCTACCCGTCTCGCAGCCAGATCACTCAACTGGTGTGTGAAGAGGGCTGGTCGTATATAGCCGAGTGGATCGGTGTGTCGCTCTCAGACGTCCTGGATGTCGTGGGGATCCACCCGCAAGCCAGATACGTTGTCTACTTCTCGATCGATCCCGACTGGTGGGAAAGCATCGATATGGCCGATGCAATGCATCCGCAGACCTTTCTCGCCTATGGGATGAATGGCAATGAACTTCCCGTGGGCAACGGGGGGCCGCTTCGCATGCGGCTCCCTCGCCAGCTCGGCTACAAAAGCGTGAAATACATCACTCACCTGACGGTCACCGACAGTCTCAAAGGGTTCGGCAAGGGTCTGGGCTCCGCGTCTTCAGAAGGAGGCTATGCCTGGTACGCCGGCATCTGACAGGCTTGTTTCAGGCGAGTGGCGCATCTCTGTCGCGAATCCTTGGCCCACGAGCAAACGTCGACAAAGTCCGAATTTGGAATGAGCAATCCGGAAGTTAACCAGTCGCTTCCGAGTGCCCTGTCACTTAGGCAGGACAGTAAGGAGCGTCGCTGATGCTGCAAGCCGACAGCCGATTCCAGGCATTGGCCGATGGGTTGGCCGGTCGCCCCGCTCGGCGAAATGGTATGTTTAGTTCACATTTTGGACGGTCTCAACATGAAGCTTGTTCTTGCCTCTGAATCTCAGTTTCGCAGACGAGCGTTGGATATGCTTCGTCTCGCCTACGAAATTTGTCCAAGCGGCATCGATGAAAAAGCCATCAGAGACAATAACCCTGCCGATTTGACT
>Ga0210410_10005762_pt1 | contig 10756 bp, 4 predicted proteins | sample IncBWC4MmetaG_FD_161058 | JGI IMG/M metagenome (GOLD analysis project Ga0210410, IMG submission 161058) | Forest soil microbial communities from Barre Woods Harvard Forest LTER site, Petersham, Massachusetts, United States - Inc-BW-C-4-M | ecosystem: Environmental > Terrestrial > Soil >... | reverse complement strand
CGCAAGACAGTTTCGATTACTCGGCTTTCGTTTCGGCGGGGATCATCTCCGGTGTAAGCCAGGCGAACAACTCTTACCCGGAGTTCGGACACGGCGCCAAAGCGTTTGGCCGCTACTATTGGCATGGAGTAGCTGACCAGGCAGTTGCGAATTATATGACGGAAGCCATCATTCCGAGTCTGACTCGCGAAGACCCGCGGTACTACACGCTTGGACACGGCGGGTTTTTCAAGCGCACGGGCTACGCAGTCAGCCGCTTGCTTCTCACGCGCACCGATTCTGGCGGAGCGACCTTCAACATTTCGGAAATTGTCGGCAACGGGGCCGGTGCAGGAATCTCGGACACATATTACCCCTCCAGAGAGCGCACCTGGACGAAGACCGGCCAAAAGTGGCTGACGCAAATCGCGTTAGATGGCGCGTTCAACATCTTGAAAGAGTTTTGGCCCGATATCAACCGCGCTATCTTCCACGGGAAGTACTAACTCTAGACAAAGTGACCATGGGTCTATAGGCTGTTCGCCACCCCGGAGAGAAATGAAGCGACGTTCACAGCGATGACGTAAGGAACCCGTAATTCCAGACCACGTTCACGGGACTAAAGTGTCGAGCGATTAGACGTATGTCAGTAGGTCGACATGCAATCGGACTATAAGGAGCGTGCAGCTCGCTTCCTGTTTGTATGCTACTCGTTATCAGTGTTTTGCATCGCCTCTTAGAGCTGCCTTGAAAAGGGCACGGCGCGTGCGCCGATAAGAGGCACGGCTAATTTGAGAGAGATACTCAGTAAAATTGAGAGGCTCGCGATGGCTTTCCGCAGGACATCTGTACCGTTCCCAGTCCCACTGGCTGGCGCCCTTTTACCAGTATTGTTCGTATTAGCGGGGTCTGTGTCCAGCATCGGCTGCCGGGAAAAGAACGCGCAGGCTGGGAACCCGCCCGCCGTTGACGTGCAGGTCGCCGAGGTTGAGCAGAAGGACGTTCCGATCTATGGAGAATGGATCGGCACGCTCGACGGACTAGTGAATGCCGACGTCAAGGCACAGGTGACTGGTTACCTGCTAAAACAAGCCTACGTGGAAGGTTCAGTGGTTAGAAAAGGCCAGCTGCTCTTTCAGATCGATCCGCGTCCCTTTGAGGCCACTCTCGATCAGGCCAAGGCCCAGTTAGCACAAGCTCAGGCACAACTCGCCAACGCGGAAGCAAACCAACTGCAGGCTCAGCTGAACGTGAACAAGTACACGCCACTGGCCCTGGAGCAGGCTGCCAGCCAGCAAGATCTCGATAACGCGGTCCAGACGAACGTTGGCGCTAAAGCTACAGTGGTGAACTCCAAAGCAGCGATTCAGGCCGCGGAGGCGGCAGTGAGGACCGCGCAGATCAATCTGGATTTCACTCGGCTCATCGCGCCGATCGACGGCATTGCTGGGCAAGCCCAACTTCAGGTCGGCGCCCTCGTCAACACGAGTAGCGCAGCTATAACCACCGTTTCGACAGTTGATCCCATCAAAGTGTTCTTTACCGTCAGCGAGCAGGAATACCTGGCCTTCAATAGACTGTACCCGACGCAAGCCACTCGAGAAAGCCAGGAGAAGCGCATGCCTCTTGAGCTAATTCTGGCCGATGGCACGACCTATGCCAAAAAGGGAAAGGTCTACTTCGCGGATCGGGCGGTGAATCAGAATACAGGTGCAATCCGCATCGCCGGACTTTTTGACAATCCTGGAAATATTCTGCGCCCCGGGCAGTATGCTCGGATTCGCGCGGCCACCAGCATCCGTCAGGGCGCTCTGCTCATTCCCCAGCGTGCAGTTTCCGAACTGCAAGGCAGTTACGATGTCGCGGTGGTTGACAGCGGAAATAAGGCGGCCATTGTGCCCGTAAAAGTTGGAGAGCAGGTCGGTTCCATGTGGATTATTGAAGAGGGGCTGAAACCCGGCGACCGCGTGATCGCTGAGGGCGTGCAAAAAGTCCGTCCGGGTGCACAGGTCAATCCCAAGCCATTTGCGGCGCAACCTAGCGACGCGAAAGGGAAATAATCAGATGTCCAAATTCTTCATCAATCGACCCATCGTGGCGATGGTGATCGCAATTCTCATGGTCATCATTGGCGCGGTAACGATCACGAGTCTGCCGGTCGCCCAGTTCCCGAACATCGCTCCGCCGGAAGTGCAGATACAAGCGACGTATGTCGGTGCGGACGCGGAGACACTCGAGCAGTCCGTAGCCACCCCCATCGAACAGCAGATGAGTGGCGTGGACAACATGAACTACATGTATTCGTTGAATGCCACGGCCAACGGGCAAACGACGATGATCATAGACTTCGACGTGAAGACAGATCCAAACACGGACCTGATTCTCGCTCAGATGCGCGAGACGCAAGCCGCCTCTCAGCTTCCCGCCGACGTCGTCAACTACGGAGTCACAGTTCAAAAATCCGTAACATCCCCACTGATGTTAATCAGCTTGTATTCGCCGCACGGCACCTATGATGCACAGTTCCTGGCCAACTATGGCTACATTAATCTTCATGACCCGATCGCACGCGCGCCAGGTATTGGCAATGTGCAGATTTTCGGGGCCGGCGAGTACGCCATGCGCCTCTGGGTCAAGCCCGATCAGCTAGCTAAGCTGGGTATTACGGTCACTGACATTATTAACACCATTCAGGCCCAGAACACCGTGAACCCTGCGGGCCAGGTCGGCGGCGAGCCGGTGCCCAAGGGACAGGAATACACCTACGCCGTCCGCGCCCAGGGCCGATTGCTTTCGCACGAAGACTTCGAACAAGTCGTTCTTCGCGAGACCCCGGATGGCGGTGTTGTGCGCGTCAGAGACGTGGCTCGCGTCGAACTGGGAACTCAGGATTACACCACTCTCAGCCGTTTGAACGGGAAACCCTCGGCGATCCTCGCGATATACCAGTTGCCCGGTTCCAATGCGGTTAATGCGGCTGCGGGAGTTAAAAAGCTGATAACCGAAATGAAGCAGCGCTTCCCGCAAGACATGGATTACGTCGTGGCGCTTGATACGACTAAAGCGGTCACTGCGGGAATGACAGAGATCGTCAAGGCCCTCGCGCTCGCTATCGGGCTGGTGATCATCGTCGTTTACATCTTTTTGCAAGGTTGGCGCGCGACTTTGATTCCGTTAATTGCCGTGCCGGTCGCGCTAGTTGGCACCTTCCTGTTCTTCCCTCTTTTCGGATTTTCGATCAATACCCTTTCCCTTCTTGGGCTCGTGCTTGCCGTCGGGTTGGTTGTGGACGATGCCATCGTCGTCGTGGAAGCCGTGGAACGTCACATCGAGGAAGGTTTAGCTCCCAAAGAAGCGGCCCTGCGCGCCATGGAAGAGATCTCCGGCCCAGTCGTCGGCATCGCCCTAGTGCTCTCCGCAGTGTTTATACCGACGGCCTTTATCCCGGGAATTACTGGGCGCCTTTACCAGCAGTTTGCGGTGACCATTGCGGTATCGGTGATACTCTCGGCTTTTAACGCCCTTACCCTCAGCCCCGCGCTTGCCGCTCTTTTGCTCCGGCCAAAAAAGGAGAGTAAAGGCCCGCTGCGTAAGTTCTTCAATGCCTTCAACCGCGTTTTCGAGCGCGCCACCGACGGCTACGTTCGCCTCTCCGGCGCCTTGATTCGCAAGGCCGTCGTTGCCCTCGTGATATTGGCCGCGTTCCTTGCAGGCGCCGGTTTTATCAGCAGCCGGGTGCCCTCGAGTTTCCTGCCCGATGAAGACCAAGGCTATTTCTTCCTCAACCTCCAACTTCCAAATGCTGCCTCACTCCAACGCACGGACCAGACCGTAAAGAAAATCGAGCAGATATTGGCCCACGAACCGGGTGTGGAGTACAGCACCAGCGTCGTCGGTTTCAGCCTCCTCAGCTTCGTCCGGACCAGTTACAACGCCTTTGTCTTTGTCACATTGAAACCTTGGGATGACCGCACGAAGAGAGAGGAACAGTATCGGGAGATTGAAGCGCATCTCAACCAAGAGCTAAGCCAGCTCCCGGATGGAATAGCTTTCGATTTTTCCCCACCCTCGATCCCGGGAGTCGGTAACGCCGGCGGATTTACGTTCATACTAGAGGATCGCTCTGGAAAAGACGTTCAGTTCCTCGCCACTAACTTGAACAAATACCTCGCCGCGCTTCATAAGCGTCCTGAGATAGGTTTTGCCGCCACCACCCTCCTTCCCAGCGTGCCGCAGCAGTTCGTCCATGTTGATCGCGACAAAGTCCTTAAGCAAAGCGTTTCCATCAGCGACGTCTACAGAACCATTCAAGTGTTTATGGGCGGATATTTCGTGAACTACTTCAACCGTTTCGGCCGCCAGTGGCAGGTGTACATCGAGGCCGAAGGCGCCTATCGCACGAAAGCCGAGAATGTGGGGCAGTTCTATGTACGGAACAGCAATGGCGACAACGTGCCCCTCTCTGCGTTGACGAAGATTGCTCCGACTTCCGGCCCCGAGTTCACCATGCGCTTTAACGAATATCGCGGCGCGCAAATCTTTGGCAACCCGGCCCCCGGCTACAGCTCCGCGCAGGCGATGAAGGCGCTCGAAGAGACTTTCGCTCAGACTATGCCGCCCGAAATGGGCTACGACTACCAGGGAATGTCCTTCCAGGAAAAATTGGCGCAGCAAGGTGTGCCGGCCTGGGTGATCTTCGCGTTCTCACTTCTGTTCGTCTTCTTGATTCTCGCGGCGCTGTACGAAAGCTGGTCGCTGCCGTTCAGCGTACTGCTCAGTACTCCCGTGGCGGTCTTCGGCGCGTTCGCCATCCTTTGGCTCCGGCGCACCATCGCAGGATGGTTCTTTCCCGCCTACATGGTACAGATCGAGAGCGACGTGTACTCGGAAATCGGGCTTGTGATGCTCATCGGTTTGACGGCAAAGAACGCCATTTTGATCGTCGAGTTCGCCAAGGACGAGTACGAGAAAGGCCGGCCGTTGATTGACGCTACCCTTGCAGGTGCCCGTCTCCGGCTGCGTCCAATTCTAATGACCTCCTTCGCGTTTATTTTTGGCACCGTTCCATTGTGGATCGCCACTGGCAGCGGGTCGGTTGCGCGCCAGATCATCGGCACGGTCGTCATCGGCGGCATGCTCGCTGCCACTATCTTCGGCATTTTCCTGATCCCGGCGATCTTTTATTTGGTGGAAAAATGGTCCGGCGCCGGCAAAGAACGCGGCCCCGCCACAGTCCCCGCAACACCGAGTCCAGCTCCAGGTGATTGAGATGAAACGTACGCTGAGCCATTTCACGCTGCTGGTAATCGTAGCGAGTTTAGTCGCGGGCTGCACCGTCGGCCCTAATTACCACAAACCCGCCGTTCAAGTCCCTACCGCATATCACGATGCGAACGACAACGCGCAGGAGCAGGCCCAAGCGCAGGCAGCTTCCTTTGCGGACCTCCCCTGGTGGCAGATCTTTCAAGATTCTGTTCTGCAGGACCTGATCCATCGGGCTCTCAAGCAGAACTACGACCTGCAAACGGCCACAGAGAAAATCACCCAGGCACGCGCTCAGCTCAAGGTTACCCGCTCAAACCAGTACCCTCAGGTGAGCGTAACGGGCTATGGGACGGATGAACGAGCCTTTAGCGGCTTCCCCTTCAAAACGAAATATGCCACGTATGCCGCCGATGCGACCTTTCAGTTGGATCTTTTTGGCCAATTGCGACGTGCCACCGAATCTGCGCGCGCCCAGCTTCTGTCCACCGAATATGCCCAGAAGACCGAGATCCTCACGCTGGTGAGTGACGTCGCCAGCGACTATTTCGCGCTCCTATCGCTTGACCTGCAACTCCAGATCACCCGCGACACGATCAAGACTCAGGAAGACGCCGTAAAGCTGACGAAGTTCCGCCTCGAGCACGGTGTCGCCACGAAGCTCGACGTCCTGCAAGCCAAACAGGTGCTCGACACCGCAAACGCGCAGCTTCCCGAACTGCAAAGACAGATCGGCGTGGAAGAAGATGCGATCAGTATTCTCGTGGGCGATTATCCCCACAACGTCATCCGTGGACTTAAACTAGTGGACCAACAGTTGCCTCCGGAGGTCCCCGCCGGTTTACCCTCTTCGTTGGTTGCGCGGCGTCCCGACATTTCCCAGGCCGAGCAAAATCTGATCTCGGCGAATGCGCAAATCGGAGTCGCCAGGGCTGCTTTCTTTCCACAGATTAACTTCACTGGAACGGGCGGCGGCGCTGCCGGGCAGAGCACTGTGCTCACGTCCGTGCTAGACAGCAATCTAGGAACCTGGGGCGTAGCCGGGCAAATTACTCAACCTATTTTCACGGCGGGTAGACTGCGCGGGAACCTTCGCTCCGCTGAATCGCAACAGCGACAGTCTCTGATTGCTTACAAGCAAGCCATCCAGTTGGCCTTCAGGGACGTTTCAGACGCCCTCATCTCTTATCAAAAATACTACGAAGTCCGCAAAGCGCAGGAAGAGAGCGTCCAGGATCTGAGCGATTCTGTTGCCACATCGCTCAAGCGCTACCGCGGCGGCATCGCTACCTATCTAGAAGTCCTCGATAACCAGCGCTCTCTCTTCAGCGCCCAACTAACCCTGGCGCAGGACCGCGGCAACGAGTTCCAGAGTGTTGTGCAACTTTACAAGGCGCTTGGCGGGGGCTGGAAACAACAGTAATCGTTAAGTCTGACTCGCCCCCCGCTTTTGGCTAGTCTGCCGCGACTTGTTGCGGCTCTTGCGAGTACTGCTGGCGCAATTGCGTCTCAAGTTGCGCTAATTGCTCTTCTATCTCTTTTTCGGCCTTGCGTCGCTGGATGACCTGCTCTCGATACCGCCGTAAGAAATAGTCGATCGTCTCAATGCGGATCCGGATCGATCCAGTGGGTTTGTTTTCGTCTAAATCTTTGAAACAGAAGTATGGCGTGCCCGACTGTTCGATGATGCCCTCAACCACTCCGTAGATCGGCGCATCGTGTCCGCACTTGAAGCTCGAAATCTCGAGCGCCACTAGATTAGGATGCCGCGCCGTGAACTTCGCGGCCCACACCTTGTGGTTCGTGCTGCATGAATAGGAGTTCTTCCAGGCATCCGTGATATCAAGTGGGCTCGTGATTACGCCCGCCCGGACCTCTTCCCCAAACAGTCGTTCCAGCATGTCTTCATCGAGTGGAAGTGTGTTCTGCGAGAAGATCGGATATCCGAGCTTTTGGAACTCATCCAGGATTTCGTGATTGAGCCCGGGATCGTGGTGATATGGACGCCCCAACATGACAATCCCGATGCGGTCCTCGCGCTCAAGCTGGTCGAGCACTTGCCGCGCTCGCTTGCGAATGTTGGTCTCATATTCTTTCAGCGCCGCAAATCCGGATTCCACGGCGCGGTCGTTTTCCTCCAAAGAGAGACCCATCACAGGCTGCCAGACTTGCAGCATCTGGTGCGCGAACAACTTGCGATCCGCGAAATTGAGCACGGGGTCGATGTATTTGAGATTGTTCTCGGCAAATACATCGTTCTCTTTTGTGAATGCCGCTTTCACCGTTTCTGGAGTCGCGGTCACCGTAGGACAGGCATTCGTGCCGACAACTTTCAGTAGCGGGGTATGCAGAACGTCATACATGGGGAAGAAAATGGCATTCAGCGGCTTTTTGCGATGCTTCTCCTGAATAAGATTGTAAACGTGCGAGATTCCGATCTTCGCCGGGAAGCATGGGTCAATCGCGCCGCGGCTCGCGCCCGCTCGATAGAGCTCCGAGCTGGTATAGTCGGAATAAATAATATTCTCCGGCTGGACGCCCAGGCTCTCAAAGTAGGCATTGAACAAAGGCGCGTACGTGTAAATGTTCAGCACGCGCGGAATGCCAATCCGGAGCTTGCTCCGATTCTGCATGAGAGCGACGCGTTCCTTCGCTGCTTTCGTCCACGCCCGTGCCGGAATCGGGTCAGCAACGTTCTTCGCGTTTGTCGGGCGAAAAACTTCCTTCGACGCCATATCCACGAAATTTGGGTGCTGCTCCCGAATCTGGTCCAGTCCGGCCTTGATGTCCTTCATGTCGTTGACATCTTCCACTGTTCCCTTTTCGCAGGTAGCAATAATCAGCCTCTGCTCGCCTTTCATGAGAGGGACTTTGGTGACCTTCTGCATGGGAACAAAGTTTTTGACCGGCTCGGTGCGAACATCGATGAACGTGCGCAGACAATTGTTCTTGCAGAAATAGCAGCGCGTGGCTTCGTTGCGCGTTGTGCGGTATTCAATTTTGCGCACCGACTCCAGCCCGATGAATGTTGTCTGCTGGCCATTTCGCCACAGCCGCAAAGACTCCTGCGCGGCGCCGATCGCCCCGGATTCTCCACAATGCTCGTGCACGATGATCTCCGGCTGTTTGCCCGCGGCACGAAAACTATTACGGATGAAATCAACTTCCGCCTTCACTACGGCAAGATTATTTTGCGTCCCCCCTTGCAACACAAAACGCGTGCCTAGTGCCGCAAGGTTGGGAATGCTGGCGACATACAGGAAGACATTCTTCGGGAGTACCGCGGCAAGGCCGGCGAGAATTTCTTCGGCCTGCCAACCCTGGCGCTGAAAGTTCACGATGTCCGATTGCATAAAAACAGCGCATCCGTAACCAAAGACCGGCATGGCTTGCGCGGAAAAAGCCAAATCCGCGTATTGATTTACGTTCAGCCCAAAGCCTTCCGCCGTGGATTGGAGGAAATATCCATTCCCTGCCGAGCACTGCGTATTGAGCTTGAAATCCTTCACGCGGCCGTTATGCAGAATGATGATTTTGATGTCTTGCCCGCCTACATCAACGATCACGTGCGGATCTTCGTAGAACTTCAGCGCCGATTCCGTATGTGCGACGGTTTCTACCAGCGCTACGTCCGCCTTCAGAACATCCTTCAAAATGTCCTTGGCATACCCAGTGGTTGCCACTCCCAGCACTTCGAGCGTCGCGTTCTGACCTTCTACCTGGCCGCGCAGGTTCTCAAACATCTCAAGCGTGTCCTGAATCGGATTACCGTTCGAGAGCTGGTACGCCTTGCAGAGTATGTCGCCCTTTTCGTCCAGCAACACGGCCTTCGTTGACGTCGATCCGCCATCAATCCCGATGAACCCGCCGACCGTGCTTCCCTTCTGAAACGTCGCGGGCGTGAACGTCTTGCGCCGGTAAGACTGTCGGAAGGTCTCAAATTCCGCCTTGTCTTCGATCAAGCCTTTCCCGCCCGCCTTGGCCTTTTCCTCCTGCCGACCGAACTCAATGTAGCGCTTGAGGTCGTCGTAACCCCGATAGCAGCCAACGCAATCGTCCTCGCTGCGTCCAAATTCAATCGCGCCCAAGGCCGCGAAGTATTGCGCATTTTGTGGGACCTTGATCAGATCTTCGGGTTTCGTTCCCTCTGGAACCGCAACCTTCCGTTCCTGCCACATTCGCGGAATATTTGCCTGCCACGCTTCGCGCATGCCACGAATAAAGCTGTTGGGTCCACCAAGAAGCAACACATGCGGCCGCAATGTGTGGCCCCGAGTCAGCACGCTCAGGTTTTGCAGCACGATCGCTTCAAACAAGGAAGCCATCAGCTCATCCGGTGGAGTCCCAACCTTCTGCAGGCCGTTGATGTCAGTCTCCGCAAAGACGCCGCACTTTCCTGCCACCTTGTGGAGCTTGATCCCCTGGTACTTCTGCTCAGCCAACTGCTCAGTGGGAATTTTCAGCTTGGCGTTGATCTTGTCGATCACCGCGCCTGTCCCGCCCGCGCACTTATCGTTCATCGACGGAATCTTTTTCTTGCGACCGGTCTCATGGTCATCCTTGAAGACAATGATCTTGGCATCTTGGCCGCCAAGCTCGATGACCGAGTACACCTCGGGATGCAGCTTCTCGACAGCTAGGGAAACAGCCGTGACTTCCTGCACAAATTTCGCGCCAATCTGGTCGGCGATTCCCCCACCGCCAGAGCCCGTCATAAACATCCGCGTATTGTGGGGATCGATGCCCGCCTCGACTTCCATCCGTTTCAGGAACTCCAGCGTTTTCTCCGGCTGCTTCGTTTCGTGTCGCTGGTAGTCCTGCCACAACACGGTGTCACTGCCGGCGTCTACGACCACCGCCTTCACCGTGGTTGAACCAACGTCGAGCCCAACCAGAAACTTCGTATTATGGTCGTGCGGCTTCTGCAGCACTGGCTTCACGAACTGAGGCTTAAGAGGAGTGATCTGGACCAACTGCGGGGACTTGTGCTCGTGCATGCCTTCTTCTCCGTTTGTTCGGGAAGTATTTTTAGTTCTTCACCGTTTATTGCCTAATACGCTGGGCTCTGTGTGTAGGGGCGCAGCACCGCTGCGCCCCAGCTTGGAAAGATGCCAGCCCTCAGTCGCCCGAGGTGGCGGCAGTAGCAACGCCAGGCAAGCGAGCCCGCTTCCAAAACCGCGTGTCCCTATCGATTCGATCGCTAACATGTAGGACAAATTGCGCAGCCGTACCTGCAACGCCTTCGCGGTGCGGCACGTGATAGAAGGGCCGCTTCAATTCGGGATGCTCGTCGATATACTCGCGAATTTCCTGAAGACTCTTCCCCGTAGACTTGAGGCACTGCTCGAATTCCAACTTAGCCTTCACCTTGGCCTCGCCGAGCGCCATCTGCACGCGACTGTGCGCATTGACCTCGCCTTCGCCCGAAGTTTCGATGGGCAAAAAGATCATCTCTTTGAATTTGTTGATCACCGCTGATTGCACTCCATCCGACTGCGACGACGGCATGCAGCCA
>Ga0210410_10005761_pt1 | contig 10756 bp, 7 predicted proteins | sample IncBWC4MmetaG_FD_161058 | JGI IMG/M metagenome (GOLD analysis project Ga0210410, IMG submission 161058) | Forest soil microbial communities from Barre Woods Harvard Forest LTER site, Petersham, Massachusetts, United States - Inc-BW-C-4-M | ecosystem: Environmental > Terrestrial > Soil >... | reverse complement strand
TTCATTCTGAGCTGCAAGCCCATATCGTATTGCCGCTTCAAGCGTATCGATGTTTATATCCTTTAGAGCTTTAAACCGAATGCAATATCCGGTCACGCTCGCCTTGCCTAGTTTTTTTCCATACGTTTTGGCTAAGTACTTCTTATCTTTGAGACCAAGAATATAGACAGAGATTCCGGTTTTGTTTCCGCTCACACCAATTTGAAAAAACTCTCTACTTTTTCCATCGGCATATTTTATTGTGTGAAATCCATATCCAATCGTAGGGTTGGAAACAGTATGATTTTTGCTGTCTTTACCATCGCAGAACCATAATTTGCATTCTGGTGACACTTGAAGTGTGAGCCGATGCAACTCTCGCATGTCACTGCGTTTTGGCTCCGGTTGGCTGGTAATATACTTCTTGATTTGTTCCTGTACGTTCAAATGTTCTGCTCCCCAGTTGCGCGCACGAGATTATACGACGTTTAATCCTTTTGAACCGCTGGAGTACATGCACCCCAAGCCGAGTTCACATTCCGGACGTATTGTCGGCAACCAAAATGTGGGGTATCCCCACATCAGGCTCATCAGCCCTGGCGCGGGGAGTAGTCGGGAGTAGCTTTCGTCGCCCTGGGACTACTGGGCCTCTTTTATGTCGGACTGATTTATCCGCTGTACGCCGATCTAGCGCATTCCAAGTGGCTTCTGGAAATGAAAGATGCATGCGAGCCGATGTTTCTTAGTTGGTTTATCGCGCTCGGCCCCTTTCTGTTGCTGGCTGCCAGAAGCCGTCGTTGAATCGCTCCCTGATTACCTTCGCCGCGTGCCAGAGCCTAGCCCATGCTTCGGTAATGACCATCCAAACTGTGGAAGCGTGGAAGCACGGTGTTCATCGGGATTTTACGGATGTTGTCCTTTCCGGCGTCATCGGCGGGATTTTGCTGGCACTCTCACCCGCAAGACGACAGCGGAGCGCGGTCGTTACCCAGTAAGTGTTGAAAATCTCTATTACCCCTAGCAGGCTGCGGAAAAATTGTGCGGAGCCAGCAATTTCTTGATCGGTTTGAGTCATGCGGGAGTTTTCGAGGATCTGAGGCGTGATTTTTCGTGCTACCGAGCGCCCCAAAGAAGCGTTGCAGCTCCGTTCATAGACACTACGGCCCGGTCTAACTACGTCGGAACTACGCTGTGCATCAGGTTCCGCATGCGCACCAGATTGTAAGCCGCGCAGGCGAAGGTGAAGATCCAATCGACCTTCAGCGTTCCGCGATGCCGCACTTTGCGCAACAGCGCAATAGTCTTCAGCCCGCCAAAACATTCTTCGATGCGCTTCCTCTTCTTCTGACTGATCGCATAGCCCGCGTGCCGCGCCGTGCGACTATCGATGGCGCTGCCACCTCTTCGCCCAAGGTTTTGCGCCACGTGCGGCGTCACCCAAATATTCCGGCACTCGCGCACGAAATCCGCCGTGTCGAAGCCCTTGTCTCCAGCCACCGTCACCCGCTTGCTTCCCGGAAGGTCCTGCAGCATTTCCAGCGCGGCATAGCGCTCGGCCGGGCCCGTGGCTTCCCACACCCGGCTGTCCACAATCAAGCCGTTGCGATTCTCCACCAGCAGATTCCCGCTGTAGCTCAACTTGGCCTCCTTGCCTGGACCTTTGCGCGCCATCTGCGCTTCTGGATCGCTTTTCGACCCATGCGTTTCGTTCGAGCGCTTCTCGCCGCGATAATTCACCGTGGGATTTCCAGGATCATCCGGCGGAGACGAACTCTTCTTGTTCTTAGGCTGAAAACTCTTCACGCCGGCCCAGGCTTCCAGCAAACTTCCATCTACCGTGAAGTGCTCGTCCGAGTCCCAGCCCTGCCCGCTGGCTTGCTCCACAGCCAGCGTGGCGCTTTCACGCTTGACAGTCTTGCCTCTTTTATATAGCTTAGTGGCTATATAGCCAATGAGCGATCTACATGCAAAGTCGCTGAACCTTACCTTTGCCGCACTCGCCGATCCGACTCGGAGAGCGATACTGGCACGGCTTGCTATCGAAGAGGCATCTGTGAACGAAATCGCAGAGCCTTTCAAATTGAGCCAGCCGGCAATCTCGAAACACTTAAAGGTTCTGGAGCGCGCTGGCTTGATTTCGAAAGGACGGGTGGCTCAGCGTCGTCCCCGCCGTCTGGTAGCAAAGCCCCTGGATCAGGCAACCGATTGGTTGCGCGGATACCGCAATCCGGGGACGCTTCAGCTCACTACACCAAGTGATCGCGAGATCATGATGAAGAGGATGTTCGCCGTCCATCGAGAACGCGTCTTTGCAGCTTTTACCAAGCCTGAACTCCTGAAGAGGTGGTTCTTTGGAAAACCCGGCGGAACGCTGGCCATCTGCAAAGTTGCCCTTAAGGCTGGCGACTCGTTCCGTTACGTGTGGCGAGACCCTGATGGGACCGAGATGGGCATGAGCGGCGTCTGCCTGGAGATCACGCCACCCAAGCGTCTCGTCGCTACTGAGAAATTCGATCAGCCTTGGTACCCCGGAAGAGCGACAGGGACGATCACTCTCGCAGAAGAATGTGGAATAACTACGTTGACCCAAACGATTCGATACGAGTCGCAAGCAGCACGCGACTTGGTTCTGCAAACACAGATCGAGCACGCAGTGGCTCTTGGGTACGATCGACTCTCGGAGTTTCTGAAATCACAAAAATCCAATCGAAAGGTCAAAAAATGAACATGCAATCAGATCCTCAGGGTCGCCCTGGGAGGCTTGGGCGCAGCATTTTGGCCGTGGTCGCAGGCATTGTGGTGGGAATCGTCCTTTCCGTGGGAACGGATTGGGGCCTGCATTTAATTGGATTGGTTCCGGCTCCGGCGCAGAATGAGCGATGGCCCAACCAACTCCTGCTGCTTGCGGCCGTATACCGTTCAATCTACGGCGTGATCGCCAGCTACGTAATTGCACGGCTCGCCCCGAATCGACCGATGGGCCACTCGCTACTGGCAGGCGCGCTGGGGACACTGGTGTGCACTCTTGCCGCCTTTGCCACGTGGAGCAGCACCGTCGGCCAGCATTGGTATGCGGTTGCGCTCTTGCTCACCGCAATACCTACGGCATGGATCGGCGCAAAACTCCGCCAGATGCAGTTCCGGACGGAAACAACGGCCGTGTAGTCGCGGAAACGAGATGATTCATGAAGACCAAGGAACCTGCCCTGACTAAACCGTCTGAGCCAGAGAAGGTAGATGCCTATATGCAAAGCCTGAAGCATCCGCTTGGCAAAGTTGTCGAAGCCTTACGGAAGATCATCTTGAGTACGGACCGTGAGGTTGGCGAAGAGATCAAGTGGAACGCTCCGGCGTTCTTCTACTCGGGAGACATGAAACCGTTCAATCCAAAGGAGTACAAGCGCCACCTCGTGGTCTTCAATCTGCACCGGAAGGACTGCATCCGTCTGGTATTTCCCAGCGGAGCCCGCGTGAACGACAAGTCGGGATTGCTGGAAGGTGACTATGCTGACGGGAGAAGGCTGGCGCTGTTCTTCAACATGGCAGACGTGAAATCTAAGCAAGCATCGCTGCAAGCGGTAATAAGAAGATGTATTGAAACTCTGGACAAGAAGTAGCTATTCGGAGCGGGACAATTTCTCCCACCGCGCACGCAACCATGGCACGAGAAGTTCCGGTTCGTCCGTCGGATCAATACCTGTAAAACGCGCCTGTGGTGATTAAAGGAGCCAAACTCGCGGATGGTCGGCAACCCTTCCACAACCGCCCAGCTCAGGGATTCGGCTCGATGCCAATGCGATCATTGACGGCTGATCGAATCCGCTGTTTGCACCCAAGGTAGCGTTCGGCCGTTTGCACCGAAGCGTGCCCCAAAAGAAATTGGATCTGCTCCAACTCGCCTCCCGATCCGTGGCAGAGCCGAGCACAGGTCCGTCGCAGATCGTGTGGCGCCAACTTCGCCACGCCAATGCGCTTGGCGGATTCCTTCACAATGTGCCAAACCGCCTTCACCGTCATGCCATCTCCCCATGTCCTCCCTACTTTGTTGACCCGGCGGAAAAGTTTCCCTCGATCAATTCCAGCTGCGGCGAGCCAATCGTCCAGTTCAGTTCTCACCCAATCAGGAACCGGAACTGTTCGAACGTGGCCTCCCTTGCCCATCAGATCAACAATGGCCCAATGCTCTTCGCGTTGTTGGAGGTGATCCAATCTCAACGCCACGGCTTCATGCCGTCTCAAGCCGCACGCGAGCAGCAATGCGAGCAAGGCTCGGTCGCGTTTTCCTTTCAGTCGTTGAGGATCGGGTGCTTGCCAAAGTGCTTGGCCCTGCTCCGCAGTTAGCCAATTGCCGAGGCGCACTCCCAACTTCTTCACGCCTTTAACACGGCGAATGCCAGCCGCCAAATCGGCGCTGAGGAGACCGCAGTCGGCGGCCTCGTATGCGAGCCGACGCACGGCACCGAGACGTAGGTTAACGGTGCCAGGTGCCAGTTGACGGGATTCGAGATGCGACCGATAGCGCAACACCACTATTCTGTTGAGAGCCAAGCGCGGTTCCGAACAATACCAGTCAACGAATTCATCGATGGCGTGACGATAACCCCGTTGCGCGTCCAGGCTGGTGAGGCTATTCAAGACTGCGGCTTTGGCGTGCTCGAGGTCTGGCAGGCGCAGGACAGATTTTGTAGTGGTACGTTTTCTTGGTGAGTGCGGTTTCCGCTTCATGACCGATGGCCTCCATGCCACCGATCAATGATCCGGTGATGTCGCGGCGGTACGGTCAGAGTTGCCCGTCATCCGCCCGGAATCATTCGATTGCAGATCTGTGATGGCACTACCCCCGCAGACCTTACCTAATCCCACCGTGAACATTCAGCGAAGCGTGTACAATGCGGACTATTCTAAAGGGCCAATTTATCTCGGCGCTTGTTGCACCTTAGCGTTGGGGGTTGCTATGCGGCAAAGGCATCTCAGCATCTTTTGCGCAGTTTTGATTGGATCGGTGGCGCTGACCGCACCTCAGGCGAGAAGCGAAAAATGTGGGGAACTCGTTAAGCTGTCTCTGCCAGATGTGACCTTGACGTCTGCCACTAACGTGGCCGCGGGACAATTCATTCCTCCAGGTTCCTCAAAGGCGCTCGAAACACCCGAATTCTGCCGTGTAGTCGCGGTGGCCAAGCCGACTTCAGATTCGGCCATCAACTTTGAAGTGTGGATCCCGACCGGGACACGCTGGAAGCACGATTTTTTGGGTGTTGGCAACGGCGGCTATACCGGAGCAATCCGCTATGCAGATTTGGCCGATGCACTCAAGCGCGGGTTCACCGCAGCTAGCACTGATACGGGTCACACTGGCGCGGACCTTACCTTCGCAGCGGGTCACCCGGAAAAGATCGTCGATTGGGGCTACCGCGCAATTCATATCATGACGGTCTCAGCCAAACTCATTCTCCGTGCTTACTCGGGTGCGTTCCCCAAATACTCGTTCTTCATGGGTTGCTCCACCGGGGGACATCAGGCCCTTTCTGAAGTCCAGCGTTTTCCCACCGATTACGATGGAGTAGTTGCAGGTGATCCAGGGAATGATCGAGTGCACCTGAATGTTGGATTCTTGTGGGCTTTCGCTGCCACGCACGACTCGCATGGTAATGCGATTCTCCCAACTTCCAAACTTCCACTGATTAACAGGGCGGCAGTTGCTGCGTGCGACTCCGCGGACGGCGTCAAGGACGGAATTATCTCTAACCCACAGGCATGCCATTTCGATCCCGGCGCCCGCCTGATTTGCTTTGCGGTTTTCTGGAGTGAAGCGAGGGACGGCGTTACGGAAATCGGTGCTATCGAACTTGGTATGTTCGGTGATTTTGCCAGTGAGGAAGCCCCTGCCCAGAGGGCTGAATGGAACGAACCCGATCCCTAGTTCCTCAAGTGTCGGGATCAATTCCGCTTCAGGCTCTCTCCACCAGAGCGAGTATTCGCTCTGAAGTGCGGTGACGGGCTGAACTGCGTGTGCACGACGAATGGTCTGCACGCCTGCTTCCGAAAGACCGAAGTGCTTCACCTTGCCTTGCCGAATCAGGTCCCCGACCGCCCCCGCGACGTCTTCGATTGGCACGTTCGGGTCGGATTCTGGCCGCAAAGACGACATGGTGCGCATCATACACCCCTCACATCCGTGCATCGATAGGACCCGATTTAGTGCGCAGGGTTGCCCGAACAGTTGCGACAGTTCTCGCGAAGCATGCTGTCTAACGCCAATCGATCCAGATAGCGCCCCTCGAGAATCACAGCTGCGATGCGTTTCGTATTGTGTATTTCTTGCAACGGATTAGCTTCCAAAAAGGACAAGGTTGGCGGTTTTTCCGGCGTCGATGGTCCCCAAAGAGTCGGAGAGCCCCAAGAAGCTCGCGGGATTCAAAGTGGCTGCCCGAAGAGCCTCCGACGGTGTAAAGCCGGCGTCGACAAGCAGAGCTAATTCATCATGAAGGCTGGTGCCAGGTAGATCCCCCTTCTCTTCGAGAACACTGCTCGAGTCCGTACCTGCAAGAATCGAGACGTGGTTCTGGCGGATTGACGGAACCAGTTCACGAAATTCCGAAAAGATCGCACTCCACTGCGTCGGCGCCCAGTAACGGAAACTCTGAATGGTGGGGTCGAGATCGGTCCCAGGATTGTTCCCTGGCGCGGTTGGCAGGGAGTCTTAACTTACAAGCTCCGCTTTGAAGCGCTTCTTGTTAATGTTTAATGATCGAATCTTTGATTCGAGTGTGGAGCGCGCAATCCCTAGCTTGGCGGCCGCGCCTGACGGTCCGAAAACCCGTCCTTGGCATTCTCGCAAAGCTTCTTCGATTACTTCTGTTTCCTTAGCTGCGAGCATCTCCGAAAGATACAGCCCAAATCCTAATCTCCTGTCATGAGGCTGTTGCGATAGCCAACTTTCGTCTACCGAAAATTTCTCTGTTTCACAAACGATTATCGATCGTTCGATGACGTTTTGTAATTCGCGGATGTTGCCGGGCCAAGGGTAAGACTGAAGCAGTTGCAGTGTCTTTTGCTCGACACTCTTTATATTTCTGCCTGCTTTGCGGGCGTAGCGGTCAATAAAGTAACCAACCAGCAGGGGAATGTCCTTCCTGCGTTCCCGCAGAGGAGGCACCTCGATGGGAAAAACGTTGAGCCGGTAATAAAAGTCCTGGCGAAAAATCCCGCTGGCCACGGCTGCCGTCAAATCGCGATTCGTCGCTGCGATGACGCGAACGTCGACGCGGATAGACTGCCTTCCCCCGACCCGCTCAAATTCCCGTTCCTGTAATGCCCTCAGAAGAGCAACCTGGGTGTCGGCCGTCAGTTCACCCACCTCGTCAAGGAAGAGCGTTCCGCCCTCGGCCAACTCGAACCGGCCGATTCGGCGTTGCAACGCTCCAGTGAACGCCCCCTTCTCATGGCCAAATAGCTCCGAGGCGATCAGGTCACGGGGGATCGCGGCGCAGTTCACGCTGACGAAGGCGCGTGAGGCACGATGTGATCGTCGATGTATGGCGCGCGCAACAAGCTCTTTGCCGGTTCCCGTTTCACCCGTTATGAGGACCGTAGAATCACTTGGAGCGACTTTCGAGATGCGCGACAGAACGCTTTTCAAAGCGGGAGATGTTCCAACTATCTCTTCAAACATCGAGGCTTTGTCGATCTCCTCGCGAAGGGCAATGTTTTCCCGCTGAAGCCTCTCCTCAGATCTCTTGCGTTCATCAATATCCGTTAAGCCGACATGCCAACGCTTGATCTGTCCCTTGTCGTCGTGCAGCGGATTGTGACGAGCCAGAAACCAGCGATAATTCCCATCCGCTCCCCGCAAACGGAGTTCCGACTCGTAAGCGGAGCCACTGGAGCGATTAGCATCGAAATCGCGCGTCGCTCGTTCCCGGTCATCAGGATGAACGAACAAACTGGAGCGAAAAGAAAGTCCGGTTGTTTGCTGCCACTCTTCAAGACTAACGCCGTAGTAATCGAGCGCAATGCGGTTGGCGTAGAGACGTTCACCACCGGGTCCATATACCCTCACCTGTTGGGGCGCGAGGTCCAGAATCTGCCGGAGCTCTGCTTCCTGCCTCCGGATCCTTTCTTCGGCAGCCTTGCGCTCGGTGATATCCATCACCGCCCCGACAAACTCAAGGTTGCCCGCCTTATCTTTCACTGCGTGAGCCACGACGTGGACATGCTTGACCGAATCGTCGGGCAACAAGAGCCGATATTCCAGATTGCAATCCTTCCCTTGACTCGTTGCATGACTGATTTGCGCTTGAACCGTAGCCTTGTCGTCCGGATGAACCCGTTTAAGGATCGCTTCCACGGCTGGTTTGGCGTCACGGTCGTATCCAAAAATGCGAAAGGTCTCTTCTGACCAGAACATCTCGCCCGATGAGGCTTTGCACCCGAAGCTGCCTGTATGGCTGAGCCTTTGTGCCTCGGCAAGATATGACTCTCGACGTCGGAGTTCGTTCCTTAATTGCTCTTCTTCAGTGACATTCATCCCTGTCCCAACGAATCTAAGGAGAGTGTCGGCGTGCTCATCCGGGAAAGCTAACGCTGGTGTCGCCACAAATCCGCCCCCCCTTGTCTTATCCGGGATTCCAGCAGCCTGGCCGACTCGTAAAGTCCGCGCCACGCCCATATTGTCCGTTTAACGTAGCCGCAAAGGGGTGTAAATGGCACTCCGGTGATTTTGCGATGAAATAGGAGTGAAGCCAGGAAGTTATTGATTCTTTAAGAGATGTGCCGAGCAGCTTTGATGCTGCACTCAGCTTTATTTCACAATTTCGAGCCGCGTTGGTACAGTTTCTTACTCATGCATACCCTTCCCTCAGGACGCGTTCTGTTCGGAGCCTTTGAGCTCGACCTCCGCACTGGCGAATTACGATCCATTGAGGCGCCCGATCCTAACAATAAGGTTCTCCTCAGAGAACAAGTGTTTCAGGTTTTGCGGATGCTCCTTGAACGTGAGGGCAAGATTGTCACCCGCGAGGAAATCAAGAGCAGGCTGTGGCCGAACGATACAGTCGTGGATTTCGACCACAGCATCAATGCGACGATCAAGACCCTTCGGCGCGCCCTGGGGGATTCCGCCGACGACCCTCGGTATATCGAGACCCTAGCGCGGCGCGGCTATCGATTGATGGTCACGACCGAGTACCTGGAGTCAGCGCCGGGAATCGTACGGGGAGAGGTCACCGCGAAGGCGCCCCTTCAATCAAGCTCGCTTACTGGGAAGAAGGTTGCTCATTACCGCGTGCTTGAGGTCATTGGAGCGGGCGGCATGGGAATGGTGTACAAGGCAGAGGATCTTAAGCTGGGACGGCTGGCGGCGTTGAAGTTTTTGCCAGAAGAGTTCGCCGGAGATGAGGTTGCGCTCAAGCGTTTTGAGCGTGAAGCCCAAACCGCTTCGGCACTGAACCATCCCAATATCTGCACCATCTACGAAATTGAAGAGCATGAGGGACAGCCTTTCATTGCCATGGAGCTTCTTCAAGGAGATAACCTGCGTGATCGTCTGTCTGGCTCGAAGCAAGAGCCGCTACCACTGCGTGAACTGTTAGAGATTTCGGCGCAAATTTGCGAAGGCTTGCAAGCCGCGCATGACAAAGGAATCATTCACCGTGACATCAAGCCGGCCAACATCTACCTGTGCAAGTCTGGCACGATAAAAATACTGGACTTCGGATTGGCGAAGTTGGCCGGCAGTGGTGTGGCCCTCGAGAGTGCGGTCGCAGCGAGCATTGCTGTACCCAAACCTTCTTCGACCGAAAGTCTAACGAAGGCGCTCACCCGCACAGGAACTGCCGCCGGGACAGCAGGATACATGTCGCCCGAGCAGGTACGGCATGAGGAACTCGATACCCGAAGTGACCTGTTCTCGTTCGGCTTAGTGGTTTATGAGATGGCCTGCGGACAGCGAGCGTTTACAGGGCAAACGCTTGTGGATGTTCACGAGGCCATCTTGCATCGGCCTGCCGCTCCGGCCAGAGCCCGCAATCCGGTCTTGCCCCGCAGCCTTGATCTCGTGCTGGCGAAGGCACTCGATAAAGACCGCAATCGACGCTACCAATCAGCGACCGCAATGAAGGATGATCTCGCGCGAATCACGCGGGAGGTCCATCCAACAAGGCGGCGGATGCGGCGGGCGTTCGCGGCGGGCGCGCTGCTCGCGGTTGGCGCGCTCAGTGTCTGGCGCTACGAAGTTTATCGCCATCGCATCACTCTCGCTCCCACCGACACAATCGTGCTGGCCGACGCCGACAACCGAACCGGCGACCCTGTTTTCGACGGTGCTTTAAACACTGCATTGCGCTATGAAATGGAGCAGACGCCATACCTAAGCCTGCTGGGATTGGATAAAACGTACGCCACCATGGGGCAAATGAAACTTCCGCCGACCACGAAGATCACCCCAGAGATCGCACGCCAGATTTGTAGTAAGACCAACAGCAAGATGGTGATCTCTGATTCAATCGCCGACGCCGGTAACCGATATCACCTGGAGATCAAGGCGCTTGACTGCGGATCAGGAGCGACCTTGGCTGAGGAAAGGAACGACATTAGCGCTCGTAGTCAGGTGGTCCATGAGTTGGGAACGACGGCCGCACGCCTTCGCGGGAGGCTGGGAGAGCCTGCAGATTCGCTGGCGCGTTTCAATCAGCCGCTGGAAAAGGCGCTCAGTTCCTCGCTCGAGGCTTTGCAAGCCGGCACTGAAGGACCCAAACTCTACCTGGCAGGCGACGTTGAG
>Ga0210410_10005760_pt1 | contig 10757 bp, 10 predicted proteins | sample IncBWC4MmetaG_FD_161058 | JGI IMG/M metagenome (GOLD analysis project Ga0210410, IMG submission 161058) | Forest soil microbial communities from Barre Woods Harvard Forest LTER site, Petersham, Massachusetts, United States - Inc-BW-C-4-M | ecosystem: Environmental > Terrestrial > Soil >... | reverse complement strand
GGGCTACTCAGCAGTGCATCTCGCCTCGAAACAATGTCCAAAGCCGGCCGCAAAACCGCGCAGGACCACTTCTGCTCCTCCCGCGTCATCCCGCTCTACGAGGACTACTACGACCGCGTCGTCACCCGCACCGAACCCAATCACTAATCAAAACCCAGCCACAAATCCGGGTACCCCATCTTCGCGACAGTCTCATCGTCGCTAATCGAGGTCCCCGCTAGCTTTGCTGGTGGGGTGAGCTTCGGTGGGTATTCGCGAAGCGAACCGCGCTCCTTCCCCAACCTAAGAAACCAGGCTCCAATTCCGATCCGTTAGAATCCGCGAAATCCGTGGTCGGTCTTCAAGACCGAGTCATAGCCCGCACCGCATCCTGCACCAGATGGCTGATCGCCTCCCCAGCCGCCCCGCCAATCGGCCCCCAAGCCTCCGCCCCGGCATCGAGAATCGGCATCAGCAGCGTCACCTTCGTCCCCCGCCCCGGCCGGCTATTAATCTCCACCGTCGCAAGACTCCCATACAGAACCTCCATACGCTCGCGAACATTGCGCACTCCGATTCCTGTCCCCGGCCTCTCCAGCCCACTCACCGGCGAAGCATCCTCCCGCTCCGGAGCCATGCCCACGCCATCGTCCTCCACCTCCACCATCAGCCGCCCTTCCTCGGTAATGCGGCTGCGCAGCGTCACCGTGCCTCCGCTGATCCGCGGCTCCAGGCCATGCTTGATGCTGTTCTCAATCAGCGGCTGCAGCAGCATTCCCGGCACCACAACATCCAGCGTGTCTTCGGCAATCTCCTTCACCACCTTCAGCTTGCTGCCGAACCGCACCACCTCGATATCCAGATAGTCGTCGGTAAACTGCAGCTCCTCGCTCAACGGCAGAAACGCCTCGCGGTCCTTCAACAGCACCCGCAGAATATTCGCCAGCTTCACCACCATCTCCCGCGCCAGCTCCGGCTGCGACCGCACCAGCGACGTGATCGAGTTCAGCGTGTTGAACAGAAAGTGCGGATTGATCTGCCGCTGCAGCGCATCCAGGCGAGCCTCCAGCAGCAGCCTCCCCTGCTCCTCCAGCTTCCGCTCCACGCGAACCGCATTCCATATCTTCAGTGGAATCCCCACCACAATCGGCGCCGTCGCGCAGATCAGCAGCTGCACCCACAACTCCCTCGAGTACAACTCAAAAAAGCGCCGCGGATAAAACATCGACAGCATACTCAAACCAAACTGCATTCCCGCCACCAGCAGCAGCAGCAGAATCTGCCTGTCCAGCTTCGGCCGCCGCAGGTTCCGCGTTACCCAGCGATAGATGCTCAGGTCGATCATCGGCGAGAACGACCACACGTCCTCAGGATCGGCGAAGCGCCCAAACGCTCCAGCAATCGCCGCGACCAGCAGATTCACCGGCAGCGCCCAGAACTCGTGATGCAGCAGCGCCGGAATCGCCAACGCCGCGCCACCGGCCATCGCCGCCAGCGGCCCCACCAGAATCCCCAGCAGAATCGTCGTCTCAAACGAGAGGTCCGCCGCCAGAAAGTTCGGCACCATCACCCGCACCAGAACACCAAGCGTCAGCGGCGCAACAATGATCGCCACCAGTGAAACCGTCTGCCGCGGATTCCGGTTTGGCGCCAGCAGGAGGTTCTTAAAAGTCTTCGACCGAGCCAAAGAGCTCGACACCGCCGCCGCCACGCCCAGCTCAATCAGCAGCGTAATCAGAATCAGCTTGGGTTCGATCTGTGCCACACCACTACTTTACGCCCCAAAGCCCGACCGCGGATCACGCGGATTGATACGGATAACAGCAAAACCATTCCAGCAGCCCCGTTACAGTCTTTATTTGTTCTTCATCCGCATTTGTCTTCAATCCGCGCCAATCCGCGGTCGCCCGCATCGAATCCAACCCATCGCGAATCCAATAGCCATGGGCACCGAAACGTATAATGAAACCATGCCGTTCGCCAGCGTCACAAAAGTAGCCGAAGCCGACTTCCCCACCCGCTGGGGACAATTCCGTATCCTCGGCTTCGAGGGCCTCGTAGAAAACCCCGCCGCCTGCAACGACAACATCCCCCCACCCGCCGTCCGCACCGAATCCGCCGTGGCCCTGGTCATGGGCGACATCCACAGTGCTCCCCCCATCGTCCGGGTCCACTCCCAGTGCCTCACCGGCGACGTCTTCCACTCCCTCCGCTGCGACTGCCGCCAGCAGTTCGAACTCGCCATGCTCGCCATCACCGACGCCGGCGCCGGCATCCTCCTCTACGAGCAGCAGGAAGGCCGTGGCATCGGCCTCATGGCCAAGCTCCGCGCCTACGAGCTCCAGGACAAAGGCCTCGACACCATCGAAGCCAACATCGAACTAGGTTACGAAGCCGACTGCCGCCACTTCGAGCTCCCCGCTCAGATTCTCAAGCAGATGGGCGTCCACGCCGTCCGCCTCATCACCAACAACCCAGCCAAGGTCGAAGCCCTCGAACTAGCCGGCGTCAAGGTCGTCGAGCGCATCTCCGCCGAAGTCCCCTCCGAACCCACCAACGAGCGTTACCTCCAGACCAAGCGCGAAAAGATGGGCCACCTCGTCAGCTAAAGCTTCGCGCCCTAAGGCTTCGCGCCCTCAGAACGCCCCTCCTTAAGCTTAGGAGGATTCCCAGCAACCCGCTCATCGGCTCTCCTCCTCCGCCGCCTCGAATCCTCTCCAACTCCCCGCATCCCCACCACGACCTTCGCCGTCGTCACCAACTGCCCCACATGGCGCTGGGCATGGTCCGCGCAATGCACCAGCAGTCCACCCACGCTACTCGGCAGCGCGCCTCGGCCCACCCAGCGCGCCTTGTCATAGCTTCCCGCCGGAATCGCCTTAATCCTCCGCATCGCCGAATCGAGCCCCTCCTCAAACTCGCCAAAGATCTTTTCGCGCGAGCCCGACGGCTCCATCTCCCTCTTCAACGCCTCCAGCTGTGCATCACTCAACCGCCGGTCTTCCGCATAGGTCAGCAGCCGGTCAAGGCTCCGGGCAATGTGCCGCATCTGAAACGCCACCGAAGGCAGCCCAAACGGCCGCGCCTCCAGTTGTTCCTCCGTAAACTCGGAGCACCACCTCGCCACATCCTCCCGCGCCAGTTCCAGAGCATGCAGCACGCCTCGCAGCACCGCATCTTCCTCAGCCAACGTACCGCGCAACCACGGCTCTACCATCCACTCTCCTCCTGCCTCTCGACACGAAGGTCAAAGCAACCCGCCTTCGCATCGCGGCTTTCCATCCTTTCCACACTCTGTCATTTTCCAGGGCCTGCTTAGAGTACGGTGAACTCAGTCTCGTGCTACGAACAAGGCCACCTTATTATGTCGTCGGACTTGCACGTTCTGGAACTGCCTACTCAACATCCTTTGCAGGTCCTCGAGCGTGTCGCCCATGTTGTGCATAATGCCTTTGTCGTTATAGATCTTAAGCAGCCTTCGCCCTATTGCATTATGGCCGCCTTCCTCCCCCAGAATGGTGACGCCATAGAGAACACCGGTCTTCGACAGATAGCGTTTCAGATTAGCGATCGCGGTCTCTTTATCGTCCATCGTGCCAGGCAGGCAATGCAAAACATGAAACATCGAGATGGAGTCGTACCCCGTGTCCGCCGGTTCCGAGGAAGGCTGCATCAGGTCTCGCCTGAAGGTGCGAACTTTAGCTCGCTTCACTTGAGCTGCCGCAGCTCGCAGGCAATTTTCGTTGAGATCGAGCAGGCCAACCTGATGCGAACTCGTCAGACCGGCACGGGCGATGAAAAAACCTGTTCCCACTCCAACATCGAGGTGTTTCATCCCCAGATGTTCTTTGTAAAAGGGCAGAAGGACGCTTTTGGTTGGACACTGCCAGACAAAACGGTGGGACAGACCATTCACGCACAAGTCATAGAGTTTTAGAACGGTTGGCGAATAGACAGACGCGCCGGGTTCCGTATCCAGTAGTTGCGGGGAGGATGCTGGTGGAGTCGTCATCCGTCCTACTATAGCAACAGCTCAGGCCTACGAACCACCACACCAAACGCAGACGTTTCACCCGAGTTCTAAGCTTTGGTCTTTGCCGTTGCTTCTAGTGTCCTGTCTCTGAATTTATTGCCGACGCCAACGTTCTAGGCGCGTTCCCTTCTCGCTGATACTCTAGCGTCACCACGGCCCCCAAGGAACCTTATGCCGGAGACACCTGACATCCCGGAAGAGCTTCCACTTGCCGATGTGGCGGCTGTGCCCACTGAGGCGACGCCACTGCTGCGCGAAAACGAGACGCCAGAGGGTGCGGAGACAGCACACATTCCAGAGACTGCGAAGGAGCACGAAACCATGCTTGAGGTACACCCAGCGCACCATGCGGCCAGTAGCTGGAAGGAATTCTTCATCCATATCGCGACGATTGTGCTTGGGTTGCTGATTGCGATCGGTCTGGAGCAGGCGGTAGAGCACATCCACCATCGCCGGGAGGTCGCGGAGGTGCGGGAGGAGCTGCGGGGCGAGCGCGAAGCGAACAAAGACTCCGTCAAGAGTGAGACGACCAACTGGCGCTGGGAGACGGCGGAACTCGAAAACAATCTGATGGTCTTGGCCTATCTTCAGAAGCATCCGGGCACGCCGGATGAAAAGCTGCCCGGCAGCCTCATCTGGTTCCATGCTTCCGCCCCTAACACCCAGGCGGCCTGGGATGCGGCAAGGACCAGCGGCGTCACCAGCCTGATGCACCGCGAAGAAGTAGAGCAGTATGAAGACACCTACAACCAGCTTAAGAGGATCGATGATGCGCGGTCGCTTGCGTATGACGCGATGAATGACGCCTCGCGGTACGAGTTGACGGATAGCGGGTTATCGCATCTAAGCCCCGCGCAGATCGGCGAGATCACCACCCTGACCCAGATCGCGCTCACCAAGCATTGGTTGGAGGGTGTCGCGCTCGAAAACACGGCTCGGAAGTTCAAGGATTTCCCGCCCTCGATCACCTCAGACGAGCTCTCTCAGGTCCGTAGCCGGAAGAATGTGGCCGAGGGGATGAAGGACCCGGCCTTTGCTCTGACGATCTCGCGAATGAAGGCGGCGGGGTATGTGCCGTAGGCGGACGCCAGTGCAGGTCGGGAACATCGGTTACAAGCCCCCGTGGCGGTGAGACTCCAGTTGACCTCTAGGGCTGTCGTTGTCGTCGCCTCCAAATCCCCAATCTCGTCGAGGCCGTGGGATTGGAGTAATCCCGAAGGGATTACCCCAGAGTATGGCCTGATTGAGAGGTCCGGATCAGGATGCGAAGTTGCCGAAAACCCCGTTTTGCGGGAACTTACCTTAGTTCACTGAAATCGGACCGTTCGCGAACCATCGAAGTCTCAGTGGGCGAATCCGTAGACATGACGGCGTCATTTGAAACGATCTCCTGGTTGGAGAACACCGGCGGCGCGTCTTTGATCCTGCGAGAAAGATCTTCCGTAGATGTGACCAGGGTGTCCGGCACGGCGGTTGATGCCGGTTGCGTTCCTGCTTTCGTGGGCGCTTGGGCGGCTGCTGAGTCACCTGTTCTGTGTGCATCCGGCGGCGGGGGAACGACCGGCAGAATAGTATCGAAATTCCCTGCCGGGAAGTTTTTCATCGAATACTGTCGTTCCCAAGCTACTGTCAAGGTTTTGTTGTCGATACCGAAGGTCATAAGCTTCCTCACTCCCGGCTTTATGAGCCAGTCACGTTCTAGAGTTTGGAAGCTTGTCTCTTGAATATTGAGCGCGAGCCTTTCCAAGTTGTGGAGAAACGTCGGTTCTTTGTCGATGACCGAGCGTAACTCGGGATAGCGGCTAGTTAGCACAAGGAACTTGCCTAGACGTTCCGGGGTGACTTCCGCTTCACCCGTCGTGCTATCTACATCAAGCAGGCCCTGACAACTGGCGATATAGAGTCCGAGGCGAAATGCATTCAGGAACGTCTTGATGCGCCGCGGACTGTAGTCGACGATTTCGCGGACCATCATGACGACGTCACGAATGCGCTGGGATTCTGCCCCGGACTCGATCCGAAGGGCACGACGGGTCGAGCCAGCGGCAGCTTCGCCTCCCTCTTCAGGGCCTGTCTGGCTCGATCCTGAGCCGACTTTCGACTCGGGGATCGCCGCATCCGTAATGAGGCTGTCAATGAATATGCGAGCTTGCCGCTCGTTGGAGGAAATTGGCAGGCGGAAGGAAAGCTGAATAAATTTCTCGAGAAAGGTATCACCGAACCTACGAATCTCCTCGGGAGTAGTCACAGATTTGATCGATGGTTCCAGATAGGGGATGATGTCACGGAACTTATAAGCTATTGCAGACGCGACTTTCACGCGATCAAGACCGAGAACAAAAATGAGCGGGTTGCCGTCACCGATCATCAGGTTGATTGCCTGCATTAGGTCAGCAGCTTTGGGCGCTTCGCAACGATCAAGATCGTCGATGAACACAAAGATCTTGGCGTCCTTGGGAGGTGCGTACGCCTTGATCATCCTCGAGAAATCTTCGGAGAACGTATCGACGAATGCGGCTTTTCCTTTGTAATCAGGTTTGTCTATATATGTCTCGAGTCGTGCTTCGAATAGCCGCTTTCGAAAGCTTTCGGGAATCTTGCCGATAAGCAACACAATGAGTAACGTCGCGGTTGCTAAGGGCGACCAGGCAAGCCATTCGTACCACGGGTCGAGAGGTGCGGACGGTGCGGACGATGCATGAGGAGCAACGCCGGCAGCTTGATCTGGCTTCGGACCGAGTAGAGACCTAATTAAGCTGACGCGCGCTGGATGCGTTGTGCGCACCGTCCAGATGATGACGCCTCCGGAGCCTGTCAGCAGCAGAAGCCAAGTGAGCAGCAGAGCAAGCAAGGACAGGCGCTCACCCCAGCCTTTAATGCGTGATCGAAAAAGGTGGAATTCGCCACGAACGCGCTCCCAGTACCTCATGCGTTCACGCAGAGAACGTGTAACCTTTAGGGCAAATGCGGCCCACAATTCCTCCTGCTTGTCGTATTTCCAGGCATTGAACTCGATCGTTCTACAATCGGGCGCGACTGTAGCGAGGCGCTTCTTGAGCTGAAGCATGAAGGACGACTTGCCGCTACCCCAGGAACCTTCAATCGAACAGGTGAGCGGAGCACGGGTGTTAGGGGCGACGAGAAAGTCGGCGATTGCATTGACGTAGAGTTCGAAGCCAAGCTTATCGACTGCGGCGGCGCTATCGCCAACCGAGCTCGTCGCGGCAAAGATTCGCGGCTTTCCTGCGTCCGCAGCCGATGGGTCCGGATTCGGAGATTGGTATTCGCCGGCTACTGAGCGTTCATCTCCCGTTAGTCCTACTGCAGAAAGTTCGCTCGCCTCTTGTGAAATCTCTGCCATTCATTACTCTCCATAGCCGGCAAACCTATCCCACCGTAGCGAGCGGTCGGCGGTAAGTCAAGGTAAAGATGAACGGTCTCAACTGCCCTGATGTGCTCTTTTCGGCAAGTTTGCCGCTCAGTCGGCGAGAACAGGGCGAGTTCGCGAAAAGTCCGGTTTTCGGCAAGTTCAATCGATCTGACTGGACTCCCAGAGGAAACCCCATGCCGAGCGCCTTGGACGCCGTTTTGTAAGGCTAGTCCTGAGTACGCTCAGAGTCCCTTCCCCTTGCGAAACTCCCTAACCACATCCCCCACATCCCGGTGTTCCGAATCCACCGCATAGTTCATCCCCCGCACCTCATCCGCGCTGACCTTCCCCGCCAGCCGGTCCATCGCCACCTGAATCCCCGGATGCCGCCGCAGTAAATCCGCGAGCACTACAGGCACCGCCTCATACGGAGGAAAGTAGTGCCTGTCATCCTCCAGCACCACAAACCCCAGCGCCCGAATCGGCCCATCGGTCGAATTCCCCGCCACCATATCCACCTGCCCACTCGAAAGCGCCCGATACAACAACCCCAGATCCATCGTTCGCGGATCGCCCGCAAACTTCAACCCATACGTCGCCTCCAGCCCCCGCAAACCATCCGGCCGCGACTGAAACTCATACCCCACCCCCAGCCGCCAGCCCTTCTCCGGATCGGGAGCAATCTTCACCGCATCCGAGATCGTCCTCACCCCCAACCGCCGCGCATCATCCCCCCGCACCACCATCGCAAACGTATCCTCAAACCCCAACCCTCGCCCCACCGTCACCCCATACCGCGACGCATACAACTCGCTCACCCGCCGAAACACCGTCGCCTCGTCCCGCTGCCCCACAGGCGGCAGAGGTTGCTTCAAGATCGCCGTCAAAGCCGTCCCCGTGTACTCCACATACCCATCAATCCGCCCGCTCACCAGAGCCTGCTGGCACAAATAGCTCCCCGCCAGATAAAACCGCCGGGCGACAGGTTCACCGGTCACCGCCTCAATCTCCTGCGACAACAACTCCCCCAGCACCACCTGCTCCGTAAAATTCTTAGCCCCAATCGTGATCCGCGAAGACCGTGGTGGCGCACACGCCGTCAAAATCAGACACAGCGCCATACTAAAAAACGCAGCAACCCTCGCCCTCACCTCAAGTCCGTCCTTCACGCGCGCACCACTTGCCCCTCAGGCCGCAGCAACTCAAAGTGATAGAACGATCTCGTTCCCCGCTCAATCTCCTTCAACCCAAATCCCAGCTTTTCCAGCACCCGAACCGACGCTGCATTGCCCACCTCAACCGCGGTCACAATCCGCTTCAGACCCACCTCTCGAAATCCAAAGTCCACAAAAGCACGCCCCGCCTCTGTCGCCAGCCCACGCCCCAAGAACGCACGTGCCAGGTAAAACCCCAGCACCGCCTCATCCGGCACCCTATCCTCGCCCTTCAAATGCGGATACAGACCGCACCTTCCCACATAGCTTTCCTCCAGTTTCAGAACCGCCGCCCACATCCCCAGCCTGTCCGTAACCGGCCTCATCGGCCCGCTCCAGAATCTCTGCTCCGCCGCCTCCCTCGTCCTGGGTGCTCCTCCCACATACCGGCGCACCTCCGCATCACCCTCCATAGCACAAAACGCCTCAAGATCTCTCGCCTCATGCGAACGAAATACCAGCCGCTCTGACTCAAGAACAATCACGGCAAATCAACCACTCCTACTTGACAAATCTTCGCCTCAAAACGGCCTCCCATTTCCCCGCCCAATCGAAGCCCGACTTCCTATACATCTCAAGTCCACACCTAAAGTATCTCCTTCGAAGACTTTGCACACTTTTCGGGGGGAGGGGGATACCCACGCATCCTCACACCCGCCGCACCGCCAGCCGCTTCTCCAGCAAACCCAAACCAGCATCCGCCGCCAGCGCCAGCAACGCCGCCGGAATCGCCCCCGCCAGCACCAGCCCATTATCCACACTCGCCACCCCACGAAAGATCAGCTCCCCAAGCCCACCCGCGCCAATCGCCGCCGCAATCGTAGCCACACCGACGCACGTAACCGTCGCCGTCCGCAGCCCAGCCAGAATCACACTCGCCGCCATCGGCAGCTCCACCTTCACCAGCCGCTGCCACGACGTCATCCCCATCGCATTCGCCACATCCACCAGCGCCGGATCGACGCTCCCAATCCCCGCATACGTATTCCGCAGAATCGGCAGCAGCGCATATCCCGTCAACGCCAGAATCGCCAGCCGAGCCGCATTCTCCCCCAGCCACGGCACCGGCAGCAACAGCCCAAACAGCGCCAGGCTAGGCACCGTCTGCAGCACATTCGCAAACCCGATCACCGGCCTCGCCAGCCCCTGCCTCCGCGTCAGCAGAATCCCCAGCGGCAACCCCACCCCCGCCGCCAGCACCATAGCCGAAAGCGTCAACCAGAGATGTTCAAACGTCAGCCGCCCGATCTCCCACCCATGCGATTGAAGAAATACCATCATGCTGACACCGCACGATGTACAGCACGAACATAATCCCTTACATGATGGTTTTCCGACCGCAAAACTTCCCCTGCAGTCAGATCAGCCACCACCTCGCCTTCAGCCAAAAACACCACCCGTTTCGCCAGATAAAGCGCCTCGTCCAGATCGTGCGTCACCAGCAAAACCGTCTTCCTAACCTTCTCCAGCAAACCCCGCAACATGGTCTGCATCTCCGCCCGGGTCAGAGGATCGAGCGCCCCAAACGGCTCATCCATCAGCAGCACCATCGGGTCTGTCGCCAGCGCCCGCGCCAGCCCCACCCGTTGCCGTTGCCCCCCGGAAAGCTGCCACGGATACCGCGCCCGGAACTCCTCATACTCCAACCCCGCAAGCGCCAGCACCTCCCCAACCCGAGCTGCAATCTCCTGCTTCGAACGCCCCGCCAACTCCAGCGCCATCCCCGCATTCCGCTCCACCGTCATGTGCGGAAACAGCCCCGTCTCCTGGATCACATACCCGATTCCCCGCCGCAACGCCACCGTGTCGTAGTCCCGCGCCGCCTTCCCCGCCACCAGCACCTCACCCGAGGTCGGCGTCACCAGCTCGTTGACCATCCGCAGCAGCGTCGTCTTGCCCGACCCACTCCGCCCCAGCAGAGCCGTAGTCGTCCCCGCCTCCAGCTCCAGCGAAATCTCGCGCAGCAAAACACGCCCGGCCTGGCCGTCAGCACTTCGCGGCAACGTGTAGCTCACCTTCGCGAACTCAACGCCAACCGTGGGCATGTCTCTTACTCTAACGTGTCGTTGCCTTGCAGTGAGGCTAGTGCGTCACTTCCGGTGCAACCTCGGTCGCAGCAGGCTCTCCCGCCCCCGGCTGCCCCTTCACCCGAACCACCGTA
>Ga0210410_10005759_pt1 | contig 10758 bp, 7 predicted proteins | sample IncBWC4MmetaG_FD_161058 | JGI IMG/M metagenome (GOLD analysis project Ga0210410, IMG submission 161058) | Forest soil microbial communities from Barre Woods Harvard Forest LTER site, Petersham, Massachusetts, United States - Inc-BW-C-4-M | ecosystem: Environmental > Terrestrial > Soil >... | reverse complement strand
AGTTTGATCCACACGGTGGGCGGTTCCTTGGCGCGCTCGCCGGAAACTTCCACTTCCAACGCATCTAGGTGTTGCCGCTTCTTCTTCAGAATTTCCACCACATCGGTGGCGGTGCAAGCGCCCAGGGCCAGAAGCAATAATTCCATGGGCCCCGGCGCGGTATTTGATTCGCGGTTGGAGTCCAGCGGCACGGCGTGGCCTGAAGGTCCAACGGCGATAAATTGTTCGGCACCGACCCAGCGAACTTTCGCAACTTTCATGCCGTGATGATTGCTCACAGTGAAAACCTCCGTTGAATAATTTCGAGAGTAACAGAGCAGAGGTTGCGAGAAAAGCTGGGCGAGGATTTAAGCAGCGAAATTAAGTGGCGGAACTTTCCACGGATTCGTCGGATGTTTGAGATGCGGGGAATTCTTCGGCACTCTGCTGCGGAACGCGGCGCATGGTTTCGAGAAAAACAGAAACGAGCTGCGCATCAAATTGCGCGGCGGCGCAGCGTTCGATTTCGGCCAGGGCGTCGTCCGCGGTGCGCGCGCGTTTGTAGGTGCGATCCGAAGTGATGGTGTCATACGCGTCGGAGATGGCGATGATGCGCGCACCGAGAGGAATATTTTCACCAGCAAGTGCATCGGGATAACCCGAGCCGTCAAAAAATTCATGGTGATGACGAACCATGGCGCGAATGCGATCCAGGCCTTTCACTTTTTCGATGATCGCGGCACCGTAATTCACGTGCTGTTTCATTTGATCCCATTCATCGGGATCCAGCGGGCCATTCTTATTCAAGACCGTTTCGGTAATGCCGACCTTTCCAATATCGTGCAGAAGGCCAGCCAGGCGAATTTCTTCAATTTCAGCGTGAGTCATCTCAAGCGCTTCGGCGAGCGCGACAGAATACGAAGAAACGCGCTGCGAGTGATTCTTGGTGAAGGAATCTTTGCCGTCAATGGTGATGGCCAGAGAGCTCAATGTTTCAACGACGAGCGGAGGAACGATGCGCGCAACCGAGCAGTCATTCGCTAGCGAGGTCTCGCTGCAATCGACGCCTTCGTTGGAAACGACAGAGTTGGTTGAACCCGGTTCGGTGATCTCGGTTGCTTCCAGCGAACGCATGAACTGATCGAGGCGATTGCAGATTTCTTCCATCGCTTCGGGGCCAGTGGTGAACTGGCGCTTGAGTGTGACACCCAGATAAGCATCGAGTACGTCGCGCTTCCAGCGCTTGGTTTCGTTGGGATCGAAATGATCGGCAGTGGAAACGGCGTTGCCACCCTGATGCTTGGAGAGATACATCGAAGCGTCGGCAACTTGAATTAATTCCTGCGGAGTGGAGCCGTGAACGGGGAAGCTGGCGATACCGAAGCTGCCGGTAACATTTTTCTCGCGCAGAAGTTGGTCGGAGCTAATCCAACCGCGGAGTTTGCCGGCGAGCTGGCGCGATTGTTCGGCGTTGGTTTCCGGCATGAGGACGACGAACTCGTCACCGCCATAGCGCGCGATAATATCGGAGCGGCGGCAATTTTCTTCCAGAATTTCTCCCACGCGGCGCAGGACGAGATCGCCTTCCAGGTGGCCGTAAAAATCGTTTACAAATTTGAAGCGGTCCAAATCGATAAGGACCAGCGAGAAGGGCCGGCCGGCGCGGGTAGAGCGTTTCCATTCCGCGGAAAGAGCTTCCATGAAGAAGCGATGTGTTTTGACTTTGGTGAGCCCGTCGGTGATGGCCTGTTCCTGCGCTTTTTGGAAACTGAGCGAGCCGTGCAGCGCGCCGGAAATCAAGTCAGCCAGAGTTTCGAGCAACTGCAATTCTTCCACGCTGAAGTCGCAGGGAGCGGAACATTCCACGTAGAGCACACCGTGCAACTGATCGCCGTAAACAATCGGCAAAACCACTGCCGCGCCGGAATCCGCGAGCATCGGAAACGAAGCGGAAGGATCCGAACTAAAGGAGCGGACCACGGCCTTCTCACCGGTTCGCGCGACGCGCCCTACCAGCCCTTCCTCCAGGGGAATTCTGCGTCCCAGAGCGCTGCGGCGCTTGCCAGCTTCGGCTTGAATCACAACTTCCTTGGTGGCGTAGTCGAGAACGCCGATGCCAATGTGGTCGTAGGTCAAACCGGCTTCCAGTTCGGCGGCGATGCGCGTGAGCATTTCGTCCGGATTGAGAGTGGCTATGGCATTCTTGGAAATATTATTAAGGAGCGCGAGATGGCGGGATTTGACCTGTTCGCCTTTAAACAATCGCGCATTTTCCAAAGCGATGGTGGCTTCGCTTGCCAGCACGCGCATCAGTTCGAGGTGATCGTCATCAAACGCGTGTTCCTGCCTGCTATGAACGGCGATTACGCCGACGGCGCGGTCATAAAGCACCAGAGGCACGGCGCAAAAACAACCCATTTCCTGGACAGGTTCGGCGCCCAATTCGCTGGCCGCGTGCGCGACATTTTCGCGAATTAAGAGCGGCTGACGACTCTGTAGCACGTATTCGGTGAGGTGGTTTCCACAGAGACGCGAGCGCTTCGGCTGTTTTTCTCCGTCGCGAATTTCCAATTCAAACTTCAGCGTGTTGGCTGCTGCGTCATAAAAAGCGATGTAAAGGTTGCTGGCATCCAACAGGCGCTGCATTTCGGTGTAGATTTTTTCAAACAGCGCGTCGGTATCCAGCGTGGAGCTGAGGACGCGGCCGATTTCATTTAGAAGATGCAATTCTTCGCTGCGACGCGAAGTCTGCTGGACGAGATAGCTATTTTCCACGGCCATACCGATTTGGTGGCCGAGCGCCATCAGGAGATGAAGTTCGGCGGGAGAAAAACGGCGGCTATCGGGCGAGCCGAGGAGAAGAACGCCAAAGGCTTTGTCTTTGGTCTGTAAGCTAATCGCCGCCACGGTGTGCAAGCCTTGTTGAAGCGCAAGCTGACGGAAGAGATGGAAAGATTCTTCGCGCTCCAAGGTTTCCCACAAGGCGTCACGGTGCAGGTCGCGGAAGACAGCCAGACCGCCAAGACGAACAACGAGTTCGACCAGGCGATCGTCGAGCCCCTGTTGTTGGGAGACAGAGCAGAAAGTATCGCTGAGCCCGACGGCCACGACGGCGGTGGGACCTTTCGGATCTCCATGATGCAGGAAAAGAGCGCCGCAAGGAACTTGAACGACGTTGAGAATGCGGTCAAGAGCCTGCGCCAACATGCGTTGCACTTCGCTGCCGACAACACTGGAAGTGGCGAGATTCAAATTGGAAAGCGCGAGCATGTGGCGCTCGATGCGGCGCTTTTCTTCTTCGTAAAGGGCCATGGATGAGCACGGCGATAAAAGTGACCGGCACCATGGTGAGAGTGGAGAGTGTGGCTTGCACGTTGGGAGAAAGTTGCTTGGCGAATTCGTTGGCGAGCGAGATGCAGGCCCACAGACCGAAGGCCAGACCGAGCGCGCCATCGGCGAGGGTTTCCTGTTTTCGGCTGGAAAGCCAGAAGAGCACACCTGTCGCGCCAAACACAGCGGCGATGCCATAGACTGGGGCCACCGGAATTTGACCTTGCGCGAACGCGATTGCCCACACCGCGAAAATGGCGGATGCTGCGCCGACGCGGTAGGTCCACGGTTTTGCTTGTGTGTAAAACTGGGCGCTTAAGAAGAAAAGAAGCGCGGCGGAAGCAACCAGCCACGATTGAACGGCCATTTGCCACCCGCCCAACGCGTCGTGCTTATTGAGCGCGGCCGCACAGTAGTGCAGAGCGAGCATGGCCCATCCGGCTGCCCACATCAGCAGATAGGATTGGCGCTTTACGGAGTAAACATATCCGTAGAGGCCGGCGACAAGTGCAGTCGCCGACAGCAGGGCCAGGGCCAGGATGCTCTCGTGTATCACCGGGTTCCGATTTTCTGGGGCTGCGGAGGCAGCCAGTACTCAGAAGGAAAAGCGCATCTACAAAGCGAAAAAAATCACCGCGCTGGGCAACCTTCCGAATGCGGGAAACGAAGCCCGGACCGGCATGATCCATAGGCAGTTCCCGACTCTTGCTAGACTATAGAGGTCAATTTTTCATACGGTCAAGGGTACTCGTGTACTTTAGTACCTTCCCGTAACTCCCTGTGTCGGAAGAGTATGGACGAGATGCCGCGTGACCATGCTGGCGGAATCCGCTAAACTGCAAGGGTTCCTTTTAACGAAATTTGTGAGCGAAAAACCGCCATCTGGCGATAGCGCTGCTTTGCCGGGAAACTCCGCAATACTGAGGACATTAAAGAGCTTATGACCGATTCCATTTCAACGAATTCCAAACCACGAGTGCGATTTGCGCCTTCGCCGACGGGATATTTGCATGTAGGCGGCGCACGCACGGCGCTATTTAACTGGCTATTTGCGCGGCACGAAGGTGGCACGTTTATTTTGCGCGTGGAAGATACCGATACGGAACGCAACCGGCCGGAACTGGTGGAAGGAATTCTGGCGTCGTTGCGCTGGCTGGGATTGCAGTGGGATGAAGGGCCGATATTCCAGTCGCAGCGGCTGAGTTTGTATCGAGTGGCGGCGGAAAAGTTGCTGGCGTCGGGCGCGGCGTATCTTTGTTATTGCGCGCCGGAAAAATATGCGGGCGGGGACGCGGCAACGGAGACGGATGCGGAGGAGGCGCCGGCGCGGCGTCGCGTGACGCGATGCGCTTGCCGGGACGGGAATCCAGTAATTGGCACGCAGAAGCCGGCGGTGCGATTTCGCGTGGCGCTGGGGGTGACGACTTCGTTCGAGGATATTGTGTTCGGGAAAAACGAAACGTCGAATGATGAGATTGAAGATTTCGTTTTACTGCGCTCTCCGAAGGATGGATCGGAATTGGGATTGCCGACCTACCAGCTGGGCGCGGTGGTGGATGACATCGAGATGCGGATCACGCATGTGATTCGCGGGGCGGATCATATTTCCAACACGCCGAAGCAGGTGATGTTGTATCGAGAGCTGGGCACGGAAGTTCCTAAATTTGCGCACGTGCCGCTGATTCTGGGGCCGGACCGGAAGCGGCTTTCCAAGAGGCATGGAGCTACGAGCGTCGCGTCGTATGAGGAAGAGGGATTTATCGCGGAGGCGTTCCGGAATTTTCTTTGTTTGCTGGGGTGGTCCACGGGCGACGATTCGGAATTCATGCGCACGGAAGAATTGCTGCAGCGATTTTCGCTGGAGGGTGTGAGCCGGACGAACGGAGTTTTCGATCGCGCGAAATTGGAATGGTACAACAACCAGTATCTGCAGAAGCTGCCGCTGGATGAGCTATTGCCGCTAGTGCAGGGTGAATTGAAGCGCGCGGGAATTTGGCGCGCGGAATGGGCTGGCGCGGAGAGGGAATGGTTTGCGCACACTGTGGATTTGCTGCGTCCGCGTACACATTTGCTTAACGATTTTGCTAAGTGGTCGCTGGCGTTTTTCAGCGACACATTTGAATACGATCCGGCGGCAAAGGAAAAATTCTGGAAGGATGCGCGATTGGCGGGGATGTTGGGAAAGCTGGCGGATTCACTGGCAGGACTGACGGAATGGAATCACGATGCTTGCGAACATGCGCTTCGCGGGATTGCGGAAGCGGAAGGCGTGAAGGCGGGTTTGCTGATCAATGCAACGCGCGTGGCGATTGTGGGGCAGGCGGTGGCGCCGCCTCTGTTTGAAACGATGCTGGTGCTGGGGCGGGAGAGAGTTGTGCGGCGATTGCGCGCGGCTTTGCCGGTGATGGGGGCTTCGGCGAAGACGGCCGGATGAATTATCGAGTCGCGTTTACTGGGAGTCTGTCGACTCTACCGTTCAGATTAATTCGATATTGGAAGCTGAACCCGCGCGGTGGTGGCTCGTCGAAGTGTCCACCCAAGTGAACTAGTAACTCACGCGGGCCAAGCCACTGCAGCGCTCTAAGGTACGCGTGCCCGGCTTTCAAAAACTTGGCTGCGTCAGGATTGCTAGCTACGAGCAAATGTGCCAAATCAGTCCGCTTCAGAGAAATTGCGTCGTAGACGTACGAAAGCGAGCCATCGCTGCCGTAGTCGTCGGTTACGAAGAACTTCCCGCTGTCGGGTGACCACGAAACGTCCAAGTTGCGTTCGTACTTCGCTACTAGGCGTTTTGTATGCGAGACGTCATCTTCGAGCGAGAGCAATCTTTCGCTGCAGTTTTTCGGGCATTCAAACACCAGAGTCCATTTTTTGTTTGGCGACGGAACGCGGCCGTCTGACGTGAAGGGAAAACTGACGACGGGCAGGTGACCGAGTTCGGATTGCTCGGCAGCAAGTCTAGGATGAGGCTGAAGAATGAACGCCGCGAGGTAACAGAGTACGATTCGGATGTTTGAATATTTACGCGAAGTCATGCTGGTTCACACAATTCCACGGCAGAAATTACATCAATGCTACACGACCACTTTCTGGCCGAGCTGTTGAGAGAGAATGCGGCTCATTACTTGGGCGAGAGTTTCGCCGGAATTTACGAGCGCGAAAGTTTGCGCGGCGTCCGACCAGCCGAGTTTGAAGCTGGTGGTGAGCGCGGAAATCCAGATTTGACGGACGGGTGCGTTGGGGCTGATGACGAAACGCGTTTCTTCCGGTTCCTCGAATAAAAGATCGAGTCTGCCGCTTTCTCCTTCCACTTCAAAATTATATTCGTCGCCGAGTTGCTGAAGGCGTTTGCGCAGAGTTTCGAGCGCGGAGTCGGCGCGATTGCGAAATTCCTGATCGGTCATGGTTTGTTCGGTCATGGTTGTGAATTGAGAGCGTACAGCAGGGTTGCGGGGGCGTGCAAGTTTGGGCGACGGTGGAAAAACATCAGGGGTTGAAACCCCTGACGCGTGGGGCACTAATGTCGCGGCTGAAGCCGCGACCCACAAAGCGTGCATAAAAAGCCTCAAATCATTGATTTAGAACCCCAAGATCAGGTGGCGGAAATTATTCGTAACGTAGGGCTTCGACGGGATCGAGGCGGGCGGCTTTTACGGCGGGATACATGCCGAAGAAAAGGCCGACGCTCATGGCCACGCCTACGCCGAGTATGACGGCCCAAAGAGGCACGGCGGTTGGAAACGAGGGAAAAATCAAGCGGGCGAGCGCGCTGATCATCCAGCCGAAAGCGACGCCGATGAGTCCGCCGAATCCGGTGAGGGCCATGGCTTCGGTGAGGAATTGCCAGATGATGTCTCGTCGACGAGCGCCGATAGCTTTGCGGACACCGATTTCGCGCGTGCGCTGCGTGACGGACATCAACATGATGTTCATTACGCCGACGCCGCCGATGAGCAGGCCGATGGAGCTGACGGCAACGATTAATTCGGCGATGCTGGAAGTAATCTGGCGAAATTGATCGGCGAGTTCCTGGGAGCTGGACTGCCAGAAGGTGTCCGGCTTGTCGTAAGGCACCTGGCGGCGGAGACGAAGCACGCCGCGGATTTCATCTTCGGCTGCGTCCACCTGTCCTGGAAAGGCTTCGGCGGAAACAAAATTTTCGTCGTCCATGGGATTGTGTTTTTGATAGGTGCGGTAGGGCACCCAAAAATCCACGTCAGCTTGCCCGCCGCCGACGAGGCCGCCTTTGCGTTTTTCTTCGACCCCGATAATGGTGTAGAGGGTGCCGCGGACCTGTACTTCTTTCTCGAGCGGATCTTCTCCAAGAAAGAGAGAGTTGGAGACGTCATTGCCGATGATAGCGACGTCCGCGCGATGTTGATTTTCCGACTCCGTGAAATAGCGGCCCTTGGCGATACGCAGAGAGTAAACGTCAACAGCGGAGGGAAGCGTGCCGCGATAGTTCACGTTGGTAACTTCGCGGCCTTGATAACGAGCGATGGCCGTGGGCGGAATTCCGTTGGCGACAATCCGTTGCAGAGCTTGAACGTCTACTTCCTTAACGGCAGGACATTCTGCTTTGATGGCCAGGGCGTCATCCAGAGTGAGCGGCTTGCGATTCAATTCTTCCGGAGTGAGCCGGCCGCGAATGCCGGCATTAAATTTGAAAATAAAAATAGTGTTGGGGCCAAATTCGCTAAGGTAGTCATGAATGGATGCGTCCAGACCGACGAGCACGGAGGAGACAGTAATCAGCGCGGTGACGCCGATGACAACGCCGAGCACGGTAAGCACCGAGCGCATTTTATTTTCGCGAAGGTTATTGAAGGCCATCCGCACGTTTTCTCCCCAGGGCATGCGCATAGAATTTTTGGCGTAGGCCCCTTTTAACTTTCCTGCCGCATGGCTTCGATGGGATTCAGTTTGGAAGCTTTCTGCGCTGGATAAATTCCAAAGAAAAGACCGACCAGCGTCGAGACGACGAGCGCCAGCACGACCGCACTCAGTGGAATGTACATGGGCACGGAAGTGGTCGCCTCTACCAGCGCGGAAAGAAGCCAGGCCAACGCCAGACCGAAGATGCCGCCGACTCCGGAGAGTACGGATGATTCCACCAGAAATTGCATGAGGATATTGGTGCGCGTGGCGCCGATGGATTTTCGCATGCCGATTTCGCGGGTTCGTTCGGTGACGCTGGCGAGCATTACGTTCATGATGACCACGCCGCCGATGACCACGAAAATGGAAACGATGCCGACCATGGCGCTGGCGATGGAGCCGGTCAGATTGCGGAATAAATCGAGCAGCGCATCGGAACCAAGAATAGTGAAAGTATCGTCTTCGGTTTGCTTCAGGTGGCGGCGCGCGCGCATGAGCAGGCGCGCTTCTTCCTGGGTGCGGTCCATCCACTCCGAGCCGCGCGCTTCGACGATGACGGTGAGGGCCACTCTGCTGCCGTAGATTTCGATAAAAGTTTCGATAGGAATGTAGGCGTAGGCGTCCTGGGAATTGCCGAACGCGGTTCCGAGCGGCTTGCCGACACCGACGACGGTGAATGGGCGGCCATCGATTTCGACGGTGCGGCCGAGAGGATCGAGTCCTGGAAATAATTTTTCAGAAACGTCGGGGCCAATCATGGCGACTTGCGAGTGGTGCGTGTCGTCGGAGTCGATGATGTAGCGTCCCACGGCCGGAGTAACAATGGCCATGTCGCCCATATTAGCGGTAACGCCACGCAGGGCAATTTGATCAATCGAAATTGCGCCGGCATTCGCGCGAGTGCTGGTGGAGGACTGCACGCCGACGCGACGAGGCAGCTTTAGATTGTCGCGGAGGAATTCGTAGTCTTCCCAGGTGATAATTTTGTTGTGGCGCGTGGCCTGAACGAGTTGCTGCGCGTTGGTGATGAGGGGAAAGCGGGTGACCTGGAAAACATTGGTGCCGAGCGTGGCGACGCGCTCACCGATGTAACGGTCAACGCCATTGATGAGCGCGATGACGACAATCAGAGTGGCGACAGACAAAATGATGCCGAGAAGCGTGAGGAAGGAACGCATTTTGTGCTCGCGCAGAGTGTGGAGAGCGAGGAGCGCAGCTTCTTTGAGTTGTTGAAGCGCTTTCATGATGAAATTTGAGCGAGCTTATACCTTCGTTTGATACTACGCCAGAGTGGAAAAATAGTTTCAGGGGGCCGGGGTGAAACGGACAGAACGGAAATGAGGTCGGTGAATTGAGATGCGGGTCAGAGGGCGGGTCGCAGACCCGCCCCTACCAGTTTACATTTGGCCTTCAATGTCCTTGACCAGTTCATCGCGGCTGACCAAGCCCGAAGTGATTTTCACGAGCTTGCCGTCGCGGGAAATCAGAACTCCAGTAGGGAATCCATTGACGCCGAATTTGTCGCTGAGGGCGTCGGTGCCCAGGACGACGGGATAGTTGATGGCTTGTTTGGAACCGTCTTCCAAATCGAACACCGTGGATTGCGCGTAGGGCTGAACGATTTTCTGTCCGCCTTCATCCATGGCGACGCCGACGACGGTGAAACCCTTGGGGCCGTATTTTTTCTGGAATTCGATCAGCCAGGGTGTTTCGATTTTGCAGGGTTCGCACCAGGTGGCCCAGAAATCCAGAAGGACGACTTTGCCTTTAAGGTCTGAAAGTTTGAGTTCTTTGCCGTCGAGATCCTTGAACACAAGATCGCTGACGCCGATGTTGCTGTCAGCCTCCGCCTTACCGCTGGCAGAAGCGCCGGTGGTGGAGCCGGGAACGGTCGCGGTGACCTGCGGGAGTTCGCGATTTAGAATGAATATGACGATGATCAATACTGCAACGGTGATGCTGACTGCCAGGACCTTCTTCATTTATAACTCCTAAGAATTGCGGCGCGCCGCAGTTATTCCACAAATCTATTCAGAAAGCTTAGTTTACCTGAAAGCCAGTTAAACTGGTTTGTGAAAATAAGGAAGCCGATAGCCAGAAGCAGAAACCCGCTGGCAACTTCGACGATTTGTACGTACCTGCGAAACTTTTGATAGAAACGCAGAAACTGGCTGATGCCCAAAGCGGTGAGAAGAAACGGAATCGAAAGGCCCGCCGAATAAATTGCCAGCAGGAAAACTCCGCGAGCGATGTTTTGCTGAGTGGCGGCATAGGCCAGCACTGTGGTCAGAATCGGGCCGATACACGGCGTCCATCCGAGTGCGAACGCGAAGCCCAGCAGGAATCCGCTGACGATCGCGGCGAATGGGGATTTCTCTTTCTGGCCGTCATTCCCACCGAGATTCCGAAAATGGACGTCACGAGACATCCACTGAGCGAGGCCGGGACCGAACAAAGGGATCAACGCCAGCGAGTAGAGTTGAATTGGCTTCAGCCAATCGCCCAGCATTCCGGGGCGCATTTGCGCCGTGACTCCGAGTGCAATGAGCACAATGGCGAGTCCGAGTCCCA
>Ga0210410_10005758_pt1 | contig 10759 bp, 10 predicted proteins | sample IncBWC4MmetaG_FD_161058 | JGI IMG/M metagenome (GOLD analysis project Ga0210410, IMG submission 161058) | Forest soil microbial communities from Barre Woods Harvard Forest LTER site, Petersham, Massachusetts, United States - Inc-BW-C-4-M | ecosystem: Environmental > Terrestrial > Soil >... | reverse complement strand
CAGCTGCATATTCGTTGCCCATGCGGTGCAGAATGATATCGCGTTCCATTTTCGCGGCCAACTGCATCTCGGTGATCTGCGCCTGAACGCGCTGCACTTTGTAGTGCGCGGGCGTCAATGTTGCACTGAGTTCGACGAGCTGCCGCTGCAAGTCAGTCAGCTTCAAGCGGTACTCGCGCAGTGTCGGGTCCTCGAGCATTTCCGGGATGGAGTCGCTCGGCTTGCCCCGCGCCTCTTCGTATTTCGCCTCCTTGGCAACGCGGTCGGCCTCGGCCTTGGAAAGTTCGTCTGTCAGGTCCTTGAGCCGGACCTCCGCGACGTTATCCTTTTCCGACGTGAACGTCAGTCCAGTGGTACTCGCATAATCCTGCAGTTGTCCCTCGGACTGCTCGAGCTTGCCTTTCAGTTCGTCCAGATGACTGGTCAGCCATTCGGCCGTGCGTTGTGTGGACCTCCAACGCATTTCCTGACTTTGTTCAATGAATTCGCTGACTAACGTATTGGCGAACTCTGCGGCCAGCTTGGGATCGGGTGATTCGTACAAAACCTCGAGGAGACGCGTGTGGCCCGTGGCACTCACGGTCAGGTGGCGTTCTGCCTGACGGATGAATGCTTCCTTTTCCGGGAGGCTCGACGACCCCGACAATCCCAGCATCCGGTGCCCGCGCGACACAACCGCCCGCCAGCCAGTTGGTGGTGGCACTTCGTGCAGCTTCAACTTATCGATCACGCGCTCAAGCAGAGATTCGCTCTGCAGGATCTTCATCTGCGTCTCGACGTACGACTCCGCGGTCGTGAAGTTGCCCGTCGAGTTGGTCGGATCCACGCTCTTCATATCCAGAAAGTTTTCGTTGAAATCCTGGATCTCCAGTGACGTCCGGGCGCGGTAAAGCGGTGTCTGCGCCCAGCTGATCAGAATCGCCGCAACCAATCCTGCCGCTGCGAAACGCAGCAGCGTCATCTTGTAACGAACTAGAACGTACCGGTAGTCCACCAGGGTGTCGTAACCCGGCGCTGCAGAGGCCTCTCCACGTGGCGGCTCTACATAAAGACTCGGCACCAGACGCTGCTCACCGGCATTGCCGGGTTCGGGCAGGTTTCGGTTGTGTTTTTCAAGAGGAAGTGCGGAAGGGTCCATATCGGTCTGCCTCAGGGCCTGCGCCAAATAACCAGTCCAGTCCCCGTCTGAATCGCCGCTTCAATGCCTCGCAGGGCAGCTTTTTTGCCCGTGCTGCCCGGGATGAACAAAATATCGGTGCCTTGAAGCGGAACGTCTCGTTTCTTTCCCGTCAGAATTTGTTTCACGTCCACCGCCATCTCTTCGCGCTGATCTGCCTCGCGGTTCAACCTCAAGATCCTCGCGTGGCTTGCGTCAGCGGTTCCGTTTAGCCCCTCCGCAAGAGAGAGGGCCTGCAGTACAGAGATGGACTCGTGTTCGCCAAGAACGAATCCGCCCGAGCGCTTCACCTCGCCGATTACGTACACCATTTCCGCTTTCGGAACGGAGATGACGTCGTGTGGCAAGACTTGAATGTTCTCCTCCGGATTCTTGGCCTCCACGATCTGTTTCAAGTTCACCTCCCCGACGTTGAACCGCCCTGAGGCGTCCAGCGCCGCGTTCGGCAACGGGATGCAGCCCCACTCCACTTGCCGGGTAATACGGATGTTGTACCCCGCGTCCGACCTCATCCCACCCGCCAGCGAAAGCATCTCGAGCAACGTCTTGTGTCCCTGCACCTGATGAACACCCGGCGCGTTTACCGCACCCAAAACCGAAACCGGTTGGCTCCGGAGTTCCTTGACGTTGACCACAACCTCCGGGTGACGAATGTAGGCACTGAGGTGTTTGTTGATCTCTTGCTCGGATTGTTGAACGGTCAGCCCAGCCACATGGATGCGGCCTGCCAGCGGTACTTGAATATAGCCATCGTCGTCAATGCGCGCCGGTTTGTTCGCCAGTTCATCCAGTTCAGGTCCGGAAATCTCCAGTTCGTCGTCGGGTCCCAGCAGGTACGTGGAGCGCACCTTACCGTCGCAGTTCACCTTCGGCTGATCCGTTCCGGGCCAAACCACTTGAGCGGCAGTACCCATAGCGACGAAGAAAACTACTAGGCCTACCGGGACCACTCTCGTTATCCTCATCGCTCCTTCCCCCTTCGTCTCTGAGCACAACATCTCCCCGGTTGGATCGATGTGCCTTGAGCCCATCGAGAAACTCTTTGCCGCTCAGCTTCGGTCACGCTGCAATCCTTTGCGCCAAAACGCGCCGCGCCCGAAAATCTCTTGACTTCAACGTTTTCACCTTTACGTCCTTATCTGCTGCAAGGTCGCGGAAGGGCGTGTCTGGCCGCTCCCAGTAGTGCAGGAGAAGCGTATCTCGCAGCAAAGGTTTGAGTTTTGCGATGGCATGTATGAGACGCTCCTCGCGCTCGCGTATGAGCACAAGCTGCTCCGGGCTTGGACCGCTATATTGCAGGTGCAGCGCTTCTTCGATGGGGCAAGTGAGCTCTTCTTTCCTGGCTCGCGCTTTGCGCTTCTGCATCAACGCGCTATTGATGGCAACGCGCATGAACCAAGTCTCGAAGCTAGAATCGCCACGCCAGCGGCTTTTCGTTTTCAGGGTCTTCAACATTGCTTCCTGTACCGCGTCTTCGGCGTCCTCGAGCGAGTTGGTGCGCAGCAGATGCTTAAAGGCTATTCCGCGTGCGCGGTCAAGATTGGGCATCGGCGATTAGCTTATCCGTTGTCACGTGGGGTTGCATGCGTGAGTGTGCATGGTCTCGGCCTTCCGAGGATCTGTTTCCACTGGGAGTATCCCGCCGCAGGTGTGCAGCGCCCGCGAGACTCACAGATTGTGTTTCCAATAGTTCTAGCAACGTCTTCGAAACGTGGCGGATCTGTCCTTCCGTTGCGGAAGAAAACATCGGCAAGACCAAGCATGTTTTCGACGCCGCTTCAGTTCGGGGAAGGAAATGCTTTTGAGCCCAGTAATCCTGCTGGAAGTATGGTTGAAGGTGGATTGCCGGAAAGTATGCCTGGCAACCGATCCCCTGCGCTCGCAACTGCGTGAGTAATTGATCGCGCAGAGAACAGTCTGATAGGGGTAACTGGATGGGGTACACAAACCAACTCCGCGTACAGTTGGCGATCGATGGCGGGAGCTTAATCAAAGGATGCCCACTCAGAGCTTGTTCGTAGAGTGCGGCGGTTCTCGTCCGGCCGCGCAGCAATTCTTCTATCCGTTCGAGCTGTGCCAAACCTAGCGCGGAGTGGATGTCGCTAAGGCGGTAGTTGTATCCAAGCCGCGCATGGCTCAGCCAGTCTCGCTCGACTCCCCGACCCTGGTTGCGCAGGCTGCGACAAAGCGTCGCCGTCCTTTCATCATTGGTTACAATCATCCCACCTTCGCCAGTGGTCATCTGCTTATTCGGATAAAACGCAAAAACACCGATATCACCGAACGTTCCGACCTGCCTGCCTTTGTACTCTGCTCCCAACGCTTCGCAGGCGTCCTCGATGACCTGCAGATTGTACTTTTGTGCGATCCTCATGATGGCGTCCATGTCGCACGGGAGGCCGAACACGTGCACGGGGAGGATAGCCCTTATCCTCCGCCCGGTCCGCACATCCGTCAGCGCGCCGCTCTTCGTGTTAACTGCACAACAGCTTTGAATGAAGCGCTGAATCTCGCGAGGATCCAAGTTGAAAGTATGCGGATCAACGTCTACGAACACGGGAAGTGCGTATTCGTATAGCAGACAATTAGCCGAAGCTACGAAGCTGAACGATGTGGTGATGACCTCATCTCCGCCTCCGATCCCTAGTGCGCGAACCGCCAGGTGTAGCGCGGAAGTTCCGCTATTCACCGCGATTGCGTATCGCGCACCCGCGTAAGCGGCAAACTTCTCCTCAAATTCCACCACGCGTGGCCCCAGGCTGAGCTGGCCGGAGCGCAGAACCCGGGTCACGTATTCGACTTCCAGATCCGTTATGTCAGGACAGCAAAGCGGCACGTTCATGAGGTAGTTGTCCTTTGTAGAAGGTGGGTGTGCTGGTCTTCTTATCCGGCTTGGCGGGATGTAAACCATGGTCTATCTCGAACTCCGGGAAAAGCTTGTGGCACCGGACAAGCAGGCCTTCGTAGTCCCCGCGGGCCAGCAACCGTTCGAATTCATCTACCTGTTCCAGTATTCCAGGGGCTGCCTTGCCAGCTCCGGAAAGCGCGAATATGCGCTCGTGCGCAGTCGGTTTGAGGGTTTCCCACGACTCCCACAGTTCTTCCGTAATCTTCTCGCCCTCTTTCAGGCCGATAAATTCGAAGAGCAAATCCTTCCCTGGCGTTAGCCCGGAAAAAAGGCTGAAAGCGCGCGCGATTTCATAAATATTCAGAGGCTTGCCCATATCGAACACAAATGTCTCTCCGCCCTGACCTTGAGCCGCTGCATGCAAGATCAGACATACGGCCTCTGCAATGGTCATGAAGTACCGTGTCGCTCGCGGATCAGTGATTCGAATCGGACCGCCCTTCTGAATCTGATCGCGGAAAAGGCGGAGCACGCTGCCCGTACTTCCAGCCACGTTCCCGAAGCGCACGCTCATGAACCGCGTCTCACTGGATTGCGCAAGTTCTCGGACCAATAGCTCCGTAATTTTTTTGGACAGGCCCATGTAATTGCGAGGCTTAACCGCCTTATCTGTAGAAATGTTGATAAATCGGCTTGCGCCGAAATCCCGAGCAGCCAGCGCCGTATTGCGCGTCCCTAACACGTTATTGCGAACCGCTTCATAAGGGTGAAGTTCCATGAGGTGTACGTGCTTGTACGCCGCGGCGTGGAAAACGATTTCGGGCCGTTCGCTCTCGAATATCGCGCGCACCCGGTCGCGGCAGGTCACGTCAACAAGCCGAGGTTCAATACAAAGGCCAGGGAAGCTGTCCTGGAGTTCTAGATTGATGTAGAACAGGCTGTTCTCGGACCGGTCCAGCAGAATAAGTTTGCGGGGACTTCCGGAAGCGATCTGCCGGCATAGTTCGGATCCGATCGACCCGCCCGCGCCGGTCACCAGAACGACTCGATCTCCTACTACTTCTCGAACGAACCCAGGATCGGCCTTCACTTCCTCTCGCTGCAGCAGATCTTCAATGCGCACCGAGCGCAAGTCTCGCAGACCTACTCTCCCATCAACCAGTTCTGCAAGAGTCGGCAGAGTGCGGACTGGAATTTCGCACTCTCGGCACCGCGCGAGAATGAATTTCATCTGTGAGCGTGTTGCGCTCGGGATGCAGATAAATACTTCTTCAGCTTGCTGCTCCCGCACGAGGTTCGCGAGATCCGACAGGCCGCCAAGCACGGGGACGCCACAGATCGTCGTTCCCCTCTTTTGGGGATCATCGTCGATGACGCCAACCGGAAGAACGGCAGACCCGGAATCCAAAACAAGTTCCTTGAGTACTTTTGTGCCCGCATCTCCGGCTCCTATAATCAGGGAGCGCTTCCCTCCGCTTCGCCCAATTGCGCGCTGCGCGCTGTACAATCGGACGCCAAAGTGAAGCCCGACGAGCAAAAGGATCGACACCGCCCACTCGAGTATGAAAAGCGCTGCAGGAAGACGCACATCCCGCTCTGCTAGTCGGGCGATTGCATAGAACGCTAGGCCGCTGGTCGAAACTGCCTTGCTTATGCAGATGAACTCCGGGATGCTTGCAACGCGCAGGGAAAGCTTACACGTGCCGAAGAATAGAAAGCTGAGAAGCCGAAGACCAACTAGCCACGACAGGGTGTGCGGCAAAATCTGCCAGGCCCAGCTCGGCCCGTATACGTCCGCGAGAAGAGAAGCAGAGAAGGCATATCCGAGGCTTGTGAGCGTTCCTTCCAAACACAAAACCACAGCGCGATATCGGAATTGCCAAGCACGCGTCAGCAGAGAGCCCCATGTCATTCGCAGCCGCTGAGGGATGTTGGGTGTTCGCTCCGGTAGGACACGGCTCAACGCCCGCATACCGCTGCCGCTGGACGCGACCGTAGCTGGGAACGATGTCTTACAAGCGCTCATTGTATCTCCGTTTGAACGATCGATTGGAAAAACCCTAAAGGGGTTGTGTGTTGAGGCTTGAACAAAAATTCGGGCCAGGATCCGAGGTTACTTAAGTTCTTTAGGTGTTCTTGAGAATGCTTACCTCATTCAGGCTGGTGAAGTTTGAGGGAGGGATTACTGCTCGTGATAGAGCTAGCGACGGACTCGGGAATGCCAAGTTTGGCTGGGCAATGGGCTGCTGCGAAAGAGGCTCAGGGCTCACACGGCCACCGCAAGCCCGGTGCTGCTGAGACATCGGTCGTACCCAGGCTCCATCAACTTGAACGGCGACTGATCTTTGCAAAAGCGTTACAGATATCACGAGACGCTGACGGCCTCTGAAATCTAGTAAGATTCCCTCTAGCCCGCAGAGAGGGCCATACTCGATTCTCACCTTGTGCCCGATCTGAAGGAACGGCCAAGGTTGGCTGGGCAGCCCGGACTTGACAGCGGCCTGAATGACGGCAATTTCGCTTTCGTCTATTGGGATAGGTGTTCGGCCAACTCCCACCACATGAACAACCCCAGGGATCGAAAGAATTGGCAGCCGATTCAGTGCGTTAAACTGGCAAAACACGTACCCGGGAAAAAGTGGAAGCTCGATTTCTTTAAACCGGTCAGACCACCGGCGCTGGCACTTGTACAGGGGCAGAAACGATTCATAGCCCCTAGCTTGCAGATGTGATGCCACGGTATTTTCGTACCGGCTCTTGACCAACAGCGCGTACCACGGATAACTGAGGTTTTCAGTTTCCACACCGTTCTCCAGATGCGCTTAGACAGTTCATGTGCGTTCGTGTGAGGTTAATCTAGCCAAACTACCGCCCTTTGAGTCCCATCCTCAGGAACCCAACTGCAAAATTTCACGAACAGAAGAAACTCTCAATCGACTTCCCAGTTTCCTTCACAGCTGCCGTTTTCTCGCCAGGTTCGCCACGCACTTTAGTCTTTCCGGAACAGAACGCTAGCCGGTGAAGTTCGTATTTCTTATAGGGGAAAAACCCTGATAAGTAGCTGGGGAAATTCCCTACTTCTGCCCGAAATCGGACTTGGCAACTGGAATTACAGTTGATGTGTCGCCAGTGTCTGTTGAACGCTCGAGGCGACGAGCGTAGATAAATGCTCAATTTTTCCACGAGGCTGTGCTATGGAAGGTGCGAAGATTCGCTGCGCCGGCCATTTACCCGCCGGCACCAGCCAACGAGTTTCTTGACCAATTGACGGCCTGTCCTTGGAACTGCAATCCGACGCCAAAGCGTCCGTCTGGCAGCCGCGGACAGTAAACAACGCGAGCTAGGGTTCGCAGGTCCTCATCCAGTGACCAGACCCACAGTCGTTCATTCAGCTCCCTAGCCCGTTGGGTCAAAATTCGTATTCCCAGCGAACAGAAGCTCTCCGTGGTCGTCCGCTCAGTCGCGGCCGGGTTCTGAACGTTGCATATCTCTACCGCAACAACCAGCCGAATGCGTTTTTCAAGTCGTCCTGACCTTTCGGGCATCTGTAGAATGACCTTCCCAGCTGGATTCAATTAGATGGCAACGGGCTGGTGGGCGCCAAAAAGCTGCCGGAACCAACAAGAATTTCAACGACGATGTTTTTCTAGGATCCATAGTGTTTAGTGAGATTCGGTACTAGTCTCCGCCTCGAGAAGCACCCTTGATTGTCGCCGCTTCTGCTCGTACATGGACTGGTCGGCCTTCGCCAGCAATTCTCCAATCGATGTGCGGCTGCATGGATCGAAACGTGCAAGGCCCACAGTAAGAGAAATTTCGTAGCGAGACGGTTCGGCACTGATTGATTTTAAACATTCGAAAAGTCGAGTCTTGATTGTGGCCTCGCTGTGCCCGGATGCCTCGACCGCAAGTACAGCGAACTCATCTCCTCCCGAGCGAGCGACAACATCTGAATCTCGAAATGTTTCTTCCAAAGCGTCGGCCGTGCGCTTTAATGCACGGTCGCCTTCGAAATGGCCGAACGAATCGTTAATCTGCTTCAAGCGGTCCACGTCCATCACAAAGAGCAACATTCCCCGGCCGGATCGGCACCCAATTTTTAATTGGCGCTCTGCGGGGCCATAAAGCCGCGTCGGTTATACAAGCCTGTGAGTTCGTCAGTGAGCGCAAGATTGCCCAGTTCTGCTTGCAACATGTACTGTTTCGCGGCACAGCGGACCGCGCGCTCAGCACCTCTCGCCTCCGATTGCAAAGAAACGTAAGAGCTTGAGATTTCCGATTCGACTTTCTTGCCGGCCGGTTGAGTGCACCGAATCCCGGGCTGGCGGAAGCCTCCAGCGGAAAACCTTCGCGGGAGTTCTGATTCCGGGCAGATATATTTTCTGATTGTTTCTTTACCCTTACGTGGCAGGGGAATAGCTTGCCGAGAGTCGTCTACAAAGTGCTAAACTTTGCTAAATCCGTCCGAACGTTGGCAAGCAAAGGATGCTAGCGACCTGGGCCGCTAAGTATTTTGCTATCTATGAGATAGTGTTGCTCTGAGGTGGCTACGATACCAGTGGGCTGCTAATTGCAAGCAAATGCTTGCGATCGCAATCCTTTAATCTGTCCCCCACATTAATAGTGAGAAGGAAAGGCCGGGTACCAGTACGAGAAAAGATCTTCACGTACTTTGCTACCAACATCACACGGAGATGCTTCTAAGACTCCTTAGCGAGCCCGCAGAGGGGATGCTGTACGCCTGCCGGGAGCCTGGTTGCCTAATCCGATACAATGTCTCGCATGGATACTTCCTAGACACAAAAGACGCAGAAACCGTTGAACTGGAAATAATACCTCGCGTCACCTGTTCCAATGATGCGCAACGCATGTATCTAGCTGAGGTTATGCCCGAAAGAAGAAGCTTCCGCCTGTGGAAATGCCCGGAATGTAACCAGAGCTATATCAATAATGAAGATACTTTGGGCGAACTAGGAAAAAAGATGGGAGCCTGAGAGTTCCGGGTATTGTTTCCTTGGCTGGTTTTAAGAGCCATGGCATTTTGCGGTTAGTACGGTTTTGCCCACGGCTCCACCCTTCCGGACAGTTCCAGACCGACAGCAAACCTTTTCTCGGACACGCGCAGGCAGTAGACGATCCGCGCTTGTGAGCGCACGCCCTCCTTTGGCGAGCTAACCAGCACTTGTTGCCCCGGCTGCAACTTCCGCTCCATGAAAACACGTGCGCCGTGGGCACTCACGTTTTCCGTCAACATCCGTTCGTTAAGCTTTGGTTCATCTTGCAGGCAGACTTCTACGCTCACTGTCATCGCGATCCGCTTCTCGGATCGGCCATTCGACATAGTCCTCCTGATGCCAGAGAGCTTGCGGGCCCTAGGGTCGTCTCGCTTTCCGATGGGCACCTTTGTGACCCCACCTAGCGTGATCTGCTTTGGCCCCAGTCTGTCTAAGAGAGACGTATCCTTTCGCACCTTCGGATCGAAGAATTCAGTCCCGGCGCCGCAGCACTCCCTACCGCATCTCAGTACTTGACTACCATCGTCCAGCTCAGCGGACAAGCGGAGGAAAACTGCAATTTCCCAGCGGGTGATCTCCTTAGTACGCTCTAGTACTTGGCTTATTTACTTTTTTCGACACTTCGCGCCTCGGCGGAAGAGGTTACTTCTGGCAGCGCGGCCGTCGGCTCCCGCGGCCTTTGCGTGTCTGAGTTGAGACTAGCAGTGCGTGTGGCGCTATCGACTGCGGCGCTTTGTCTTCTTTCCAAAACACCAAGCCTCCCACACGCGGGTCCCAGTCAATGCGCCACATGTTCTTGAACCAAATTGGGTCGGACACAGCAGCGAACGAAGGTGCGGCCAAACGTGCGGGGCCTTGCGCGCGGGCCGTTGATCCTTCTTTCGTGGCCCTTGTCGCCCAATCCTTAAACTATCTCTGGGAAGAGGACCATGCAATCCGGCCAAGGCAGCAATCGAGCAGGGGAAAAAATTGGGAACCGTAGCGCTTAAGACCCGCATTTTCGCGCAGGTCAAGTCCTGATGATGCACTTGGTGAGCAGAGAATTTCTTGGCATGTCAACCACGTTTTGTCGGAATACCGTCCGAATCTGATCAGCGAGATCTTGTGTCTCTCTTGGCGCGCCAGGTCAGCGCGGAGGATCAGAGGCGCTTTACGACGGCGCGAGCCAGCACCTTCGATTTTTCGATGCGCACGGACTCTTCGTGAACTCCCCCAACGCTGATACGCACGAAGTTATCTCCTTGCAGGACATACAACGCGCCCGTGATCGGAGTCCCCACCCAGTACGCCTCCTCACCGAGCCCCGCAACCCGCCGCGGTTTGCGTGCTTCTTCTTCCTCTTCAGACTTGGGCTTCTTCGCCCCCTTGCCTGCGGCGTGTATTTCGTCCTCTTCCACGTCGCGGGCATGGAACTGCTTTTGCCAGAATTGGCGCGGCGTGAGCTCGGAGGGCTTGGCCGAAAAGGGTGTGGCCAACGCTACGCTAATGGATTTTGCAAAATTGGTTGTGTGGAAGAGGCATTCCGAGATCAGCATCTCGCCATTTGTCTGGACGCTGGCTTTAGTTTCTTTGACCGGCTCACCCTGGACGGCCTCTATTTCCGCGCTGGTAAGCAAGATGCATGCGTCCTTCTTGCCGCTTGCTGAACCTGCAGCATCGCTACTCTTTCGCTTCTGAAGCGAACGGCCTGGCGCTTGCTTGGCGGGTAGGGCAATCGCG
>Ga0210410_10005755_pt1 | contig 10761 bp, 6 predicted proteins | sample IncBWC4MmetaG_FD_161058 | JGI IMG/M metagenome (GOLD analysis project Ga0210410, IMG submission 161058) | Forest soil microbial communities from Barre Woods Harvard Forest LTER site, Petersham, Massachusetts, United States - Inc-BW-C-4-M | ecosystem: Environmental > Terrestrial > Soil >... | reverse complement strand
CCACCGTGTCTTAACAACTCGACCAACATCGACGCCGAGGGTCTCAGAACCACTTACAAGGGCTTCCGGAGCCGCGCAAACCTCACCTGGCGCATCCTGCCGGATGTGCTGGCCTACTACACCTGGTCGCAGGGCTTCCGCCCGGGAGCTTTCAACCGCAGTGCCGCCTGCTACGTGCCCGACGCCCAGGGGATTCCCACCTATTGCTCGCCGCTCGCCTACAAGTCCGATGATCTGACCAACAATGAGCTCGGCTGGAAGTCCGAGTTCTTCAACCACCGCCTGCAGTGGAATGGCGCCATCTACCAGGAAGACTGGAAGAACGCGCAGGTGTCATTCTTCGATCCGGGTGTGCTCGGGAATGTTGGCTTCAGCACCAACGGCCCTGACTACCGCATTCGCGGCGTGGAGACTTCCTTCATCGCGCTACTCATGGAAGGCCTGACGGCACAGGGTGCGGTGTCCTGGGACAGCAGCGAGCAGACGAATTCCCCCTTCCTGATCGCCAACAACCCCGCGCTGCTGGCGAATCCGGCGAGCGCGGGTGAGTTCGGAAAGCCGGTCCTGGTGTTCGGGAATCCGTACGGCCCGCTCGGCACTCCGGCCGCCAACGCGCCGCCTCTTCAGTTCAACCTGCGCCTGCGGTATCAGTGGGTGATGAGCGCCTACAACCTGTACGCGCAGGCGGGCGCGACGCACACCGCCCATTCGTATACACAGTTCGGCAGCAACCCGGCACTCTCGAGCGGCGGGGCGATCAGCACCAATCAGCTGCGCTTCGAGAATCCACCGTACACGGAGTACGACGCCTCGGTCGGCTGCGGCAAGGATGCCTGGACGGCGGAGCTTTACGCGCAGAACCTCACCAACGTGATTCAGAGCACGTGGACGTCGACCGCGCAGTTCTCGCTGCAGCAGGAGATCACCCGGCCGCGCGTGCTGGGGGTCAGGGTGGGGTACAGGTTCTAAGATGAATTGCGGTGAGGCCGTGATGAAGCTGCTCGCGGCCTACGAGGTGGACACCGTGTTCGGCATGGCCGGCACGATGACCCTCGAGCTGTATCGCGGCATCGCCCTCACGGGCATCCGCCACGTGCAGTGTCGCAATGAGCAGGGCGCGAGCCTCATGGCCGACGGCTACGCGCGCGCAACCGGCAAGCCCGGCGTGTGCACCATCATCGGCGGCCCAGGCGTTACCAATGCAGCGACCGGCATCGCCCAGGCGTACAGCGATTCGCAGCCTCTGCTGGTGCTCTCCGGCGCCTCTCCTGCGCCCAGCCAGGGGAAGGGCTGGGGAGCGATCCACGAGCTCAATGACCAGGCGGCGGTGACGGCGCCCTTCACGGCCTTCAGTGCCATGGTCCGCTACCCGGAAGAGTTGCCGGAATTGATCGCGCGTGCCTACGCGGTATTTCGTGGCAGCCGGCCGCGCCCGGTGCATCTGTCGCTGCCGCGGGACGTGCTGCCGCTCCCTGTCGAGGCCGACTGGAAAATCCGCCGTGCCCCGTCCTTGCCGATGCCGGATCCGGCCGCCATCGAAGAGGCGGCGGAACGCCTCGCACGCGCCAAACGACCTCTGATCTTCGTCGGTGGCGGGGCGGTCGGTACGCGCAAGGCGCTGACCGAGATCGCCGAGCGCATCGGCGCCCCGGTTCTCTCCACCAATGCCGGCAAGGGAATCCTGCCGGATTCCCACTCCTTGTCGCTCGGCGGCTCGATTCTGCAGGAGGCCAGCCAGCAGGCACTCGCCGACGCGGACGTCGTGCTGCTCGTGGGCTCGGAAGTCGCGGCGGGCGATCACTTCGTGACGAAGCTCGAGATAGCGGGCGAGATCATCCGGATCGATATCGATCCGACCGAACTCACGTCGCTGTATGCCGCCACGGTACCCATTCAGGCCGACGCGCGCGCCGCGATGCTCGCGCTGTCGGCGGCCCTCGCCAAACGCAGGCCCCTGGCACGGCGCACCGAAGGCGAGCAGCGAGTGCGGGAAATCCTCGCGCGCAATGCGGCGAAAATGACCGACCTCGAGAAGCGGCATGCGCGCGTCTGGAAGCTGCTGCGTGCGGCGCTTCCGACCGACGCCATCGTGATGGGGGATGCCACGCAGATCGTCTACAGCGGCACGGCCGCGATGCCGATGGAAATGGAGCGCTGCTGGTACTACTCGGGAAACTATTGCGCCCTGGGATTCGCCCTGCCGATGGCCATCGGCGCCAAGATCGGCGCGCCGCAGCGGCCGGTGATCGCCGTTGCGGGAGACGGCGGGATCATGTTCACGGTCAGCGAGCTGGCGACGGCAGCGGAGGAGCAGGTGGCGCTTCCGGTGATCGTGTGGAACAACAATGCGCTGAAAGCAATCGCCGACGGTATGGACGAGCGCCACATCCCACGCATTGGCGTTGAGCCGAAGAGCCCGGATTTCCTGCGCCTGGCGCAGAGCCTCGGCTGTCACGCGGCACGCGCCGAGAGCGCCGCCGGCCTTCAGCAATCGGTGCGGGACGCGCTCATTGAGGATCGTCCGACCCTGATCGAGGTTCGCGAGGAGGGCGCGTGGCTCAAGGCCTAGCCGGGCTCAGCCCGGATTGAGCGCCCGAGGGCGGCGCAGCGGATTGTAGTCGTTGATCTCGTCGCGCGGCCGGTAGGGAGCCTCGAGGAACGCCCGTTCTCCGGCGTCCAGCTTGAGCGCCAGCGCCTCCACGGCGACCTCGAGCTGCGCGGTCTTCGAAGCGCCCACGATCGGAACGTTGTGGTTGGGGCTGCCCGCGACCCAGGCCATCGCGACGTGTGACGGGCTCACGTTGCGCCGTGTGGCCACCTCGCGCACGCGGCGGGCGATCTCACGGTCGACATCGTCGCCGTAGAAGTCCTGGTACACGTCGTGGGCCGTGCGCGCGGTCTGCGCAGTGGCGCGCGCCAGGAAACCGCGCGCGAGCGGGCTGAACGTCGTCACGGCGATACCCTGGTCGCGGCAGTAGGGGAACATCTCCCGCTCTTCCTCGCGGTAGAGCAGGTTGTACTGGCATTGCATGTTGACGAACGGCGTCCAGCCGTTGGTCGCCGCCAGGTGGTTCATCTTGGCGAACTGCCACGTATACATGGTGGATGCGCCGAGATAACGCACCTTGCCGGCACGCACCGTCGCGTGCAGCGCCTCCATCGTCTCCTCGACGGGGGTGTGCGCGTCGAAGGCATGGATGACGTAGAGGTCGACGTAGTCCGCGCCCATGCGCTTGAGCGAGCGGTCGATCGAGGTCGCGATGTGGCGACGTGACAGGCCGCGATCGCTCGGGTCGTCACTCATCGGATAAAAGACCTTGGTCGTCAGGACCAGGCGCTCGCGGGCAGTCATGCGGAGGAGGTTGCGGCCGACCACCTCCTCATTGCGACCGAGCGAATACCAGTCGGCCATGTCGAAGAAGTTGATGCCGAGATCGAGGGCACGCCGCAGGATCGGAATTGAGTCCTCCTCATCGAGGACCCAGCCCTTCCAGGCGGAGCTGCCCATCGACATCGTGCCGAGACAAAGCCGCGACACCGCCAGATCCGTGGGTCCAAAGCGGATGTTGTCCATGGCCTCGAACCTCAGTCGTACCAGCCGGGTGACTTTATCGCGTTCTTGAAGAACGTGGTGCTGTGGCCGATCCAGAGCTGCGCGTTCTTTTCCTTGAGGAACCGCTCGATCATTTCGCGTGAATGCGGAGTGCCCGTGCTCTCCTCCTCTTTCGGCATGCGGTGGAGCGTGCGTTCCTCGGCGTAGTGCCAGAGATCTCCCGAGAGCACGACGCCACCCGTTCTCGCGAGCTGCACATAGAGCGCCTGATGCCCCGGAGTGTGGCCGGGGGTGAACTTGAGAATCACGGCGCCGTCACCGAACACGTCGTAGTCGCCGACGAAGACCTCCTTGCGGGCATGGGCGAGAGCCGCATAGAGCGCGACGTAGGCGGGATCGGCGTCGTGAGCGAACATGAAGTCGAGCTCCGCTTTTTGCGTCAGCCAGGTCGAGCCCGCGTAGTCGTTGGCGTTACCGACGTGATCCCAATGCGAGTGGGAGATCGCGAGGTAGGTGATATCGGCCGGCGTCACGCCGATATCGGCAAGCTGGCCACGGAGGGTTGTGAACTTAATCTGCCCGTAGCCGCCGTCGACATTCTCCCAGAGCGGTCGCCCCACCAGCCGATCTGACAACCCGGTATCGAAGAGCAGAATGCCCTTCGGATGGATGACGAGAAAGCAGGCCACCGACATATTGGTATCCGCCACCTCCTGGCGCGTAAGCTGGTAGTCCTCGGGCCGGTTGTAGGTGAGCGTGCCGCAATCGATCACGTAGAGCCGCGGCGAGCTGACCTTTGGAAGCGGTGCGAGCCCGGGCGGGCGGGGCGCGGGGGTGGGCGGTGCCTCCGCGGCGCTCGCGGGCGCGGCGATCGCACACGTGAGCGCGAGCGCCAGCAGGAATGTGCGACCGACGCGCGCGCCGGGACCCGCCGGCCACGGGGGCTGTCGGTGTCGCTTTTTGTCTACGCCGTGCCGTAAAGGATTCCGGGGGCTATCGTTCCAACCACCGACTCGCAAACAGAGCCGCAGCTGCATCTTGGGGGGCATATGAGTGTGGAACCCAGTGAATCGCTGATGGAAGTGTGGACCAGGTGGCAGGGACAGGTCATCAATGCCACGTTCCCCTTAGGGCGCTGTCTCGGTTCCTCGGATCACAGCGGGGTCTTTCTCACCAATTCTACCGCGCGAGGCCCTGCGGACGTCGCGATCAAGCTCGTCCCGACCAATCGGGCCCTGGCGGAGCTACTGCTGCCGCGCTGGAAGCGGGCAGGCGGCCTGGCTCATCCTCACCTGCTGTCCGTGCTGCAGTGGGGCGGATGCCAGCTGGAGGGGCTGCCGTACCTCTACGCTCTCATGGAGTACGCCGACCAGACTCTGGCGCAAGTGCTGCTGCATCGCGCCCTGACGGATGACGAGGCGCGGGAAATGCTGCTGCCGATGCTCGATGCACTGGCGTTCCTGCACAGCCAGGACTTGGTGCAAGGCCAGCTGAAGCCGACCAACATCCTGGTCGTTGGAGATCAGCTGAAGCTGGCGACCGACACGGTCCGTCGCCTCAGTGACGGCGCCATCAGCACCCACGGACCCACCGCATACGATCCGCCGGAAGTCGGGCAGGGAGCCACCTCCCCGGCGGGTGACGTCTGGGCGCTGGGTGTCACCCTGTGCGAAGCGCTCACTCGCCGTCTGCCCTCGGGATTAGGCGAGCCCGCAGAAGCCCCGGTGCTGCCGGCCGATTTCTCGCCGGCATTCCGCGAGGTCGTGGCGCGCTGCCTCAGCCCCAACCCCCAGGATCGCCCCAGCGTGACGGAGCTCGCGGCCTTCGCCCGCGGGCAATCGGCGGAGTCTGCGTCGGCGGCGACCATCGAACTTCCGGCGCTCGCACCAGCTGAGCCGATGGCACCTGAGCCGATGGCACCTGAGCCGATGGCGTCGGCGCCGACGACCGCCGAACCAATGCCCCCCGAGGCAGTGGCCCAGGAGCCAATGCCCCCCGAGCCACTGCCCCCCGAGCCGGTGACGGCGGCGCCGGCACCCCTGGCGACCCTGCCCGCGCAGGTCGCTCCCGCGAAAGAATGGCCCGCGCTGCCCGAGGAAGAATCGGCGAAGTCCCGGTCAGTCACCTTGATACTCGGGGTGCTCGTGATCCTTGCACTGGTTTGGGGCGGAGTCCGCGTGTTCAGCGGCCGCGGCGCCCCGGCTCCGCCTCCACCTCCGGTTCAGGCGTTCGTCGCACCCGTGGCGGCGGAGACCGCAGCGCCGCTCTCCGCAGGCTCCATTACCAGGCCGCCTCGGAACGAGGTAGTGCCAGCGGCGCTTGATGAAGACATTCCCGACGTTTCGATGCGTGCCCGGCGCACCATCCGCGGACACATCAAGGTGTGGGTGCGAGTCATCGTCAACCAGGATGGCTCGGTGTTCGCCGCTACACCGGATCGAACCGGCTCCAGCAGATATTTCGAGCGACTCGCGCTCGAGGCGGCCAAGAAATGGACGTTTCCCCCGGTGGACACCCCGACCCAACGCCTCATGCAGGTTCGCTTCGACTTCAGTCGTGAGGGGACGACGGGGCGCGCCGTCGCGCTTCACTGACAGTGGAGCGCTCGAGAAGATCGCGCTGAAATCGAGCAGCCGGTCGAGCAGAACAAGCAATAAGGGGACGCGTCGTTGACTCGATGACATCCACACGACCGGGGTCGCTGTCAAGACCGCGCACGGTTTGGAATCAAGTCGGCAGAGGGTTGGTCAATAATGACCTCCCGTGAAACCCGGACCAACGCCTACGTGGACGCTCATCTTACTGGTCGCATCTACGATGGCCGGAGCCGCGGAGAATCCCCCGGGCCCCGCGGGCAGCTCCCTCGCCACCGTTGTCATCAAAGCCGACAAGCTCAACGTCGAGACGCGGATCGACCGCAAGATTTACACAGTGACGGAGGATGCGCAGAGTACCTTCGGCACGCTGAGCGATATCCTCAGCGTCATCCCCTCGGTCGACATCGATCCCGACGGCGTCGTGTCCCTGCGCGGGGACTCCAACGTGCTCATCCTGATCGACGGCAAGCCGTCGACCCAGTTCCAGGGATCGGCGGCGGGCGATAACCTCCAGTCGATCTCCGCGAAAGACATCGAGCGTATCGAGATCCTGACGACGCCGCCGGCGCAGTTCAAAGCCGAAGGCGCCGCCGGGGTGATCAACATCATCACGCGCAGGCACCATGCCCGCGGGACTTCCGGTACGGTCCAGGGGAGTCTCGGCGACGGCGGACGCTCGGCGGTCGCCGCGAACACCAGCTACGGCGGTGCGCGCTTCTCGGGATCGCTGAGCGCGGGTTATCGGCAGGACTACCGGCAGCGACTCGTGGAGTCGGAGGTGATCGGACCGGATCCCGCGACCGGAGTCGTGGCCGACAGCCGCGATCAGATCAGCGAACGCGTCCGACGGAACGTGCCGAGCGCCGGGCTCGCGGGCGAGTACCAGCTGAACGACCGGCGGTCCGTCGCCGCGTCGGCGAGCTGGAACGCGCGCGGGGGCCTGCGTACCTACACCCAGACCGATGACAGCACCGATCCCGCCGGCATCGTGACGAGCTCGACGCAGCGCCTGTCGCGCGGGCACGACCCGGAAAACAACTACGACACGTCGCTCCGGTTCACTCAGAAGTTCGCCCGCACCGGCGAGACCCTCGATCTTTCCCTGCACCGCGCGACTTCGCATCAGTACGAGCACTACGACTACGTCAAAGATTTCTTCGTACCTCCGGCGCCCACGACTTACAACAACCTGAGCTTTCACGAGGAGCACGCGATCACCGAGGCCGACGCGGACTACGCGCTGCCGCTCTCCGCGGGACGCTCGCTGAAGCTCGGCTACGCCTTCGAGCAGGACGACTACGGATTCGCGAACGTCGGCGAGACCGTCGATCCCGTGACCGGTGCCGGGACGATCGACCCGTTGCAGACCAACGAGTTCAGGGTCCAGCAGCGCATCCAAGCGGTCTATCTGAGCTATCAGGGGAGCGTCGGAGCCTGGACCTGGCTCGGGGGCTTGCGTGGTGAGGTGACGACGACGGATGCGCGGCAGGTCACCAATGGCATATCGACGCCGGGCCGCTACGCGCAGGTGTACCCGAGCCTGCATGTCGATTGCAGCCTCTCGGAGCAGTCGACGGTGTCCTTCGGCGCGAGTCGCCGCGTGACGCGCCCGGATCCCAGCAGCCTGAACCCCTACATCGACTACGAATACACCCCGAACCTGCGCACGGGTAATCCGAACCTCCGGCCGCAATACACGCAGTCCTTCGAGGTTGGCTATGAGTATGAAGGACACGGCGCGAGCTACGGGCTCACCGGCTACTACCGCCGCAACACCGACGCCGTCACCGACCTCATCGAGTATCTCGGCAACGGTGTGTCACTCGATACCAAGACCAACCTGCCGCGAAACGACTCGGGCGGCGTCGAGTTCAGCGCGAGCGGACATCTCCTGCCGAGCCTTGCATACAGCGTGAGCGGTAACGCGTTCTACAGTCAGATCGATGCGAGTCAACTCGGGATCGCGGGACTGGAATCGACCAGCGGGGTCAATGCCAAGGTCAAACTAGACTACCGGCCGACGGCGGCCGACTCGGCGCAGATCACTCTCACGCGCACCGACAAGCGCCTGACGCCCCAGGGGAGCATCAGTGCGATCAACATCGTAAATCTCGGCTACAAACACGCCTGGACACGCGATCTTTCGCTGATCGCAACCGTCTCCGACCTCTTCAACGGGCAGCGCTATCAGCGCTTCGCCGTGACGCCGACCTTCACGCAGGTCTACGCGCGCAGCGTGGAGGGGCGGGTCGTGTACGTGGGAGTCGTTTACTCGTTCGGGGCCCCGAAGAAGGACAGGCAGGCCGAATTCGAGTACGACAACTCAGGAGGAGGGTAGGCGCCGCGGACAGCGAACCCATTCGCAGGTGGTAGCCCTCACGAATGGGCATCCGTGACCGCCCGTGCCTGCGATCAGAGAAGCTTCGCGAGTTGGAGTAATATCCCCGGGCGCTGTTCAAGCCCAATTAGAGGGGAGTCACGTATGCATAAATCAAAGTTGGCGGCTCACCTATCCCTGGCGGGTATCGTCATAGGTGTCCTCACTGTCTTACCTGCCTCCGCTCAAGCGGCAGATCCTGCCCAGGAAGCGGCTACTGGCGGAGTGCACGCCGGGCTGGCGGCCCAGGCGGCCTCTATCGAACAGGTCCACATGCATCTACACCACGCTGTCAATTGTTTGGTGGGACCCGCGGGGCAGGGATTTGATGCCAAGGAGGCGAATCCTTGTCAGAAGCTCGGGAATGGGGCGATTCCTGACACGACCGATGCAGCGACGAAGGCCAAGCTGACCGCGGCGCTCGCGAAAGCACAGGCAGGGCTGAAATCCGACGACCTGGCTGCGGCAAAGAAGGCGGCCACCGAAGCGCAAGCCGCCCTCAAATAGTCCTGTTGATCGCGATTCGGCCAAGTCGTGATGAAGAACGTCGCGCTACTTTGCGGCGGCTGACGGCGTGCTTTGTCACCGCTGCGGCGAGCTGGATTTCAGTTGGGTACGGAAAGGAAAAAGAGGAGCAGGTCTGCGCCAAACCCAGCGCCCTTAGCCAGGCCGAGAAACAGCAACGCAAATTGGACAACTACACAGAGAAGTCGCCGGATCCCAGCAAGAGCTGTAGCGGGTGCCGCTTCTTCACCGCTGGACCCGGAGCTAGCGCTTGCGGAAAGTGCGAGATATTCAACGGTCCCGCCAATCCGAAGGGCAAGTGCGATGATTGGATGGCGCGCCCGGTGTGAGTGGAGTGCTAAGGAGGAAGGGATTGGAGTCTGCGATTCGCAGGCAGGCCACCCATGCGCGCATCCGACCGATTCCACCAGCCACCGCCTAGTGCCTGGAACAGTGCGGCCGTATCTGCGAAACGATTGATCTGCGCCTGCACCTGGGCGTTAACGGCGGCTTGATAGCTCTGTTCGGCGCTCAGCAGCTGAAGATAACTTGCGTAGCCGGCGCGTTGCTGAGCACGCACGATATCCAGCGTCACCTTGGCCGCTTCGGTGCTGGCGGCGGAGGCGCGCAGCGCCTCGGCATCGTGCTCGAGAGCCGCCAGGGTATCGGCCACATTCTGAAAGGCGGCGAGTACGACGCTCCGGTATTGCGCCTGCGCCTGGAGGTAGGCCGCGCGCGCCGCGCGCTCTTTGTGCATCAGCGCGCCGCCCTGAAAGATGGGCTGAGTGACCTGGGCACCCAGATCCCAGAACCCCGCATCGCTCGATGTGAGACTGCTCAGTGTCAGTGCTGAGGCACCGATGTCGGCCGTGATGGTGAAGCTCGGCAAGCGATTGGCGACGGCCACGCCGATCTGCGCGGAGGCGATGTGAAGGTTCTCTTCAGCCTGCCGCACATCCGGGCGCTGTTCTATGAGCCGGGAGGGCACGCTCAGCGGCAATTCATGCGGCAGCTTCAGCTGTGACAGCTCGAACTGCTCGGGCAGCCCCTCGCTGGCCAGGGCGCCGGAGAGTGTTGCCAGCAGATCGCGCTGCTGCGCGAGTGCCTTCAGCAACGGCGGCAGCGTAGCGCTCGCCTGAGCGACCTGGGCTTCCTGTGCGGCCACATCGAGGCGGCTGGCGTATCCGCGCGCCTCCTGCTGGCGCAGTACCTCCAGGCTTTTCTCGTCTGCAGTGATCAGTTCGCGGGTCGTCCTGATCTGCTCGCGCAGACCGGCCTCCTGAATGGCCGCGACCACGACGTTGGCGGTCAAAGCGAGGTACGTGGCGGTGAGCTCGAAGCGCGTCTGCTCCTCCGCGGCGGCGAGAGACTCAACCAGCCGCCGGTTCAATCCGAACACGTCGGGCATGAACGACACACTGACCTCGGGCGTGAAGAGATTGAAGAGCAGAGCGCCGGAGTTGGGCGTCGGCGAAAGCTCGGCAGAGGTCTTGCTACGGCTCGCGGCGAAACTCGCGGAAACCGTCGGGTAATACGCGCCTCGTTGCGCGAGCATGTTTTCGTGCGCAACCGTGAGCGCCGCCTCGGCGGCCTTCAGATCCGGATTGGCTTGCAGCGCGCGCTCGACCAGGGCGTTCAACGCGGGCGACTCGAACAGCTCCCACCATCCGCCGGGAATGTCCTGCCCGTCGAGGAAACGCTGCGCCTCCCCGCCCGCCAGGTTCGCAGCG
>Ga0210410_10005754_pt1 | contig 10761 bp, 13 predicted proteins | sample IncBWC4MmetaG_FD_161058 | JGI IMG/M metagenome (GOLD analysis project Ga0210410, IMG submission 161058) | Forest soil microbial communities from Barre Woods Harvard Forest LTER site, Petersham, Massachusetts, United States - Inc-BW-C-4-M | ecosystem: Environmental > Terrestrial > Soil >... | reverse complement strand
ACCGTAACGGGCGAAGGCGGGTCGGGCGGGGCGCTGGCGGTTGCGATCGGGGATCGCGTGAACATTTTGGAGAACAGCTTTTATTCGGTGATTTCGCCGGAGGGGTGCGCTTCGATCATCTGGCGGGATTCGACGAAGGCCGAGACCGCCGCGGAAGCGATGAAGATCACAGCTAAAGACTTGAAAGAGCTGGGAATTGTGGACGAGATTGTTCGGGAACCGGAAGGCGGGGCGCATACGGACCATGATGCGACGGCGCGGTATCTGGAGGAAGTGCTGGACCGGCAGCTGGTGGCGCTGACGCAGCAGCCCATTCGGGAATTGCTGGGCGTGCGGTACGAAAAGTTCCGAAGGATGGGGCAGTTCTTCGATTTGGGGAAGTAAGGAATCGGTTGACCCTTCCGTATTCGTGGGCAAGTGATTGAGGTGGCGGACTCCTTCCGTGGGCTATTTCTTTCCGCGCATCGCCAAGTTTTTTATTTCTGTGGGGATGCCAGAACACTTAAAGTTCTTCTTTACAGGTGACAGGTAGCGGTACCCCACCCACCCCCAATGTTTTTGCAAAAGAGTGTGGAAGCGATTTGAAATAAGCGAGTTCCGTTTTTCAATAGCGCAAAAGAGTGTGCAAGAGTATGAAAACAACGGACGGCTAAAGGGCGTGGAATGAGAGAGACGCGCGCTCTTTGTAAGAGCGGCAACAAAGGACTTACGTGAGCGGCGTGTTTATAAGAAAAGTAACTGGAGAAGAACTGAAGATTTTGAAGGAGTTAGAAGAACCGCTTGGCGGGCGCGCATGAGCTACGGGGAGCGCGAGAATCGCGCTGAGCAAGAAACCATAATAGCACATCGGTACCTATTGCCAAGTGATGACTCGTAAGTGCTGTGTCTGCTGTGGGATAGTGGGGTGTCGGGCGTCATCCAAAAGCAACCCGGCGCGAGGAATATGGCAGCAACACTTCCACAAGGAGAGCAAACGAGTCCCCCGCGGACCGGACGGCAACTGGTGGCGTTTGGATTTCTGTGGCTTTCCGTATTGTTGCTGATTGTCGCAGGGTTGCTTGCGGGTGCGAAGGCTGGCCGCCTCCTCCGCTGGTCGAAAGCGGATGCAGAAGTGCAACGTTCGGAAGTCAATTCAGGGATTCAGGGAAGCGGCGGGCGAAGAAGCACCGTGTGGGGCGCCGGAGTGACGATTCGTTACCCCGTGAATGGCCAACTTATGGAAACGACGGTTGACCGGGGATTTCAGAGTGCGGTGCGGCCCTGGATGGAACAGTGGGCGAGACAATATCCGGCGGGATCACACAGAACGATTCTGTTCAATCCGGCTGATCCGCTGGAGGCGGATCTCGATGGCGAATGGAGTTTGGCGAGCTTTTCCTCGCCTGTCGAGTTTGCCTTGGTGGGCGTTCTCTTTTTGTGGGGTTGGCGGCGGCTAGGCGGTGCGGCACCAAGCAGCCCGGGCGGTCCACCCCCCGGGGATCCCTGATGTGCATTATGGAGACGATGAACACTGGGTTTCCGGCAATCATGGCGTGTCCCGATGGACGCTAACGGGCACAAGGCGAGACGGAAAGAAGATCAACGTTCGTGGTTGTGACCTTCTGGAATTCAGAGATGGCAAGATGGTTCGTAAGGATTCCTATTGGAAAATCGTTGAGCCAAGGAGTTAACCTGGGGATGCATCGTACTCTTTCGATCTTATTTCGCCGACGCGAGGAAGCGCGGGGTTGAGTATGCGATACCTGGTGAGAGCGCGTGTGAAAGACGGGTGCCAGAGGGCGCTGGCGGAGGCGATTGAGCGCCGGACGTTGGGCCAAGGGTCCGTTGCGGAAGGGGAGTACCTGCGTAATATGAGCGAGGCGCGGGTTTACACGGATGAGACGGTGCGGTGGGTGGAGGTTTGTTACTGCCCGATGCCGCTGCAGGAAGAGCGGCCCTATTGGGAGGAGTATTTCGAGCTGGTCAAGGTGCAGGACGCGCATGACCGGCGCAAGTGCCGGGATGAGAATGGCTCGGAGCCCTGGGCTTGTGGGGAGTGTGATTGCACGGCGCGGCTGGAGGAGAAGCTAAAGAGTACGGGAAAGTCGTTCCTCGAGCAGCTTCGAGGTGGGACGAAGTAATCGGCAACGGGAATGAGCGGTTCGGTTGCGAGGCGGAACATTGATTAAGGTCAGCTTGACATAGGCATTGCACGTCTCTAGGCTTGAAAAATATGGAAGTGCATCTGCCTCCCGAACTGCAAGCGAAAGTGGACCAGGCCGCTGCCGCGAACAACAGCGCTGCAGAGGAATACGTTAAGCAGCTTGTGGAACACTACTTGGAACATGATGGGTGGTTCCGCGAGCAGGTCAAGAAGGGCTTGTATCAGCTCGACCGCGGAGAATTCCTGAGTCACGAAGAAGTGGGAGCCCGGATCGAGCAACTTTTTCGCTCGTAAATGCAAATTCGCTGGTCACGCGCAGCCGCTGAAGACCTTGTCCGCATTGTTGATTATATCCGCCAAGAGAACGTACCTGCCGCCCGGCGCATCGCCCAGTCAATATACGATAGCGCTGCTTCGCTAAGGTCCTTTCCACATAAGGGCAGAACCGGCCGCGTGGACAATACGCGAGAGTTGCCAATTCCATCGCTTCCTTTCGTAGTGGTGTACCGCGTTCTGGCAGATGTGGTGGAAATAGCCAACGTAATACACGGCGCACAGAGATGGCCACCGAAGGAATGAAAAAAAATTGCTGAAACGAAACTGCGGATTGCCTCACTAGCTTTCAGGGCCAGTCCACCCGGACTGGTCCTCCAGGCCTATCTCCCTCGAATGAATCTGCGCCCGTGTGCGGGCGAATGGAGGTGTTCCGTGAAAAACCAAATCAACCGGCGGAATTTTTTTGTGAGAGCTGGAGCTGCTGCATCGCTCACCTTGTTGGGGCAAACCGCCTTCCGAGCCGAGCCTGCAGCTGCTTCGTCTCTCTTCGTACGACGGAATGTCGGAGGCATGAACGCTTTCGACCCGGTCATTACCGCCTATCGCAAGGCGGTTGCGACGATGCACGCGCTTCCAGCGACTGACCCACGGAGTTGGACGTATCAAGCCGCCATCCACGCTACTTTTGCGAGTCCGCCACAGACTGCCTGGAACACCTGCCAGCACAGCAATTATTTCTTCTGGTCCTGGCACCGCATGTATCTATATTGGTTCGAACGGATTTGCCGGCGAATGGCGTGCGACGATTGTTTTGCGCTGCCGTATTGGGACTACAACTCGCCGTCCGAACGGCAGCTTCCTCCGGTGTTTCGCGATCCTTCCAGCGACCTATTCGTTTCTCAACGCGACCCCAACATGAACAGCGGTGCGGGTTCGTTGCCGGCCTGGGCGGTGGACTATTCCGCAGGCCTCGCGAAGGTGAACTTCGCTAGCGCCAGTAGTTCGCTCGAACAGACGCCACACAATATCGTGCATGTACTCGTCGGCGGACCGGGCGCTTGCGCGAATGGCTGGATGGGGTGCGTGCCCACGGCGGCGCAGGATCCCATCTTCTTCCTGCATCACTGCAACATGGACCGGCTGTGGGACCTCTGGCTCGCGCAGGGGGGACGCATCGATCCGGTGTTCGACAACACCTGGAAGAATACGAAGTACACGTTCTTTGACGAAGAGGGCGCGCAACTGGAAATGACCGGTTGCGAGGTTCTTCGCGCCGCACAGCAGCTTCACTATGTCTACGAGGGAGAGCCGCCGCAGGTGAACGACTTTTGCTGGCCGATCATCAAGTTTCCGCCCATCATTTTCGAGAAGGAAGTGATCCTGCGGCTTCCGATTCCGCCGATTACGCTGGGAGCGGAGGCGGTTTCCGTTCCCGTCGAGTTGAAGGATCTGAAACAGCGGCTCAGCCAACTTGCCGAGAGCAAGGACGCAACGGTCTTCCTCGATCTGGATGGAGTGGAAGCGGAGCGGCAACCCGGTGTGGCCTGGCAAGTCTATCTCGGACTTCCCGCGAACACAGCGCCTGCGGAGGAGAGCCCGTACTACATTGGCGCAATGGCGCTGTTCGGCCCGGGCATTCACTCCGACTCGCATGACAAGTTCGAGGCGGCGCACTTTTCCTTTGCGGTGAACCGCGCGCTTCTGGCTGGTTTTAAAGCCAATCAGGAACGCTGGACGCTTACCTTCGTGGCGCGCAGCATTTTGGTTGATGGAAAGCCGTCGCAGCCGAAAGTCGGGTCGCCGGTCAAGATTGGTAGCGCTTCGTTCACGGTGGAGAGAGAAAAGCCTGGGGGAGAGCCGAAGTAAGCGCAAGCCGTTAGACGACAAGAGGCCTGGGCTTTCATAAACCTAGGGCTGCGGGGCCATTTGTAATCCAAGCGGACTAAGAAAATTCATTACTGATTGTTTCGTTTCTCAATTAGCTCAAGGAATGCCTGTACGTCAAAGGGAAGTCCTTGCTGGGGGACGCCCACGGGCGGCCTCTTCATAGGGAAGGTCGCAGCAACCTGGAAGACGGCATCGGCGAGTTCGCCATCGTGCAGCCAGGGTGTGAGCAGCCCGACTGGACCGGCCAGCAGATGGAGCATCGAGACGCGATACCAGACTGCATCAGTGTCTGCCCCTGGGCCGCAAGCGCGCTGATAAAAGTCCATATCGATGGCGATCCCTTGATTCGGGTGATTTACCTGAGCTTCGCGCTGCATGGCCCATACATTGCGGAGATCGGCAGGGTCGACAGCTGCCACAGCGTCATCCGTGCTGAACCGAGAATCCAAATTCATTGTAATTGCCCCTTTCCCAATCGTCGCGGACCGGCTACAGGTGTGCCAGCAAGCAACTGCACCGGTCTAAAGACCGGCCACTATACGTGTGGCGTGCGACCGGGCTAGCGGGGCCAGAGCCAGCCGAAGGTACCGGCGGTTAAGAGGGCGTAGATTAGGCCGTCGAAGGATTCCTTGAAAACGATGCTCCAGGGCAAGCCTTTCCAGATGCCGTTGACCAAGGGTCCCAGGCCGTAGGCAAGGAACGCGGCGGTGCCTGCGACGCGAAACACGACGCGATACTGTGCGCCGAAGGGAACGGTGCGTCCCGTGAGATAGGCGACGAAAACTCCCACGAGGAGGCAGTAGGCGAACCACAGGCCGAGGAACTTTGGCAGGGCTACCGGGCCGCTGGGAAAGATGGTTAGAAATCCAACCGGTCCCTGCTTGAATTTTTCCTTTATGGCGGGCGAATTCATGTCTTTATGGGTGCAAAACGGGAAATTATAGAGACCCGGCGTCAAGCCAGCCGGGCGTAAGACGGCAAGAAGCTTGTCCTCTTCGGGGAGCTGGCGGTAATTGTTTTGGTGATACTTCAGAACCATGTGGATGACGGAACTGGCCACGAACACGATGACGGCCGCCAACAGGATGGGGAGCCAGAGAGCGGTGAGAGAAACCATGCGCAGCCTCCTGAGGAGAATGGATCGATGGCCGAAGAATTGAGCGCGAGGCTATCGGAGAACGGGGGAATGGTCAAGGGAATGAATAGGGGCGGAGCTGGGGAGAAAGGTGGGGAAAAAAAGTGCTTGACATATTCCCATATAAGAATATGATTTAGGACATGGCACGGGCGGCGACAACTTCGGATGCGTTTAATGCGGTGGCGGAGCCGCGGCGGCGAGAGATCTTGAATTTCATCGCCCTGCAAGAACGGCCGGTGGGGGAGATCGTGGACTCGCTGGGGATGGAGCAGCCGTCGGTATCGAAGCACCTGCGCGTTTTGCTGGAGGTGGGGCTCGTCAATGTGCGGCGAGACGGGCGGCGGATGCTGTATCGAACGAACGCGGAGGCGATCCGGCCGCTGCACGAATGGACGGAAACGTTTGCACGGTACTGGCGTCATCAACTAAGCCGGATTAAGGAAAGTGCCGAGGGAAAGAGCAGCCGGTCAAAAGATTCCGAAGCAAAATTCATTCCGAGGGGGAAAGATGATTACAGCGGCAACAAGAATTGAGGATTTGACGTTGGGCATCACGGAGGAGATTTACGTGCGTGCCCCTCTGGACGCGACATTTGCGGCGTTGCTGGAGCAGTTGGGGCCGCACAACGAAACTTCTGAGAGCGCGCCGATGCCGATGAAGCTGGAGGCGTGGCCGGGCGGCAGGTGGTACCGCGACCTGGGCGACAATAACGGCCACTTCTGGGGAGTGGTGCAGGCCATCAAGCGGCCGACGCTGCTGGAGATTACAGGGCCGTTGTTCATGTCGTATCCGGCGGTGTCGAATGTGCAGTACCGCTTGAGCGAGAAAAACGGCGGAACACAGATCACGTTTCATCACACGGCGCTTGGACTGATTCTGGAAGACCACCGAAAAGGTGTCACGGGCGGGTGGAAGCACATCAACGAAGGGGTTCGCAGGCGTGCGGAGATGGGGCGCTCACAGGCAGGGGCGGCGCACTGAGAGAGGACGCGAGGGCGGGGAGCGGGAATGTTCTGTCCATTTTGCATTAGCAGCGCGGCACTGATGGCCAGCAGCGTGTTTTCTGCGGGCGGATTAACCGCGGCGGTGGCGAGTAAGATTCGCTCGAGGAGCCGGAAGAGAGGAGCAGATATGAAACTTGCAGATGGCATTTTGATGGAGCTTGATCAGGAAGCACAAACGACCAAACGAGTGCTAGATCGAATTCCGGAGGACAAACTCTCCTGGAAACCCCACGCGAAAGCGTTTTCCCTGGGCCAGTTGGCGCTCCATATAGCATCGTTGCCGGGCGGTGTTACGGCGGCAGCCGTGCCGGACAGTACGGAAGCACCGAACTTTTCACAGGCGGAGGCGAAGAGCCGGCGGGAAGTCCTGGACACTTTTTCCAAGAGCCTTGAAAGTGCGAGGGACACGCTCAAGAAAATGGACGACGCTCGGCTGAACTCCACGTGGAGCTTGACGAAAAATGGGAAGGTCCTGCTGTCGATGCCGCGGATCGTATTCCTGCGGTCCATTCTCATGAATCATAACTATCACCACCGCGGGCAGCTGTCGGTCTATCTGCGGATACTGAATGTTCCTATCCCATCGATTTATGGGCCCAGCGCGGACGAAAATCCATTTGTTTAATTTGTTGAGAATTCAGTCGACAGTGGAAACCAAAGGAGGAACCATGGGCGAAGTAACGAACGAGCAAGTGAATTTGATGTTGCGGCTGTTTGAGGAGAGACGCGAGGCGAAGTTGAGAGATGCGCGGGATTGGTTCGCGGCCAACTTCCACGTGAAAACCGAGGAGGATTTGATGCGCGTGTGTCCTCCGGGCAGCCAGGGGAATACCTACATGCGCATGGTGCTCGGCTATTGGGAGATGGTGGCGAGCATTGTGAACCGCGGGTTGATCGAGGAAGAGTTCTTCTTCGAGAGCAACGGGGAACAGTGGGTGGTGTGGGAGCAGGTGAAGCCGGTGATCGGCGCGTGGCGGGCGATGTTCAGCAGCCCGAACTTCCTCGCCAACCTGGAAAAACACTGCGGCCGCCTGGAAGCGTGGCGGGAGAAGCGCAGCCCCGGTTCCAACGAAGCCATCCGCAAGGTCATGGCGCAAATGCGACAGGGAGTGCCAGCGGCCAAGGCGCAAGCGGCCGCGAGCTAGAGCCACAGGTTGCGGCGGACTCTAGAATCAATGAAGGGTAAGTGAATACGGGGCTCACTTGGCCGAGGCGCCCTGGGGCCCCGCATTCGCGGGACAAGATGCGCTTTGCAATTCCTGGGTCAGCGGTTTTCCCGCTAGTGTAGATTTAAGAAAGGAGAAATGGACATGGCAACGAAGGCGAAGGAACAGTCGAAAGTGGTGTCGCCGCGGGAATGGCTTGCGGCGCGGAAGGAATTGTTGAAGAAGGAGAAGGAGTTTTCGCGGCTGCGCGATGAACTGAGCCGGCAGCGGCGGGAGATGCCTTGGGAAAAGGTGGAGAAGGCATACGTGTTTGAAGGGCCGAACGGCAAGCAGACGCTGGCGGATTTATTTGGCGGGAGAAGCCAGTTGATTGTGTATCACTTCATGCTGGGGCCGGACTGGACGGAAGGGTGCCCGAGCTGCTCGTTTATTTCGGACCATATTGACGGCAGCATGGTGCACCTGGCGGCGCGGGATGTGCGGCTGGTGGTGGTTTCGCGCGCGCCGTTGGCGCAGATCGAGGCGTACAAAAAGCGGATGGGATGGCGATTCCCGTGGGTTTCGTCGAACGGGAGCGAGTTCAACTACGACTATCAGGTGTCCATGACCAAGGAAGAGATGGAGAAGGGCGAGGTCTACTACAACTATACGATGCAGAAATTTCCGAGCGAGGAGCGGCCGGGCACGAGCGTGTTTTACAAGGATGCGGCGGGGAATGTTTTCCATACGTATTCGAGCTACTCGCGCGGACTGGACATATTGATCGGCGCGTACAATTGGCTGGACATCACGCCAAAAGGGCGGGACGAAGAGGGGTTGAAACACGGGATGGCCTGGGTGCGGCACCACGACAAATATGACGCAGGGTACCAGGTGGACACCAAGTCGGAGTACTTGCAGCCGGCCAAGACTAAGGGCGCGTAGTGCTGCTCGGGGGAGCATTCGCAGAGAGGGCCGATAAGACGAAGAGGTACTGAAACTGCCAGTTGGTAGCCAGCTGCTTCTGCCGGGAAGTGGCGCGAGCAGTACGCAGCTTAGCGATGCGACGGGTCCTGGTTGGCAGCGCGACTTGAGAAGAAAACTCAGTGGAAAAGAAAAAAGAGCCAGCTCGGGGGAGCCGGCTCTTTTTTTCTAGGGTTGGACTACTGAGGAGACGTGGAAGAGGCGACCGGCTGCACGCTCAGGGAAACGATCTTGGTGCCGATCACTTCGCCGGAAACGATCAGCTCAACGCGACGGTTTTGCTGGCGGCCTTCGGCAGTATCGTTCGAAGCGATGGGCCGGGTCTTGCCGTAGCCCGTTGCGGTGGTCGAAGCTTCCGGGACGCCTTGCTGCGTTAGATAGCTGCGGACGCCTTCGGCGCGCTTCTCCGAGAGATCCTGATTGAAAGACTCGGTGCCGACGCTATCTGTATTGCCTTCCACGGCCAGATTGAGCGATGGGTAGGCGAGCACGATGCCGGAGATTTTTGCGAGCTTCTCGCGGGCCAGCGGGCGAAGGGTGAACTTGCCGGAGTCGAAGAGCACGTCCGACATGTTGACGACGAGGCCGCGGGCGGTGTCGCGAGTTTCGAGGATCAGATTGAATTGCTGGAGGAGACGGGCGCGAAGTTCTTCGCGGTCTCGCACGGCGTCCTTAAGCTGAGCGTCGGATGAAACGGCGGCGGCGCGATTGCGGTCGGAGTCGGCTTCGGCGGCGTGCTGTCTTTGCCGAGCGTCGTCGCGATCTTTCTCCGCGTCGGCCTGCGCGCCAGCGGATTGCTGAGCGGCAGCCTGGGCGTCCAGATTGCGGCGGTCGGCTTCCTTGCGCTGGCGATTGGCGTCGGCGGTGCCGATTTCGGCGGTGATGCGGCGTTGTGTTTCGTCATTGGCGCGAGCCTTTGCGGAAGCTTCACGGCCGGCTCCGGCGGTGCGCTCGGACTCGGCGCGTTCTTCGTCAATGTGCTTCACGGCGATTTCACGAGCGTCTTCGGCGGTCTGCACGACTTCGCGGGACAAGGCGACAAGCGATTTCTTGTTTTCATGTTTGCCGGTGGCGAGGGCGTCCGCTTCGTTCATCTGGTTGACGGCTTTTTCGTAGCTGGGCGCGGCGTAACGTTCGGCGCCGGAGGATTTCGCGATGCGCAGGGCATTGCGGGCTTCAAAGAATTCGAGCGGCAATTTGGCGTTCAGGATGACGGGATCGAACTTGTATCCTGTGGGGATGTAGCCGCCGCGATCGATCAGTTCAAACTTGGCGTCCACGACTTCGGTGGCGCCGACGGTATCCCGGCGAATAACGTTCTCAAGGACGACGAGGTTACTGGGGCGGCGGACGGCGTAGTACGGTTCCGCGGTAACGATCATCGCGAAAGCCTGAAGGTCAGTGGTCACGTCGAGTTTGCTGCGATGATTATCGCCAACTAACACTTCGCCGATGTTGACGGGACGGCCTTCAGGCGAAATGGCCCACAGGACGTACGTCAGATATTCATTGCCGAAACTCGTGGGACGATCGAGTCCAGAGAATTCGGCTTCGACGGCAAGGGTGCCGCGCTTGCTTTCGACTTTGGCTTCGCCCGCTGCGGAGGGCATCAAGTCGGTGCCTTGAAAATCAATCTTGGTGGAACCACTGCGGTGTCTATAGCTCACCGCACGGGTCGTCCGGCTGACGACATTGGTTCGAAATGTGGGTGTAGGGTTGCCGGAATCTGCCGGCGCTTGCGTCTGGGCCTGCGCTTGCGCCGATGCGGCGAGCGTCAATGCGACTGCCAAGGTGATGCTTGCTGTCTTGAACATGAGTCTCCTTCGAAAAGCTGCGAGAAACCAGTATGGGGTTTTGTGAGCTTCAATACTGTGCGAAAGAGCACGTTTTGGAAGAAAGGAGGACGAAAAGCGAGTAATCCCATTCTGGGAAGTTGGACCAATACTTGTGGAGGCCAGGCAAGGGCGACAGTGATAAGGGCTCTGGGCAGGAGCTTTGAAAGCACTTAGTGGAGATGGCTGGTGGCGTAAGCCAAGGCGGATTGGGCCTGGGTGTCGTTGGGGAATTGGGCGAGGAGGCGGCGATAGGTTTGCTGGGCGTCGGCGTAGTGGGCGGAGCGAAGCTGGGCTTGGCCGAGGGCGTGGAGAGGAAGGGCTGATTTGGTGTCGAGGGTGGCGGCCTGGC